>ENA-UOVV01000896-UOVV01000896.1-compost-metagenome-genome-assembly--contig:-NODE-896-length-28088-cov-13.510220_pt1 | contig 28088 bp, 24 predicted proteins | sample MGYA00238155_ERZ761577 | MGnify/ENA primary metagenome ERZ761577 (study PRJEB28898, sample SAMN06268775) | compost metagenome | isolation source: Emeryville, CA | place: USA:Emeryville, CA | collected... | reverse complement strand
GAGGCTAGCGGGTGGGCCGGTCCGGGCCGGCCCACCCGCAGGGGTCCTCAGCGCACCTTCGCGGTGCGCGCGGTCCACACCGAGACCTTGGGGGCTCCGGACCGCTTGGCGGTGACCTTGACGCGCAGCTTCTTGCCGCGGTCGGCGCGGGTGACCTTGTACTTCGACTTCGTCGCGCCCTTGATCTTCTTCGAGCCGCGGTACCACTGGTAGGACAGCTTGGGCTTGCCCTTCCAGGTGCCCTTGGAGACCTTGAGGGTCTTGCCGACCCGCGCGGCAGGCTTCTTCTTGATCGCGGGCTTCTTCGAGTTGTACGCCGCGACCGCGACGGCCTTGCTCTTCTTGGACGCCTTCGAGTAGCCCGAGCGGGTCACGGTGACCGTGACGGTGATCTTCTTGCCGGCGTCGGACTTCGTGAGCTTGTAGCTCGACTTCGTCGCCTTCTTGATCGCCTTCCCGTTGCGCTTCCACTGGTAGGTGACCTTGGACGGCGCGGGCTTCCACGAGCCCTTGGTGACCTTGAGCTTCTTGCCGACCTTCGCCGTTCCCGAGATCTTGGGCGCCTTGAGGGCCGAGAACTTCTTGGGGGCGTCCGGCTTGGGCGCGGGAGCGCGGTACGCGACCTTGGACCAGCTGGGGTTCGACCCACCAGGGATCCGGAGAGCCGGCTGAGGCGCCGAGCAGCTCGTCAGGTCGTTCTTGATCCAGATCCCGTCAGACTCCTCCCACGCCGCGGCGCTGCCGTCCGGCGCGAGAGTGGGGCTCGCCAGGGAAGCGTCCGTGCCCGTGACGCACCTCGCCGTGGGCAGCGGAGGGGGTGACTGCGTGCTGGCGCTGCCGTTCACCTGGTACCAGATCACGTGGGTGGAGGAGTCGTAGCCTCGCAGGCCGATGAGCCACTTGCCGTCCCTCGACACCTCGAGCTCGCCGAGGTCGGTGTCCTCGGCGAAGTGGTCGGAGTCGTTGAACCAGCTCACGGGACTCGAGCCGAGGCTGTGGAGCATGGCGTTGTAGAGGTAGCCGCCGGACTGGAGCGTCCTCGAGCTCGAGACCCAGGAGGCCGTGCGGTAGTACGTCTGGCCGCCCTTGGCCGCCCCGGAGACGGTCGAGTAGCCCGTCGCGTAGCGGACCATGCACGAGAGCCCGACGGGGCACTGGTAGGCGATCTGGGAGTACGCGATCGTCTTGCCGTCCGGGGAGACCGCGACGTGGTGCGGGACGCCGCCGAGCGGCGAGCCCGCGGAGCTCTTGAGCGTCGGCGGGGTGAACGAGCCGAGCTGCTTGCCGTCCCGGTCGAGCCTGACGACGAGATACCCCTTGCCCGCGACGATCGAACCGTCGTCGGCCTGGGTGGGGGAGGAGTACGGATCGGCGGCGGTGCCGTCCTTGGTGACCTGGACCTGGCCGGAGCCGTCGCCTCGGGCGAACCAGATGTTGTGGTTCTTCACGAAGAGGATGGTCCCGGGAGGTGTAGAGGCCGAGGGGAGCGTCGAGGCCTCGGCGGGAGCGAGGCTGCTTCCGGCCGCTCCCACACCGACGAGGGCAAGGCTCAGGCTTGCAAGGAACGCCGGAAGGCGGCGGGGTAGGGGCACAAGGGTCTCCTGTTGCCAGAGAGAGGACGGTTTGTCCTCCCCAGGCTCCCCGGTGCAGGCTGATTCGGACATCCGACCCCGGTTGACTGCAGGGTCAACCTTCGGATGACCTCGACCGGACCGGGGCCTCGAGCGCTGCGTCGCTTCCGCTCAGCCGACGGCGTGGACCGGTGCCGGGAGCGGGGTCCCCGAGCCGTCGCGACGCGGGTCCACCTCCGGCAGGTCGATCGACTGGCCACCCGAGCCCGTCGCCCAGGCGGGCGGGCGCCCGACCCACGCGAGGGTGAGGGTGTCCTCGCCCTTGAGGAAGCGCTGGACCCGCACGCCACCCGTCGCGCGCCCCTTGCCGGGATAGGCCGAGAAGGGCGTGACCTTGCCGGTCCCTGCCTCGGTCCCCGGCAGCGCGGCCGAGGAGCCCGCGACCGAGACGACGAGGGCCTCCTCGCGCGCTGCCGCGGGCACGACGCCGAAGTGCACGGCCCGGGCTCCTGCGGCGAGCTTGATGCCTGCCATGCCGCCCGCCGCGCGACCCTGCGGGCGCACGTTGCTCGCGGCGAAGTGCAGCAGCTGGGCGTCGCTCGAGACGAACACGAGCTCGTCCTCGTCGGAGCTCACGGCCGCCCCGACCACCTCGTCGCCGCCCTTGAGGGAGATCACGTCCCAGACCTCGCCCTTCGCCGGCGCGTCTCCCGGGGCGACGCGCTTGACGACGCCGGCCGCCGTGCCGAGCGCGAGCGGGGGAGCGTCCTCGCCGAGCGGGACGATCGCGAGCACACGCTCTCCCTGGTCGAGAGGGACGACCTCGGTGACGGGCACGCCGCCCGAGAGCGAGGGTGGGCCGTCGGTGGGCGGGATCGCGGGCAGGTCGAGCACGCTCACGCGGTGCAGGCGACCGAGGTTGGTGACCGCGCCGACGAAGCCGCGCGCCGTCGTCGCCACGGGGGCGCGCAGCACGTCGTGCTTCTGGCGCGCGGTGCCCTCCTCGGGGAGCACGGGCTCGGTCTCGTCGCCTGTGCGCGCCAGGAGGCCGGTGGCCGAGAGCAGGGCCCAGCAGGGCGTGTCCGCGACCTCGAGGGGCGCTGCGGCGGCCGCCTTCGAGGTGGTGGCCGCGCCGCCCGCAGACTCGAGGAGCACCGTGCGGCGCGGGGTGCCGTGCTCGCGAGCCACGGCGTCCATCTCGGCGCCGACGACGGCGCGCAGGCGAGCCGGGTCGGCGAGGATCAGCTCGAGCTCGGCGATCTCGCGGGCGAGCTCGTCGCGCTCGGCCTCGAGCTCGATGCGCGAGAACTTCGTCAGGCGGCGCAGGCGCAGCTCGAGGATGTAGCTGGCCTGCGGCTCGGAGAGGTCGAACACGCTCATGAGGCGCGTCCGCGCGATCTCGGCGTCGTCCGAGGTACGGATGAGCTGGATGACCTCGTCGATGTCGAGGATGGCCACGAGGAGGCCCTCGACGAGGTGCAGACGTTCCTTGCGGCGCGCGAGGCGGAAGGCGCTGCGGCGGCGGACCACGTCGAGGCGGTGGTCCACCCAGACCTGGAGCATCTCGCGCAGGCCGAGCGTGCGCGGCTCGCCGTCGACGAGTGCGACGTTGTTCATCGAGAAGGACTCTTCGAGCGGCGTGAGCCGGTACAGCTGCTCGAGCACGGCCTCGGGGGAGAAGCCCGTCTTGACCTCGATCACCAGTCGCAGGCCGTGGTGGCGGTCTGTGAGGTCCACGGCCGAGGTGATGCCCTGGATCTTCTTCGAGGACACGCCGTCCTTGATCTTCTCGAGGACCTTCTCGGGACCCACGAGGTAGGGCAGCTCGGTGATGACGATGCCCTTGCGCTTGGCCGTGACGTTCTCGATGCGGGCCGTCGCGCGGGTGCGGAAGGCGCCGCGGCCGGTCGCGTAGGCCTCGCGCACGCCGTCGAGACCCACGATCTTTCCGCCCGTGGGCAGGTCGGGGCCCGGCACGAAGCGCATGAGGTCCTCGAGGCTCGCCTCCGGGTTCGCGAGCAGGTGCCGCGCCGCGGCGACGACCTCGACGAGGTTGTGCGGGGCGAGGTTCGTCGCCATGCCCACGGCGATGCCCGTGGCACCATTGACGAGCAGGTTCGGGATCGCCGCGGGGAGCACCTCGGGCTGGGTGAGCTTGTTGTCGTAGTTCGGGACGAAGTCCACGACGTCCTCGCCGAGGTCGGCCGTCATAGACATCGCCGCGGGAGCGAGGCGCGCCTCGGTGTAGCGCGGGGCTGCGGGGCCGTCGTCGGGAGAGCCGAAGTTCCCGTGCCCGTCCACGAGGGGCAGGCGCAAGGAGAAGGGCTGGGCGAGGCGCACCATCGCGTCGTAGATCGCGGCGTCACCGTGCGGGTGGAGCTTTCCCATGACCTCGCCCACGACGCGCGCGGACTTCACGAAGCCGCGGTCGGGGCGCAGGCCCATGTCGGCCATCTGGAAGAGGATGCGGCGCTGCACGGGCTTGAGGCCGTCGCGCGCGTCCGGGAGCGCTCGCGCGTAGATGACCGAGTAGGCGTACTCGAGGAAGGAGCCCTCCATCTCGGACTTGACGTCGATGTCGACGATCTTCTCGACGACGTCCTCGGGGGGAAGGTCGGCGGGGGTGCGGCGCGCCATGGGCGGGTTGCTCCTCGGTCGGTTCGGGTCCGAGGTCATTCTCCCCGCTCGAGCTGGGTCCTTCGTGCCCGACACGGCGGAGGAGTCCCCCTAGCCTGGTGACATGGCGCACGAGGAGGCGGGCCCTCTCGGCTATCCCGCTCACTGGGAGGCGGACGTCGTCCTGCGGGACGGCGTGCCGGCGCGGCTGCGCCCCATCACGCCCGAGGACGCAGACGCCCTCCAGGAGTTCCACCTGGGCCAGTCCGAGCGCTCGGTCTACCTGCGCTTCTTCGGCCCCATGGAGCGCCTGAGCCCCGCGGACCTCGAGCGCTTCACGCGCGTGGACCACCGCGACCGCGTGGCCTTCGTGGTGGTCACCCCGAGCGAGGGCCACGAGCGGATCATCGCGGTGGGCCGCTTCGACCGCGTGAACCATTCGAGCGCCGAGGTGGCCTTTCACGTCGCCGACGCGCACCAGGGCCGCGGGCTCGGCTCGGTGCTCCTCGAGCACCTCGCGGCCGCTGCGCGCGAGCTCGGGATCGCGGAGTTCACCGCCGAGGTGCTCCCGCAGAACGGTGCGATGCTCGCCGTCTTCCGCGAGGCGGGCTACGAGCTGCGCCAGGCCTTCGACGAGGGCCTCGTCTCGGTGCGCATCGACCTCGACCCGAGCGCGCGCTCGCGCGACGTCATGGCGGACCGCGAGCACCGGGCGGAGGCCCGGTCGATGCGGGCGCTGTGGGACGCGAGCTCGGTGCTCGTCGTCGGGCCCGGGTCCGGGGCGAAGGGGCTCGAGGCCTTGCGCGCCCGCGCCGTCCTCGCCGGCCAGCTCGCGATCCCGGGGGAGCGGCCGCGCCTCGTCGCCCTCGACGTCCCGGACGCCCGCAGGCTTGCCGACGGGCGGCTCGAGCTCGCGGCCTCGATCGACGACGTCGCGGGTCCCGTCGAGCTCGCCGTGGTGTCCCTGCCCGCGCCCCAGGTGCTCGCCGTCGTGCCGAGCCTCGCCCGCCTCGGCGTGCGCGCCCTCGTGCTCGTCTCGGCCGGCTTTGCGGAGGAAGGGCCCGAGGGGCTGGCCCTGCAGCGCGAGATGCTGCGCACGGCGCACCTCGCCGGGATGCGCGTCGTCGGGCCGGGCTCCTTCGGGCTGCTGCGCCCCGAGTCGGGGCTGCACCTCACTCTCGGCGCGCACGCGCCCGCCCCGGGCGGCGTCGGCCTGTTCTGCCAGTCCGCTGCCGTCGCGGTGCGCCTGCTCGACGAGGCCGCCTCGCGCGGCGTCGGGGTCTCGCAGTTCCTCTCGGCGGGCAACCGTGCCGACGTCTCGGGCAACGACGTCATGCAGTTCTGGGCCGACGACGCCACGACCCGGGTCGCGGGCCTGAGCCTCGAGTCGATCGGCAACCCGCGCAAGTTCGTGCGCGTCGCCCGGCGCCTCGCTCGGCTCAAGCCCGTGGTGGTCACCACGGCGGGGCGCTCGGGCCAGGTCGTCCCGCCCGGGCACGCGGTGCGCGCGACCTCGGCACCGCGGCGCACCCTCGAGGAGATGCTCCGCCAGTCGGGCGTGCTGCGCGTCGAGAGCACGGCCCAGCTGCTCGACGTCGCCCAGCTGCTCTCGACCCAGCCCGTTCCCGAGGGCAGGCGCGTGGGCGTGCTCGCGAGCTCGCACTCGCTCGCGGCGCTCGTGGTCGAGAACGCCGCGGCCGCGGGGCTCGCCGTGACGCGAGCCGCAGTGGTGCTGCCCGAGGACGCCGACGAGGCCACGGTGCGCTCGACGCTCGCCGAGGCGTGCTCGTGGACCGAGGTCGACAGCCTCGTGGTCGCGCACGTCCCGACGGTCACGGGCGAGGGCACGCAAGCCTTCGCGCGCGAGCTCGCCGCTGCCGCCGCCAGCGCGCGCGTGACGGTCGTCGCGAGCCTGCACCCCCTCGTGGGCGTGCTCCCCGAGCTCAGCGCCGAGGCCGAGGACGGCTCGACGCGCACCGTGCCGGCCTTCCGCTCCGCGACCGACGCCGTGATCGCCCTCGGGCACGCCGCTCGCTACCGTGCCTGGCTCGAGCAGGACGAGGGCGAGTGGGCCCGACCCGCAGGCCTCGACCTCGCGCGGGCCGTGCGTCTCGTGGACGGCGTGCTCGCCGAGCAGCCCGAGGGGCGAGAGCTCGAGGAGGCCGAGGTCGACGCGCTCCTCGACGCGATCGGGATCGCTCGCCACGCCGCCGAGGCACCGGACGGGGTCGAGTGCGTCGTGCGCTCGGCCGAGGACAGGCTCTTCGGTCCCGTCGTGAGCTTCGGCCTCGCGGGGGACGCGAGCGAGCTGCTCGGCGACCTCGCCCAGGGCATCGCCCCGCTCACCACGGCGGACGTCGCCCGCATGGTGCGCTCGGTGCGCGCCGCCCCGCGGCTCTTCGGCTACCGGGACAGGCCGCCCGTGGACGTCGCGGCCCTCGAGGACCTCGTCGCGCGCGTCGCGGCCCTTGCCGACGCCTTGCCCGAGCTCGCGGGCCTCGAGCTCGGGGTGCTCGTCACCGCGGACGCCGTGCACGTCACGAGCGCGCTCGCGCGGGTGAGCGAGGTCGAGCGTCGCGACCGCCCCGCCCGTACTCTCCCCACCTGAGGGCAGAGCCCCTCGGGGCGAGCTCTGCCGCAGCCAGATCTGCGAGGATGGACCGGTGCGAGCGAAGACCGACCTGCTGAGCGAGGACCTCCGGAGAGCGGGCTACTACCCTGCCCTGGTCTGGGACGTCGTGGGCGTGTCCCTCGCGGGCGAGGAGGTCCGTTCTCATTACGTGCACCTCGAGACGACCTTCTTCGGCTCCGAGGTGCGCCGCCACCTCACGGCCCTCCTCCTCACGCCCTCGCGTCTGCTCGTGACGCACGTGGACGACCACCCCGCCGACGCCGAGCACGCCGAGGCCACCGCGATCGCGACCACCGAGGCCGTGCCGCTCGAGCAGGTGCGCTCGGTCGCGCTCACGCACGAGTTCGTGCGCCCCGAGAAGCACCGCCCCGGCGCGACGCCCACGGTGCTCGTGCTCACGGTCGGCTGGGCCGCGCGCAACCGCGTCGAGCTGAGCCCCGCTCAGTGCGAGGACCCGGACTGCGAGGCCGACCACGGCTACTCGGGCACGGTCGACCTCGACGACCTCGTGCTCCGGGTGAGCGGCGAGGCGGAGGGCCCCGGCGCCGTGCAGGCCGCCGTCGAGTTCGCCCGCGCGCTCTCCGCGGCGACCGCGGCCGGATGACGGCTCTCGAGGCTCGCCTCGAGGCGGCGGGGCTGCGTCCGCCGCGCTACGACTCCGCGCACCTCGGTCTCGTCCTGCCCGCCCTCGCCGACGCGCTCGGGGCGGGAGCCGGCCCGCAGGACGCCGCGGCCCGGGCGCGGCTGGGTCTCGGCACCGCGGAGCGGGCCGTCGTCGTGCTCGTCGACGGGCTCGGGCGGGGCAACCTCGCCGAGCTCGCGGGGCACTCTCCCTTCCTGCGTTCCCTCCTCGCCTCGGGCGGCGAGCTCGTCACGGGCTTCCCGACGACGACGGCGAGCGCCCTGGGACTCTTCGGCACCGGCCAGCCCCCGGGCCGGACCGGCCTCGTGGGCTACGCCGCGCGCATCCCCTCGACGGGCCAGCTCGGGAGCTTCGTGCGTTGGGAGGGCGTGCCCGAGCCGCGCTCGTGGCAGCGCGAGCCTGCGCTCTTCGGCGAGCTCGTCGCGCGCGGGCTGCCCGTGACCACCGTGGGCCCCTCGCGCTTCGCGGGCTCGGGGCTCACGACGGCGGTGCTCGACGGCTCGCGCTACGTCCCCGTCGAGCAGGTCTCCGCGCGCGTCGACGCAGCGCTGCAGGCGCTACGGGCGCCGGGGCTCGTCTACGTCTACTGGGGAGAGCTCGACAAGGTCGGCCACCAGCTCGGCTGGCGCTCGGCGCAGTGGGGGGCCCAGCTCGAGATCCTCGACGCCGAGCTCTCGCGGCTCGCCCGCTCGCTGCCGCGCGGCTCGACGATGCTCGTGACGGCCGACCACGGCATGGTCGACGTCGACCTGTCCCGACGCCTCGACATCGCGGACCGAGCGGGGATCGCGGGAGACGTCGCCGCTCTCGGCGGGGAGCCTCGAGCCGTGCACGTCTACCTGCGCGAGGGCCTCGAGGGCGAGGACGTGGTCGAGCGCTGGAGCGAGGAGCTCGCCGAGCACGCCCTCGTGGTGACGCGCTCCGAGGCGGTCACGGCGGGCTGGTTCGGCGAGGTGGCCGAGCGCGTGCTTCCTGCCCTCGGTGACCTCGTGGTGGTCTCGCGGGACAGGGCGACCGTCGTGGACTCGCGCTCGGCGACGCCGGGGCTGCTCGCGATGGTGGGCGTGCACGGCTCGCTCACGCCGCTCGAGCTCGAGGTCCCTCTGCTCTCGGTCTCGCGCTAGTCGCGCCGAGCCCCGAAGACGATCTCGTCCCAGCTCGGGACGCTCGCGCGGCCCTTGCGCGAGCGGGAGCGCGTGGGCTCGGGCTGCTCGGCCTGATCGGCCTGCGCGGCGGGCTCCTCGGCCGGTGGCTCGGCCTCGGCGGGCTGCTCGGTCTCGGGCTGCGCGGGTGACGGGGGCGAGGCGGCTGAGGGGAGCGTCAGGACGCGCGCGTCCGTCGCGGAGTCGGGGTCGGAGTGCGCAGGGTGAGCTCCGGCGAAGAAGGTGCCCTCGGAGAAGGCCTGCTGGGGGCCGAAGCCCTCGAACTCCTCCTCGGCGGGGTCGAGCTCGATCTCCTGGCGCACCCCGCGTCGCGTGTTGAGCTCGTCGAGCAGGGTGTGCGTGGGGTCCTCGAGGGGAAACTGCTCCTCCTCCTCCTCGGGCTCGGCCGGCTCGTGCGGGGTGAGCACGGGCGGCACGAGACCCCCGGTGCGCACGTCGAACACGACGTCGCGCACCGCGGCCAGATGGCGGCGCGGGATCGGCTCGTCGGCGATCTCGGTCTCGGAGAGCCAGCGCGCCTCGTCCTCGAGGGCGTTCAGGGTGCGCGAGGCGTGGTCGAAGGACCAGCGCGCCTCGCGCTCGTCCGAGCCGACGACGAAGCGCACGGCCACGGTCCACGGCTCGTTGCCCTCGCGGAAGGCGTCCCAGCTCACCGACTCGAGGTCCACGCCGCGCGCCGCGAGGCGGTCCACGACCAGCTCGCCCAGCACGGGGGAGTCCTGCTCGCGCCCGAGGCGTGAGTCGCGGGCCTGGCCGGCGACGAACTCACGCTCGGCGAGCACGGGTCCCTCGTAGCGGCGGACGAGCTCGACCGCGACCTCGCCCGAGGCGGCGACCTCCTCGGCGGACATGCCCGCTCGGATGCGCGCCTGGATCTCGCGCGGCGGGATGGCCCCGCCTCCCTCGGCCTTGAGCAGCTCGAGGCGCGGGCGGTCCCGGCGCACCGCCGCGCGCAGCGGCTCGTCGATGCGGAGCTTGAAGCGCGACCCGTCGGGGCCGAGGAGGACGACGTGCTCGCCGTCGTCGTGCAGCCCTACCAGCTCTAGCTCGTCCATCGGTCCTCCCAGGAACATCCGCACCCAGCGTGCCACCAGTCTGAGCCTGCTCGCGGGACCTGGCTCGGTGCGCCGCCGATGTCGCGCGGCGAGCCGCAGGTCGTGAGCGGGGCCCCGAGCGCGGCGGGACCGGGCCGATGGGGCACGATGAAGCCCATGACCTCAGCCCCGACCCCCGCCGTGCCCGACGAGAAGCTCACGCGAGAGCTCATGGAGCTCGCCTCCGCGATGGCCACCGAGGTGGGTGAGCTCGTGCGCCGAGCGCGCGTCGAGGGGGTCTCGGTCGCAGGGCTCAAGACCACGGCGACCGACGTCGTCACCCAGGCCGACCTCGCGGCCGAGCGCCGCCTGCGCGAGCTCATCGCCGAGCACCGTCCCGAGGACGCCGTGCTCGGCGAGGAGGGCGGCACGACGGGCGGGACCTCTGGTCTCACCTGGGTGCTCGACCCGATCGACGGCACCGTGAACTACCTCTACGGCCTGCCGGTCTACGCGGTCTCCGTGGCCGTCGTCGCAGGGCCTGCGGACCCCGAGCACTGGGTCCAGGTCGCGGGTGCGGTGGTCAACGCCGCCGAGGGGCGCCTGTGGCTCGCGGGCCGCGGCCTCGGTGCGTGGCACGCGGGGGAGCGGCTGCGGGTCAACGAGACCCGGCCGCTCGCGCAGTCCCTCGTGGGCACGGGCTTCGGCTACGCCGCCGAGGTGCGCCGCGCTCAGGGCCGCGTGCTCGCCGCGCTGCTGCCCGAGGTGCGCGACGTACGCCGCGGGGGCTCGTGCGCCCTCGACCTGTGCTCGGTCGCGAGCGGGCAGCTCGACGCCTACTTCGAGCGGGGCACCCAGGTGTGGGACTTCGCCGCCGGCTCGCTCCTCGTGCGCGAGGCGGGCGGCGTCGTCGCGGGCCTGCGGGGGCGCCCGGAGAGCCCCGCGATGACGGTCGCCGGGCCGGCCCGGACCGTCGCCGAGCTCGCCCGTCGCCTCGAGGCATTGGACGCCGACGCCGCGCTCTAGCGTGCCCATGTGCATTCCCTCGAGATATGGGGCACAATCCGTGCGCCCGAGGGAACAATGTCGGCGGCTCAGACATTGATGAGGGCAGACGCGGACGGCTCGAGCGTGAACCGTCCCCAATGACGACACCAACGGAGTGTGACCGAAGCCATGGCCACTGACTACGACGCCCCCCGCAAGACGGAGGAAGACCTCAGCGAGGACTCGCTCGAGGAGCTCAAGGCGCGGCGTTCCGACAAGTCCTCCGGCGTGGTGGACGAGGACGAGGCCGAGGCTGCTGAGGGGTTCGAGCTTCCCGGTGCCGACCTGTCCGGCGAGGAGCTCTCGGTGCGCGTGCTGCCCAAGCAGGCCGACGAGTTCACCTGCTCCTCGTGCTTCCTCGTGCACCACCGCAGCCAGCTCGCGTACGAGAAGGCGGGCCAGCCCGTCTGCACGGAGTGCGCTGCCTGAGACTTCCAGACGAGCACAAGGCCCCGGTCCTCGACCGGGGCCTTCGTCGTCCTCCGGGGCGACGTGAGCCGGCTTGCTCAGGCCGGGGTGGTCGAGCGCGCCGCCTCGATCGCCGCTGCGAGCCTCTCGGGGCGGCGCGTCGACACGAACCAGTAGGGCGCGGGGTCGCGCGGGTCCTCGAGCCGGACGCGCACCGCGGTGCGCACCCAGCCGCGCAGCAGCACGAAGGCGCGCGCGTCGAGGTCCGGACCGAGGGCCGCGCGGGTCGCCGTCGCGTCGAGAGCCTCGACCTCGCCGAGCAGGGCGACCGGCACGTGCGCACGCCCGGCGCGCAGCTCTCCGTCCTCGACCGTCACGACGGGAGCGGTGAGCAGGCACAGCACGACGCTCGCGACGAGCACCGCGACAGCTCCCACGAGCGCGGCGAGCGGGTCGGCGGGGAGGACGGCGACGCCGACCCCGAGGGCGAAGACGAGGGTCGTCGACCAGAGCCCGGGACCTGGCCAGAGACGTTCGCGGTGGAGCGGGACCTGCGAAGGAGCCATGGGTCCAGCATCTCAGGCGCGGCGGGTAGGTTGTGCCCATGAGCGTCGACCGCCCTGAGGTGCTGCTGCAGCTGTTGGACCCTGAGCTCCCCGAGCCCGCCTACGCCCACCCGGGCGACGCGGGCGCGGACCTCGTCGCCCGCGAGGACGTCGTGCTCGCGCCGGGAGAGCGCGCCCTCGTCCCGACGGGCGTCGCGATCGCCCTGCCCGACGGCTACGTCGCGCTCGTCCACCCGCGCAGCGGGCTCGCGACCAAGCACGGCATCACGATCGTCAACGCCCCTGGCACGGTCGACGCGGGCTACCGCGGAGAGATCGCCGTGACCCTGCTCAACACCGACCCGCGGGAGACCTTCGAGGTCCGTCGCGGCGACCGCATCGCCCAGCTCGTCATCCAGCAGGTCTCCCGCGCGCGCTTCGTGCGCGCCGAGACCCTGCCCGGCTCGCACCGAGGCTCGGGCGGCTTCGGCTCGAGCGGCGGCTGGAAGGCCGCGAACCAGTAGTGTGGGCGGGCCCGTCCGCGGGCCGCACCACGGCAACCACGAAGGAGTACCCGGTGGGTCTGTTCTCTCGCCGTTCGACCGCAGCTGACGAGCCCGAGCTCGCTCCCGAGCCCGAGGTCCCCGCGCCTGCGCCCGAGCGCGACCACGGCCCGTGGGACGTCTCGGAGGTCGAGAGCATCGGCCGCCGCGTCGACCTCGGCTCGATCTGGCTCCCGCCGCGCGACGGCATGGAGCTGCGCATGGAGGTCGACCGCAACACCAAGGTCGTGACCGCCGCCGCCGTGGCCCTCGGAGAGTCGCGACTGCAGGTGCAGGCCTTCGCCGCGCCCAAGACCGAGGGCGTGTGGGACGAGATCCGTGCCGAGCTCGCCGAGTCGGTGACCAAGCAGGGCGGGACCGTCGACGACGTTCCCGGCCCCTTCGGCCGCGAGCTGCTCGCGCGCCTGCCCGTGCGCACCCCGGAAGGGCGCACCGGCCACCGCGCGGTGCGCTTCCTCGGGGTCGACGGCCCGCGCTGGTTCCTGCGCGCGGTGATCGGCGGCAAGGCCGCCGTGGACGTCAAGGCCGCCGAGGAGCTCGAGGCCCTGCTCGGGGACATCGTCGTGGTGCGCGGCACCGAGCCGCGAGCCCCGCGTGATCTGCTCCCGCTGCGACTGCCCGGCAAGGGTCCCGTCCCCGCAGCGCCGCCCGCCCAGCCCAGCTTCGACCCGCTGCGCCGCGGCCCTGAGATCACGGAGATCCGGTGAGCCTGAGAGCCGTGCTCGAGCGCGCGTTCGCCTCGCGCGCCGAGCTCGACGACGCCGTCGAGCGCGAGGAGGTCGTCGAGACCGGGTGCACCCCGATCGCCTCGATCACCCCGCGCTCTCGCGTGCGCATCACGGGGGTGCTGCGTTCCGTGACGGTGCGACCGCGCGCCGGGGTGCAGGCCTTCGAGGCCGAGCTCTACGACGGCTCGAGCACCGTGCGTCTGATCTTCCTCGGCCGCCGAGAGGTGCCCGGCGTCGAGGCCGGGCGGCACCTCCTCGCCGAGGGGCTCGTCGCGCAGGTCGACGGCGACCTCGTGATCTTCAACCCCCGCTACGAGCTGCGGGTCCACGCGTGAGCGCTCCCGAGGAGCGCGAGGGGGTTCACGGGCGCCCCGAGGCGAGCGTCGAGACGCCCGCCCTCGAGCCTCGCGCAGGAGGCGAGGTCGAGGCCCGTGCTCGCGGCATGCGCGCCGTGCTCGCCGAGGACTTCTCCTTCGCCGACGCGATCGGGGGAGTGCGGGGCCTCGCCGAGTCCGTCGCTCCCGGCCTCGTGTTCGTCATCGTCTACCTGCTGAGCTACGAGCTCGTCCCGGCGCTCGTCGCCTCGCTCGCCACGGCTCTCGTCGCGGTCCTCGTCCGCCTCGCGCAGCGCACCCCCGTGACGCAAGCCCTCTCGGGGGTCGTGGGCGTGGGCATCGGGGTCGTGTGGGCCTGGCGCACGGGGGAGCCCTCGGACTACTTCGTCTACGGGCTGTGGACCAACGGCGTCTACCTCGTGGCGTGTCTCGTGTCGATCCTCGTGGGCTGGCCGCTCGTGGGCGTCGTCGTCGGCCTGCTCTCGGGAAAGGGCACCTCGTGGCGCAAGGATCCCGAGGCTGCGAAGGACCGCCAGCGCTTCCGCTGGGCGACGTGGCTGTGGGTCGCGATGTTCGCTGCGCGGCTCGCGGTGCAGCTGCCTGCCTACCTCGCCCAGGACGTCGCCTGGCTCGGCACGGCTCGCCTCGCGATGGGCGTGCCGCTGTGGGCCCTCACTCTGTGGCTGACGTGGCTCCTGGTCCACGGCTCAGTACGGCGTGCAGCAGAGCCTGGTCAGCCTGAGCCCCGGTGACGAAGAGCAGCTCGTCGCCCGCCTCGAGAGTGTCGTCCGCGCTGGGTGCGATGGGTGAGTCGTCCCGCACGATCGAGGCGAGCACCGTGTCCGCGGGCCAGTCGACCTGACCCACGAGCACTCCCACGAGCGGAGAGTCCTGCGGGAGGGTCACCCCGAGGATGTCGGCCTTCGACTGGTGGAAGGTGAAGATCCGCACGAGGTCGCCGACGACGACGGCCTCCTCGACCATCGCCGTCATGATGCGCGGGGTCGAGACGGCCACGTCCACGCCCCAGGCCTCGTCGAACATCCACTCGTTCTTGGGGTTGTTGACCCGGGCGACGGTGCGCGGCACGCCGTACTCGGTGCGCGCGAGCAGGGCGACCACGAGGTTCGCCTTGTCGTCGCCCGTCGCGGCGACCACGACGTCGGCCTGCTCGACGCCGGCCTCGGTGAGCGTCGAGAGCTCGCACGCGTCCGCGAGGATCCAGTGGGCCTCGGCGACCTGGGCGACGCGCATCGCACCGGGCTGCTTGTCGACCAGGGTCACCTCGTGGCCCGACTCGAGGAGCTCGCGCGCGATCGAGCGGCCCACCGAGCCGGCCCCGGCGATGACGACCTTCACGAGGCCTCCTTCTTCGAGGCGAGCAGTCGCTCGACCTTCGAGACGCGGTCGACCGGCACGAGCAGGCACAGCTCGTCGCCGTCCTGGAGCACCGACCCGGGGCCGGGCAGCTGGGCGCCGCCGCCGCGCGTGAGGAACGCGACGCGAGCCGCGGTGAGCTCCTCGATCTCCTCGAGCGGGGTGCCGATCCACGTCACGTGCGTGTCGGCGCGCACGAGGCTCACGCGGCCGCTCGGGTCCAGGTACTCCTGCGTCGCACCCATGGGAAGCAGTCGCCGCAGCACCTGGTCCGCGGTCCAGCGGACCGTGGCGACGGTAGGGATGCCCAGACGCTGGTAGATCTCGGCGCGGCCCGGGTCGTAGATGCGCGCCACGACGTGGTCGACCCCGTAGGTCTCGCGCACGACTCGCGCCGCGAGGATGTTCGAGTTGTCGCCGTCGGAGACCGCCGCGAAGGCGTAGGCGTCCTCGATGCCCGCCTGGACGAGCGTGTCTCGGTCGAAACCGAGACCCGTGACCTTGCGGCCCGCGAACTCAGCCGGCAGGCGGCGGAATGCCTCAGGGTTCTGGTCGACCACGGCCACCGAGTGGCCGGACTCCTCGAGCGAGGTGGCCAGCGTCGCTCCGACGCGGCCGCAGCCCATGATGACGAAGTGCACGAGCGAGACGGTACGCGCTTCGTGCTCGCCGCGCACCGCTGGTCACGGGTGCGCGGGAGTCCTAAGGTGATGACTCGTGCCTGACATCCGCGACGCCGCTCGCCGAGCGCTCCTCGGGCGGCCCGAACGCAACGAGCGCATGCGGGCCGCGCTGCTGCCCAAGCGCGTCGCGCTGCCGGTGTTCGCCTCCGACGCGCTCTCGTCGGTGGCCTATGCGCCGGACGAGATCTTCCTGACGCTGGCCCTCGCAGGTGCTGCAGCGGTGACGATCTCGCCGTGGATCGGTCTCGCGGTCGTCGTCGTCCTGCTCACCGTCGTCGCCTCCTACCGGCAGAACGTCCGGGCGTACCCCTCGGGGGGCGGTGACTACGAGGTCGTCACCGCCAACCTGGGCCCGCGAGCGGGGGTCGCAGCGGGCTCGGCGCTCCTCGTGGACTACGTCCTGACGGTCGCGGTCTCCTCCTCGGCGGCGGCGCACTACTTCGGTGCCTCCTTGACGTGGATCGACACCCACCCCGTGGCCTTCGCTACCGGGATCATCGCGCTGCTCACGTTGCTCAACCTGCGCGGACTCGTGGAGTCGGGGCGCGGGGTCGCAGTCCTGACCTACGCCTTCATGCTCGGCGTCGGGCTCGTGGGGCTCGTCGGGGCCCTGCGGTACTTCTCAGGAACGCTCCCGGAGGCGCCGAGCGCGAGCTTCGAGATCGTGGCGCAGCAAGGGTTCGACCAGGGTCTGCTCGGCCTGGGCGGTGGACTGCTCGTGCTGCGCGCCTTCGCCTCGGGCTGTGCTGCGCTCACCGGCGTCGAGGCGATCAGCAACGGCGTGCCGAACTTCCGCGAGCCCAAGGCGCGCAACGCCGCGACGACGCTCGCCGCGCTCGGCGCGATCGGGGCGACCCTCCTGGCCTCGATCATCCTGCTGGCGCTCGCCACCGGCGTGCGCTTCGTCGAGGATCCCTCGACCCAGCTGCGGATCGACGGGAGCCTGGCGCCCGAGGGCTACCGGCAAGAGCCCGTGCTCAGCCAGCTCGCCCACACCGTTCTCGACGGCGCGCCCTGGCTCGCGGTCGGCGTGACGGTGGTCACGGGCCTGATCCTCGTCCTTGCGGCGAACACGGCCTTCAACGGCTTCCCGGTGCTCGGCTCGGTGCTCGCCCGGGACGGCTACCTGCCGCGCCAGCTGCACACGCGCGGGGACCGGCTCGTGTTCTCCAACGGCATCCTCACCCTCGGAGTGGGAGCGATCGTGCTCGTCGTGGCCCTCGAGGCCTCGGTCACGCGACTGATCCAGCTCTACATCGTGGGCGTGTTCGTCTCCTTCACGCTCAGCCAGCTCGGCATGGTGCGGCACTGGTCGCGCGAGCTGCGCACCGAGCCGGACCCTCGCGAGCAGGGGCGCATGGCTCGGGCGCGCGTCGTCAACGCGATCGGCCTGGGGATGACGGGCACCGTGCTCGTCGTGGTGCTGGTCACCAAGTTCACCCACGGCGCGTGGATCACGATCCTCGCGATGCTCGCCGTGGGCGCGACGATGGCCTGGGTCCGGCGGTACTACGACCGGGTCAACGCGATCCTCGCGATCGACGAGGACCCGGCTGCCCAGCGCGCCCTGCCCAGTCGGGTGCACGCGATCGTGCTGGTCTCCCGGCTGCACAAGCCCACGCTTCGTGCGGTCTCCTACGCGCGGGCGACACGTCCCTCGGTGCTCGAGGCCGTGACCGTCCAGATCGACGCGCAGGAGTCGCGCGAGCTGCGGGCCCGCTGGGACTCCCTCGGGCTGCCCGTGCCGCTCAAGGTGCTCGACTCGCCCTACCGCGAGCTCGCTCGACCCTTCGTGGGCTACGTGCGCTCGATCCGGCGCGAAGGCCCGCGCGACGTCGTCGTCGTGTACGTGCCCGAGTACGCCGTGCGGCGCTGGTGGGAGCGGCTGCTGCACAACCAGTCGACGCTGCGGATCAAGATGCAGCTCGCCTTCGTGCCCGGGGTGGTCGTGGCCGCCGTGCCCTACCAGCGCGACTAGGGTCGAGGGATGGTCGAGACCGGGGACGAGATCGAGCTCGAGGTCGGAGCTGTCGCGCACGGCGGGCACTGCGTCGCGAGGATCGGCGAGGGCGGGCGCGTGGTGTTCGTGCGTCACACCCTGCCGGGCGAGCGCGTGCGCGTGCGCCTCACGGAGGCCGCGCCCGAGGCGCGCTTCTGGCGGGGCGAGGCCGTCGAGGTGCTCGAGGCATCGCCGGACCGGGTCCCTTCCGCGTGGCCCGAGGCGGGACCCGGGGGCGTGGGCGGGGCGGAGCTCGCGCACGTCGCGCTGCCCGCCCAGCGGGCGTGGAAGGCGGCCGTCGTCTCCGAGCAGCTCGCGAGGCTCGCGGGAGTCGAGCGCGAGGTCGAGGTCGAGGCGGCCCCGGGGGACGAGGAGCGCGGCGGGCTCGCCTGGCGCTCGCGCATCGAGCTGCGCACCGACGCCGAGGGGCGCGCGGGCATGACGCGAGTGCGCTCCCACGAGGTGCTGCCGCTCGGCTCGATGCCGCTCGCGGTCGAGGCGATCGCGGGGCTCGAGCTGTTCTCCCGACGCTGGCCCGCGGGGGTGCGCATCGAGGCCGTCGCGCCGAGCGTGGGGGAGCCCCTCGTGCTCGTGGACGGCACGCCCTGGCGCGGTCGGGGCCCTGACACCCGGGCGAACGCGCGCAGCTCGGTCTCCGAGCGGGTCTCGTGGCGCGGCGAGGAGCTGCGCTACCGGGTCGCGGCTCGTGGCTTCTGGCAGGTGCACCGCGAGGCTCCCGGGGTGCTCGTGGACGCGGTGCTCGACGCCGTCGGCCCGATCGAGGGCGCGCGCGTGCTCGACCTGTACTCGGGAGCGGGGCTGCTCACGGTGCCCCTCGCGCTCGCGGTGGGCCCGCAGGGCTCGGTGCTCGCGATCGAGGGCGACGCGCGAGCCGTGAAGGACGCGCGGCGCAACGTGCACGGGCTCGAGCACGTGCGGCTCGTCGAGGGCGAGGTCGCACGCTCCCTCGTGGGGCGGGTCCCGCGACTCGAGGCGGACGTCGTGGTGCTCGACCCGCCGCGCCAGGGGGCCGGGCGCACCGTGGTGGCGGCCCTCGCGGCGAGCGGCGCGAGTCGCGTGGTCTACGTCGCGTGCGACCCCGCAGCGCTCGCCCGGGACATCGCCTACCTGCAGGGACATGGCTTCGAGCTCGGGCAGGTGCGCTCCTTCGACCTGTTCCCGATGACGCACCACGTGGAGAGCGTCGCGGTCCTCGAGCGTCGCTGAGGCTGTGACGCAGTCCACAGGCCTCGAGCGCCCTCGCGTCTGCAAAGGATTGCAATGAGCAATCTCCGGTGGCAGACTTCCTACTAGTCAGGGCTACGCAATCGCATGCAACGGGGCTGCGATCAGCGCGATGCGCACGGCGTGCCCCTGCGGAGAGGACGTCGTGAGCAGCACCTACGCGAGCGAGCCCCTGGGGCTCGAGGACCCCTTCCTGCGCGAGACCTTCGCGCTGCACCGCGGGGGCAAGCTCGAGGTCGCCTCCCGCGTCCCCCTCGAGGACCGCGCCGACCTCGCGAGGGCCTACACCCCGGGCGTCGCCGCGGTGTGCGAGGCGATCCACGAGGACCTCGAGAAGTCCTTCGAGTACACCGCCCGCGCCAACACCGTGGCCGTGGTCTCGGACGGCTCGGCCGTGCTCGGCCTCGGGCGCATCGGCCCCGAGGCCTCGATGCCCGTGCTCGAGGGCAAGGCCGTGCTGTTCAAGAAGTTCGGCGGCGTCGACGCGATCCCGATCGCCCTCGAGCTGCCCGGTGAGGACCGCGTGCGTGAGTTCGTGGACGCCGTCGCCGCGATCGCCCCGAGCTTCGGCGGGATCAACCTCGAGGACGTCGCCGCCCCCGAGTGCTTCGAGATCGAGGAGCAGCTCTCCGAGCGACTCGACATCCCCGTCTTCCACGACGACCAGCACGGCACCGCCGTCGTCGTCCTCGCCGGCCTGCTCAACGCGTGCCGAGCTACAGGGCGCACGATGGGCGAGCTGCGCGTCGTCGTGCTCGGTGCGGGGGCCGCGGGCGTCGCGTGCACCAAGATCCTGCTCGCCGCGGGGGTGGGGGACGTCGCGGTCGTCGACAGCCGTGGCGTGATCGGCCCGGACCGCGAGGGCCTGAGCGGCATGAAGGCCTGGCTCGCCCGGAGCACGAACCGGGCCGGGCTCACGGGGACGGTGCGCGAGGCCCTGCGCGGAGCCGACGTGTTCCTCGGCGTGAGTGGTCCCAACCTCGTGGACCCCTCGTGGCTCGCCGAGATGAACGACCCCGCGATCGTCTTCGCCCTCGCGAACCCGACCCCCGAGGTCGACGTCGACAGGGCGCCGACCAACGTGCGCGTCCTCGCGACGGGTCGCTCCTCGGACCTCAACCAGGTCAACAACGTGCTCGCCTTCCCCGGGATCTTCCGCGGCCTGCTCGACGCCCGCGCGCCGCGCGTCGACGACGCCGCGAAGATCGCCGCCGCGCACGGCCTCGCGAGCCTCGTGAGCGCCGAGGACCTCGCGCAGGGCCGCGTCATCCCCTCGCCCTTCGACCCCGCCGTCGCACCGACCGTCGCGGCCGCCGTGACGGCTCACCTCGCCACCCCCACACCGAGCAAGGAGCTCTCATGACCACGTCCCTCGTGAACGGGCTGAACGTCCCGACGGACCTCTTGCGCGGCGGCGCGTGGGTCGACGCCGAGGACGGTGGCCGCTTCGAGGTCATCGACCCCGCGACGGCCGAGTCGATCGCCGAGGTCGCCAACGGCACGGTCGCCGACGCCCTCGCGGCCGTCGACGCCGCCCACGTCGCTGCCGACGGCTGGGCCGCGACCGCCCCGCGCGAGCGCGCCCGCATCCTGCTGCGCGCCTTCGAGCTCATGACCGAGCGCGAGAACCAGCTCGCCGAGCTCATCACGCGCGAGAACGGCAAGGCCCTCACCGACGCCCTCGGCGAGGTGCGCTACGCGGCCGAGTTCTTCCGCTGGTACGCCGAGGAGGCCGTACGCGTCTCGGGCGAGGTCACCATGGCCCCCTCGGGCGCGAACCGCATCATGGTGCTGCGCCAGCCCATCGGCATCGCCTTCCTCGTGACGCCGTGGAACTTCCCGGCCGCGATGGCCACGCGCAAGATCGGCCCCGCGCTCGCCGCAGGCTGCACCGTGATCCTCAAGCCGGCCTCGGAGACCCCGCTCACGGCCCTCGCCGTCGGCGCCATCCTCGAGGAGGCCGGCGTGCCCGCGGGCGTCGTCAACGTCCTGCCCTCGCGCCGCTCGGGGGCCGTGGCCGAGGCCGTGCTCGCCGACCCCCGCGTGCGCAAGCTCTCCTTCACCGGCTCGACCGAGGTGGGTCGCACGCTCCTCAAGCTCGCGGGGGAGCACGTGATCTCCTCCTCGATGGAGCTCGGCGGCAACGCCCCGCTGCTCGTCCTCGAGGACGCCGACCTCGAGGTCGCCGTCGCGGGCGCCATGGTCGCCAAGATGCGCAACGGCGGCGAGGCCTGCACGGCCGCCAACCGGATCTACGTGCACCGCTCGATCGCCGAGGAGTTCACGCGGCGCTTCGCCGAGGCGATGCAGGGGCTCTCGGTGGGGCCGGGCATGGACGGAGCCGCCGTCGGACCGCTCGTGAACGCCGCGGCCGTCGACAAGGTCGACGAGCTCGTCACCGAGGCCGTGGGCCGCGGGGCGAGGGTCGTCGTGGGCGGCTCGCGGGGCGAGGGGCCCGGCTTCTACTACCCGCCCACGGTCCTGGCCGACGTGCCCTCGGACGCGCAGATCGCGCACGAGGAGATCTTCGGTCCGGTCGCGCCGATCATCGTCTTCGACTCCGACGCCGAGGCGATCGCCCGGGCGAACGACACCGAGTACGGCCTCGTCGCGTACGTCTTCTCCCAGGACCTCGCGCGCGCCCTGCGCGTGAGCGAGAAGCTCGAGGCGGGCATGGTCGGCATCAACCGCGGCGTGGTCTCCGACCCGGCTGCTCCCTTCGGCGGCGTCAAGCAGTCCGGGATCGGCCGCGAGGGCGGGCACGAGGGCCTGCTCGAGTACACCGAGTCCAAGTACATCGCGGTCAGCTGGTAGCCCACGTGCTCCAGGGGGTCGAAGGGCGCGCGACGCTCAAGGACGTCGCCCGGCGTGCCGGTGTGCACCCGGGCACGGCCTCGCGCGCCCTCAACCCCGAGACGCAGAGCCTCGTCAACGAGGCGACGGTGCGCCGGGTCCAGGAGGCCGCAGCCGAGCTCGACTACCGTCCCAACCCCATGGCGCGCGGGCTCAAGACCCAGCGCTCGACCATGGTCGCGATCGTCGTGCCGGACCTGTCGAACCCGCTCTTCCCGCCGATCGTGCGCGGAGCGGAGGTCGAGCTGTCCCGGGCCGGCTACACGACGATCATCGCGGACACCGACAACGAGCCCGAGCGTGAGAGCTCGGCCCTCGCCGCGCTTCGCGCTCGCCAGGTGGACGGCCTGCTCGTCGCCTCCGCGCGCCGCGAGGACGAGGCGATGCGCGAGCTGTGGTCGAGCGGGGTGCCGACGGTCCTCGTCAACCGGCGGTCCGACGACGTGCCTCTGCCCTCGGTCACGGGCGACGACCAGCGGGGGGTCGAGAGCGCCCTGGCCCACCTGCGGAGCCTCGGGCACCGCAGGATCGCGCACCTGGCGGGTCCGACGGCGCTCTCCACGGGACTCGCTCGCCTGCGGAGCTTCCGCCAGGTGGTCGCCGAGCTGGGGTGCGACACCTCGGAGGATCTCGTCGAGGAGTGCCGCACCTTCGCGGTCGAGGCCGGGACCGAGGCCATGGCTGCCGTGCTCGAGCGCGCACGACCGACCGCGGTGCTCGCGGGCAACGACCAGATCGCCGTCGGCGCGATCGAGGCGCTCCGGGCGAGGGGGCTGCGCTGCCCCGAGGACGTGTCCGTCGTCGGCTTCAACGACATGCCCTTCGTCGACAAGCTCTCTCCGCCGCTCACGACGGTGCGCGTCCCGCACGCCGAGGTGGGGGCCGAGGCCGCGCGGATCCTCGTGCGCTGGATGGTGCACGGCGAGGCGGCCTCGAGCACGACGACTCTGCCCGTCGAGCTCGTCGAGCGCGGGTCGACCGCTCCGGCGCGCGCCGGCTAGTCCGCGTCGAAGACCTCGGGGTGACGCGCGAGCTCGAGGCGCGTGCGACGGATGTGCAGGCGCAGGATGTCCTCGGCGTCGGCGCTCTGCCGACGGCGGATCGCGTCCACGAGGAGGCGGTGCTCGGCGTGCGTCGCGGAGTCGCGGTCGACGCCGACGACGAGGGCGAAGGCTCGACGGTAGTGCTGCGTCGAGTTCCACAGGCGCAGCACGAGCTCGTGCAGCATGTGGGTGCTCGCGGCCGCGTAGCTGAGCAGGTGGAACTCGCGGTCGAGTCGTAGGAAGCCCTCGAGATCGGCGTCGCGCATCTGCTCGGCGAGCCCCGCGAGGCGCTCGAGGTCCGCGTCGCTCAGGTGGGGGAGGGAGAGGCTCAGCAGGAGCGGCTCGATGCGCTCGCGCACGAGGTAGACCTCGGTGCACTCGGCGAGGCTCAGGCTCTGCACCCAGGCTCCCGAGCTCGCGACGAGCCGGACGAGCCCCTCGGCCTCGAGCTGGCGCAGGGCGTCGCGCACGGGCAGACGGCTCGCGCCGAACTGCGCCGCGAGCTCCTCCTGGCGGATGCGCGAGCCGGGCGCGAGCGCGCCGTGCAGGATCTGCTCGCGCAGACCGTGGGCGATGCGGGCCGAGGCGGGACCGGGCTCGGTGCTCATGGGCGCTCCTCGGTCACTCGGTGGGACGAGCGGGGTGCCACAGTCGGGTGGTGGTCCCGGGGTAGCTCTCGTAGGCCTTGCCGTCCGGGAAGCTCACGAGCTCGAGCTGCATGCCCCAGGGGGTGAGGAAGTACAGCCAGCGCTGACCCGAGCTGTGGCTCGAGCTCGCCGTGGGCTCACCGAGCATGCGCACGCCCTGCTCGCGCAGGTACTCCACGGCAGCGTCCATGTCCTCGACGTAGAAGGCGAGGTGGTGGCCGCCGATGTCGGAGTTGCGCGGCTGGGGCGCCTGACCGTCGGGGGACTCCCACTGGAAGATCTCGAAGTTGGGGCCCGTCCTGCAGCGGTAGAAGCGCAGCTCGCGCATCACGGCGCGGGGATGCACGTTGAGGTGCTCGGTCATCCAGTCCGAGTCCTCGTGGACGAAGGGGCCGAGCGAGTAGACGTACTCGCAGCCCAGGACGTCGACGAAGAAGCGGTGCGCCTCCTCGAGGTCCGGGACGGTGAAGCCGATGTGCTCGGTGCCGAGCAGGCCGGGGAGCGCCATTGATCCTCCAGGGTGAGTCGACCGCGAATTTGGATACAACCGAGACGTTATCGCGATCTACGGGACTGCAATCGCTTGCAATCGTATCCAATCCGCGCCTAGACTCCAAGGGCTCGACTTCGTCAGCGCAGGCAACGTCAGTTCAAGGGAGAACCCGTCCATGCCGCAGGTCACGCCGCTCCAGGCCCAGGCTCCGTGGGTGGAGGTGAGCACGACGCCCGAGGACTGGGCGGCTGCCGACCCCACGCTCCTGGCCACGATGCTCGGCCAGATGCAGCTCATCCGTGCCTTCGAGGAGCTTGTGCTCCAGCTCGCCCGCGAGGGCCTCGTGCACGGCCCCGCCCACTCCTCGATCGGTCAGGAGGGCGGCGCGGTCGGCTCCGTGCTGGCTCTCGGTCCGAGCGACGGGGTGAACGGCACGCACCGCGGGCACCACCAGTTCCTCGCGAAGGCGATCGCCTACGTCGCCCCGACCCTCGACCTGCAGGCCCTCGTGACCGAGGAGCTGCGCGAGGTGCTCCGCAAGACCCTCGCCGAGATCCTCGGCCTCGCCGAGGGCTTCGGCAAAGGGCGCGGCGGCTCGATGCACCTGCAGTGGATGGAGGCCGGGGCGCTGGGCACCAACGCGATCGTCGGCGGCGGCGTCCCGCTCGCCGCGGGCAACGCCTGGGCGCAGAAGCACGCCGGGACGCAGGACGTCACGGTCACGTACTTCGGCGACGGCGCCTCGAACATCGGCTCGGTCCTCGAGTCGATGAACCTCACGGCGGCCTGGGACCTGCCGCTGTGCTTCTTCATCGAGAACAACCTCTACGCGGTCTCGACCCACGTCGCCGAGGTCACGGGAGACCACCGCCTCTCCGCGCGTGGCCCGGGCTTCGGCATCCCCGCCTGGCGCGTGGACGGCATGGACCCCCTCGCGGTCTACCTCGCCTCGCAGGAGGCCGTCGGGCACATGCGAGCGGGCAAGGGCCCCACGGTCGTCGAGGCCGAGGTCTACCGCTACTTCCACCAGAACGGTCCCTTCCCGGGGAGCGCCTTCGGGTACCGCTCCAAGGAAGAGGAGGCCGCGTGGCGCGAGCGCGACCCCATCTCTCGCGTCGAGCGCGAGATGGTCGCTCGTGGCCTGCTCGACGAGGAGGCAGTCGCGGCCGTGCGCAAGCAGGCCGTCGACGCGATGGCCGAGGTCGCCGCCGCGATGATCGAGGCCGACCCCGAGGGCAAGCCCGGCACCCGGCGCATCAAGCCGGACGCGTGGCCCGACCCGGCCTTCGTCGACGTCGGCGTGCGCGGGGACGGCAGCGAGCTCGAGGGCTTGCGCGCCGAGGAGCAGGAGACCTTCTCCGGCGAGCTCGTCGAGAAGCGATTCATCGACGTCGTCGCGGGCGTCATGCACCGCCGCATGGAGACCGACCCCTCGGTCGTCGTGCTCGGCGAGGACGTGCACCGCCTCGCGGGCGGCACGAACGGCGCGACCAAGGGACTCAAGGACGCCTTCCCGGAGCGCATCCTCGGCACGCCCATCAGCGAGAACGCCTTCGCGGGGCTCGGCGGCGGCATGGCCCTCGACGGGCGCTTCAAGCCCGTCGTGGAGTTCATGTACCCCGACTTCCTGTGGGTCGCGGCGGACCAGATCTTCAACCAGGTCGCCAAGGCCCGTCACATGTTCGGCGGGGAGAACAAGGTGCCCTTCGTGCTCCGCTCGAAGGTCGCCACGGGCACCGGCTACGGCTCGCAGCACTCGATGGACCCTGCGGGCATCTACGCGACCGCCCCCGGGCTGCGCATCGTGGCGCCTGCGACCCCCTTCGACTACGTGGGGCTCATGAACGCCGCGCTCGCCCTCGAGGACCCCGTCGTCGTCCTCGAGCACGTGGACCTGTACGCGAGCACGGGGCCCGCTCCCGCGGAGGACTACGACTACATCATCGAGCTCGGCAAGGCGGCGGTGCGCCGCCAGGGCGAGGACCTCACGATCCTCACGTACCTCTCGATGGTCGCGCACTCGCTCGAGGCGGTCGAGCAGACCGGCGTCGACGCCGAGGTCGTCGACCTGCGCTGGCTCGACCGCGCCTCGGTCGACTGGGACACGATCGGCGAGTCGATCCGCAAGACCAACAACGTGCTCGTCGTCGAGCAAGGGGCGATCGGCACCTCCTACGGCGGCTGGCTCTCCGACGAGATCCAGCGGCGCTTCTTCGACTGGCTCGACCAGCCCGTGCAGCGCGTCCACGGCGGCGAGGCCTCGCCGAGCATCTCCAAGGTGCTCGAGCGTGCGGCGCACGCTCGGACGGAGGAGGTCGTGGCGGGCATCCAGCGCGTCGTCGAAGGGTTCGGTGGCTGACGTGGCGACGATCATCCGCCTCCCCGAGGTCATGGCCAACGCGACCGAGGCCGTCATCGCGAGCTGGGTCGCGGCCGAGGGTTCCGAGGTCTCCGTCGGTGACGTCCTCGCAGAGATCGAGACCGAGAAGGCCGTGGTCGAGATGAACGCCGAGGAGGCCGGGGTGCTCGCGAAGCACCTCGTGCCCGCCGGCTCGCTCGTCCAGGTCGGTGCGCCCGTCGCGCTCCTGCTGTCCTCCGCGGACGAGAGCTACGAGCTCGCCGCGCTCCTCGGCGAGGAGGCTGCGCAGGCGCAGGAGCCTCCTGCGGGGAGCGCACCGCAGCCGACGGCGGCCGTCGAGGCCCCGGCGGCCGCGGGGGAGCAGGCAGAGGGGCCTGCCGAGGGCGCGCGCTCGCGCGTCTTCGCGAGCCCGATCGCCCGCAAGCTCGCTCGCGAGGCCGGGGTCCCCGTCGAGCGGCTCCAGGGCTCGGGCCCCGGTGGTCGCATCGTGCGACGGGACGTCGAGCGCTACCTCGCCGAGGCTCCTGCGCCTTCGGCGACGCCCTCGAGGCCCGCGCCCCCGGTCACGGCAGCTGCGCCCGCAGGGGCTCAGGCCGAGCTCGAGCCGCTCTCCCCGATGCGTCGCGCGATCGCGCGGCGCCTCACGGAGTCCAAGCAGCAGGTGCCGCACTTCTACCTCGTGGCCGAGCCTCGCGTGGACGCTCTCCTCGCGGCGCGCGCCCAGGCGAACGCGGACCCCTCGCGGCGCAAGCTCTCGGTCAACGACTTCGTGCTCAAGGCCGTCGCGGCGGCGTTCCGCGCCGTGCCCGAGGCGAACGTCGCGTGGTCCGAGGAGGGCATCCGCCGTTTCTCGGGCGTCGACGTGGCCGTCGCGGTCGCGACCGAGGGCGGAGGGCTGCTCACGCCCGTCGTGCGGGGGGTCGACCGCCTGTCGGTGACCGAGGTGGGGGCGGCGGTCGCCGACCTTGCCGCGCGGGCTCGCGAGGGCAGGCTGCGCCAGGACGAGCTCGAGGGCGGGACCACCACGGTCTCGAACCTCGGCATGTTCGGCACGCGCGAGTTCTCGGCGATCCTCAACCCGCCGCAGGCGACGATCCTCGCGGTGGGAGCCGCGGTGCCCTCGCCCGTCGTCGTGGACGGCCGGCTCGAGGTGGGCACCACGATGCGCTGCACGCTCTCGGCGGACCACCGCGCGGTGGACGGGGCCCTTGCCGCCCGGTGGCTCGCGGCCTTCGTCGAGGCGGTGGAGAACCCAGTCGTGGCGCTCCTGTAGCGCGACTAGGATCGAGGCGGATCGCGACGTCGCCGTCACCTCACGGTGGCGGCGACGTCGCTGCGTGTCAGGGCACCCCACCTCGTCGGGTAGGATGTATCTTGACGTCAAGATAAATGTGTCGAGGTCGAAGGAGCAGGTCATGAGCGTGGACAGCTTTGGGTCGAAGGGGACCCTCGATGTCGGAGATGCCTCCTACGAGATCTTCCGGCTGAGCGCGGTCCCGGGCACCGAGCGCCTGCCCTACAGCCTCAAGGTGCTCGCCGAGAACCTGCTGCGCACCGAGGACGGCGCGAACATCACCGCGGACCACGTGCGCGCGATCGCCGCGTGGGCCCCCGACGCCATCCCGAGCACCGAGATCCAGTTCACGCCCGGCCGTGTGATCATGCAGGACTTCACGGGCGTGCCGTGCGTCGTCGACCTCGCCACGATGCGCGAGGCCGTCGCCGAGCTCGGTGGCGACCCCAAGCGCATCAACCCGCTCGCCCCCGCCGAGCTCGTGATCGACCACTCCGTGCAGATCGACGTCGCGGGTCGCCGCGACGCCTTCGCGCGCAACGTCGAGATCGAGTACGAGCGCAACCACGAGCGCTACCAGTTCCTGCGCTGGGGCCAGACGGCCTTCGACGACTTCAAGGTCGTCCCCCCGGGCACCGGCATCGTCCACCAGGTCAACATCGAGTACCTCGCCCGCGTGGTCATGACCCGCGTGGTCGACGGCGAGCTGCGCGCCTACCCCGACACCTGCGTCGGCACCGACTCGCACACCACGATGGTCAACGGCCTCGGCGTGCTCGGCTGGGGCGTCGGCGGCATCGAGGCCGAGGC
>ENA-UOVV01000894-UOVV01000894.1-compost-metagenome-genome-assembly--contig:-NODE-894-length-28117-cov-73.879873_pt1 | contig 28117 bp, 26 predicted proteins | sample MGYA00238155_ERZ761577 | MGnify/ENA primary metagenome ERZ761577 (study PRJEB28898, sample SAMN06268775) | compost metagenome | isolation source: Emeryville, CA | place: USA:Emeryville, CA | collected... | reverse complement strand
CCTTCTTCGCGGCCACCTTCTTCACTGCCGCTTTCCCGGCGGTGGTCTTCTTCGCAACCTTCTTCACGGCCTTCTTCACGGCTTTCTTCGCAGCCGACTTCTTCGCGGCCTTCTTTGCTGCCGCCTCCAGTTCCGCCTTGCTCTTGCGCGCCATGTCCATGCGATGCGCGCGCGCGTAGCTCTGGATGTCCTTGAACGTGCCGTCGGCATTGCGCACGGCATACAGCTTCTTGCCGGCACTGGAATACATCGTGGTGCGCTTGCGGGTTGCCATCGGTTCTGCTCCGTGCGGCAGGTGAATCGATCACACCGACGGCCGGCCGCCGCAGGCCGGCACGCCGGTGGTTCGCCGATCAGCGGCGACGAGCAGACTTCTTTACCGCCTTCTTGGCGACCTTCTTCGCGGGCGCCTTGCGCGGGGCCGCCTTGCGCACGGCCTTCTTGACCGCCTTCTTTGCCGCGGAGACCTTCTTCGCCACCTTCTTCTCGGCCTTGCGTACGGTCTTCTTCGCCGCACCGGCCTTCCTGGCGACCGTCTTCTTCACCGAAGCCGCTTTCCGGGCAACCTTCTTCTCCGCCTTCTTCACGGCTTTCCTGGCGGCCGAGGCCTTCTTCGCGACCTTCTTTTCCGCCTTCTTGACGGCCTTCTTCGCGGCCTTCCTGTCGGCGGCTACGGTCGCCTTGACCTTCTTCGCGGCAGCAGCGGCCTTCTTCTCGACCTTCCTCGCCGTTTTCTTCACGGCCGTCTCTTCCTTGACGACAGCTTTCTTCGCCTTCGCGACGACGGCCTTGACCTTGCGTGCGGTCTGCTTGCGTGCCTTCTGCGCCTTCTTCGCGGCCTTCTTCGCCGTCGCGACGACCGCGTCCTTCGCGTCGGTCGCGGCGTTGCCGACCGACGTGGCCACGGCGCTGGCCGCATCGGCAATGGCGCCACCCATCTGCGCCGCGCCTTCCTTGAACTGCTCGAACGAACTTTCACTGCTCATGGTGTTCCCCTCTCCTCGGTCTGTGTCCGCGTGGATCGATTGACGTGGTTGGAAAGTCGGACGACAGCTTCACCGATGCGCAATCGGGGCGCGATGCGTAACTCGGGCGCGTCACGGCTAGAACTTGCCGTAATAGCCTTCCTTCAGCGCATCGAACAGATTCGCCGCGGTATGCGTCTCGCCGTCGTACTCGATCTCCTCGTTGCCCTTGACCTCCACCACGGAACCGTCCTCGAGCTCGAAGCGGTAGGTGGTGTTGGCAAGATCATGCTCCTTGACCAACACTCCTTGGAAGGCCGCCGGGTTGAAGCGGAACGTCGTGCATCCCTTCAAGCCCTGGCGGTGGGCATAGCGGTAGATGTCCTTGAAGTCCTCGTACGGGTAATCCGTGGGGACATTCGCGGTCTTCGAGATCGAGGAGTCCACCCACCTCTGGGCCGCCGCCTGGATGTCGACGTGCTCCTTCGGGGTGATGTCGTCGGCGGCAACGAAGTAGTCGGGCAGCTTCTCGGCCGGATCCTGCGAGAAGGGCATGGCCCTGCCGTTGATCAGTTCGCGGTAGGCGAGCAGCTCGTAGCTGAACACCTCGACCTTCTCCTTGGTCTTGCGACCTTCGCGGATCACGTTGCGGCTGTAGTGATGCGCGAAGCTCGGCTCGATGCCGTTGCTGGCATTGTTGGCCAGCGAGAGGGAGATCGTGCCGGTCGGCGCGATCGAGGAATGATGGGTGAAGCGGGCTCCGGTTTCGGCCAGCCGCGCGACGAGTTCGGGCGCCACCTCGGCAACCCGCTGCATGTAGCGGCTGTACCGCGCATGGAGGATGCGGCCCGGAATGCGATCGCCGACCTTCCAGCCATCGGCCGCCATTTCCGGACGTTTGCGCAGCATTTCGCCGGTGACCGTGAACTCCTGCGCGAGGATCGGCGCGGGGCCTTTTTCCTCGGCCAGCGACAGCGCGACTTCCCAACCGGCAAGCGCCATCTCGCGCGCCACGTCCTCGGTGAAGCGGCAGGCGGCTTCGCTGCCGTAGCGCATCTTGAGCATGGTGACGGTGGAGCCGAGGCCGAGGAAGCCCATGCCGTGACGGCGCTTGCCGAGGATCTCGTTGCGCTGCTGCTCCAGCGGAAGACCGTTGATCTCCACCACGTTGTCGAGCATGCGCGTGAACACGCGCACGACCTCGCGGTACTCCTCCCAGTCGAAGCGCGCCTTCGGGCCGAACGGATCGCGCACGAAACAGGTCAGGTTCACCGAGCCGAGCAGGCAGGAGCCGTAGGGCGGCAACGGCTGCTCGCCGCAAGGATTGGTCGCGCGGATGTTCTCGCACCACCAGTTGTTGTTCATCTCGTTGACGCGGTCGATCAGGATGAAACCGGGCTCGGCGTAGTCGTACGTCGAGACCATGATCATGTCCCACAGGTGGCGCGCCTTGACGTGGCCGTAGACCTTGCATGCGACCAGTCCGTCGTCGCGCACGACGTAGTGTCCGTGCGTCGGCCATTCGCGCCAGACGACCGCCTCGGCGTCCGCGAGGTCGACCTCGTCCTTTTCCTTGATGTGAACGGGGAACACCAGCGGCCAGTCGGCATCCTTCTCGACCGCTTCCATGAAGCCGTCGGTGATCAGCAGGGAAAGATTGAACTGGCGCAGGCGCCCATCCTCGCGCTTGGCCTTGATGAACTCGCGCACGTCGGGGTGGCTGACGTCGAACGTGCCCATCTGTGCGCCGCGGCGACCGCCCGCGGACGAGACGGTGAAACACATCTTGTCGTAGATGTCCATGAACGACAGCGGGCCCGACGTGTACGCGCCGGCGCCGGAGACATAGGCACCACGCGGCCGCAACGTCGAGAACTCGTAGCCGATGCCGCAACCTGCCTTGAGCGTGAGGCCGGCCTCGTGGACCTTGTCGAGGATATTGTCCATCGAGTCCTCGATGGTGCCGGAGACCGTGCAGTTGATCGTGGAGGTCTTCGGCTTGTGTTCCTGCGCGCCGGCGTTGGACGTGATGCGCCCGGCCGGGATCGCACCGCGACGCAACGCCCAGAGGAAGCGCTCGTGCCAGTACTTCTGCTTTTCCGGCGTCGACTCGACATCCGCCAGCGCTTTGGCAACGCGCTGCCACGTGTGATCGACGGTGACGTCGACCGGCTCGCCGTGCTTGGTCTTGAGGCGGTACTTCTTGTCCCAGATGTCCCAGGACGCCGGCTGCAGCGGAATCTCCACCGCGCCGCGCGCGAGCTGTTCGAGGCGCACCGTGCTCATCGTTCTCCTTCTCTCCATTCGCAGGACCGCACCCGTGCCGGCGCGCTTTCCTCCCCCTCCCGCCGATGGATGGCCGGAGCCACAATCCATGGGCCGCGCATCGCAGGGCAACCACAAGATGTAGTGGCACCGCCGCGCAAAACTACGCTGCCCGCAAGTCGATGTAAAGCCGCACCGCGCCGCGGCCCCGAAACCCGCCTGAACACCCGCCGGTGCGCGCATCGTCGCCGGTCACCTGGCGGGAAACCCGTGCTCGATCGCGTGGTCTGTGCGCAGCGACCCGATATCCTGTCACCGCCCGACGAGGACGACACCATGCTTCCTGCCAAGCCCTTCCACGACATCCGCCTCCGCACGCTCCTCGCGCTGCCGCTCGCCGCCGGCCTGGGCCTGGCCATCGGCGCCGCATCGACCTGGCAGCGGCCGGCCAGCGCCGCCCTGCCCGCCGAGGTGGGCGGACAGGCGCTGCCATCGCTCGCGCCGATGCTCGAGCGCGCGACGCCGGCGGTCGTCAACATCGCCTCGCGAACGCGCGTCGCGGTACGCAATCCCTACTTCGACGATCCGATGTTCCGTCGCTTCTTCGGCGTGCCCACCCTGCCGCGCGAGCGCGTGCAGCAGTCGCTGGGATCGGGTGTCATCGTCGATGCACGAAAGGGCTACGTCCTGACCAACAACCACGTGGTCGAAGGCGCGGACGACATCACCGTCACGCTCGCCGACAGCCGTGCAGTGAAGGCGAGAGTGCTCGGTACCGATCCCGACACCGACCTCGCGGTGCTGCAGATCCCCGCCGAACGCCTCGTCGCGCTGCCGACGGCCGATTCGGACACCTTGCGGGTGGGCGATTTCGTGGTCGCGATCGGCGAGCCGTTCGGCCTCGGCCAGACCGTGACGTCCGGGATCGTTTCGGCACTCGGCCGCAGCGGGCTGCGCGGGTCGGGCTACCAGAACTTCATCCAGACCGATGCGTCGATCAACCCCGGCAACTCGGGCGGGCCGCTGGTGAACCTGCGCGGCGAACTGGTCGGCATCAACTCGATGATCTACTCCCCGTCCGGCGGCAACGTCGGCATCGGCTTCGCGATTCCGTCCAATCTCGCCCTCGACGTGATGCGCCAGCTGGTCGCGACGGGCTCGGTCAAGCGCGGCGCGCTCGGAGTGGAGGCGCAGGACGTCACGCCGCAGCTGGCCGCGATGCTGGGGCTGGATGACAATCCTCGCGGCGCGGTGGTCACCCGCGTGCGTGCCGGCTCCCCCGCCGCCACGGCCGGCCTGCGCGCAGGCGACGTGATCGTCGGGCTCGCCGGACGCGATGTCGCTTCCGCGCAGGATCTGCACAATGCGGAAGGACTGACGCGCCCAGGGGCATCGGTCGAGGTGCGCCTGATCCGCGATGGCGAGGTCCGGACCGTGCAGACGGCCCTCAAGGAGACGGTTCTTCGCACGCTGCGCGGCGACGCGCTGGACCCGCGACTGGCGGGCGTCGAGTTCACGGAACTGGCCGACAACCTGCGGCGCCAAGGCATCGGCGGCGTCAGCGTCAGTCGCATCGCCAGCAGCAGCCGCGCCTACGCCAACGGCCTGCGCAACGGCGACGTGATCGTCGAGCTGAACCGCCGCGAGCTGGTCGGCGTGAACGACTTCGAGCGTCTCGCCTCGACCCGGCCACGCCAGCTCATGCTGACCCTGCTGCGCGGCGAGGAGGCGTTCTACCTGCTCCTGTGACGAATGCTCGCGATACCGCCGCGAACCGCACCTGCGTGCTATCGTGGCGGCCGTTTTTCGTCACAACCACCGCCATGTTCCCGCGAACCTCCTTCCTCGTCGCGCTCGCGCTGTTCGTGACCGCGCTTCCCGCACGCGCCATGGACGAACTGATCTGGCGCGGCGACATCACCACGGCCGGCGTGATCATGCAGGACCTCGCCAAGGAATACGCCCGGCAGAAGAAGGGGCGCATCCGGATCGAGCCGTTCAGCACCCTGTCGGGGCTCGATGCCGTGGCGAACGGCACCGCGGACATCGCCGGCAGCGCGCGCGGCAAGTACGCGCAACGGGCGCAGGAGGCGACGATCAACTTCATTCCGGTCGCGCTCGATGCGGCCGTGCTGGTCACCCATCCGAAGAATCCGGTCACGACGCTCACGCTGCGCCAGATCCACGACGTGTATTTCGGCCGCATCAAGAACTGGAAGGAACTGGGCGGACCCGACAAGCCGATCAATCTCTACGCGATCGCCGCGCCGCTGGACGGCGTGGAGTATTCGCTGCGCGAACTGGTCTATCGCAAGGGCAACCAGCCGATCGCGGCGCCGCGGCTGTACCTCAACACTGCCAAGCTCGAGGAGGCGGTCACGATCGACCCCTACGGCCTGGGGCTCACCACGCTGGCGCGTGCGCACGCCAACAAGAAGCTCAAGATGCTCAGCGTCGAGGGCGTGACGCCGTCGATGACGACCGTATCCAACGCGGCATACCCGCTGTTCATCACGCTGTACCTGGCCGAACGCGATGGCTCGCCCAAGCACGACGCGATCATGCGCTTCCTCGCCTTCCTCGACACCCAGGACGCCAAGCGCATCCTGCGCAAGTACCAGTTGATTCCGTATGCCGACGCAGGCGCGGTCGTCGCCCGGCACGACCAGCGCATGACCAGCATCGACCAGCTTCTCGGGCGCAAGCCGCCCCAGCTCGCAAGACCGCACCCACCGGCGGCGGCGAGCGCGGGCGCGGCGCCCTCGGCAGGCACCGCGCTCGCACAAGCCGGGAGCGGCAACGCCGATGCGGCGGAGCCGAAGGAAAGGAAGAAGCGGTTCTGGCAGCGCAAGAAGGAAGCGCCGGCCGCCGCCGAGCCCGCGCCTGCCCAGGGCGGTAGCGCCGCGCAGTGAGCCGATGGCCGCCGGAGCCGCCACGCTTCGCATCCGCGCGATCTCGCTCGACCTCGACGACACCCTCTGGCCGGTCGAGCCGGCCATCACGGCCGCCGAGCATGCACTCGATGCGTGGCTGCGCCGGGAACATCCCGCTGTCGCGGCTGTCTGGCCGATTCCCGCGATGCGCGCCCTGCGCGAGCGGATCGCCGCCGAGCGCCCCGATCTCGCGCACGACTTCAGCGCCCAGCGCCGGCTCGCCCTCGCACATGCGTTCGGTCATTGCGGCGCGGATGGCAGGCATGTCGATGCCGCGTACGAGGTCTATTTCGCCGCTCGCAACCGGGTCGACTGCTACGCCGACGCGCTGCCGGCGCTGACTCGCTTGTCGGCGCGATTTCCGCTCGTCAGCGTGTCCAATGGCAACGCGGACCTCGCACGCATCGGGCTGGACCATCATTTCGCGCACAGCGTGTCGGCACGCGAATGCGGCGTCGCCAAACCGCATCCGGCGATCTTCCGCGAAGCCTGCGCGCTGCTCGGCCTGAGACCGGAACACGTGCTGCATGTCGGCGACGACCCGCAAGCCGACGTCGCCGGCGCTCGTTCCGCCGGCCTGCGCACGGCATGGCTGAACCGCCACGCGCGACCGGAACCCGCCGGGCTGCGCGCCGATGTCGAGTTTCGCGATCTCGGCGAACTCGCGCGCTGGCTCGATGCACCGACCGCGGCCACCACGACCTGACCTGCCCACGCAACCGATTCCGAGGAGATTCCGATGGACGCCTGGATCATCGCAAGCGAGACCGCCGGCGCGACACCGCTGGTGGCGCTCCACCGCGAGCATTTCATGGCCACTGCCAGCCGCCTGGGCGAAGCGGCGCTGCGCTGGTGTGCAGCCAACGACTTTGCCGGCGAGCCCGGGCGATTCCTGCCGATCGCCGGGCCCGATGGCGTGCCGCTCGCGATTCTCGTCGGCTGCGACCCGGGCGACCCACTCGCCACGCTCGCATCGCTGCCACCACGCCTTCCGCCCGGGCGTTATGCGCTCGATCCACGGGGCCTCGCCATCGATTCCGCCGATGCCGGCCTCGCATGGGCGCTCGGCGCCTATCGCTTCACGCGTTACCGCAAGGCCGGCCGGCCGCTGCCGCAACTGGTGGTGGATCCGAGCGGCGCCGCACGCGCGCGCGCGATCGCGCAAGCCGTGTACCAGGTGCGCGACCTCGTCAACACGCCGACCGAGGACATGGGACCGGCCGAACTCGGCGACACGGTTCGCGCACTGGCGGAAGCGCACGGCGCGCAGTACCGCGAGTGGACGGGCGAGGCACTGCTCGCCGGCAACTTCCCGACCATCCACGCCGTCGGCCGCGCCAGCCATCGCGCGCCGCGCCTGCTGGAGCTGCGCCACGGCGCACCCGACGCACCGCACCTCGTCCTCGTCGGCAAGGGCGTCTGCTTCGATACCGGCGGCCTTGACATCAAGCCCGCCGACGGCATGCGCTGGATGAAGAAGGACATGGGAGGCGCCGCCCATGCGATCGCGCTGGCCGGACTGGTGCTCGCGGCGCGACTGCCGGTTCGCCTGACGCTGCTGGTGCCGGCGGTGGAGAATGCGATCGCCGGCGATGCGTTGCGTCCGGGCGAGGTGATCACCACGCGCGCCGGGATCACGGTCGAGGTCGACAACACCGACGCGGAGGGGCGGCTGATCCTGTGCGATGCGCTCACCTTCGCCGCGGAGACCCGACCCGACCTGATCCTCGATTTCGCGACACTCACCGGCGCGGCGCGCATCGCACTCGGTCCGGACCTGCCGGCGCTGTTCAGCAACCGCGACGAGATCGCCGCGGAACTGATCGACGCGGCCCACGCGACGCGCGACCCGCTGTGGCGCCTGCCGCTGTGGCGCCCTTATCTGGCGATGCTCGATTCGCACGTCGCCGATCTCGCCAATGCGGGGCCTTCGCGGCATGCCGGCGCGATCACCGCCGCGCTCTTCCTCGAACGGTTCGTGCCCGAGAACCATGCCTGGGCCCATCTCGACGTGTACGCGTGGAACGATGCCGACAAGCCGGGGCGGCCACGCGGCGGCGAAGCGCAAGGGCTTCGCGCATGTTTCGAATTCCTGCGCAGACGCTACGGCGCCTGACGGGGTGCGTGCAACGCGAAGGCCGCCCGTCGGCGGCCTTCGCACGAGCAAGTCGGTGTCGCCGGCTCAATCCACGGCTGCGGCCGCCTCGCCCTTGCCGTGCGGCAGCACCTGCTGCGCCAGCTTGGTGTCGGCGCGGATCAGCATGATCTCGTCGGCAAGGATGTGCGCGACCTCGTCGAGGACGACGTCGCGGCGCTCCTTGGCCTTCTCGGCGCGCGCGATGTCGTTGCGGACGCCGCGCTCGTCCGGCTGCAGGCCGTCGTCGCGCAGCAAGGCCTCGTCGCCCGACGCGGCGACGGTGCCGGCCTGCTCGGGCAGTTCCTTGCCGAGCCGGCGCGCGGCCTCCTCGGTCGCCTTGCGTTGCGCCTTCGCGGCCGGGTCCTCTTCCGGCGTCGCGCTGGCGAGCTGGCGCGCCTTGCGGCGTGCCTCCTGCTCGTCGCGCTCCTTGCGCCGCACCTCCTCGTTGAGCGAGACCGTCTTTTCCTGGCGCAGCTTCCTGACCTCGGCGAGGTCGGCTTCCATGTTCTTCCACTCGACGTTGGACGCGATCCGCTCGTCGTGTCGCGCCTGCAGCATCGGGATCACCGGCGTGAGGTCGGCAACCGGTGCATAACGCGCAGGCGGGATGTGCGTCCACGGCATCGCGTTCCTGTAGCTCGACTCGCCGTACTCGTCGGCGTCGACGGTGAGCGGGAAGCGGATGTCGGGCGTCACGCCGCGCAGCTGCGTGGAGCCGCCGTCGATGCGGAAGAACTGCGCGACGGTCATCTTCACTTCGCCGTACAGCGGCTTTTCGTTGCGCGCGACATCGTCCAGGTCGACCAGATTCTGCACCGTGCCCTTGCCGAACGTCGGCTCGCCGACGATCACGCCGCGCCCGTAATCCTGGATCGCGGCGGCAAAGATCTCCGATGCCGATGCCGACGCGCGGTTGACGATCACCGCCAGCGGCCCGTCCCACGCCATGCCGGCGTTGGTGTCCTGTTCCGACTCGACCTGGCCCGTCGCGCTGCGCACCTGGACCACCGGCCCCTTGTCGATGAACAGACCCGTGAGATCGGTCGCCTCCGCCAGCGAGCCACCGCCGTTGTTGCGCAGGTCCACGATCACGCCGTCGACCTTTTCCGCACGCAGCTCGCCGAGCAGTTTCTCCACGTCGCGCGTCGCGCTGCGGTAGTTCACGTCGCCGCGACGACGCGCCTCGAAGTCCTGATAGAACGTCGGCAGCGAGATCACGCCGATGCGCAGCGTGCGCTCGCCCTCGCCGACGTCGATGATCGACTTCTTGGCGGCCTGCTCCTCGATGCTCACCTTCTTGCGTACCAGTGAAACGGTCACGTGCTTGGCGTCGGGACTCGCGTCGACCGGGAGCACCTCCAGCCGCACGACCGTGTCCTTGGCACCGCGAATCCTGTCGACCACGTCGTCCAGCCGCCAGCCGACGACGTCGATCATCGGGCCGGATTCGCCTTGCGCGACGCCGACGATGCGGTCGCCGACCTGCAGCTGCTTGGACAGCGCCGCCGGACCGCCGGGCACGATCTCGCGAATCGCCGTGTAGTCGTCGTCGCGCTGCAGGACGGCGCCGATGCCTTCCAGCGACAGGCGCATCGCGATGTCGAAGTTCTCGGACGCGCGCGGACCGAGGTAGTTGGTATGCGGCTCGATCGACGAGGCATACGCATTCATGAAGGTCTGGAACACGTCCTCGCTGTTGAGCTGGTTCACGCGGTCGAGGTAGTTCGCGTAGCGCTTGTCCAGCGTCTCGCGGATGTCCTTTTCCGCCTTCCCGGCAAGCTTCAGGCGCAGCCAGTCGTTCTTGATGCGCTTGCGCCACAGGTCGTCGAGTTCCGCCGTGTCCTTCGCCCACGAGGCCTTCTCGCGGTCGAAGTCGTAACGCTCGTCCGTGCTGAAGTCGAATCCCTTGCCGACCAGTTCGCGCGCATGCGCGACGCGCTGGGCGACGCGCTGCTGGTAGACGTTGAAGATCGCATACGGGGCCGCGAGATCCTCGTCGTAGATCGCGTCGTCCAGTTGCTTGCGGTAGGGCGCGAAGCGGTCGATGTCCGATTGCAGGAAGAAGAGCTTGTCGCCGTCGAGCGCTTCGAGGTAGGCGTCGAAGGTCTTCTCGCTCATCGCATCGTCCAGCGGCATCGGCTGGTAGTGGAAGCGCGTCAGGAAGCGGGCGGCCCAGACGGCAGCCTCGCGCTGTGCAGGCGTGGCGGACAGCATCGGCGTGCCGGCTTCCGGCGTCGGCCTGGCGAGCGCGGTGGCGGTCAATGCGACCAGGGCCGCGGCGAACAACGACTTCCGCATGAACTTCTCCGAACGTGGGAAACGACGCGGGATACCCGCATCGATCGATTCAACCGTTGGCGACCTGAACATAGCCCGCTGCATGCGCCATCTCGTCGGCATGGTAGGACGACCGGACCAGCGGTCCGGACGCGACATGCTGGAACCCGATCCGGTAACCGAGCGCCTCGATCGCCTGGAACTCGTCGGGCGTCCAGTAGCGCAGCACCGGATGATGATGGACGCTCGGCTGCAGGTACTGGCCGACCGTGACCATATCGACATCGTGCGCACGCAGATCGTTCAATGTTTCCTCGATCTGCTCGAATGTCTCGCCGAGCCCGAGCATGATGCCGGACTTGGTCGGCACATCCGGATGCTGTGCCTTGAACCGCTGCAGGAGATCCAGCGACCAGTCGTAGTCGGCACCGGGGCGCACTTCGCGGTACAGCGCGCGCGGGGTCTCGAGGTTGTGGTTGAACACGTCCGGCGGATCGCCGGCAAGCGCATCCAGCGCGCGCTCCATGCGCCCCTTTCCGCGGAAGTCCGGCGTCAGGATCTCGATGCGGATGCCCGGATTCTCGAACCGCACCGCTCGAATGCATGCCGCGAAGTGCGCGGCGCCGCCGTCGCGCAGATCGTCGCGGTCCACGGAGGTGATGACCACGTACCTGAGCCCCATGTCGCGGATGGTTCCCGCCAGGTGCGCCGGCTCCAGCGGATCGGGCGGCTTCGGCCGGCCGTGCGCGACGTCGCAGAACGAGCAGCGTCGCGTGCAGACCTCGCCGAGGATCATGAACGTGGCCGTGCCCTTGCCGAAGCACTCGTGGATGTTCGGGCAGGACGCCTCCTCGCAGACCGTGACCAGGCGGTTCTCGCGGAGCCTGGATTTCAGCCGCGCCACCGCGTTGCCCGGCGGTATCCGCACGCGGATCCAGCCCGGCTTGCGCAGCAGCGGAGCGTCGGCGAAGGTGGCGCGATTGCGCGCGATCTTGTCGGCCGCGACCTGCTTTTCGGCGGCATCGACGACGGCGAGGGGAATGGTCTTGGAGGTCATGCGGAACGCGCGACGCGGTCGGCGTCGTCCTTGGCGGCAGTGGGGATGCGCGGTTCGGCAGCCTGCGGAGCGAGCCCGAACTGGCGCGCGAGCTGGTCGACCAGTTCCGCCTCGACCGCTGCCAGCGATCCCGGTCCGCCCAAGTCTAGCACCTGGGTCACCTCCAGACCCGCGTACCCGCACGGATTGATGCGCCGGTACGGCTCCAGATCCATGTCCACGTTGAAGGCAAGGCCATGGAAGGAACAGCCGCGCCGCACGCGCAGCCCGAGTGCCGCGATCTTCGCCTCGCCGACATAGACACCGGGCGCGCCCTCGCGGCGCACCGCGACGATGTTCCACTCGGCCAGCGTGTCGATGATCGCCTGCTCGATGCGATGCACCAGCTCGCGCACGCCGACCCTGAGGCGACGCAGGTCGAACAGCGGATAGGCGACGATCTGGCCCGGCCCGTGATACGTCACCTGCCCGCCGCGATCGACCGGCACGACCGGGATGTCGCCCGGCGCTAGCACGTGCTCCATGCGCCCGGCCTGACCGAGCGTGAACACCGGATCGTGCTCGACCAGCCACAGTTCGTCGGGCGTGTCCGGCCCGCGTGCGTCGGTGAACGCCTGCATCGCGCGCCAGACGGGTTCATAGGGTTGCCGGCCGAGGCGGCGGACGAGGACGGATCGGGACATCGGCACAATCTGGGGCAGGCGAGGCCGTTTCGCAATCCCGCCGGCCGACTTCGCCCGGAACGCGCTGCCGGCCACGAGCCGGACGCTGATCGGCATGCTCGAACGGCAATCGTTCACAACTGACGAACAGCGCGGCATCGGAATCGACGAGGTGCCGCGACGGCGATCGTGTCGAGGCGGAAGCGGCGCGCGGCCCCGCGTGGAGGCCGGGAGGCGCGGGATGCCGCGCGATCTCCCTGTACCGGGATCACCCGCGCACCGCCGATCGCGAACGGCCGCCACGTCCTCGACGAGCCGGCGGAGGCGCAGACCGGAGGGGTGTCCGACTGCTTCGGCACGGTTCTTGCTGCATCCGCGCGACGCACACGGGGGAGACGCCATGCCCGGTTCCATCCTCTCGGCGCTTGCGCTGACGGCAGCGATCGCCGCAGGCACCACGAACCTGGACGCCGCGACGACGACGGCAGAAGCGGCGTTCCGGCGAAACGACCACGCGACAATCGTGAAGGCTCTGCTGCCGGCATACCGCAGCGGCGAGCTTTCCGATGCTCGAGGGCTGTACCTGCTCAGTCGCGGCTGCTTCTTTGCCAAGCCCTCGCCGCTGAAGGGCGCGCTGGCCGTGTTCGACCGTTCCTGCACCAGACAGTCCGGCGAGATCACGCGCCGCGCCGCACAGGCGGGCAGCGTGGAGGCGATGCTCGACCTCACCTACACGTTGTTCCGTCCGGAACCCGTTCTCGCGCATCCGGACCTGCGACCGGATCCCGTGCAGGCGTACGGATGGGCGCTTCTCGCGGCGGCTCTCGCTCCCGATGGCGACTTGCAGAAGCGCGCAGACGAAAAAGTGGCCACGCTCGGTGACGCCCTGCGCGGACTCGGCCCGGCGCGTTCCGCGCCGCTGCTTGCGCGTGCACGACGGGAGGCCCAAGCCTTCTTCGTGAAGCTGGTCGCACAGGTCCGGCCCGATCTTGCCCCGGCGGACGGCGCCCTGCCGGTTACCGGGCGATTCCGCGAACTGGGCTGGGTGGACATTCCGGGAACGGCAGACGTCCACGAAATGAAGGAAGGACCGGATCAGCTCTATCTGCCGACGATCCGCGCGCACGCCGGAAGCGTGACCTTCCATGTCTCCCTCAACGACGTCGACATCTGGCGATTCGCGCAGTTCGACGCCGACTGCGCCACATCCCGCATCGTCGTCCTCGCCGACACGGACTGGCAGGGCTACGACGATATCCAGTTCGACGCCGTCCCGTTGAAGCCCGTGGCGCGCAAGCCATGGGACGCCGACGCGACATACGCCCGGATGATCGCGGATTTCGCCTGCGCACGGGGGCGGGAGGCGGCTGCCGCTCGCTGATCCGGCGGCATGCCGTCGCTGCCGTCACAACGTCCAGCGAATCTCCGGATCGGCGCGCAGCGCTTCGTGCGCGGCGTCATACTTCTCGCGCGAGGGACAGGTGAAGCTGACCGTCACCGCCGCGTAGTTGCCTTCCCGCGACGGCCGCGTGCGCACCGAGCCGCCGATCACGCTCATGCCGAGCTCGCCGAGGATGCGTTCCACGCGCGCCTCGAGCCCGGCATGCGCGTTGCCCATCGCGGTGATCTCGAACACGCCCGGAAACTGGAATCCCTGGTCCGGGCGCTGCGGCTGGATGTCGTCGATGTCGCGCATCATGCTTCTCCGTGTGTCAGTTGCCGGCGGGCGCAGCGGATTCGGCGGCAGCCTCATCGCCCTTGAACCACATCCAGACCTCGTCCACGACGCGGGTGAAGAAACCGCCCTCGTCGCCCGCGGCGAGTGCCACGAGCGGGCGCTCCAGCACGACCTTGTCGTCGAGCCGCACCTTCAGCTTCCCGACCGTCGCGCCGGACGCGATCGGTGCAACCAGCCGCGACGGCAGTTCGAGAGTCGCCTTGAGCGCGTCGTAACGACCGCGCGGGAACGTCACCAGCACGTCCTGCGCCACGCCCAGCGGCAACGTGTCGACCGCACCCTTCCAGAGTTCCGGCGTGGCGAGCGGCGTGTTGGCGGCATACAGCCTGCGCGTCTCGAAGAAACGGAACCCGTAGTTCAGCAGCGCCTGGTTGTCGTCCGCCCGCTGCTTCTCGCTGCCCGCCCCCATCACCACGGCGATCAGGCGCTGGTCGCCGCGCAATGCGGATGTCGCGAGGCAGAACCCCGCTTCGGACGTGTGTCCGGTCTTGATCCCGTCCACGCTCTCGTCGCGCCACAGCAGCGAGTTGCGGTTGTGCTGCTTGATGCCGTTCCATTCGAACTCCTTGATCGCGTAGATCTTGTAGTCCTCCGGAAAATCCCGGATCAGCGCACGCGAGAGCACGGCGACGTCACGCGCGGTCGTGTAGTGGTCGGGATTGGGCAGGCCGCTCGCGTCGACGTAGTGGGTGCCCGTCATCCCCAGCCGCGCGGCGTACTGGTTCATCAGACTGGCGAACGTCTCTTCCGAGCCGCCGACATGCTCGGCCAGCGCGATCGCGGCATCGTTGCCGGACTGGATGATCATGCCGTACAGCAGGTCCTTCAACGGAACCTTGCTGTTGAGCTGCAGGAAACTCGTGGAGCCGTCGGTCCCCGCGCCACCGGAGCGCCAGGCGTGCTCGCTGATGAACACCGGGTCGTCGAGATGGATCTTGCCGTCGGCCAGTTCCGACGAAACCACGTAGGAGGTCATCACCTTGGTGATCGACGCCGGCGCGACGCGCATGTCCTCGTTGTTGCCGGCAAGGATCTGCCCGCTCGCGTAGTCCATCAACACCCAGCTCTTCGCGTCGATCGTCGGTGGCGGCGGGGTCGATCCCGTGCCGGCCCCCGGGATCGGCACCGCCGGTCCGGGAACGGGCTTGGCGACCGGCTGCGGAGCCGGCGTCGCGGACGGGGTCGTCTCGGGTGCCTGTGCCATCGCGCCGGGAATGGAGCCGAAGGCGGCGAGAACGAAAACGAGGACGGATGGGGCGAACAGCGCGCGCGTCATGCGGAGAAAGGGCCTGAAAGCGGAACGAATGGACGATTGTCGCAGAGGCGGACAGGCAAGACACCCCGCCATGCGACCCGCGTTATGCCCCGATTCGGGTATCGGGCGGAATCAGGGCCCGGTCGCGACGCGCGGCGTGCCGAGGCCGAGGTGGCGCAGCTTCGACGAAACCGCTTCCGCCCTGCGCGCATCGGCGAGCGGACCGACGCGCACGCGATGGACCGTGCGGCCGTTCACGGCCACCGACTGGATGGCGACCTCGTCGACGCCGGCGCGGCGCGCCTGCGCCGCTGCACGTTCCGCGTTGGCGCGATCGCCGAACGAGCCGATCTGCAGGTAGACGCCCGCTCCGGCCGACGGCGCACGCGGAATGCGCGAACCGGGCGGCGATGCCGCGCTCGCGAAACGCGACACCGGCAACCCGTCCTCGCCGTCCGGATCGATCGCGCGCACCTCGACGCGCCCGGTGCCCTTCGGCCAGATGCCGATCTTCACCGCGGCCGCGTAGGACAGGTCGATCACGCGCCCGTCATGGAACGGTCCGCGATCGTTCACCCGCACGACGACGCTCTTTCCGTTCTCGAGATTGGTCACCCGTGCATACGTCGGAAGCGGCAGCGTCTTGTGCGCGGCGCTGAATGCGTACATGTCGTACGGCTCGAACGACGACGTCATGTAGCCGTGGAACTTTGCGCCGTACCACGACGCCATGCCGCGCTCGACGTATCCGCGCGCATCCTTCATCACGCGATAGCGCTTGCCGAGCACGGTGTACTCGGGCTTGTTGCCGTAGCGCGAACGCGGTTCGGCCTTCGGCACGGGCTCCGGAATCCTCGCCACGTCGATCGGCGGCGCATCCGGCCCGTGATCCTGCCGGTGGCGGTAACGCTCCGCCTGCGGCCTCGACGTTTCGTGGGGCTCGCGCCCGGCGCTCCGCGCTTCAGGCGTTGCAGCGGCCCGCTCCGGCTTCGTGCGCGAACCGGAACACGCGGACAGGAGCAGCGCCGCGAGCAATGCAGCGACGCAACCCGCACGGTTCATGGCGAGGCGGCTCCGGCCGCGATCGCCTGCGCAAGATCCCACACGGCCATCGCGTACATCGGGCTCTTGTTGTAGCGCGTGATGGTGCGGAAGTTGCCGAAGATCAGCCAGTACTCGGGACCGCGATCCCCCTCCAGCACCAGCAGCGCGGACGGTTCGCCGGCGTCGACGTGGACGGTGGGCGCGTAGCCCCATGCCTCCATCTGCTGCACCGGATGGACCGGATCGAGGCCGTCCGGCTCGATCCGGCGCGCATCCGCAGCCGGCTGCGCACGCACCGTCACCGGGCCGCCCGTGTGCCAGCCGTGGGCGACGAAGTAGTTGGCGATGCTGGCCGTGATGTCCGGCATCGATGTCCACAGGTCGATGCGGCCGTCGCCATCGGCGTCCTTGGCCCACTTGGCGATGCTGGTCGGCATGAACTGCCCGAGTCCCATCGCGCCCGCATACGATCCCTTCAGTTCGTCGAGCGGATAGGCGAGATGGTGATCGCCGAGCAGGAAAAGTTGCTTGAGCTCGCCGCGGAAGAACGGCGCGCGCGGCGGATAGTGGAAGGCCAGCGTCGAAAGCGCGTCCAGCACCCGGTACTTGCCGACGTTGCGGCCGTAGCTCGTCTCCACGCCGATGATCGCGACGATGACTTCCGGTGGTACGCCGTACTCGGCACCGGTCCGGTCCAGCAGGTCCCGGTGTTCGCGGTAGAACGCGATACCGTCGTCGATGCGCTTCCGCGTCAGGAAGATCGGCCGGTAGTCCTTCCATTCGCGCGTCTTTTCCGCCGGTCGCGCGATCGCGTCGAGGATCGACTGCTGCCTGCGCGCGCCGGACAACGTGCGCAGCACGTCCGCGGCCGGAGGCCCGCCATCGCGCTCGACCTCCTCCGCGAAGCTGCGCTGCGCCGCGGAGGCTTGCAAGACCTGCCTTGCCGGTTGGGCCGAAGCGGCCTGCGGCAGACAGGCGCAAGCAAACAGGAACGGGACGACGATGCGGAACGCGCGGGCGAATGCGGACATGCGCGTACTGTAGCAGCGCCACGCTCGCGAACGAACGCAGCCGCCGTGTTCAGCTTTTGCCGCCGCGCATCCGGCGATGCGCGTGGATCGACATCAGCACGCCGAAGCCGGCGAGCATCGAAACGGCGGACGTGCCGCCGTAGCTCATCAACGGCAGCGGCACGCCGACCACGGGCAGGATGCCGGCGATCATCCCGCCGTTGACCACGACGTACACGAACAGCGACATCGCGATCGCGCCCGCAAGCAGGCGCGCGTAGGTGTCGCGCGCCTCCGCCGCGATCCACAGGCAACGGCCGATGATGAACACGTACAGCGCGAGCAGCAGCACGACGCCGACCAGCCCCCATTCCTCGGCGAACACGGAAAAGATGAAGTCCGTGGTGTGCTCGGGAAGGAATTCCAGCCGGGATTGCGTGCCCTGGTGCCAGCCCTTGCCCCAGATGCCGCCGGACCCGACCGCGATCTTGGACTGGATGATGTGCCAGCCCTTGCCCAGCGGATCGGCTTCCGGATCGAGCAACGTGAGCACGCGGTTGCGCTGGTAGTCGTGCAGGAACGGCCAGCCGATCGGAATCAGCGCGACGAAGCCGCCGAGCAGCAACCCGATGCGCCACCACGCGATGCCGGACAGGAACACGCCGAATGCGCCACTCGCGGCGATCAGCAGCGCGGTGCCGAGGTCGGGCTGTTCCGCGATCAGTCCCGCCGGGATCGCGATCAGCACGCCGACCACGCCGAGCGTCGCCCATCCCGGTGGCAGCGGGCGCCCGTCGAGATACCACGCGACCATCATCGGCATCGTCAGCTTGAGCAACTCCGAGGGCTGGAATCGCACGAAGCCGAGATCGAGCCAGCGGTGCGCGCCACGGCCTTCGCCCAGCAGCGTGACCAGCACGAGCAGGACGACGCTTCCGGCGTAGAGCCACGGCGTCCAGTCGCGCAATCTCGACGGCGGCACGCGCGCGATCACGAACATCACCGTCAAGCCGAGACCGAAACGCAGCGCCTGCGCGAGCACGAGCCCGCCGTCGAGGTCGCCGGCGCTGTACAGCGTGGCGAGACCGATGCCCATCAGCAGGAGCAGGGCGCCGAACAGCGCGAAATCGATGCGCGGCTTGCGCACCACCGCGCCGATCCGGTAGCGGAGATTGGCGAGCAGTTCGTCGATCACGGCGCGGACCCCGCGGCGGCCGGTGGCGGGCCGTTCTCGGCGATGTCGCCCGGCAACCATGCATCGAGGATCGCGCGCACGATCGGCGCCGCATCGCGCGCACCGCTGCGCCCGGCTTCCAACGCGGCGATCACCGCGATGCGCGGAGTCTCTGCCGGCGTGAACGCCTCGAACAGTACCTGGTGACGCTCGATCGGGCTGGTGCTGATGCTGGTCCAGGTCTCGTCGGTTCGCGAGAAACGCTCGGCGGTGCCGGTCTTTCCGGCGATCACGTAGGGAAAGCCGCGGTCGATGCCGCGCGCGGTCCCGCTGGCCAGCACCGCGACCATGCCCTGCTCGATCGCGATCCAGTCGTCCGGATTGCGCATCACGTTGGGTCGCGCCGGCGGTACCGGAGCCGGCACCGGCTCGGTGCTGAAGTCGTCCTGTATCTCGCGCAGGAGATGCGGCACATGCGGCGTCCCGCGCGCCGCGAGGATCGCGACCGCCTGCGCGAGCTGAAGCGGCGTGACCACCCAGTACCCCTGTCCGATGCCGGCGATCACGGTCTCGCCCGGATACCACGGCTGGTTCAGGTTCGCGCGCTTCCACTCGCGCGACGGCAGCACGCCGGCGCTTTCGCCGACGAGATCGATCCCGGTCGGCGCGCCGAAGCCGAAATCGCGCATGAAGGCGCTCAGGCGGTCGATGCCCAGATCGAGCGCGACGGAATAGAAGTAGGTGTTGGCCGATTGCGCGATCGCCTGCACCAGATCGACGCGACCATGCCCGCCGCGCACGTCGTCGCGATAACCCCGCGACTGGCCGGGAATGAAGAATTCGCCGGTCGAAAGCACCGTGTCCGACGGCTTGCGGATGCCGTACTCGAGTCCGGCCAGCCCGACGAACGGTTTCATCGTCGATCCCGGGACGTAGCGACCGCGCAGCACGCGGTTGAGCAACGGCTTTCCCGGGTGCTCCAGCAACGCCGCGTAATCCGTCTTCGAGATGCCGTTCACGAACAGATTGGGGTCGAAGCTCGGCACGCTGACCATCGCCAGCACCTCGCCGTTGCGAGGGTCGATCGCGACGGCTGCTCCGGGTCGCTCCTCGAACGCAGCCTCGCCGACGGCCTGGACGCGCGCATCGATGGTCAGATGAAGGTTCTGGCCCGGCTTCGGCGCAACCCGCTCGAGCACGCGCAGCGGCCGGTGATCGGCGTTGACCTCGATCCGCTCGTACCCGGGCGTGCCATGCAGGCGCTCCTCGTAGAAGCGCTCGATCCCGGTCTTGCCGACGTGCGTGGTGCCCGCGTAGTCGCCGCGATCCAGGCGTGCCAGGTCGTTCTCGTCGATGCGGCCGACATAGCCCACGACGTGCGCGAACCCGGCGCCGAGCGGGTACGAGCGCGTCAGGTACGGAACCACTTCCACGCCGGGGAACGCCCAGCGGTTGATCGAGAAACGCGCGATTTCCTCTTCCGACAGCTTCATGCGCAGCGGAATGCTTTCGTAGGAGCGCTGCCGCTTGCGCAGCGCCTCGAAGCGCTCCAGATCATCGGTGTCCAGCGCGACCACGCGTCCCAGCTCGGCCAGCATCGCCGGCATGTCGTCGACCTGTTCGGGCGTGACTTCCAGACGGAACGCGGCGACGTTCTCGGCCAGCAGCACGCCGTTGCGGTCGTAGATGAGTCCGCGCGTCGGCGGCAGCGGCCGGGTCACGATGCGGTTGGCATCCGAGCGCGCGCTCAGCTCGTCGTGGTGCAGCACCTGCAACCACGCGAAGCGACCGGCGAGCGCGACCAGGAACGCGACGATCAGCAGCAAGCCGACCAGCGCGCGCCGCCGGAACGTCGCCGCCTCCACGCGCGCCTCCCGCACCAGCCGGAACGACGACGGCATCGCTCAACGCTCCGCGGGCACGTCGCTGGCGCGCATCGTCAAGCCTTCGCGCGCACGCGCAGCGCATCGAACAGGAGGAACAGGAGCGGCCACGCCAGCGCACCCGTCCATGGCGCGATCCAGAATGTCCAGGCCGGCATCGCCTCCCCCGCGAAACCGCGCACCATCACCGCGACCACGCGATCGTTGAGCAGCAGCGCGAGCACCGCCAGCATCTGCTGCCACATCGGGAAGAAGCGCAGGCGCGCACGGAAGCGCAGCACGATGAACACGAGCACGACGAGACGCAGCGCCTGCTCGCCCAGCAGCTCGCCGGTCAGCACGTCGGCGGTCAGGCCGAGGCCGAACGCGAGCCCGAGCCCGACGCGCTCGGGCGTCTCGATCGCCCAGTAGACCAGCAGCAACCCGATCCACCATGGCTTGAATGCAAGCATCACGTCCGGCAGCGGCACCATCTGCAGGAGGAACGCGAGCGCGAGGCTGGCACCGAACAGCCAGTTCTGCACGCGCCGGGTCATGGCGCGCCCTCCCGGGATGGCGCGGGCGGACCTGCCTCCGCGGATGGACGAACCGGAGCCGGTTCCGGAGCGGGCGGCCCGTACGGTTGCGGCTGGTCCTCCAGCAGCAGCACCTCGCCGCTGCGATCCAGCGCCGCCGCCGGGTGCGCGATCGCGGCCGTGAACATGCCGCTGTCGGAACTGGACGCCGCGACGATCTCGCCGACGGGAAATCCCGCGGGAAAGCGGCCGCCGAGCCCGGAGGTCATCAGGCGATCGCCGACGCGGACGTCGGCGCTGATCGGGATGTTGGGCAGTTCCAGCCGGTCGATGGCACCGCTGCCATAGGCGATCGTGCGCAGCCCGGTGCGCTCGATCACCACCGGAATCGCATGCGTCGGATCGGTCACCAGCATCACGATCGAGCTGTTCGGCAGCACCTGGACCACCTGCCCCATCACGCCCTGCGCGTCGATCACCGGCTGGCCCACCTCGACCCCCTGCTTCGCGCCCGCGTCCAGCACGATGCGATGACGGAACGGATCGAGATCGACATCGATCAGGCGCGCGAACTTGACGGCGAGCCCCAGGTTCTCCTGCGCGTCGAGCAGCGCCTTGAGTCGCTCGTTCTGCACCAGCAGGACATCCAGCCGCTTCAGTCGCGCCTGCGCCAGCAGCAACTGCTCGCGAAGCTCGCGGTTCTCGCGCGCCAGCGTGTCCTGCGTGACGACCGCGGTGCGCGCGGCGCGGGCGACGTCCGCGGGGAGCGCGGCAAGGCGGTAGGCGGGCTCGACCAGCACCGCACCCGCGAATGCACGGACGCGCGCGAGGTAACCACCGCGATGATCGAGCACCATGACCGCGACGGCGACCACGAGGTACACGATCAGCCGCAGCGTGCTGACCGCGCCTTCGGCAAACAGCGTCGCGTTGTCGCGTGCGATGGGCATGGCATGCAGGACCGGCGGCGGGAATCGCGGGACGAGGCCCTTCGCCAGGCAAGGGCCGCGAACGCCGATTGTACGGACGCGGACCGCAGGCCGCGGCGCGGATCACTCGGGCGCGAAGAAGTCGCTGCCGTGCTGGTCGATCAGTTCCAGCGCACGGCCGCCACCGCGCGCGACGCAGGTCAGCGGATCGTCGGCGACATGCACGTGCAGCCCGGTTTCCTCCGAGATCAGCCGATCCAGATCGCGCAGCAGCGCGCCACCGCCGGTGAGCACGATGCCGCGCTCGGCCACGTCCGAGCAGAGTTCCGGCGGTGTCTGCTCGAGCGCGCTGCGCACCGAGCTGACGATGCCGGACAGCGGCTCGTGCAGCGCCTCGAGGATCTCGTTGGAATTCACGGTGAACATGCGCGGCACGCCTTCGGCGAGATTGCGGCCGGATACCTCGATTTCCTTCACCTCGGACTGCGGGAACGCGCAGCCGATCTCGACCTTGATCCGCTCGGCCGTCGATTCGCCGATCAGCGTGCCGTGGTTGCGGCGGACGTAATTGATGATCGCCTCGTCGAAGCGATCGCCGCCGATGCGCACGGACTGCGAATAGACGATTCCATTGAGCGAGATCACCGCGACTTCGGACGTGCCGCCACCGATGTCCAGCACCATCGAGCCGCGCGCCTCGTGCACCGGGATGCCGGCGCCGATCGCGGCGGCCATCGGCTCCTCGATCAGGTACACGTCGCGGGCACCGGCGCTTTCGGCCGACTCCTTGATCGCGCGCCGCTCCACCTGCGTGGAACCGCACGGCACGCAGACCAGCACGCGCGGGCTCGGCCGGAACATGCGCGCCCGATGCACCTTCTTGATGAACTGTTTGAGCATCTCCTCGGTCATCGTGAAGTCGGCGATCACGCCGTCCTTCATCGGCCGGATCGTCACGATGTTGCCGGGCGTGCGGCCGAGCATGCGCTTGGCGTCGGTGCCGACCGCCGCGACCGAGCGCGGTCCGCCGGGGCCGCGATCCTGCCGGATGGCGACCACGGACGGCTCGTTCAGGACGATGCCCTGTCCGCGCACGTAGATGAGCGTGTTGGCGGTGCCGAGGTCGATCGAGAGATCGTTGGAGAAGAGTCCGCGGAGGGCTTTGAACATGGGCGCGGCGCGAGCCTGTGCGAAAGCGGGGAAAAGCGCGCGAGTGTAGACAGCCGGGAAGCGCCCGGCAAGGAAAAATCCGGTTAAATGCGTGGCTTTTTCCTGATTTTCGCGCAGGCAGTCCGTGCAGCACCGCATGCGCCGGCGTCGCCGACGACCCGCCTGCCGCATCGCCGCGGACCCATCGGCGGGCGGCTCGGGTTAAGCTTTGCGGGTTTGCGCGGCGCGGTGCCGCGGCCAACGGACCCGAAATGCCAGCACTGATCTGCGGTTCTCTCGCCTACGACACGATCATGGTCTTCCAGGACCAGTTCCGGAACCACATCCTGCCGGACCAGATGCACATCCTGAACGTGTCGTTCCTCGTGCCGCGCATGCGCCGCGAATTCGGCGGCTGCGCCGGAAACATCGCCTACAACCTGAAGCTGCTGGGCGAGGACCCGATCCCGATGGCCACGGTCGGCCAGGATTTCGGCCCGTACCGCGAGCACATGCAGCGCTGCGGCATCCGCCTCGATCGGGTGCGCGTGTTCGACGACCAGTTCACCCCGCAGTGCTTCATCACGACCGACCTGGACAACAACCAGATCACCGCGTTCCATCCCGGCGCGATGTCGAGTTCGCACGAGAACCACGTCCGCGACGTCGCGGACGCGACCTTCGGCATCGTCGCGCCGGACAGCCGCGAGGCGATGCTCCAGCACGTGGACGAATTCGCCGAGCGCGGCCTGCCGTTCATCTTCGACCCCGGCCAGGCGATGCCGCTGTTCAGCGGCGACGAGTTCCGCGCGATGATCGGCAAGTCCACCTACGTGATCGTCAACGACTACGAGTCGCAGCTCCTGCAGACCCGTACTGGCTGGAGTGCGCAGGAAATCGCCTCGCGCGTCGAGGCCTATATCGTCACGCACGGCCCGCGCGGCTCGGAAATACGCCTGCGCGACGGCACCGTCCACGCGATTCCCCCGGCGAGCGAACAGCGCATCGTCGACCCGACCGGCTGCGGCGACGCGTATCGCGCCGGCCTGATCTACGGCCTCACGCACGGCCACGATCTGCCGACCTGCGGCCGCATGGCCTCGCTGATGGGCGCGCTCAAGGTCGAACACCCGGGCACGCAGAACCAACGCTTCGATCTCGCGACGTTCGCCGCGAAGTTCCGCGAGGAGTTCGGCTACGCGTTCGCAACCTGAGTCCCGCCCCCCGAACCCACGACACCGGAGCCACGCCCATGTCCCTGACCCGTCGCGTCCTGCACGTCGTCGCCGCCCTCGCACTGATCCTCTCGCTGCCCGCCTGCGGCGCCCGCGGTCCGTACGTGGAACTCGGCGGCCACCGCTACACGGTCGAGATCGTCGAGGACGATGCCTCGCGCGCGAAGGGCCTGATGGACCGCACGCAGATGGACGAGGACCACGGCATGCTGTTCGTGTTCCAGGACGACGCGCCCCGCTCGTTCTGGATGAAGAACACGAAGATCCCGCTGGACATGCTGTTCTTCGACGCCAACCGCAAGCTGCTCAGCGTCCAGCATGACGCCCAGCCCTGCGTGGCCGATCCGTGCCGTGGCTACACGAGCGGCGCGCCGGCGCGCTACGTACTTGAACTCAACGCGGGCCAGGCACGCGCGATCGGCGTGCGTCCCGGCGACGAGATCGTGATCCATCGCTGATTTCCTCCGGCACCCGCGCGCGCTCGCGGCCCGCCTGCGGTTGCGGCGCGTGCGCGAACGGCAACCCGCAGCGGTACGGAACGAACAGGCCCGCCGCGTCTCCCGTGGATGCGGCTTCCTCGAACGGAACGAATATCTTCATGGCGCCTCCTCTCGGCAGGAGCGGCCGCGGAATCGGCGACCGCATCGGGAGCGGAGGCTGGGTGGCGCGGATGGCGCGCCGGTGACGCGCGCATGACGGATCGGGGCGCCGTGCGGCCCGCGCGCGGACAGCCGATCAGAGCTCGATCATCTCGAAGTCGGACTTGGTGACACCGCAGTCCGGGCAGGTCCAGGTATCCGGCACGTCCTCCCAGCGCGTGCCCGGCGCGATGCCGTCGTCCGGCCAGCCATCGGCTTCGTTGTAGATGAAGCCGCACACCACGCACATGAAGCTTCGGAACGGAACGTCGGCGGTTGCGGTTGCAGGCATCGGCTTGAAGGTCCGCGGAGGAAAGCGCGCTATTCTCGCAGTTCGCATCCTGCCGCGGAAGCCGAGGCGCACCTCGATGTCCGAGTCCCGTCGTCGCACCCTGCGTGGCCTGTACGCGATCACCGACGGCCCGCGCGAAGATCTCGTCGCCGCGTGCGAAGCCGCGCTGCGCGGCGGCGCCGGCGTGCTGCAGTATCGCGACAAGACCGCAGACGCGGCGCGCCGGCTTGCCGATGCGCGCACCCTGGTCGCGCTGTGCGAAGCACACGACGTGCCGCTGATCGTCAACGACGACGTCGAACTCGCCGCAGCAGCCGGTGCGGCCGGCGTGCATCTGGGCGAAGACGACGCGGCGGTCGCGCATGCGCGTGACCGACTCGGACCCGGCGCGATCATCGGCGTGTCCTGCTACGACTCGCTGCAGCGCGCGCGGCATCTCGCCGCAGCCGGCGCGGACTACCTCGCGTTCGGCGCGTTCTTCCCTTCGCCGACCAAGCCGAATGCGCGACGCGCGACGCCCGACCTGCTCGTCGAAGCAAGAACGCTCCGCCTGCCGCTGGTCGCGATCGGCGGCATCACGCCCGCCAACGCCGGCGCGCTGATCGACGCCGGGGCCGACTGCATCGCCGTGATCTCCGCGTTGTTCGACGCCGGGGACATCGAACGCCGCGCCCGTGCGTTCGCCGCGCTGTTCCACCCCGCGCGTTCGTAAGACAATGGCGGTTTCCGCGCGAAGCGTTGCCGCGCGCCACCGACTGGCTGCCATGACCTCCAACCACGAACTGTTCCAGCGCGCGCTCGCGCGCATCCCCGGCGGCGTGAACTCGCCGGTGCGCGCGTTCCGCTCGGTCGGCGGCGAGCCGTTCTTCACGCAGCGCGCGGAAGGCGCCTGCCTGTGGGACGTGGAAGGCAAGCGCTACATCGACTACGTCGGCTCGTGGGGCCCGATGGTGGTGGGCCACAACCATCCGCACGTGCGCGCCGCCGTGGAACGCGCGGTGCGCGACGGGCTGTCGTTCGGCACGCCCTGCCCGGACGAGGTGACGATGGCCGAAACCATCGCCGCGATGGTGCCGTCGGTCGAGGTCGTGCGCATGGTCAACTCCGGTACCGAGGCGACGATGTCGGCGATCCGCCTCGCGCGCGGCGCGACCGGCCGATCGCGCATCGTCAAGTTCGAAGGCTGCTACCACGGCCACGGCGACGCGTTCCTGGTCAAGGCCGGCTCCGGCGCGCTCACGTTCGGCACGCCGACCTCGCCGGGCGTGCCCGCGGCGCTGGCCGACCTCACGCTGACCGCGCCGTACAACGACCTCGACGCGGTGCGCAGGCTGTTCGCCGATGCCGGCAGCGAGATCGCCGCGGTGATCGTCGAGCCGATCGCCGGCAACATGAACTGCATCCTGCCGCGCGAGGGTTTCCTCGCCGGCCTGCGCGCGCTCTGCGACGAACACGGCGCGCTGCTGGTCTTCGACGAGGTGATGACCGGCTTCCGCGTCGCGCCGGGCGGCGCGCAGCAACTCTTCGGCGTGACGCCGGACCTGACCACGTTCGGCAAGATCATCGGCGGCGGCATGCCGGTCGGCGCGTATGGCGGCCGGCGCGACTTGATGCAGCAGATCGCCCCGGCCGGGCCGATCTACCAGGCCGGCACCCTGAGCGGCAATCCGGTCGCGATGGCGGCGGGCTTGGCGATGCTGGAACTGGTGCGCACGCCCGGCTTCCACGCGGAACTGGACCGCCGCACGCGGCTGGTCACCGACGTGTTCGCGGCGACCGCGGCCGAAGCCGGCGTGCCGCTCGCGATCAATCGCGTGTGCGGCATGTTCGGGTTGTTCTTCCTTCCCGGAAAGCGCCCCTCCTCCGATCCTGCGCAGCCCGTTCCCGCCGCGCAACGGGGCGAAGGGACTGCGGAGCGGCCAGCGATCGCCGCGTTCTCCCGGGTGGAAACCTATGCGCAGGCCATGGCCTGCGACAGCACCGCGTTCAACCGCTTCTTCCATGCGATGCTGGAGCGCGGCGTCTACCTCGCGCCGAGCGCGTTCGAGGCCGGTTTCGTTTCGATCGCGCACGACGAGGCGATCATCGCGCAAACCCTCGAGGCGGCACGCGGCGCATTCGCCGCGATGACGGCCTGAGCGGCTGGAACACGGCGGCGGCGCGCTACCACGTTCCCGTGTTCGGCATCGATGTCCACGGCTCGGTCGGCGGCAGCGGATCGCCCTTCTGCAACAGCTCGATCGAGATCAGGTCGGGCGAGCGCACGAAGGCCATGTGGCCGTCGCGCGGCGGGCGGTTGATCGTCACGCCCATCGCCGCGAGATGCGCGCAGGTCGCATGGATGTCGTCCACGCGGAACGCGAGGTGGCCGAAGTTGCGCGCGCTGCCGTAGTCCTCCGGCGGCGAGCCGTCCTCGGGTGGCCAGTTGTACGTCAATTCGATCTCCGCCTCCGGCGATTCATCGGCGGCGAGGAACACCAGCGTGTAGCGTCCGCCGGGGTTTTCCTTGCGGCGCGCCTCGCGCAGGCCGAGCCCGTCGCGGTAGAAGCGCAGGCTGGCGTCGAGATCGCGCACGCGGACCATCGTGTGCAGGTATTTCATCGCTCGCTCCGTATCGCAGACCAACGGATGACAACCCGGCGCGGCCGCCGTCCGGCGCCGGACCGGCAGCGCAGTGCCGGCGCGCTCATTCCTGCTGGAACCGCGGCAGCCAGTGCTGCAGCGTCTCCAGCCGCTCGACCGGCTCGGTCAGCAGCAGCAAGCGCTGCTTCTCCGCCAGCGAGAACGGCAGCAGCTCGGCCAGCCGGAAACCGACCCAGCTTGCATCGTCGTAGCACGCACGCGGCACGCGCGAGCGCTCGCCGCCGATGCGTTCGACCAGCCGCTCAAGGATGGTCGCGAGCAGGGGTGGATTCAATCGCGAAGTGCACCGCGTTTGAGATGCGCCTCGAACACCTCG
>ENA-UOVV01000893-UOVV01000893.1-compost-metagenome-genome-assembly--contig:-NODE-893-length-28150-cov-6.243638_pt1 | contig 28150 bp, 26 predicted proteins | sample MGYA00238155_ERZ761577 | MGnify/ENA primary metagenome ERZ761577 (study PRJEB28898, sample SAMN06268775) | compost metagenome | isolation source: Emeryville, CA | place: USA:Emeryville, CA | collected... | reverse complement strand
GCCGGCGTGGTGTTCGTCGGCAGCAGGCCGGCCAGCGGTGAACCGTTCGGCATCAGCGATGCCAGGTTGGCCGGGAACGGCAGCATGCTCGTCGGCGAGGACACCGGGGCGGCAGGCTGCGGAGCGCTCGGCGGTTGCGGCAGGGTGACCGTCGCGGTCGCCGTCGGCGGCTGCGCCGTCGTCTGCGAGGCCGGGGCCTGCGCGGTGTTCAACAGGTTGGTGACACCCTGCATCAGCTGCTGTGTGGCCGCCGGGTTGGTCGCGAGGTTCTGCAGAATCGCCGGGATGTTCGGGTTCGGAGCCGGCGGTGGCGCGGCGGGGGGCTGGGCGGCGGCGGTGGCGCTCAGCGCCAGGGCAGCCGAGACCGCGCCCGCAGCGGCGATCATGGTGGTCGCGAACAGTTTTCTGGTGCTGTGCATGGTTCTCCCAATCAGTAGTCGACACGCCTCCGCTCGAAAGCTACGGAGTTACTGGTGTGACTCAAGGGACACATGTGGCGGTTATGCAACCGTTACGGGAGTGACGGCAGACGGTGATCCGTCACTAGAGTCATGACAATCGACGCCTCGACGACCGCCGTACCGACCGCCGCGCGCCTGGCCGCCGCGGCGCCGGTGCTATTGGCGCTCAGCATCGCCGCGCGCCTGGCCTGGACCTACCTGGTGCCCAACGGCGCCAACTTCGTCGACCTGCACGTCTACGTCGGCGGCGCCGGCACGCTGGGGCACGACGCGAATCTCTACGACTACGTCTACGCCGAGCAGACGCCCGACTTCCCGCTGCCGTTCACCTACCCGCCGTTCGCCGCGGTGGTGTTCTATCCGCTGCACCTGTTGCCGTTCGGGCTGATCGCACTGGCGTGGCAGCTGGCGATCATCGCCGCGCTCTACGGGGTGGTGCGGCTGAGCCAGCAGCTGCTGGGCGGCGGCGACGTGCCCACGGCGATGTTGTGGACCGCGGTCGGGATCTGGCTCGAGCCGCTGCGCAGCACGTTCGACTACGGACAGATCAACGTGCTGCTGGTGCTCGTGGTGCTGTGGGCGGTGTACAGCACGCGGTGGTGGCTGTCGGGGTTGTTGGTGGGGCTGGCGGCCGGTGTCAAGCTCACGCCCGCGGTGTCGGGGCTGTACTTCGTCGGGGCGCGGCGATGGGGCGCGGCGGTGTTCTCGGCCGCGGTGTTCTTCGGCACAGTCGCGATCTCATGGCTGGTGATCGGCGACGAAACCCGTTACTACTTCACCGAATTGCTTGGTGACGCGGACCGGGTCGGCCCGATCGGGACGTCGTTCAACCAGTCCTGGCGAGGCGCGGTGTCGCGGATTCTCGGCCACGACGCGGGTTACGGCCCGGCGGTGCTGGCCGGTATCGCGGTGACCGCAGTGCTGGCGTGGCTGGCATGGCGGGCGATCGGCGGGGCGGCCGACCGACTGGGTGCGATCGTGGTGGTGCAGCTGTTCGGTCTGCTGCTGTCGCCGATCTCGTGGACGCACCACTGGGTGTGGCTGATCCCGCTGATGATCTGGCTGCTGCACGGGCCGCTGCGGGACCGGTTGGGTGCGCGGGTACTCGGGTGGGGCTGGCTGGTGCTGACGCTAATCGGCGTGCCGTGGCTGCTGAGTTTCGCGCAGCCGACGATCTGGGAAATCCCGCGGCCGTGGTATTTGGCGTGGGCCGCGACGATCTACCTGGTGGCGACGCTGGTGACGCTGGGGTGGATCGCCGCTAGCCGACGATCGCGTTGATCTCCCGGGCCATGTCGATGTCCTTGTCGGTGATGCCGCCCTCCGAATGGGTGACCAATGCGAAAGTCACTGTCCGCCAGCGGATATCGATATCTGGGTGATGGTCCTTCGCCTCGGCCTTCTCGGCCACCCGGCGGACCGCCTCGATGCCGTCGAGGAAGGCGGGGAACTTGACCGAGCGACGCAGCGCGCCGTCGGCGCGCTCCCAGCCGGGCAGCTCGCGCAGGGCGGCGTCCGCTTGTTCGTCGGTTAACACAGCCATGTTTCGACGGTACCGCCGCGCCGCGCTATGCCGCTGCGATCCGGACCAGACGGCGGTTGCGTCGCGGATTGCCCGCTCGCATGTGCGACTCAAGCGCGGGGTGAAATGTCGTTGCAGAACGGGCGACCCCGGGCGGGCTACCGTATCCGGTGATGCCCACCCAGATCGTCGTCGCCGGGGCGCTGATCTCCGGCCGAGCCCTGCTCGTCGCGCAGCGCGCCCGTCCGCCGGAGTTGGCCGGCCTGTGGGAGCTGCCCGGCGGCAAGGTCGTGGCGGGGGAGACCGACGAGGCTGCGCTGGTTCGTGAACTGCAGGAGGAACTCGGTGTCGAGGTGGCCGTCGGAGCCCGGCTCGGCGCCGACGTCGCGCTCGACGACACCACGGCGCTGCGCGCCTACCTGGTGAGCCTCACCAGCGGGATGCTAGGCGCGCACGACCACCGCGCCATCCGGTGGGTCACCGCCGACGAACTCGACGAGTTGGCGTGGGTGCCCGCGGACCGCGCCTGGATCCCCGACCTGCGCCGCGCCATGGGCCATTAGTCGATATCGGTTTGCCGGGCCGCGCGGTCCGCGCCCGGCTATTGTTCCGGATCATGCGTTTGCCGCGCTACCTCTGGCGACGCGTGCTCGCGTTCGACCGGATCGGCTCGCGCATCCCGCAACTCGTGCAGATCTGGCTGATCGAGTTGCTGTTCGCGATGCCGCTGACGTTCTTCATCGCCAAGGTCATCGACATCCGCGGCGCGTTCGGCGTGCCCGGCACCGGTGAGTCCCTGGGCGGCGTCTTCTGGGGCTCGCTGGTGGTGTCGCTGGTGTGCGGATTCTTCTTCGTCCGCAGCCTCATCCGTCCCCGCCTCGTGCACGGTGGCTGGACGCCGGTGGTCAGTGGAGACGCCGGCGGCGCAACCCTGATCGTCGCCGACCGCACCTGGCGGGTCGAGTACGACTACCTGACCAGCCACCCGTCCTACGCGCTGCTGCTGCTTCTCACCGCACCCATCCCCGCGGTGATGGTGGCAATGACCGCCAACCACGGCGACGCCACCTTCTACTGGCGCGTGGCAGGCATCGTCGGTCTCATCGTCCTGGCACTGATGGCGTTGACGCGCGCATTGGCTTGGTACGTCTTCCGATTCGGCCGCCGACGGCTGGCGAACCAGGTCAAGGGAATCTCGCAGCGGCGGCTGGGTTGGGAGATCGCCTGGAAACCGGTGCTGATGCTGATCGTGATGGTGTACGCGATCGTGTGCATCCCGATGGGTTGGATGTGGTGGTCGGAGAAGCGCACCATCGCCGCGCTGCCGGTCGTGTCGGTGGCCGACGGCACCGACGCCGTCGACGAATATCGGCGCGTGGAGGGCTATCTCAACAGTGATCCGGTCTACTGGGCCCCGCACGGCACCGGCCGCGGCGGCAACAACTACTCGGGAGCCGGTGTGCTGGTGGACATTCCGTCCGGCGGCGAGGTGCTGCTGCTCGCCGAATCACTGTCGGTGCCGGACTTCAAGGGCGTCATAGACGACGTCTCCTATAGCGGCGAGATCCATGCGCAGGGCCGGGTGATCGACCACATCACCGACACCCAGGGGAAGTACTAAGGTTTTGACGAGGCCGACTTTCCCGACCCGCCGTCCGAGGGCCGGGTGATGGTGGTGCTGTCCTACCCGTAACGCTAGTAGCGCAGGTGGTCGTCGATCACCCGCGGCGAATGGTGGTGCATCACGTAGATCGGATGCATCAGCGCCGGGTGCCGGCAGTGCGGGCAGGACCTCTCGGGCTGGTTGGCCGTCGAGAAGGTCAGGTGGTGGCACGCCTGGCACCGCACCACGTAGAGGGCGCCCATCCAGTTCAGCAACCCGATGTAGATCGCCGCGGTGGTCGCCGCCGCCAGGATTGCGATGAGAGCGATGGTGGAGACCTCAAAGACTGTCATGACCGTCAACCTCCAAGCAGTCTCACCGTACGCCCACCAGCTGTGTGTCTGCCACGGGTTTCAGGTGCGTTCGCGGGCCCGCTTGAACACCTTGACCAGGTCCTTGCCGCGCACCCCGCGCCGCTCGGCCTTGCGCACCTTGGCCACCACGACCGGGCACCGCTTGCAGCGCGGTGTGCTGCGACAGCACTTGTTCTTCGGTTTGAGCTCGGCGAGCTTGGCGGCCTTCAACGTGACGGGCGTCTCTCGTTTTCGTGATAGGTCGGCCCACTGCGACAATCGCGGACGTGGATTCGCCGGGCTTTCGCAACGTCGCCATCGTGGCACACGTCGACCATGGGAAGACGACCCTGGTCGACGCGATGCTGCGGCAGTCGGGGGCGTTGACGCACCGCGGCGACGACACCACCGAACGCATCATGGATTCGGGTGACCTGGAACGGGAAAAGGGCATCACGATCCTGGCGAAGAACACCGCCGTGCACCGGCACCACGCCGACGGCGGAATGACCGTCATCAACGTGATCGACACCCCTGGGCACGCGGACTTCGGCGGCGAGGTCGAGCGCGGGCTGTCGATGGTCGACGGCGTACGGCTGTTGGTGGATGCTGCCGAGGGCCCGCTGCCGCAGACCCGCTTCGTGCTGCGCAAGGCGCTTGCCGCGCACCTACCCGTCATCCTCGTCGTCAACAAGACCGACCGGCCCGACGCCCGCATCGCCGAGGTCGTCGAGGAGAGCCACGATCTGCTACTCGACGTGGCCTCCGATCTCGACGACGAAGCGCAGCAGGCCGCCGAGCACGCCCTCGGGCTGCCGACGCTGTACGCGTCCGGGCGCGCCGGTGTGGCGTCGACGACGCAGCCGGCCGACGGCTCCGTGCCCGACGGCAACAACCTCGATCCGCTGTTCGACGTTCTGCTGCAACATATTCCGCCACCGCAGGGCGATCCCGAGGCGCCGCTGCAGGCGCTTGTCACCAACCTCGACGCGTCGGCGTTCCTCGGCCGGCTCGCCCTGGTTCGCATCCACAACGGCCGGCTGCGCAAGGGCCAGCAGGTGGCGTGGATGCGGCAGGTCGACGGTGCGCCGGTGATCACCAGCGCCAAGATCACCGAACTGCTGGCCACCGAGGGCGTCGAACGCCGTCCGACCGACGAGGCGATCGCCGGTGACATCGTCGCGGTGGCCGGGATCCCGGAGATCATGATCGGCGACACGCTCGCCGACCCCGACCACGCGCACCCGCTGCCGCGGATCACCGTCGACGAGCCGGCCATCTCGGTGACCATCGGCACCAACACCTCACCGCTGGCGGGCAAGGTACCCGGGCACAAGCTGACGGCGCGGATGGTGCGCAACCGGCTGGACGCCGAGCTGGTCGGCAACGTGTCGATCCGCGTGGTCGACATCGGTAGGCCGGACGCCTGGGAGGTGCAGGGCCGCGGCGAACTCGCGCTGGCGGTGCTGGTGGAGACCATGCGGCGCGAGGGCTTCGAGCTCACCGTCGGCAAGCCGCAGGTGGTGACCAAGACGATCGACGGCCAACTGCACGAGCCGTTCGAGGCCCTCACCATCGACTGCCCAGAGGAGTTCGTCGGCGCCATCACCCAGCTGATGGCCGCGCGCAAGGGGCGCATGGAGGAGATGACCAACCACGCGGCCGGCTGGGTGCGGATGGACTTCGTCGTCCCCAGCCGGGGGCTGATCGGATTTCGCACCGAGTTCCTCACCCTCACGCGCGGCACCGGGATCGCCAACGCCGTGTTCGACGGCTACCGGCCGTGGGCGGGGGAGATCCGCGCCCGGCACACCGGGTCGCTGGTGTCGGACCGCTCCGGCACGATCACCCCGTTCGCGCTGTTGCAGCTCGCCGACCGCGGGCAGTTCTTCGTCGAACCCGGCGACGAGACCTACGAGGGCCATGTCGTGGGCATCAACCCGCGGGCCGAGGACCTCGACATCAACGTCACCCGCGAGAAGAAGCTGACGAATATGCGCAGCTCGACCGCCGATGTGATGGAGACGCTGGCCAAGCCCATCCAGCTGGACCTCGAGCAGGCGATGGAGTTCTGCGCGCCCGACGAGTGCGTCGAGGTCACCCCCGAGGTGGTGCGCGTGCGCAAGGTCGAGCTCAACGCCAGCCAGCGGCTGCGCGCCAAGGCGCGGGCCAAGGCCCGCGGCTAGCCGGTCGGCGGCCGATACCCTGAATGCCGTGCCAGCCCCACCTCGCGTCATCGCCGTGACAGCCGCGTTGATGGCGCTTATCGCGGGCTGCACGGTCAGCCCGCCGCCGGCACCACAGAGCACCGACACCACCGAGGTCACCACCCCGCCGCCGCCTCGGGCGACGCAGATCATCATGGCGATCGACTGGATCGGACCGGGGTTCAACCCGCATCTGCTCTCCGACCAGTCGCCGGTCAACGCCGCCATCAGTGCGCTGGTGCTGCCCAGTTCCTTCCGGCCGGTGCCCGACCAGAACTCCCCGACCGGCTCGCGGTGGGTGCTTGACACCACGCTGCTGGAGTCGGCGGAGGTCACCAGCGAGGACCCGTTCACCGTCACCTACAAGATCCGGCCCGAGGCGTCCTGGACGGACAACGCGCCGATCGCCGCCGACGACTACTGGTACCTGTGGCGGCAGATGGTGAGCAATCCCGGCGTCGTCGACCCGGCGGGCTACGACCTGATCACCGGCGTGCAGTCGGTCGACGGAGGCAAGACCGCGGTGGTGACGTTCTCGCAGCCGTACCCGGCCTGGCGCGAGTTGTTCAACAACATCCTCCCGGCCCACATCGTCAAGGACGTGCCCGGGGGCTTCCCCGCGGGACTGGCCCGTGCGCTGCCCGTCACCGGCGGCCAGTTCCGGGTGGAGACCATCGACCCGCAGCGCGATGAAATCCTGCTGGCCCGCAACGACCGGTACTGGGGCGAGCCGGCCAAACCGGATCAGGTGTTGTTCCGCCGCGGCGGCGACACCGCTGCGCTGGCGGACTCGATCCGCAACGGCGACACCCAGGTGGCCCAGGTGCACGGCGGTGCGGCCGCGTTCGCGCAGTTGTCGGCGATCCCCGATGTGCGTACGGCCCGGATCGTGACGCCAAGGGTGATGCATCTGACGCTGCGCGCGCAGCAGCCTGCGCTGTCGGATTCCCGTGTGCGCAAAGCGATTCTGGGTCTGCTCGACGTCGATCTGCTCGCCGCGGTCGGGGCGGGCGACGACAACACCGTGACGTTGGCGCAGGCGCAGGTGCGCGCGCCGTCGGACCCCGGTTACGAACCGACCGCGCCGCCGGCGATCACGAAGGAGGCGGCGCTCGGACTGCTCGCCGACGCCGGGTATCAGGTGCAGCCCGTGGAGACCAAGGCGCCGCCGACACCGGGCGCGCCGCCGCCGGAGGACAACCGCGGACGGATCACCAAGGACGGGCGCCCGCTGACGTTGGTGATCGGGGTCGCGGCCAACGATCCGACGTCGGTCGCGGTCGCCAACACCGCCGCCGACCAGTTGCGCAACGTCGGCATCACGGCGTCGGTGTCCGCGCTCGATCCGGCGGTGCTCTATGGCGAGGCGCTGGTCAACAACCGGGTCGACGCGGTGGTCGGCTGGCACCACGCGGGCGGGGACCTCGCGACCGCGCTCGCGTCCCGGTTCGGGTGCCGGGCGTTGGAGGCCACCGCGATACAGACCACCCCGGTGGGCACGACGTCGACGACGTTGCCCACCTCGACGCAGACGACGAAGCCGGGGACCTCGACCACGGCAACCCCCGCCCCGCCGACACCCACCCCTTCGGCGACACCGACCACGACGCAGACCCCGCCGCCGGAATCCGGTGAGCTGGTGCAGGCGCCGAGCAACATCACCGGCATCTGCGACCGCAGCATCCAGCCGAAGATCGACGCGGCGCTCGACGGCACCGAGGACATCGACGAGGTGATCGACGCCGTCGAGCCGAGGCTGTGGAACATGGCGACGGTGCTGCCCATCCTGCAGGACACCACGATCGTCGCCGCCGGCCCGAGCGTGCAGAACGTCAGCTTGTCCGGGGCCGTTCCGGTGGGCATCGTCGGGGATGCCGGCCGATGGGTGAAAACCCGCCAATAGCACCACAATCGGCCCCCTCCGAATGAGGGGGCCGATTGCGGTTCGGGTTACTTGGCGTCGCCGGACTTGCTGCCGGACTTCTTGCCGGTGTCGGACTTCGCCCCGCCGCCGCTCTTGGCGGCTGCGTCGGACTTCGTTGAAGCGTCCGTCTTGGCGCCGCTGTCGGACTTCGCGCCGCTGTCGGGCTTGGCGCTGTCGGGCTTGGCGCTGTCGGACTTGGCGCTGTCGGACTTGGCGGGCGTGTCGGACTTGGCGGGCGTGTCGGCGTCGCTGTCCGTGGATTCCGACGAGGTTCCGGTGCTCACCGCCGTGTCGTCGACGCTCTCCTCCGCGGCCGCGGCGGCGATCGCCTTCTTCGCCTTGGTGGACGACACCTCGGCGGAGGTCGAGGTCGCCGCAGCGGACGTCGCATCGGTGACCCGGTCAACGGCCGTCGTCGACGTGCCCGCCGGTGTCGCCGCGGTCTGCGACGGGACATCGACGGTCACGGTCGCCGCTGGGTTCGTCGACGGCGACGCGACGGCCGCCAGCTCCTGACCGGTCGCGACGGCTGCCGGCGGCGTGATCGCGTTGGCGATGGTCTCGACGATCGTGCGGATCGCGCCCGCCAGTCCGAGCGGGGAGGTGAGCAGGCCACCATCGGCGCCGAAGCCGTTGAGGACGCCGTTCGCCACGATCGCCGGCGCCGCGACGATCGCGGTGACCACGCCGATCGGATCTGCGGCCAGGCCCGCGTCGATGACGTTCTGGATCGCCTGGGCGTTCGAGGTGATCGCACTGACCAGGGGGCTGAGCGCGCCCAGTCCGGTGATGGCGGCGATCGGCGCGAACTGCTGCGTCACCGCCAGCAGGTTGGCCACCGGACGCTCCAGCACGGTCTGCAGCTGCGGAAATAGCTGGAGCGCCGGCAGCAGCGCGGGCTGCACGATGACGTCGACCAGGTTCCCGCCGACACCGACCACATTGCCGGCGAGCAGGTTGGCGATCGCCTCCTGGAACTCCGCGGGCACTATCCGCGCCACGTTGTCCAGATACGCCGTCGCGAACGCGCCGAGCGAACCGATCGCGAATTCACCGTTGGCGATCTGATTGGCGAGTATCTGGGTGAGGATCGGCGCTGGATTCGACAACCAGTCGCCGCCGATCTCCAACACGTTGGCGATGGTCTCCTGCACCAGCGTCGCGTACGCCTCGATCGGATCGACGGCGGCGGTCAGGCGCACGGCGGCCGAGCTGGCGACCTGCTCGATATCGATGTCCGGCGGCGTCACCGCGACCGGGGACATGGCGATGACGCTGGCCCCAACCAACGCAACTCCTGATTTGAAATGAGGGCGGGCTGCTACCTGCATTTCATCTCCTTCAAATGTCGCAGTGATTACAAGCAGCCCGAAATTTACTCAGCAGTAACGTTCGTGTACACGGAATTGAAAAATTCATATCTGCAGGTCACACAGCATTCTTTCAGCTTGGTGAAGTTGGCAAATTTAGCCGTCGATTCAAGAAAATTCACTGAAATTACAGACAGCGAACAACGAAATTCAAAGCATTTGGTGCATCCCGGTACCAGATCGCCGAGTGGACCGAATTGGCGTGGTTCGCTGAGCAGGCGATAAGACGTGGGCATTGTGCCGTGGTTTGTCTCGCTCAGTTTGCCGCGCGGCGCTGCGCACCCGGTACCGAGCGGGCGGCCCGGACGCGGGTGGCAATGCCCGCGGAGCCTGCCGAATGCGGCTCACTTGTTGCGGAAGCAAATAACTCGGCGCCGCCGCGGACGGGCGAACGCGAGGGGGTGACCGACCCCCCTCCTCCTCCCCAGAGGGGGGTCGATCCGACCGGGTGGTCTACTCCCGCCGTCGACCGCGTCACGGTCGCGCCCAAGCACCCCCCGGTGACGCTGGCGCCGCGGTGCCGTTCTGCCGCCGCCCGGAGTGCCCGACCCCGGATGTCTATGCGTGACCGCGACCATACGCCAACCGGCACCGGCGGTGAAGTGGTTTCCGCAAAAATTATCGGCTGAGTCAATATCTGAATTCAACCGGTCGTGCGCACCGCTCTCTCAGGCGTTCCTACTGTTCAGCCCCTCCGTAACTGCAGTTATCTCTTTTGAATGGCAAAGTAATCATTGGCAGGTAGCAAATCACGGAGACCCGGTTCGACAGCCCGTGTCGGCCACGTTCCGCGTCCGCCTTTGCCATCCGTGGGCCGGGTGTCACATTCACCCATCAGAAGACCTCCACGCCTCGGGTCGCACGTTTGCTCAATCTGAATTCATCTCAGGTCGGACGGCTGATCGCGCGTTGCGCGAGTCGATCGCGACGCGCACACCGTGCGCGCAGTACGCGGCGACAGCGAACACAATCAGAAGCCAGACAACAGGACCGCCCCGGCTCCCACACGACGAGGCCGGCGCACAGGGTGCGCGCTCGGTGGTGGCCAGCACGCCGGCAAGCACCTCGACGACGATCGCGCATGCGGATGCCACGCAACGCCGCGTCACCCGGTGGATCTCTGCCAGCCGAGCCGTGGTCTGCGCGGTGGCAGCGCGTACCGTCGGGCCCGTGGCCACACCAGAAATCCCGCGGCTGCTGTTCGTGCACGCCCACCCCGACGACGAGACCCTGTTGACCGGCGCCACCATCGCGCACTACGCCGCGCGCGGCGCGCACGTCCGCGTCGTCACGTGCACGCTCGGCGAGGAGGGCGAGGTGATCGGGGAGCGCTGGGCCCAGCTGGCCGTCGATCGGGCGGATCAGTTGGGCGGCTACCGGATCGGCGAACTCACCGCCGCGCTGCGCGCCCTGGGCCTCGATGAGCCGGAGTTCCTCGGCGGGGCCGGACGCTGGCGGGACTCCGGCATGGCGGGCACCCCGCAGCGGCACCACCAGAAGTTCGTCGACGCCGACGAGGGCGAAGTGGTCGCGGCGCTGGTCGCCGTGATCCGTGAGCACCGCCCGCACGTCGTCGTCACCTACGACCCCCAGGGCGGCTACGGGCACCCCGACCACATCCGCGTCCACGAGGTGACGATGGCCGCCGTCGACTCATCGGTCGGGCCGGGGTATCCGGGCGAACCGTGGGTCGTGCCCAAGGTGTACTGGTCGGTGGTGTCGCGGACCGCGATGGCCGACGGCCTCGCGGCGCTCGGCGACGTGCCCGCGGGCTGGCTGCGGGTGAGCGTCTCCGACGTGCCATTCGGCTTCCCGGACGACGCGATCACCGCGGTGATCGACGCGCCGGAGCAGCTGGCCGCCAAGACCGCGGCGTTGCGCGCCCACGCCACACAGGTCAGCGTCGCCCCCGACGGCCGGTCGTTCGCGTTGTCGAACAACATCGCGATGCCACTCGGCGCGACCGAGCACTACGTCCTGGTGCGCGGCGAGCCCGGCGAGACCGACGCGCGCGGCTGGGAAACCGACCTGCTCGCGGGGCTGAACCTCGGTTAGGGAACATGGGTAGAGGTAAGCTTCCGGCATCAGCGGCGCGTGGAAGGGACGGCGATGGACCAGGATCTGGATCCCAACCTGCAGCACTGGCAAGACCGGTTCGACAGTCTGCAGTGGGTGATCGGTTCCCTCACGGCGCTGCTCGACAGCATCCCGACCTGACGTCGGCGCCGCCGGACGGCGGACTTTGGCGCACCGTCATGCTGGCCGTGCTCGCGATCGACGGTGTGCTGTGTGCGATCGCCGCGTCATTCTTCCTGCAGCTTCGCCTCGGGTCGGTGCCGTTTCCGGTCAGCGCGGTGATCGCGGGTCTGGTCAACGCCGCGCTGGTGTGGGCGGCGTTTCAGTACACCTCGTCGCCGCGGGTGGCGGCGCTGCCGCTGTGGACCTGGCTGCTGACGGTCGCCCTGCTGTCGTTCGGCGGCCCGGGCGAGGACATCGTCTTCGGCGGCACCGGCGTCATGGAGTTCGCGCCGCTGGTGCTCGTCGCGTTCGGTGCGCTTCCGCCGGCCGGCGTGCTGTTGCGCCGTCAGTACGGCTGACCGGATGACTCCGACTACTGTGACCGGTATGCACGGCGCAGTGGTTTCAGAATGTGAGACACGCGGATGAATTGCGACGACGTGCGGGTTACACGGGAGTGGCTCTGACTCCCCAGCGCGGCGCCGATCTGCCCAGCCCGGTGGTCCCACCGAAGCCTGACGCGCAGAATCCTGCCGCACTCAGACGCGTGCTACGACGGGCCCGCGACGGGGTGGCCCTCAACGTCGACGAGGCCGCGATCGCGATGACCGCGCGCGGCGACGACCTCGCCGACCTGTGTGCCAGCGCCGCGCGGGTGCGTGACGCCGGACTCGAGGCCGCGGGCCGGCGCGGTCCCAACGGACGGCTGCCGGTCAGCTACTCGCGCAAGGTGTTCATCCCGGTCACCCACCTGTGCCGCGACACCTGCCACTACTGCACGTTCGTCACCGTTCCCGGCAAGCTGCGCGCGCAGGGCATGGGCATGTACATGGAGCCCGACGAGATCCTCGACGTGGCCCGCCGCGGCGCCGAACTCGGTTGCAAGGAGGCCTTGTTCACCCTCGGTGACCGGCCCGAGGCGCGCTGGGAGGAAGCCCGGCAGTGGCTCGACGAGCGCGGCTACGACTCCACGCTGGACTACGTGCGCGCGATGGCGATCCGGGTGCTCGAGGAGACCGGTCTGCTGCCGCACCTGAATCCCGGCGTGATGAGCTGGGCGGAACTGTCGCGGCTCAAGCCGGTCGCGCCGTCGATGGGCATGATGCTGGAGACGACCTCGCGACGGTTGTTCGAGACCAAGGGCATGGCCCACTACGGCAGCCCGGACAAGGATCCGGAGGTCCGACTGCGCACCCTGGCCGACGCCGGTCGGCTGTCGATCCCGTTCACCACCGGACTGCTGGTGGGCATCGGCGAGACGCTGCACGAGCGTGCCGAGACGATCCACGCGATTCGACGGTCGCACAAGGAGTTCGGCCACGTGCAGGAAGTCATCGTGCAGAACTTCCGCGCCAAGGACCACACCGCGATGGCGTCCGCGCCGGATGCGGCGTTCGAGGATTTCCTGGCGACCGTCGCGGTGACCCGCCTGGTGCTGGGCCCAAAGATGCGGGTGCAGGCGCCGCCGAACCTGGTCTCGCGCGAGGAGTGTCTGGCGCTGATCGGCGCCGGCGTCGACGACTGGGGTGGGGTGTCGCCGCTGACCCCCGACCACGTCAACCCGGAGCGGCCGTGGCCGGCGCTCGACGAACTGGAGAAGATCACCGCCGAGGCCGGCTACGACCTCGTGCAACGGCTCACCGCGCAACCGCAGTACGTGCAGGCCGGCGCGGCGTGGATCGACCCCCGGGTGCGCGGCCACGTCGACGCGCTGGCCGATTCCGAGACCGGGTACGCGCGTGACATCAACCCGACCGGGCGGCCGTGGCAGGAACCCGACGAGGCGTCGGAGTCGTTGGGCCGCACCGATCTTCACGCCGCGATCGACCACACGGGCCGGCTCACCGCGACCCGCAGCGACCTCGACAGCGCGTTCGGCGACTGGGAGTCGATCCGGGAGAAGGTAGCCGAACTGGGCGCCCGCGCACCCGAGCGCATCGACAGCGACGTGCTCGCCGCGCTGCGCGCCGCCGAACGCGATCCCGCCGGGTTGTCCGACGACCAGTACCTCGCGCTGGCCACTGCCGACGGCCCTGCGCTGGATGCCGTTGCCGCACTGGCGGATTCGCTGCGCCGCGACGCCGTCGGCGACGACGTGACGTTCGTCGTCAACCGCAACATCAACTTCACCAACATCTGCTATACGGGTTGCCGGTTCTGCGCGTTCGCGCAGCGCAAGGGCGACGCCGACGCGTACTCGCTGTCGGTCGAGGAGGTCGCCGACCGTGCCTGGGAGGCGCACGTCGCAGGCGCGACCGAGGTGTGCATGCAGGGCGGTATCGACCCTGAGCTCCCCGTCACCGGGTACGCCGACCTGGTACGGGCGGTCAAGCAGCGGGTGCCGTCGATGCACGTGCACGCGTTCTCGCCGATGGAGATCGCCAACGGCGTCACCAAGAGCGGCCTGTCGATCCGCGAGTGGTTGATCGCGCTGAAAGAGGCTGGGCTGGACACCATCCCGGGCACCGCGGCGGAGATCCTCGACGACGAAGTGCGCTGGGTGCTGACCAAGGGCAAGTTGCCGACCTCGCTGTGGATCGAGATCGTCACCACCGCACACGAGGTCGGGTTGAAGTCGAGCTCGACGATGATGTACGGCCACGTCGACCAACCGCGACACTGGGTGGGCCACCTGCGGATCCTGCGCGACATCCAGGACCGCACCGGCGGTTTCACCGAATTCGTGCCGTTGCCGTTCGTGCACCAGAGTTCGCCGCTGTACCTCGCCGGCGGCGCCCGGCCCGGTCCGACGCACCGCGACAACCGTGCGGTACACGCGCTGGCGCGAATCATGTTGCACGGCCGCATCGCCAACATACAGACCAGCTGGGTGAAGCTCGGCGTGGAGCGCACCCAGGTGATGCTGCAGGGCGGTGCGAACGATCTGGGTGGGACCCTGATGGAGGAGACCATCTCGCGGATGGCCGGCTCGGAGTTCGGCTCGGCCAAGACCGTCGAGGAACTGGTGGCGATCGCCGAGGGCATCGGGCGTCCGGCGCGCCAGCGCACCACCACCTACGCCCGCCAGGCCGCCTAGCCCCCCTTCCTGCGAGCGTGCGTGTCTGCACACGACACGCCGACCATTTTCTGCGTTTTGCGCACGCTCGCGGCGGCGCGAGATGAGACCGTGGCGCTATGACGACGATCAACGGCATCCCGGCGCACGCTCTGCTGGTCCACGCGATCGTGGTGCTGACACCGCTGACGGCCGTGCTCGAGGTGCTGTGCGCGGTATGGCGGCCCGCGCGGCAGCGCCTGGTCTGGTTGGTGCTCGCCCTCGCCGCGGCGGTGCTGGTGTTGACGCCGCTGACGACCTCCGCGGGCGACTGGCTCTACCAGCGGGAGGCCGAGGCCAGCGACATCCTGATCACGCACGCCAATCGCGGCCAGTGGATGATCGCGTTCGCGATCGGGCTGCTCGTGGTGGCGATCGCCCTGGCGGTGCTGCACCGACTCGAAAGTGACCGTCCCCGCAGGGCGCTGACGGTGGTGGTGGCGGTGCTGGCGATCGCGGTGGGGGTGTGGGCGACCTACGGCGTGTACCTCATCGGCGACGCGGGCGCCGAGGCGGTCTGGGGCCGACAGAGTTGACGGTTACAGCCGCGCCGCGAGCTCGGTGCCCTGCCGGATCGCCCGCTTGGCGTCAAGTTCGGCCGCCCGCGCCGCACCGCCGATCACGTGCGGCGTAACACCCTTGGCGCGCAACGCGTCCTCGAGATCGCGCACCGACTCCTGGCCGGCGCAGATCACCACGTTGTCGACCGCCAACACCGTCGGGTCGGTGTGGTTGGAGCCGAAGCTGATGTGTAGTCCGTCGTCGTCGATGCGCTCGTAGTTGACGCCGGAGAGCTGGTGCACGCCTTTGGCTTTCAGCGACGCCCTATGTACCCAGCCCGTCGTCTTGCCCAGCCGCCTGCCCTGCGGACCCTTGCTGCGCTGCAACAGGTACACCTCGCGGGCGGGCGGCGCGGGGATCGGTGTCGTCACCGCCCCGCGGGCCTCCTGGGGATCGACGACGCCCCACTCGGCCTTCCACTCCTTGAGGTTCAGCGTCACCGACTCCTCGGTGACCAGGAATTCGCTGACGTCGAAACCGATGCCGCCGGCACCGATCACCGCCACCCGCTTGCCGACCGGGCTGCCGGCGAGCACCTGCGGGTATGTCAGCACCATCGGGTGGTCGATGCCGGGAATAGCGGGCAGGCGGGGTGCTACGCCGGTCGCGAGCACCACGTCGTCGAAGCCGGTCAGTTCGTCGGCGGTGGCGCGGGTGCGCAGCCGTAGGTCGACGCCGTACTTGTTCAGCATCCGGGTGTAGTACCGGATGGTCTCGCTGAACTCCTCCTTGCCGGGAACCCTTCGGGCCAAGTCGAATTGGCCGCCAATCGCATCGCCCGCCTCGAACAGCGTCACCCGGTGCCCGCGCTGGGCCGCGGTGACGGCCGCGGCCAGCCCCGCCGGTCCGGCGCCCACCACCGCCACCCGTTTGGCCCGCCGGGTCGGACCGAGCACGAGTGTCGTCTCGTGGCCCGCGCGCGGGTTCAGCAGGCACGACACCGTCTTGTGCGCGAAGGCGTGGTCCAGGCAGGCCTGATTGCACGAGATACAGGTGTTGATCTCGTCGACCGCGCCCGCCTCGGCCTTACGCACCCAGTCCGGATCGGCCAGCAGGGGCCGAGCCATCGAGATCAGTTGCACGTGGCCTTCGGCGAGGATCTGCTCGGCGGCCTGCGGCATGTTGATCCGGTTGGACGCCACCACCGGGATGCCGACCCGTTCGGCCACCGCGTTGCTGATGTCGACGAACGCCGCGTTCGGCACCGACGTGACGATCGTCGGCACCCGTGACTCGTGCCAGCCGATGCCGGTGTTGATGATCGTCGCGCCCGCGGCCTCGACTTCGGTTGCCAGCGCGATGATCTCGTCCCAGCTCTGGCCGTCCTCGACGAAGTCGGCCATCGACATCCGGTAGCAGATGATGAAGTCGGTGCCGACGGCCGCGCGCGCCCGCCGCACGATCTCGACCGCGAAGCGGCGGCGGTTCTCCGGGGTGCCGCCCCAGGCGTCGGTGCGCTTATTGGTACGCGGCGCCAGGAACTGGTTGATCAGGTAGCCCTCGCTGCCCATGATCTCGACGCCGTCGTACCCGGCTTCGCGCGCCAGCGTCGCGCAGCGCACGAAGTCGTCGATGGTGCCCTCGACGTCGCGCAGGGCGCGCGGTCGGAACGGGTTGATCGGTGCCTTGATGGCCGAGGCGCTGACCGAGAACGGATGGTACGCATAGCGTCCCGCGTGCAGGATCTGCAGCAGGATCTTGCCGCCCTCGGCGTGCACCGCACGGGTGATCCGGCGGTGCCTGCGCGCGTCCGACGTCGAGATCATCTGCGCGGCGAACGGCAACAGCCAGCCGGTCCGATTCGGCGCGTAGCCGCCGGTGATGATCAATCCGACACCGCCGCGGGCCCGCTCGGCGAAATACGCGGCCAGTCGGTCGGTGTCGCGGGCGCGGTCCTCGAGTCCGGTATGCATCGACCCCATCACCACCCGGTTGCGCAGGGTGGTGAACCCGAGATCCAACGGCGACAACAGATTCGGATATGTCACGAAGCCTCCTCCAGCGCGGCGGCCACCTCGTCCAGCCAGTCGATCGCGCTCTCCTCGGCCCGGATGCCGCCGCGCAGCACGAGGTACTGGTGCAGAGCGGGCCCGGTCAGCGCGGCGGGATCGGCGAACTGGCGCTTCTCGTAATTGCGATAGGTGTCGAGCAGTTCGGCGCGCTCGGCGCGCAGCGCGGCGACCTGTCGGCGGATCGCGTCGACGTCGCCGTACGCCGCGCCGCGCACCTTGACCGCCAGGTCGCGGGTGCGGTTGTCGGCCGCCGTGCTGCCGCGGCCGGTCAGCGGTTCGGCGATCCAGCGCGCCAGTTCGGCGCGGCCCGCGTCAGAGACCGTGTACACCTTCTTGTCGGGTCGCCCCCGCTGTGCGATCTCGGTGACGTGCACCCAGCCGTCGGCCTCCATCGCCCGCAGGGTGCGGTAGATCTGCTGATGGGTGGCGGCCCAGAAATATCCGATCGAGCGGTCGAACCGGCGCGCGAGCTCGTATCCGGAGCTGGACTGCTCGCACAGCGCCACCAGGATCGCGTGGGGGAGTGCCACGTCGGGCAGCCTAGGGCGCACCGGCAGTCATATGCAACTTGTTGCACTGCACCGGGGTGCATAGAAAGGCGCATGCTGAGCAGTTGACCAGCATCACGTTCGGAACGGGGTGTGGCGACTGGTCGAGCTGTATCTGCAACGTCTAGTATCAGTAACCACGCGCCACCCTTAACCGGGCGGCGTGCGGAGTTAGGGCACACTGAGACGACCGTCCAAGTCCCGGCTGAGCTACCTTTTCCGGGCGCGGCGGAGACTCTCAGCGCGCCCCACCCCAGACGAACAGCCCACGTGAGCGGAGATCGAGGAGACATTCGTGACGTACACGATTGCCGAACCCTGCGTCGATGTGAAGGACAAGGCCTGTATCGAAGAGTGCCCTGTCGACTGCATCTACGAGGGCGCACGCATGCTGTACATCCATCCGGACGAGTGCGTTGACTGCGGCGCGTGCGAACCGGTGTGCCCGGTCGAGGCGATCTACTACGAGGACGACGTCCCCGATCAGTGGAACCAGTACATCCAGATCAACGCCGACTTCTTCGCTGAGTTGGGCTCGCCCGGTGGCGCGTCGAAGGTGGGGCAGACCGACAACGATCCGCAGGCCGTCAAGGACCTGCCGCCGCAGGGCGAGGCGTCCTAACGACCGGCCAACAGCTTCGCAGGCGCGTCTCGGCGTCGCTGCCGGAGTTTCCCTGGGACACCCTGGCCGACGTCACCGCGCTTGCCCGCGCGCACCCGGACGGCATCGTCGACCTGTCGGTCGGCACCCCCGTCGATGACGTCGCACCGGTCATCCGCAAGGCGCTGGCCGACGCCAGCGCCGCCCCGGGCTATCCGACCACCGCGGGCACACCCGCGCTGCGCGAGTCCGCCGTCTCCGCGCTGGGCCGCCGCTACGGCGTCACCGGCCTGACCGAGCGGGCGGTGCTGCCGGTGATCGGGACGAAGGAACTGATCGCCTGGCTGCCCACCCTGCTCGGGCTGGGCGCCGACGACACCGTCGTGGTGCCCGAACTCGCCTACCCCACCTACGAAGTCGGGGCGCGGCTGGCGGGAACGCAGATCGCGCGCGCGGACTCGCTGACCCAACTCGGTCCGGGCACGCCCGCGCTGGTCTACGTCAACTCACCGAGCAACCCGACCGGCCGGGTGCTGGGCGTCGAGCATCTGCGCAAGGTGGTCGGCTGGGCCCGCGAACGCGGGGTGGTGGTCGCCTCCGACGAGTGCTACCTGGGCCTGGGCTGGGACGCTTCCCCGGTGTCGGTGCTGCACCCGAGCGTCTGCGACGGCGACCACACCGGGTTGCTGGCCATCCACTCGCTGTCGAAGACGTCGTCGATGGCCGGCTACCGGGCCGGCTTCGTCGCCGGGGATCCGGCGCTGATCGCCGAGCTGCTGGCGGTGCGCAAGCACGCGGGAATGATGGTGCCCACCGCCGTGCAGGCGGCGATGGTGGCCGCGCTCACCGACGACGGCCATGAGGCCGAGCAACGCGAGCGCTACGCCCGCCGCCGGGCCCAGCTGCTGCCCGCGCTGCAGGCGGCGGGTCTGACCGTCGACCACTCCGAGGCCGGCCTGTATCTGTGGGCCACCCGTGGCGAGCCGTGCCGCGACACCGTCGCATGGCTGGCGCAGCGCGGCATCCTGGTGGCGCCCGGCGAGTTCTACGGTCCCCGCGGGACCCGGCACGTGCGCGTCGCGCTGACGGCGACCGATGAGCGGATTTTTGCTGCGGTGCAACGCCTTACGAGCTGACGCCGTCGGTCGCCCGCAACCCCAGCGCGAGCACCAGCCGGTCGTCGGGATCGGCCAGCGACGTCGACAACAGCTTCTCGATGCGACGGATCCGGTAACGCACGGTGTTCGGGTGCACGTGCAGTTGCTGCGCGACCGCGGCGACGTCGCCGAAGCCGTCCAGGTACGCGCGTAGCGTGTCGGCCAGCATCGGGTCTTGTTTGCGCAGCCCGACCACCCGCGGGTCGACCAGGCGCGGACGGGCGCTGACGTGCGCGACGATCTCGTCGAGCAGCACCGTCGTGCGCGCCTCATCGATCGAGGTGACGTCGGCGATCGCCCCGGGGTGGCGGCGCGCGCTCTCGAACACCCGGTCCACGTCGGCCCGCGCGGACGCGACCGCAACCAGACCCGCCAGCGGCGCGGCGATCACCGCCCGCAGCGTCAGGTCCAGCTCGCGGCGCAGCGAAGCCACCACGCCGCGCGCCCACGACGACACCGCCGACGCCGCACCGATCTTGGGCAGCAGCACATAGACCTGTTCATCGCTCGACACCACCTGCGCGTCGGCGCGAAAGGCGCTGGCGCTCAGCGCGATCACGTCGGCCGGGAGCGGTCGGTCGGTGCCGCGGAAGCCGACCAGCGCGGCGCGGCCGTCGACGCTGATCCCGAGTTCGCGTGCGACGGCGGCGATGTCGACTTCGTCACCCGCCAGACCGAGCAGTTCGCGCACCCGCACCGTGTGTGCCGACGGCGTGGCCGCCAGCCGGGACATGATCCGCGCGGCCAGCACCGCGCCGCCGCGCAGGATCTCCTCCACGTCGTCGGCCAGCGGCGCCGAGCCCTGCTGCAGCCAGATGGTGCCGGCAAACGTCGGCGGGCGGCGGCCGTCCGGCGACGGCAGGTGGATGCCGACCGCCAGCCGGGGCCGCAGGCCCAACTCGGGGCGTTCGGCGACGCGCACCACGTCGCTGCCGGCGCGCAGCGCATCGAAAATGCCCCACTGGCCAATCCATTCCAGGTGTTCCGGCGGTCCCGCCCGCCCCAGGATGGTCAGCCGGCGCAGTTCGTCGGCCTCGTCGTTGGACGCCGAGTACGCCAGCACGTGGGACCGCTCGTCCTCGATGCTGATCATGCCGCGGGTGCGCTCGGCGATGGACTGCGCGAGGCCGAACAGGTCGGTGCCGGAGTCGTAGTGCGGGTCGCCGCGGTCGCCGTGGTGTTCGAAGGCGTGATTGACCAGTCTGTAGAGCAGTTCCCAGCGGGCGCGCGGTTCGACCGCGACGACGGCCGTGCCCATCGCCGACGCGCGCTGTACGGCGGCGGGGGAGGGTTCCTTGACGAAGATCGCCGTCGGCGCCTTCAGCCGCGGTGAGGCGGACTCCAGCTGCTCGGCGATCCAGCGCACCGCCTCGGCGTCGGAGACCCCGAGCAGGAAGAACACATCGGCCGACCCCGGGCCGACGGCCAGCCCGTGGCGGACGTCGTCGGCGTCGACGAGGGCGACCGACCCGACCGGCACGTCCAGTCCGCGCGGCGCCTCGACCAGCGTGACGATCGTGCGGTCCAGGGCGAGCAGCAGTTGCCCGAGACCCAGCGGAGCGGGCGGTCCGGCCATCCACCCTCCTCGGTCTGATTTGTCTGATTCGACTATAAACGGAATAAGGAGTTGTCGGATCATCCATCGGATGGGTTGTTCGTTGCGAGGATCCTTACGGCATGGATGCCATCACTGACGTGCCACTGCCGGCCAACGAGCCGGTTCACGACTACGCACCCAACTCCGCAGAGCGCGTCCGGCTCCTCGCGCAGCTCGACAGCCTGGCCGCCGAGCCGATCGAGTTGCCGCACGTCATCGGCGGCGAACACCGCATGGGCGCCGGTGAGCGCGCCGACGTGGTGCAACCGCACCGGCACCGGGCGCGGCTGGGGACCTACACCAACGCGACGCACGCCGACGCCGCGGCGGCGATCGAGGCCGCCATGGCCGCCAAGGCCGAGTGGGAGGCCACCCCGTTCGACGAACGCGCCGCGGTCTTCCTGCGCGCGGCAGATCTGCTGGCCGGTCCGTGGCGGGAGAAGCTGTGCGCGGCGACCATGCTGGGCCAGTCGAAGTCGGCGTACCAGGCCGAGATCGACGCGGCGTGCGAGCTGATCGACTTCTGGCGGTTCAACGTCGCGTTCGCCCGCCGCATCCTGGCCCAGCAGCCGATCAGTGTGCCCGGGGTGTGGAACCGTACCGACTACCGGCCGCTGGAGGGCTTCGTCTACGCGATCACGCCGTTCAACTTCACCGCGATCGCGGCCAACCTGCCCACCGCGCCCGCGCTGATGGGCAACACGGTGATCTGGAAGCCGTCGCCGACGCAGACGTTCGCGGCCTACCTGTCCATGCAACTGCTCGAGGCGGCGGGCCTGCCGCCCGGTGTGATCAACCTGCTGACCGGCGACGGGATCGCGGTATCGGAGGTCGCGCTGGCGGATCCGCGGCTGGCCGGCATCCACTTCACCGGGTCGACGACGACGTTCAAGTACCTGTGGCGGGAGGTGGGCGTGAACATCGACCGCTACCACGGCTATCCGCGGCTGGTCGGGGAGACCGGCGGCAAGGACTTCGTGGTCGCCCACTCGTCCGCGCGGCCCGACGTGCTGCGCACCGCGCTGATCCGCGGCGCGTTCGACTACCAGGGCCAGAAGTGCTCGGCGGCGTCGCGGGCGTTCATCCCGCGGTCGGTGTGGCAGCAGATGGGCGACGACTTCCTCTCGGCGACCGAGGCGTTGCGCTACGGCGACGTCACCGACCTGACCAACTTCGGCGGCGCGCTGATCGACGCGCGGGCGTTCGCCAAGAACGTCAAGGCGATCGAGCGCGCCAAGAGCGCCGCCCACGTCACCATCGCCGTAGGCGGCGAATACGACGACAGCGAAGGCTATTTCGTGCGGCCGACGGTGCTGCTGTCCGACGATCCGACCGACGACGCCTTCCGCACCGAGTACTTCGGGCCGATACTCGCGGTGCACGTGTACCCCGACGAGGACTACGACCGCATCCTCGACGTCGTCGACACCGGTGCGAAGTACGCGTTGACCGGTGCGGTGATCGCCGACGACCGATCGGCGGTGATGAAAGCCGAACGGCGTCTACGCCATACGGCGGGCAACTTCTACATCAACGACAAGCCCACCGGCGCCGTGGTCGGTCAGCAGCCGTTCGGCGGCTCGCGGGCGTCGGGCACCAACGACAAGGCGGGTTCCGCGCTGAACCTGTTGCGGTGGACCTCGGCGCGATCGATCAAGGAGACGTTCGTGCCGCCCACCGATCACAACTACCCGCACATGGGGGTGTGACGTGGGCGTCTTCGGTCGGATCGCGCGGCCGGCCATCCTGGCCGTCGGCAAGTCGGACAGGCTGCGGCGCACCGCCGAGCGGATGCCGATCACGCGCGACGTGGTGCGGCGGTTCGTGCCCGGCGAGGGTGTCGACGACGCGCTCGACGCCGTTGCGCGACTGCGCGATTCGGGACTTTTCGTGTCGGTCGACCACCTCGGCGAAGATGTCACCGACGTCGACACCGCCAACGCCAACGTCGACGCCTACCTGCGCCTGCTCGACGGGCTGGGCCGCCGCGGCGAGCGCACCGACGGCGTGCCCGCGCTGGAGGTGTCGCTGAAGCTGTCGGCGCTGGGTCAGGCGCTGCCGCGCGACGGGGAGAAGATCGCGCGGGAGAACGCCCACGCGGTGTGCGAGAAGGCCCGTGACGTCGGCGCCTGGGTCACCATCGACGCCGAGGACCACACCACCACCGACTCGACCCTGACGATCGTGCGCGACCTGCGCACCGACTTCCCGTGGCTCGGCACGGTGCTGCAGGCCTACCTGAAGCGCACGGCGGGCGACTGCGCGGAGTTCGCCAAGTCCGGCGCGCGGATCCGGTTGTGCAAGGGTGCATACGACGAGCCCGCGTCGGTGGCCTACCGCGACCGCGACGCCGTCACCGACGCGTACCTCGGGTGCCTGCGCACGCTGATGAACGGCACCGGCTACCCGATGGTGGCGTCGCACGACCCGGCGATCATCGAGGCCGTGCCGGCGTTGGCCCGCGAAAGTGGGCGGGGCGTCACCGATTTCGAGTACCAGATGCTCTACGGGATCCGCGATGCCGAGCAGCGCAGGCTCGTGGAGGAGGGCAACCAGGTGCGGGTTTACCTGCCGTACGGCACCCAGTGGTACGGATACTTCGTGCGCCGGCTCGCCGAGCGGCCCGCCAACGTCGCGTTCTTCTTGCGGGCGCTGGCCGAGCGCAGACGCTGAAACTCAGCGGCCGGACAGCAGCAGCAGCGCCCACGCCGCGATGGACTGCGCGTCGGTGATGACGCCGTCGCGCATCATCTGCTCCACCTCGGCGCGGGTGAACCATGCCGCGTGCATGTCCTGTTCCTCGTGTTCGCGATCGTGGTCGCCCTCGGTCAGGTCGGTTGCGTGGAACACCCAGCCTCGTTGGCTGCTCATGCCCGGGGCGACGTCCAGGCACCCCAGCGGGGTCAGCGTCGCGGCGCGCAGGCCGGTCTCCTCGCGCAGCTCCCGCGCGGCCAGCTCGGCCGGCGCCAGGGGGACCTGGTCGGGGGCGGTGCCCTGCGGGAACTCCCAGCGTCGCGCACCGAGCGGATAGCGGAACTGCTCGACGAGCTGGAACCGGTCCCCGTCCTGGGCGATCACCAGCGCATACGTCGGTTTGTCGACGACCGAATAGATGCCGAGGCTGCCGTCCGGGCGGCGGATGTCGTCCTCGCGCAGCGTCATCCAACTGTTCCGGTATACCTCGCGCGACCCGACGGTCTGGATGGGACCCACCGGCCCAGTATCCTCGCTGGTGATGTCGCGCATCCCAGGAGTGCAGCCGTGCTGCTGACCTCCCTGAATCCCGCCGCCGACGACGTCGCCGACGCGGTACGCATCGACGGGACGGTGCTGAGCCGAAGCGATCTGATCGGCGCCGCCACCGCGGTCGCCGAACGGGTGGCCGGCGCCCACCGCGTGGCGGTGCTGGCCACCCCGACCCCGACGACCGTGCTGGCCATCGTCGGCTGCCTGATCGCCGGTGTGCCGGTGGTGCCGGTCCCGGCCGACGTCGGCGCTGCCGAGCGCCGACACATCGTCACCGACTCGGGCGCGCAGGCATGGCTGGGGGAGAAGCCGTCCGACGACGACGGGCTCGCTCATGTCCCCGTGCGACTCCACGCGCGGTCGTGGCACCGCTATCCCGAGCCGCCGCCGCAGACCACCGCGCTGATCATCTACACCTCGGGCACCACCGGGCCGCCCAAGGGCGCGGTGCTGAGCAGGCGGGCGATCGCCGCCGACCTCGACGCGCTGGCCGAGGCGTGGGCGTGGACGGCCGAGGACACGTTGGTGCACGGCCTGCCGCTGTACCACGTGCACGGGCTGGTGCTGGGTCTACTCGGGTCGCTGCGGGTGGGAAACCGCTTCGTGCACACCGGAAAACCAACGCCGGAGGCCTACGCGGCGGTCGGCGGGTCGCTGTACTTCGGCGTGCCGACGGTGTGGTCGCGGGTGGTGGCCGACCGCGCGGCGGCCGAGGCACTGGCGTCGGCCCGGCTGCTGGTGTCGGGCAGCGCAGGGCTGCCGGTGCCGGTGTTCGAGGGCCTGGCGACGCTGGCCGGCCATCGGCCGATCGAACGCTACGGGTCGACAGAGTCGCTGATCACGCTGAGCACCCGCGCCGACGGGGAACGCCGCGCCGGGTGGGTCGGGCTGCCCTTGGCAGGTGTCGAAACCCGGCTGGTCGGCGAGGACGGCGCCGAGGTGGCGCATGACGGGGAAACCATTGGGCGGCTTCAGGTTCGGGCTCCGACGATGTTCGACGGATACCTCAACCGGCCCGACGCCACCGCCGAGGCGTTCGACGCCGACGGGTGGTACCGCACCGGTGATGTCGCGGTGATCGACCAGAGCGGCATGCACCGCATCGTGGGCCGCGAATCGGTCGATCTGATCAAGACCGGCGGCTTCCGGGTCGGCGCCGGCGAGATCGAGACGGTGCTACTTGGCCACCCCGGAGTACGTGAGGCCGCGGTGATCGGGTTGCCCGACGACGACCTCGGTCAGCGCATCGTCGCGTATGTCGTCGGTGACGCCGAGCCGGCCGCGTTGATCGACTTCGTGGCCAACGAGCTCTCGGTGCACAAGCGGCCGCGGGAGGTGCGGCTGGTCGACGCGCTGCCGCGCAACGCGATGGGCAAAGTGCTGAAAAAGGAATTGGCGCAATGGCATTGAGATTTGACGAAATCTGCATCGACGCCCACGACGCCACCGCGCTGGGCACCTGGTGGTCGAAGGTCCTGGGCTGGCCCGCCCACGTCGACGACGACGGCGACGTGGTGCTGACCGCGCCGCCGGGCGCCGGACCCAACTGGCTCTTCATCACGGTGCCCGACGACAAGGTCGTCAAGAACCGCATCCACCTGGACTTCCGGCCGGACAACCAGCAAACCGAGGTCGAGCGGGTGCTCGCGATGGGCGCACGGCACACCGACATCGGCCAGACCGGCGACGAGAGTTGGGTGGTCCTCGCCGATCCCGAGGGCAACGAATTCTGCATCCTCGCCGAACGCGACGATTGACGCCGCCCTCCCCACCGCGAGCGTGCGTGTCTGCCCACGACACGCCGCGGATTTTCCGCATCTTGTGCACGCTCGTCGCGGTGTTGGCGTGCGTCGCGTGCTCGTCGGCGCCGCCACCCCCGTCCACCCCGACCGTCGGCCAGGAGGCGCTGTCCATCGGGCCCGCCGCACAAGACACCGTCGCAGGATGGCTACCCGACGGCAAATCCCTGAGCCCGTTCGACACCGACCACCCGATCGTGGGCTGGCTCGACCCCGCGCTGCTGCGCGCGGTGCAGGACGCGTCGCGCGCCGCCGAAGCCGACGGCATCAAGCTGCGCATCAGCTCGGGCTGGCGAAGCAAGGGCTTTCAACAGCGGCTGTTCGACGACGGTGTCCGTCGGTACGGAAGCGTCGCGGCGGCAAGGGAATTCGTCGCCCTACCGGAGAAGTCGAATCACGTCACCGGCCAAGCGGTGGACATCGCGCCGGCCGAGGCGGATAGATGGCTGATCGCCAACGGTCGACGGTTCGGGCTGTGTCAGATCTACGCCAACGAGATCTGGCACTTCGAGTTGGCCGCCGTCGACAGCCGCTGCCCACCGCTGAAACCCACCGCCGCGGCCGACTGAGCCCGGCGCGAGGGTGCGCAAATGCCGGAAAAAGCGCGGCGTGTCGGGTGCAGACACGCACGCTCGCGGAGGGGGCGGGGGAGTCAGTTCTGGTGCAGGGCCTCGTTGAGCGTGATCCCGCTGCCGTCACGCTTGACCACCTCGACGGCGCCGGTCAGCGAATTACGGCGGAACAGCAGGTTGTTCGCTCCCGACAACTCGCGGGCCTTGACCGTCTTGCCGTCGGCGGTCTGCACCTTGGTGCCCGCAGTGACGTATAGGCCCGCCTCGACCACGCAGTCGTCGCCCAGCGAAATGCCAAGACCCGCATTGGCGCCCAGCAGGCAGCGCTTGCCCACGGAGATCACCTCCGTGCCGCCGCCAGACAGCGTACCCATGATCGACGCGCCACCGCCGACGTCCGAACCGTCGTCGACGACGACGCCAGCCGAGATGCGCCCCTCGACCATCGAACTGCCCAGGGTGCCGGCGTTGAAGTTGACGAAACCCTCGTGCATCACCGTCGTACCCGACGCCAGGTGCGCACCCAGTCGCACGCGGTCGGCGTCGGCGATGCGTACCCCCGAGGGCACCACGTAGTCGACCATCCGCGGGAACTTGTCGACGCCGTACACCGTCACCGGTCCGCGGCGACGCAGCCGGGTCCGCACCGTCTCGAAGCCCTCCACCGCACACGGGCCGTAGTTGGTCCACACCACGTTGGTCAGCACGCCGAAGAACCCGTCGGCGTTCAACCCGTGCGGCGGCACCAGCCGGTGCGACAGCAGATGCAGGCGCAGATACGCGTCGTGGGCGTCGACGGCGTTGTCGGCCAGTGACCCGATCGTGGTGCGCACCACCACGGTCTCGACGTCGCGATCCTTGTCCTGCCCCACCAGTGCGGCGAGGTCGTCGGGCGCCTCGTCGGCGGATAGCCGGACCGTGCCGGTCTCAGCACCGGTCACCAGCTCCGGAGCCGGGAACCAGGTGTCGAGAACCGATCCGTCGGCCGCGATCGTCGCGACGCCGACGCCCACTGCACCAGTTGCGGAACTCACGGTGCCACAGGCTACCCCGGCGACCCCGGAGCGCCTGCACCCACGTGCTCGGGCGGCACGGCGATGTCTCCCGCTTCCGAAGTGACGCATCGGGTCTGCGTCCAGCGACCAGCCGGGACCGGCCCACGGGCTAACGTAGGACCCGTGCTGGACCTACGCGCCGACCCGATCGCCCTGACGGCGGCCCTGGTCGACATTCCCAGCGAGTCCCGCCACGAGAAGCGCATCGCCGACGAGATCGAGGCCGCGCTGCGCGAACAGACGTCGCTCGAGGTGATCCGCAACGGCGA
>ENA-UOVV01000890-UOVV01000890.1-compost-metagenome-genome-assembly--contig:-NODE-890-length-28375-cov-11.546010_pt1 | contig 28375 bp, 29 predicted proteins | sample MGYA00238155_ERZ761577 | MGnify/ENA primary metagenome ERZ761577 (study PRJEB28898, sample SAMN06268775) | compost metagenome | isolation source: Emeryville, CA | place: USA:Emeryville, CA | collected... | reverse complement strand
TCTACCGTAAAGCCTTCGGCAGAAAGATGATCCACGATTGTAGTGGTAGCTACTTTCAGGATTTTTGCCACTTGGCTCAGGCGCATCATTTTATTTTCTGCCATATAACTATTTAAAGTCTTGCCCCTGATATCTTTTCCTCAGGAGTTAATTAAAAAAATGGGGAGATGGTAAAAATACCCCTCCTGGTTTTGCCAAGGCCTACTCAAATTCCTTACGCAGAATTTCGAGTACCTCCTCGACGGTTGCTTCTTCAAGATCGGTGCGTCGAACCAGCTCTTCTTTACTCAAAGCTAAAACACTTTTCGCAGTGTCCAACCCAATTTTTCGGAGCTCATCGATAATCCAATCTTCAATTTCGTCATTAAATTCCATAAGATCGACGTCTTCTTCGGAGAGTTCCTCGATATCCCGAAATACGTCTATTTCCATCCCCACTAGCTTACCCGCAAGTTTGATGTTCTGCCCGCCTTTACCGATCGCAAGCGATACTTGGTCAGGCCGTAAGAATACCGAAACTCTTTTATTTTCATGGTCGATCTGCATGGATGTGATCTTAGCCGGACTCAATGCGCGACTAATCAACAGTTCTAAATTGTCTGTATAATTGATCACATCAATGTTTTCATTGCCCAATTCGCGAACGATTGTGTGAATCCGGGATCCTTTCATCCCTACACAAGCGCCTACTGGATCGATTCTGTCGTCCAGCGACTCTACAGCCACTTTGGCTCTTTCACCGGGCTCTCTTACAATTTTCCGAATCTGGATATGTCCATCGTAAATTTCCGGAATTTCAACTTCGAACAATCTCTCCAAAAATACGGGAGAGGTACGAGACAAGGTCACCTTCGGAACCCCGTTGGTGATTTCTGCCTTATGGATCACAGCTTTAATATGATCCCCCTTGCGGTATCGATCCTTAGAAATCTGTTCCGAACGGGGAAGGCTTAGTTCGTTACCATCACTGTCGATGACAATGATTTCATTCCGTAGCGTCTGATACACTTCACCGGTAAACAACTCTCCGACCTGATCCTTATATTTTTGATACATCATTTCCTTCTCCAGGTCTTTAATTTTCTGGATCAGGGTTTGGCGAGCCGTTTGAATCAGCCTTCGACCAAAATCAGCAAGTTTAACTTCTTCAGCTACTTCCTCACCAACTTCAAAATCCGACTGAATTTTCTTTGCTTCAGATAAAGGAATTTTATCAAAATCCCAAATTTCTTCCGAATTGTCGTCAACAATCTCCCGGGTACGCCACATTTCAAGGTCACCATTATCTGGGTTAATGATAACATCGAAATTTTCGTCCGTACCGTATTTCTTACGGATCATTGTCCGGAAAACCTCTTCCAGTACACTGATCATCGTTGGGCGGTCTATGTTTTTGGAGCGAGCAAATTCCGCAAATGATTCTATTAATACTTCGCTATCCATGAGCTATCTTCATTCGGTTTATCAATGCTGTCTTTAGTAAGTAAATTATTCCGCCACTTTCGGTTTATTTGAAACTGACCTGAACCAGTGCTTTATTTATTTGATCAATCGGAATCGTCCTGCTTAATTCAGTCGCAATCGCTTCTTCCACTTTCTTCTTCTTTTTCTTAGGTTGCGGCAATTCAATTTCTATCGCTTTCTCATTCCAGCTCGTAAGTTTCCCCTCTACTATAGAGCCGTCAATCAAATTTATTTTTAAGTTTCGACCAATATTCTTAGCATATTGACGAGGTAAACGTAAGGGTTGATCTAAGCCGGGAGAAGAAACTTCAAGATTATAAGCTGTGTCAAATAATTCTCTCGCTTCTATGTCTTTGCCTAGCCTTCGACTGATCGAAGCACACTCCGAAATGGTAATCCCCTCATCACTGTCTACCAAAACCGTAACCTGATGGCCCATCCGAGAAGGCTTGACTAAAAGGTCTACCACGAAATATTTACCATCCTCCAAATAAGGCTCTAGTAACTTGTGAATTTCTTCAACCAAAGGCATATGTTAATGAAAAAAGGGGTTTAGACCCCTCCCGTTTATCCCAATATCCTGATAACACTGCAAAAGTAATAGAAATCTTACAAAATACAAAGTACGAACTCGTTTGTAAATTTGAGATCCTCTGTACATTGTAGCCGGGAACTTACCTATAAATGAACGGTAAAGGGATGAAAGATGAGAGGTTTTGAGAAAAGCCCAAACCCTACGGGGAGATTATATGGTATGCAGAAAATCCATTACTTTAATCCAAACCTGATGCAAACTAGGAGCACCAAATTCCTTCACATAAACCCAGACGGATACAAAAATAGTACCGATAAAAAACCACTTCTTTTTCAAATGATAGGCCGCTTTATGATGCACCGATTCATAAACCATATGGGTGCCAAAGGCTAGTATCATAAACAAGCCAGAAATTACTCCCACCCAGTTACGGTGTTGAGCCAAAAAAGTTAACTGAGGCGCCCCTCCCAACAAATACAAACACCAGATTAATAACCCCAACCGATAAAGATAGATACTTAAACGTCGGTCATTTCGAATATTGAAGATACCTTCAAACATGGGTTAAGCAGCATTGTGAGAAAATCATATATGATCAAAGGTAAGTGGAGAAAGCGGTATATGCAACTTTTACCGTAGTAGTTTGGAAATAGTCTTAAATTTGTCGCTTATTTGTTCGGAGTGTAAGGCAGTTTATAAATGCTTATTCGTCTAATTAACTTATTATCAAAATGTTCCTGGTCGACACTTTATAAGTTATCCGACATAGCGGCATTTGTGTTATTCCGAATCTTGGGTTATCGGAAGGAAGTAATTGACACAAATTTGAAGCGTAGCTTTCCTGAAAAATCTGCTAAGGAGCTAGCGGATATACGGAAAAGGTTTTACACCCATTTCACAGACTTAATCGTCGAAACTATAAAACTATCCAATTGCCCGAGGGAAGAAATAATTGAAAGGTTTCGAATCGATGCGGACCTCGAACAACGGTTACGCAAAATTGATAAAGGAGCAGTCATTGTTTTAGGACACCGTGGGAATTGGGAGATGGCGAATTTGTTTATATCAGCTAAAAATATACTCGAACCTATAGTCGTATACAAACCTTTGTCTGACCCCCAATTTGAAGCGTGGTTCAAACAGATACGCACCCGGTTCGGAAGTTCCATGGTGCCGATGAAAGAAGTATATGCCGAATTGGAAAAGGAACGAAACTACCCTTATGCAGTCTTTCTCGTCAACGACCAGTCACCCAATCCAACCCGGGCTTACTGGACTCGATTTTTAAACCAGGACACCGGTGTTTATAGAGGGGCAGAAATAATCGCGCGTAAACATGGATTAAAAGTAATTTTCGCCGATATCCGAAAAGTAGAGGGTAGGAGGGGATACTATGAGGCTGTAATGACAGAAAGTACCGATGAGCCCGAGAAATATCCACAAAATGCCCTGTTGGAAGCTCAGATCAGATTCTTGGAAAAAAATATCATCTCCCAGCCTTATAACTGGTTGTGGAGTCATAAGCGTTGGAAGAATCTGAGGCCTAATGTTTTACAACCAGAACAAACCCTGGGAAACCCACTGGAATGGAACCAAACAAGACAAAATTCCTGATTGTTCGTTTTTCATCCATAGGGGATATCGTTTTTACTACGCCGCTGATTCGCTGTCTAAAAGAACAATATCCTGGGGCTGAAATCCACTATGTCGTAAAAAAGAAATTTGCCATGGTCCTGGCGAATAATCCCTATATCGATCAGCTGCATTTTTTTGATGGGAATCTCATGGACCTGGTAGCCCGGTTTAAGCAGGAGCATTTCGATTATATTATTGATTTGCACAAAACCATCCGTTCCTATCTGTTGCGCTTTTTATTGCGCAGGAAAGTATTGACTTTCAGGAAGCTATCTATTGAGAAATTGTTAATCACTCGGCTGGGAGTCGATCTATTGCCAAAAAATAAACATATCGTAGAGCGGATTTTAGATGCTGTTAAACCCCTCAACGTTTATAATGATTTTAAACCGGTAGATTATTTCCTCCGGCCAGACGAACAGTTCGATATCCGTACCTTACCCGCGCATTTTCAACAGGGTTTTGTGGCTTTTGTGATCGGTGGACAACACTTTACCAAGCGACTCCCCTTCGAAAAATTGAGGGCTATTTGTAGTCAATTGCAACGACCGATCGTTCTCGTTGGAGGACCGGAGGATAAAGCGGTTGCCGATCAATTGGAACGGGAATTGGGGGATTTTGTTTATAATGTGTGTGGGCGACTGTCTTTCAATACGTCGGTCTCGGTGATCGCTCAAGCAACGGTGGTAGTCGCACATGATACGGGGCTTTTACACATAGCAGGTGCCTTCAATAAACCGGTTGTTTCGGTTTGGGGAGCTACATCCCCTGATAAATTTGGGGTCTGGCCGTATTTGATTAGTGATCATTATGAGGCTCGAGTACCCGGGTTGAGATGTCATCCATGTAGTAATTTCGGTACGGAAAGTTGCCCACGAGGCCATTTCGCTTGTATGTGGCGACAAGATGAAAAAGCAATCGTAAACGAGGTAAGAAGGATGATGCAAACGCATTCAGGGGAGAAGTTTCCGGGGTCTTAAAAATTTTGAATTACGAAAACATGACAAAAGTGAAAGTTGGGATCGTTCAGATGAGTTGTACTGCGGATATTGCCGACAACCAAAATAAAGCTATAGAGCGCATCAGGGAAGCAGCCCAAAAAGGGGCACAGGTGGTTTGTCTTCAGGAACTTTACAGTTCACTTTACTTTTGCAATATTGAAGATCCCAGCAATTTTGATCTGGCTGAACCCATCCCTGGACCTACAACTCAGGCGTTAGCCGAACTCGCCGGTGAGCTAAAGGTCGTTATAATTGCTTCTTTATTTGAAAAACGAACCCGTGGGGTCTATCATAACACGACGGCCGTGTTGGACGCAGATGGGGCCTATCTGGGAAAATACCGCAAAATGCATATTCCGGATGATCCGGGGTATTATGAAAAATATTATTTCACACCCGGTGACTCCACCGAATCGGTTTTAGACCCATCGGGCTATCGTGTTTTCAAAACCAAGTATGGTTCATTCGGTGTGTTGATTTGTTGGGATCAATGGTACCCCGAAGCAGCCCGAATCACCAGTCTTATGGGGGCTGAAGTATTGTTTTATCCCACGGCGATAGGGTGGGATTTGGAAGAAAAAGATCCTGTAATCAATGAAGAACAACACGAAGCATGGCAAACGATTCAGCGTAGCCATGCCATCGCGAATGGAGTATATGTGGTTTCGGTGAATCGCGTGGGTGAGGAAAACGGACAATTGTTTTGGGGGGGGTCTTTCATTGCTAATCCGCATGGTCGTTTGCTGTATAAGGCTCCCCATGATGCGGAGGTGGTGCATGTAGAAGAGCTTGATTTGGCAAAAATTAGTTATTACCGACGTATGTGGCCTTATTTGAGGGATCGTCGGATAGATTCGTATGGACCTATACTGAAGCGATTTATCGATTAATTATTTTCGAGTCTTTTCACCAGTAGATACCATTTGTGAGCCATCATGAGAAAGCCGTACTCGTAGCAGAAAAAATATAGTCTCCCTTTCTTGGTGGTATAAATATGGGTATGGTATTGGGGTTGAAAACCTTTTGCGATGAGGTCGTCTTCCCTCACTTTCACCATTTGTTTATCCTCCATCAAGAAAGATTCCAAGATTTTACGGTTTTTCAGGAGTGCGTTATTGATTTTTCGGACGACGTTATTACTCACTTTTCTCAACTGGTTGTTGTGGGTGTTGCGGCAGAAGTCATCACAGAACTTCTTGTCGGATCGCCCATAAACTGGATTTCCACAGTACAGGCAACTTCTTTCGTTTTGTTGGAAAAAATTTTCAGCCGGCATGTTCTAAGTATATTATGTATAGTAATAGGACAAACGGTGTTCGTCACCATCTCAAATATAAATCATTCAGCTGATTTATCTGATTTAATCGTTTTTATTCGTTTACAATTGGTTCTTTTCGGTATTAATTGATTATCTACCGTTTTCATTCCCTCTTTCCTTTTTACTTTGTTCTGTCACTTCGCCCTTAGGGTGGTCATTTTATTAATCTTTCAATACTATAACTTTTATTGCTATGAATGCTATACGTAACAAAGTTCAATTGATTGGGAATCTTGGTAATACGCCCGAAATAAAAGTATTAAATGAGGGTAGAAAAATGGCTCGGTTCAGCATTGCCACCCATGAAAACTACAAGTCGGGCTCGGGTGAATGGGTGAAAGAGACGCATTGGCACTCGTTGGTAGCCTGGGGCAAGACGGCCGAAATAGTCGAAAAGTATCTGGAAAAAGGATTAGAAGTAGCCGTTGAAGGCAAATTAGTTAGTCGAAGTTACACCGATAAAAATGGAGAGAAAAAGTATGCTACCGAAGTAGTGGTCAGTGAGATTTTGCTCTTGGGGGACAGCCGGCGCAACAGTAAAGTAAATGAGGCATCCTAAAATGTGCAAAAGGCGTATCGGAAGGTTTTGAGATTGCAGCGAATATTAAATGTCGGAAGAAACCATTTACCTATTGGCTCTGGCAAAAATGCCTGGGATAGGCGCGGTTACTGCTAGGCATTTGATCAGTTACTGTGGAGGGGTTAAGGAAGTTTTTGAAGCGAACTATCGTAAACTGATTAAAATACCTGGGGTAGGAGAAGGTGTTGTCAAGACGATCTTGCATAGTAGAACCCTGGACGACGCTGAAAAAGAAATGGAAGAATGCAGTAAACGCAATATTACTTTATGCAGTTATCGGGATCGATGTTATCCACGGCGTTTGATTACCCTGTATGATGCCCCTTTGATCCTGTTCATGGATGGAAACGCGGATTTAAATGCGTATCGTACGGTAGGGATCGTCGGAACCCGCAAAGTAACTTGCTACGGGCAGAAAATTACGGAGCAAATTGTGAAAGAATTGGTTCCTTTTAATCCATTAATCGTAAGCGGATTGGCCTATGGTGTGGATGTCGTCGCCCACCGGGCCGCCGTCCGCTACGCACTGCCTACCGTGGGCGTTATGGCTACAGGAATTGATCGCATATACCCTCGTTCTCACTATAGAATTGCCCAGCAAATGAAAAGTAAAGGAGGCATTTTGACCGAGTGTTTTTTAGGGACCAAGCCGGAATTCCAGCGCTTCCCGGCGCGTAATAGAATCATCGCCGGCTTGAGTGACGTCCTTATTGTCGTTGAGTCTGCGTCCCGAGGGGGAGGGTTGATCACTGCAGAGTTTGCCCATAATTACCACCGCGATGTATACGCGGTCCCAGGCGGGCTAGATCAACCCTATTCGGAAGGGTGTAATTGGTTAATTAGCCAAAACAAAGCCGCTCTCTTCAAAAGTGTACAAGACATGGCTGACGATTTAAGGTGGACAAATACCCATCCTCAAACGTTGCCTCTTTTCCCTGAGGATACCAACGCCGTGTACGATGGGTTTTCCATGGAAGAAAGTCAGCTGATAGCGCTTTTGCATCGACAAGGTCAACTCCATATCGATGAATTGTATTGGCAAAGTGGAATGTCACCCGGGAAAGTTGCTACGCTACTATTGAATTTAGAGTTTCGAGGTATAGTCAAGAGTTTTCCAGGAAAAAGATACGGACTGATTTAACCAGATGGCTCAGGAAAAAGAGGTGTTTTGTAAGTTGGATAGCACGGTAGGTGTCGTGAACAGGATCAGGATTTTAGGTAGAGGTAAAATTTGACGTCGATGACAATTTTAAAGTAGAGGGTAAATTGATATAGAGGAAAAGTGGTTTTCAACCCTCCAATAGTGTAGGTCGGTGTTAGAAGAGGATACTGAAATAGGAATAAGACGCTTGGGGCAGGCCTAATTTGCTGTTCTTTGTGGTTGCATAGGGTTGTGTATAAATGTAGACGGGCTACTGAAAAATTAAGTTGTGCCCCTCCTTGAAACAGATATCTTTCAACCGAGGGGAGTATAAACAGGCGTGTAGGGTAATTTTAGTCGATCGGGGAGTTTGCGGAATGTAATCTTTATTCGATGGGCTGGGTAAATCGTTGCTATGGCAAGGCAACATCCAAGCTACCTAATTGAATTCTCCGACTTCATTGGAGCCTTTTGAACTTTTTTGTTAGAAAATTCAATGATATTCTGGATAATTCGGATTCTATTTCGCAGTTCAGGGTTTGAGTACGTGGTAAATTTTTAGGTGGTGTTTGACAAACCTAAGTTCAGTTTTGTCAAACACCACCTAAAACTACCAATTAAAGCTATACAATCTCTACAAGCTCAAGTTCAAACGTTAAGTCTTGGCCTGCCAATTCATGATTGGCGTCCAATGTTACGTGTGTTTCGGTCACTTCTCTCACAATTACCGGAATTTCCTGTTCAGACCCATTGGAAGGGTGCATGAACAAAGTAATACCTACTTCCAAAGGAATATTATCAGGTATATTGTTGCGGTCGAACTGAATGATTAAATCTTCATTGACAGGACCGTAGGCATCCTCACTATTGATTACTATTGTCTTTTTTTCACCGACTTCCATTCCGGTCACACCGTCGTCGAATCCAGGAATTACCATGCCGCTGCCCAGCTGGAATTCCAAGGGTTCGCGCCCTTCTGACGAATCGAATTGTTGTCCGTTCGAAAGGGTGCCTTTGTAATGTACTTTAACTTTGTCTCCTTTTTGGGCTTTTGCCATGAGTAATCTGATTTGTTGGTTATAAAATAACGGTTCGGTTTGACCCGGAACCTGCGCATTAATTCATTAAATTTAATAAGCTCTTGCAAACAACACACGTCGGGATGAGGGTTTGCCCGAATAAATACAACGCCCCTCTTCTTGCTGAGCATCTAAAGGGATACAGCGTATGGTTGCTTTGGTTTCCTCCTTTATTTTTTCTTCCGTTTCACTCGTTCCATCCCAATGGGCTAATATAAAACCGCCTTTAGTTTCAAGAATTTCCTTGAATTCCTCATAGTTATCTGCCACATGGGTATTGGCTTCCCTAAAAGCCAGCGCCTTATTAAACAAACTGGTTTGGATCTCCTTGAGTAATTCCACTACGTAGGTTCCTAGACCTTCTGTGGAGCGTGTTTCTTTGGTTCGGGTGTCTCTTCTAGCGATTTCAATGGTGCCATTTTCAAGGTCACGCATCCCCATGGCTAAACGAACTGGCACACCCTGTAATTCGTATTCAGCAAATTTCCACCCTGGTTTATTTGCGTCACTATCGTCATATTTTACGCGAACCCCGAGCTGACGTAAGTCTTTGCTCAACGCTTTTACTTTCTCGGTTATTGCCTTTAATTGTTCCTCACTTTTGTAAATGGGCACAATAACCACTTGAATGGGTGCTAATTTGGGTGGTAAGACCAGGCCCTGGTCGTCCGAATGGCCCATAATTAAGGCGCCCATAAGACGTGTACTCACGCCCCAAGACGTGCCCCAAACGTGTTCCAATTTGCCTTCCTTGTTCTGGAATGTTACGTCAAAAGCTTTTGCAAAATTTTGTCCTAAGAAATGAGAGGTGCCTGCTTGTAGGGCTTTTCCATCTTGCATCAATGCTTCAATGCAATACGTTTCTACCGCTCCGGCAAAACGCTCATTTGGGGTTTTAATGCCCTTTATGACCGGTAATGCCATCCATTCTTCGGCGAAAGATGCATAGACATTGAGCATTTGTTCTGCTTCTTCAATGGCCTCTTCTTGGGTGGCATGTGCCGTATGCCCTTCTTGCCATAAAAATTCAGCAGTGCGTAAGAATAAGCGGGTACGCATTTCCCAGCGTACTACATTCGCCCACTGATTAATGAGTAAGGGCAAATCACGATAGGATTGGATCCAATTTTTATAGGTGCTCCAAATGACCGTTTCCGAAGTAGGCCTTACAATGAGTTCTTCCTCCAACTTTGCCGTAGGGTCTACTACAACCCCACTTCCATCATCGGCATTTTTAAGGCGGTAATGGGTAACCACCGCACATTCTTTGGCGAATCCTTCCACATGACTGGCTTCACGACTTAAATAAGATTTGGGGATAAATAGGGGGAAATAGGCATTGGTATGACCGGTTTCTTTAAACATGTCATCCAAGGCTCTTTGCATGTTTTCCCAGATGGTGTAACCATAGGGTTTAATCACCATACACCCTCTTACCGCAGAATTCTCAGCCAGATTTGCCCGTTTTACGAGTTCGTTATACCACTCTGAATAATTCTCGTCCCGTTTAGGTAACGCTTTACTCATACTTATTTGGATCTCTTAATTATTTTCTAAACTACAATTACAAGGAACTTCTTTTAGCGCGTTTTACGAGCAGGAAGAGGTTGCAAAGATAGTTTTTTATGTTATATTTGTAGAATATATACCGATTTATAGATCCCTGTATGAGAATGATACAGTTTGGATTTTGGTTAAAAATGAACCGCAAAGTATTTTTAAAATTTCCGTGACCCGATTTAAACTATTTAGTACTTTTTAGGGTCTTATATATAAAATGCTTTAATAAATTGGTAAAGTATAATAGGGTTCAGGGATTAGGAAGTAAATAAAAAAAGCTCATGGCACTCAAACCGTTAAAATATCTCTCAGTTGCACTGCTGTTTGCGGTCAGTAGCTGTACCTATAATCAGTACACTACCGTTCGCGGCGGTTACGACGATTTGTATGGAGGCAGATATGATGATGCTGTCGCCCAAAGGGGAAGCTCACCTCAACGTGGTGTTGACCGTAATAGCAATCCAGATTATCAAGGGGAGTACGGTGATAACGCTGAGTTAGCCGAGCAATATACAGATCAATATTACGATGAAAATTATATAACTGCTCGCAACATCCAACGAAATGTCTCGCGAGACATTGGTTATAACGCCGGTTTTGTGGATGGCTATTACGCAGGTAGGAATTCAGGTTTCTACAATCGATTCTACGGCTATCCTATGTCCGGTTTCAATATTGGATTTCATTTAGGAGTGGGTAGCATGATCGGTTATGGATATAGCCCCTTCGGCTGGAATCGTTGGAGCCGCTGGGGTGGGTTCTATGACCCTTATTGGGATGCTTATGCCTGGGGTGATCCCTTCATGTACAGTGGTTTTGGATATCCCTATTTTGGCTACCCTTACTATGGTTTAGGCTACGGTATGGGTCGATACGGGTACCATCCTTATATGTGGAGCAACTATTATCCCGTTATCATCAATAATTATTATGCTGAAAAAGGTATTGGCTCCCGTAATTATGGTCCAAGAACTAGTGGAAGTGCCGTTTCAAGAACTGCCGCCGTTCCAGGATCGGGTAGAGGTGTGAGTACATTACCACCCAATCGTTCAGCACGAACTTCCGCAACAACACCCAATACCGGTAGCTCAAGAGAAGGTTACTATGCTCGCCCACGGAGTGTTTCAGCGACTTCAGCCCGCGTAAGTTCAACAACTTCTTCTTCAAGAGTGTCTACCTCTTCGTCAGCTAGAAGGGCTGATACGGGTAGTGGAAATTACTATTATGCAACGCCAAATTCGGCGCGAAGCAGTAGTGTAGGTTCCAGTAACGCGAGAACAGGATCTTCCTATCGTGGCTCGGTGACCACACCTTCTAGAAGTTATAATTCAAATTATTCAACTCCATCAAGAAGTAGTTCTTCTTATAGCACGCCATCGAGAAATTACAGTACTCCTTCGAGAAGTAGTACACCTTCTAGAAGCTACAATACCCCATCTCCAACTCCTTCAAGAAGTTATAGTGCTCCATCAGCACCTTCGAGAAGCTATAGTGCACCGTCTTCCTCCGGAGGTAGTCGGTCGAGCGTTGGCGGTGGTCGCGGTGGTCGATAAAGATAATGTAGTTATATAGCCTGGAATTACCCTTCAAAAAACATATTTTGAGGGGTAATTCGTTTTAACTAGGTACTGTTTTTGTTTTTTTGACACTACTTCGTTTCTAATGATTAAGAGGATATTATATATAGGTAGTCTATTCTTGGCTACTTCCTTTCCCCTAAGTGCCCAGCAGTATCAGGAAAATGCACTTCGCTTTTCCGATATTCATGTCAATGGTACAGCCCGTTTTCAAGGCCTAGGGGGAGGCCATGCAGCCCTGGGGGGAGACCCATCTGCAATGACATCAAATCCGGCCGGACTTGGATTTTATACCCGATCGGAAATCACTGTTACACCTGGTTATCAATCGTTGAGCTCCGATAGCCGATACCTATCTTCAATGGTGCGCGAATCGAAAGACGGCGCATTTTTAGGGAATGTGTCGCTGGTGATCGCGAATGAGGTTCACGGCTTTAGACCAACGAAATGGAGGGGTACGGCCATGGGGATATCCTATAACCGACAAACAACTTTTAATCGTAGTTACGGATTCGGCGGTAGTGGTACCACCCAATATGCTTTCGTGGATCAACTGGTTGACAATTTAAATGATGCAATCCAGCGAGGTGATTTTCATCGAAGTCAACTGGATCAGGGTTACGACGTCGATTCACGGACAGGTGAGGTTTACCTTGATTATCTAGAAGGCGTTTACTATAATATTTATGCTATTGACCCCGAAAATGATGATGAAAATGCCCTTTTTTACCCAGTAGAAACCTCAAGTCCGGTCGCCCCTTCCGGATACGTCGACTATACCGGTAACCATTCTCAATGGACCTTCACGTATGCAGGTAACTACGATAACAAATTATATATTGGAGGGTCTTTAGGAATTAATCGAATCGTCCATAGTGCGAATAAAGTAATTGACGAACGATTTGTTAATGCTGAGGTTTTTAGACGAATGCGATATGAAGAGTGGGCTGATTCCGACGCAAGTGGTTTTAATCTTACATTGGGTGCTATTTACAAAGTGACGCCTGACTTTCAGGTAGGTGTGAACATGGCGACCCCTACTTTTATGCGAATTCGTCGTTCCCTCTATGAAATGGCATCGGTCGAGTTGGTAGAACCGGATGACCTGCCCACTGCCGGACGAACACATCCCTGGGATTTTGATTATACACAAATTGGCCCTTTTAAAGCCTCTTTAGGAGGTACCTGGTTTCTGCCTAACCAGCTCGGTTTTCTGACAGCATCTGCTGATTTTGTGGGTTATAAAGGAATGAAGCTAACTCATAATCGGGAAAGGGATGGTGCCTGGAACGATCTAACCGGTTGGTACCGTAACGTGGTAAACCCGAAGGTTGGCGCAGAAATCCGATATGAGAATCTCAGAGTACGGGCAGGATTTGCCTACTTTATGGATCCCTATGAAGGTAAACTTATCGATATGAAAGAGGATCGTATGAATGTGTCCGGTGGCTTGGGATATAGGGGTAATCGCTTCTTTGTCGATGCGACGTTATCGTATGGAAAACAACAAACTGCCTATCAATTATTTTGGGGATCGGATGTAGGGAAAGTAACCTATAATGACCTTTCCGGTGTGTTAACACTGGGCTTTAACTTTTGATGCCTTAGTCCATGAAAGCCCTTATTATTTGTACCAACATAGGTGTTTTCCCCACAAAAAAAACGAAAACAGGCCTATGGTTTGGGGAACTGGTATATTATTATGATATGCTGGTTAAAAAGGATGTGATCGTAGAAATTGCAAGTCCCAGAGGAGGCGAAGTGCCCCTAGACCCTCGAAGTATTGAAACTAGAGATGAACTATTGAAACGATACTTGCAGGACGACCAATTTATGGATCAGCTAAGAAACACTCCGGCTGTAGATTCCGTTGACATGAATCGAATTGGCGTTATTCATTTAGCGGGTGGGCATGGCGCGATTTGGGATTATCCCGATTGTACTGCATTACAACACGCAATCGCAGATCTATATGAAAACTATGGGATGATTACTGGTATTGGGTATGGGGTTTCGGGCTTGCTTAATGTACGGCTCCAAGATGGAAGTTGGTTTGTAAAGGATCGTTACCTAACCGGATTCTCGAATATTGAAGAAACATTAGCAGGATTCAGTAGCGAAGTTCCTTTTTCACTAGAGGATAAATTGATAGAACGAGGGGCTAACTTCACCAAAGCCATGATCCCATTTACCGAACATATCGAAATGGACGAACGACTTATTACGGGTCAGAATCCTAATTCGGCAAGAAAGATCGCTCAAAAGTTAATCGAAGAAATGTGGGAGAAATAAAGCGATCAGCGTACCGATGACAACTCATCGAAATATTCCCGAAAAGAAGGGAGTAAATTATCTTTTTCGGAAATGATGGGATTTGTAATCCCCCAATCGATCCCTAATTCCTCATCGTCCCAACGTATTCCTCTTTCAGAGGCTTTGTCGTATACATTAGTACATTTGTAGGTGAAAATGGTATCCTCCAGGGCGACAAACCCATGTGCAAAACCTTCTGGAATGTAGACCATATTGTGTTTAATGCCATCTAGGAGAAAAGCCTCGTGTTTACCAAAGGTAGGCGACTGAGGTCGAATGTCCAATGCGATATCTAATACTTTTCCGGAGACTACCCTTACCAATTTACCCTGAGCAAAAGGCGCTTCCTGGAAATGCAGTCCACGTAACACACCTTTGTGCGAGAAAGATTGATTATCTTGAACAAATTGATGCGGTATGCCGAGCTCTTTAAAGGAATTGCTATTGAACGATTCAAAAAAAAGCCCCCTTGCATCTTCAAAGAAACGGGGAAATATTTCTACCAATCCTTCTATTGCGGTCTTACGTATCCTGAATTGCATGCTGCGGTTTTAAAGTTTGGAGTATACGTCGAATTCGAATTCTAATGCAAATTTATGAATCTATTGAAAGTGGTTGTAATTTCGCCGCATATTTAATCGGGTATGGATAAATCAACACTATCGAAACGAATTCTCCAAAAGCGCTCTTATCTCTGTGTAGGGCTGGATACGGATCTCTCATTGATTCCCGAATTTTTGCGAAAAGAGAAAGATCCGATTTTTGAGTTTAACCGATTAATTATCGACGCCACAGCCGCGTACTGCGTAGCCTACAAGCCCAATATAGCCTTTTATGAAGCATTGGGAGCTAAAGGTTGGGAGAGTCTTCAAAAAACGATTGAATATATACCCCAATCCCATTTTACCATAGCTGATGCAAAAAGGGGAGATATAGGGAATACATCGGGGTTATACGCCAAAACTTTTTTTGATCCTACTAGTTCCGGACTGGATTTTGATGCCGTTACTGTAGCACCGTACATGGGTTATGATTCGGTCAGTCCATTTCTAAAGTATACAAATAAGTGGACCATTCTCTTAGCACTGACTTCAAATCCCGGTAGTGCCGACTTTCAACAACTCGATGTACAAGGGAAAAGAGTTTATGAAAAAGTGCTGGAAACTTCATTGACATGGGAAGGGTCGGACCGTTTGATGTATGTCGTCGGGGCTACACAAGCACGGGAGTTAGAAAATATTCGAAGAATTGTGCCTGAACATTTCCTCTTAGTACCGGGTGTTGGAGCCCAAGGGGGAAGTTTAAAGGAAGTATCTCGGCTGGGAATGAATCAATGGGTCGGCTTGCTAGTAAATTCTTCCCGTTCGATTATCTATGCGGGCAAAGGAAAAGATTTTGCAGAACTAGCAGGTAAAGAAGCTCAGAAGATCCAACAAGAAATGAGTCGATGTCTTGATCAATATTATAACTATTAATACTTAGCGGAAATTCAGTACATGGCAGTATTCGATAATATAGCAACTGTGCAGGGGGCGGATCTTATAGCCCTTACTCAACAGTTTGGAACTCCTCTTTATATCTACGACGGGAATGTAATTAGGCGTCAAGTGGCAACCCTTAAGGAGGTTTTTAGCGGGGTTGATATTAAAATTAAATTTGCTTGTAAAGCCAATACCAACTTGTCAATACTACGCTTGATGAGATCATTGGGTGTAGGTTTAGACGTTGTTTCCATACAGGAATTTCGTATGGCGGAAATAGCTGGTTATTCAGCCAGTGAGGTGACTTATACGCCAAGCGGAGTGGATTTTGCAGAAGTAGAAGAGGCGATCGAAGCAGGTCTCATGCTAACCGTAGATAGTTTGCCGCTTTTGGAATGGTTTGGCAAGCAGTACGGAAATTCAAAACCGTGTATGATTCGTTTAAAACCCAACGTGGCAGCGGGGGGAAATGCGAAGATCATGACAGCCCATGCGGGTTCAAAGTTCGGTATCTCGGTACTTTTGTTGGACCAAATCGTTGATATCGTCAATAAATACGGTATTAAAGTAGTCGGTTTGCACCAGCATACAGGCTCCGATATCAGTAAGGCAGAGCCTTTTCTGGAGGTAGCCGACGTCGTCTTTCAAGTGGCTAAACATTTCCCCGATCTAATAATGATAGATTTGGGTGGGGGATTTAAGGTGAGTTATCACCCCAATGATACATTGACCGATATGAAGTCCTTGGGAGAGGAAATCTCCAACCGGTTTAGGCAATTTTGTAAGGAATATGGGCGCACGCTAGAGTTATGGGTAGAACCTGGAAAATTTTTGGTAAGTGAATGTGGTATTTTATTGGTTAAAACCACCGTTGTAAAACAGGATCCTGCCAAAGTTTTTGCGCATGTCGATTCGGGACTCAATCATTTAATTCGTCCTATGATGTATGACGCTTACCATTACATACAAAATTTGAGTAATCCGGATGGGCCGTTGCAAACCTACAATGTTGTAGGCTACATTTGTGAAACCGATAACTTTGCCCAGGACCGTGAACTGCCTGAAATTAGACAAGGCGATATTCTGGCAATTCGCAATGCAGGGGCCTACGGGTTTTCGATGAGCTCCAACTACAACGCACGTTTTAGACCTGCGGAAGTTTTGATAGATCAAGGACAGGTTCGTTTGGTGAGAAGACGAGAAACACTGGAAGATTTGTTAGCTACCCAAACCGGGCTGCCCCAATAGAAAGTATTAAAAGGCTACACTTAACCACAGAAGGAGATGAATTTCATGATTCAAGCCGGAGCTTTGTTTGGAGCGCTAGCTGTTGCATTAGGAGCATTTGGCGCACATGCGTTAAAAGCTACTTTGGAAGCCGCAAATAGAACTGATACCTTTGAAACCGCTGTAAAATACCAATTTTATCACGCTATTGCGTTAGTGTTGGTCGGGCTGTTGATTAAAGGTGGGGATCCATCCTTGCATAAGATGCTAACGGGGTCAGGTTATTCGTTTATCGGTGGGATTTTGATTTTTTCAGGCTCACTGTACGCTATTTGCTTTACCGGTATAACAAAGTTTGGAGCTACTGCACCCATTGGTGGGCTACTTTTTATTTTAGGATGGGTTTTATTGTTAATTGCTGGTGGTAAACTAGCCTAACTATTAAACCATGAGCCAGCCCCTCGAACAGATTAGAGAGATTAGAAGCATGATGGAACGCTCCTCACGCTTCTTGTCATTAAGCGGGTTAGCGGGGATTTTAGCGGGTATTTGTGGCCTGGCAGGAGCATTACATATCTATTTTACCGTTGGCACCGACGCCGTATCTTACTTTAAACCGGGAACCGAAATCCTATTACTCGTCGACGGTAGCATTGTCTTAGTATTTGCCTTGCTCTTTGCGGTCTTTTTTTCCGTAAGGAAAGCAAAAAAATTAGGTTATACCATTGGTGGGCCAGCCACAAAGCAGCTTTTGAAAAGTTTAGCAATTCCCTTAATAACAGGCGGGATTCTCTGTCTAGGACTTATAAGCCAGGAGTTATACTGGCTCTGTTTTCCACTTTCTTTGGTGTTTTACGGGCTTGCCTTGGTAAGTTCAAGTCGGTATACGGTAAATGAAACCTATTCTTTAGGGGTGATTGAGATTTTACTAGGCTTGACCGCATTTTTTATCCCCAGTTTGAACCTCATTTTATGGGCTATCGGATTTGGGGTGCTGCATATAATTTATGGGTGGGTAATGTATGTACGGTATGAACGAGCACCTTTAAATAAATGATGTAAGCATCTATAATTTCTGTGATTTTAAAGAACTTCAATAAAGCATTTGAGAGCAAAGCGCGGCTTGGAATTATGTCCTCCCTAATGGTCAATGAAACACTCAGTTTTAAAGAGCTGAAAGAATTGTTGGGCCTTACGGATGGTAATTTAGCTACCCATATGCGCGCTTTAGAAAATGCGGGGTACATTACAACTGAAAAGAACTTTGTCGGCCGCAAACCACTAACGACCTATCAGATGACGGATGAAGGTAGGAAAGCGTTTTGCGACCATTTGGACGCTTTGGAGCAGTTTATTAAAAATACAGAATAATTTTTTTGATTATTAACTTTGTAGTGCAAAGTGCTTTTTTTTAAAATTGTGTCGTACTTAAAATCAAAACCGTGAGAGAAGAAATTTTACTCAATATTGACCGTCCCGAAGTACTGGAGCGGCTATATCGCCAAAACAAAAGGGGATTTACCCACGACTTTGTACAGGTTTATCCGGAAATAAGGGACCAGGTCATCGCCCGAGTTTGGATGGAGCGTTTAAGTGGTGTAGGCGATGAGCATACTTGGGGTGAGCGCGGGGAGATATTAAGAATATTTATGGCATCAATATTAGCTTTTTTGATAGCAAAGATTCCGGAGATTTTCGGTATCGATGAAGAATTTTTCTATACCCGAAATATAAGCTTTATCGTATTTCCAATATTGGGGGCTTATTTTGCATGGAAGCAAAAAATAGCAGCTTGGCGACTTGGTTTGGTTGGGTTGATGTTGTCAATTTCTGTGGTATATGTCAATATACTACCCCCCCTTCGAACCAGTGACACGCTCACCCTAGCTTTTTTCCATCTAATATTGTTTGTGTGGTCTTTAGTAGGATTTATATACGTGGGCGACAGCGATAGACCCTTGCAAAAAAGACTTGAGTTTCTTCGTTACAACGGAGATTTGCTGGTCATGGGTACAATTATTTTTATCGCGGGGATGATATTAACAGCTATTACAGTAGGTTTATTTAAGCTTATTGCGCTGAATATTGAAGAATTTTACTTTCGTTACATTGGTATTTTCGGATTAGCCGCCGCCCCGCTATTGGCAACTTATCTTGTCCAGGTAAATCCGCAATTAGTTGGTAGAGTCTCGCCAGTAATCGCTCGGATCTTTACACCCTTCGTATTAATCATGTTAATCTCCTATTTGGTAGCGGTGTTTTACACGGGTAAAAATCCGTACACAGACCGTGAGTTCTTACTCATTTTCAACCTCCTATTGGCAGGTGTTTTGGCCATTATCTTGTTTTCAGTTGCTGATGGCATTCAACGGCAAACCCGTAATAAAACCGAAGTGGGTCTGTTGTTGGCGTTGTCGCTAGTGACAATATTGGTAAATGGAATCGCCTTGTCAGCAATTGTCTTCAGAATTAATGAGTGGGGGATTACTCCCAATCGTTTGGCCGTGTTGGGAAGTAACATTTTGATCTTGACGAATTTAATTCTAGTCGCTTGGCGATTGTTGTATTCGCTAAAAACAAATTGTAATACGGAACTGGTTGGGAAAACGATAGCCTGGTTTCTTCCTATCTACACAGCTTGGGCGGCATTTGTTACTTTTACCTTTCCTGTGATTTTCGGGTATAAATAAATCACAAAGGCTCTAGGGGAAGGAAATCTCGGGGAGAACAGCCAAATAACTTGGCTGCCGAATTCAGATGTGAGAGATTGTATTTTGCCCTGTATTTCGGGCTTTCTACTTGCCCGATAAATCCAGGACTAACGCCGAGATGAAAAGCCAGTGCCTCCTGAGAAATCCCTTTCTTTTCTCTGTACATTTTGACTTGGTTGATCACATACAAGTCAATTTCCCTGATTTTCACCTTTTCACTCATACTTCCATGCAAGTACGAGCCGAAGTATACGTTGGCTACTTATACAGGTATAAGTATTTCTATAGGTTAGGTCTTTTTGGGGGGATCATTAGCAGATTTGAGGCATAATCATGTTCATAATGTAATTGAGAACGGGTCGGTAGTTTAAAGGGGCACCAAAGCAGCGGTTAGGTAATATCAGAATGAATAAATTTTGTTTTTAATACCGATAGAGTTTTAGTTTTCGAGTCAATCGTTTTTTTCTAATTTTAGGATAATTACTTAATGTACGATTGAATTACGAATGATAGATTCATACTATGGAAATTCGCTAAGTAAATACTTATTAACAATTCTGGGCATATTAGGTTTCTTGCCCGTTTTCTGCCAGGAGTATACTATTTCTAAACTACGATTATTTCCGGATAGGGATGAAGTTCTGATTAAGGATGTTGCATGCGACAGCTTGGGATTTATTTGGTTTTTAACCAATGGTGAAATTTATCGCTATGATGGTTATAGGTCTTTGGATATTTTAAAAACGATTTCCGACCAGCGCCTTGCCGATGATATTCCTCATCACATATTGATTGGACCTCGAAATAGGTTGTGGATGGCTGGAAATAATGGTTTGAGTTACCTGGATTTAAAATCGTGGTCGGTGCACTCCCTATCATTTGATTCGAATCCTGAGACCTTTGATCAAACAGTCCATTGGATGAAATTGTTGAGTAATGCTACCGTCGCGGTTGCATTTGCAAGTGGGCATATCTTACTTATCGAAGGGGATCAGATGACATGGATTGAAGAACTTTACAAATCTGATCAAAATAAAATCAACCTTCATGATATTACATGGTGGGACGAAAAATATTGGATTGGCACGAGTGCCGGGATTTTGTATTCCATCGACCCTAAGGATAATTATGCCGTAGTAGGTCACTCCCTACCCGGTGTTGACAAAGGTTTACGGTCGGTCATTGCCCATGAGGGTGGCTTACTGTTGAATATTTTTGAAAAGGGAGTATATCGATTTCGTGAGGGAAGAGGTATCGAAAAAGTTCAAATCAAGGGATTCGAAATCTCACCTCATACGTTCAATTTATTAGAAGAAGGGCCAGGGTATCACGTTTACGCCGATGCTACCTCAGCCTGTATTCTAGATGAAAATCTTCAAGTTAGACAACGTCTCGAAATTCCCTCTACTTATCAGTTTCGAACAGCTTCTATCCGATTTAATAATAAAGAGGTTTTACTTGGGAATGAAGAAGGTTTGTTTGTAATCTATCCTAAAACAAAAGGACTATCTCAACTCATTCCGTCGAATGCCGGGCCAAATAAAAGTACGCGAGGTATTTATGTGTATCCGGATGGGGCGATTTTTTATGGAACTTACGATGGTGCCGGTTATATTTCTCCTAAAGGAACCCCTCAGGTATTCTCAAAAATCAAACATGCCTATGCGCTATTACCGATGGAAAATGGGAATTTGCTCATTGGTACAGAAGGGGGATTCTTAAAGATCTTCGATCGTGAACAAGGTCGTATCCATGAACTGCCCTACACATTATCCCCCCGAGCACAACAAATTCACGCATTTCATCGAGCCGACTATGTGTTAAGTTTGGCGGAAACGCATACCCATTATTTGATCGGAAGCATGGCGGGGCTATGGTCTCTAAGTAAAAAGGAAAAGCAATTGGATCGATTAGAGGCAGCATATCAGGGTATTCAACTTGCCGACTTACAAATTAGGCATATAAGGGTAGATGAAGACAGTTCATTGGTATTGAGTACTCATTTGGGTTTATATCGTTTAAAAGACTCGAATTTAAATGGGCTCTATCCCCATTCCGGCAAAATGGGTGTTTACAAATCCATCACTTTAGACGATGAAATTTGGCTAGCAACTCAGGGACAAGGTCTTGTTAAAATAGACGGTAGGGGAGATGTGATCAAAAATATAACCACCAAAGAGGGTTTAAGTAATAATTTAGTTTACAGTTTAGAGCATGTACGGGGGACGTTAATCGCTGGGACGGCCGACGGGCTGAACTTAGTCAAGGGGAATAGGATCCGTAATATCGACCGGACCGAAGGTTTGTTACAATCCGAATTCAACTCAGGGGCTTCTTTTTGGGATCGTGAAAGACAAAGGGTTTTTGTGGGCGGTTTAATGGGATACACCATCTTGGATATGACACTAGATTGGATGTATGAAAATGAACGCCAATTAGAAAGTTACATCACGGAATTCCAACTTTCCAAGGGAAGTAATGGCACCAAGATCGTCAATTATACATGGCCTTATCGTGAGAAGGATGAGGAGGAATTAATCTTAACTCCGGGTCAGAGTTTGACGGCCCTTTATTTGGGGACTCCGGGAAATTATAGAGCCAACGGGAAAATCCGATATCGTGTGAACGGAGGCGGCTGGGAGAATTTGGCAACAGGACAATTTATTTCCATCATTGAGCCCTCACCTGGTCAATACCGCATCGATCTTGAAACGCTAAATGCGGGTATGAATCGCAAACTTAAATCGTTTACGATCGTTAAACTCCCCTATTATTACGAGACCTGGTGGTTTAAACTATTGGTATTACTTTTCCTCCTTGCTCTTGTGGTGGTTTGGTACCGAACTAGCATTGAGAAAGTACGACGAGAGCAAGCTTTGCGTAATCGGATTGCAGCCGATTTGCACGATGAAGTAGGAAGTTCTTTAACACGAATTTTTTATCAGGTTTCGAATTTGTCCAATGGCAACACGAACCCTAAGCGAGCCGAAGAAAAACTCAAACTAATTGCTGAAACTAGTAAGGAGGCATTGATCACCATGAGTGATATGGTATGGTCGATCGATTCGAGATATGATACCATGCAGGATTTAGGGATTCGAATGAAAGACTATGCTTACCGTTTAAGAGAAGAGTTTAATTTTAGTTATAAGTTTCAAACTCAAGGGGATACAAAATCGGTTAAGGTGTCACAAGTAGTTCGGCAGAATCTGCTTTTGATTTTTAAAGAAGCCTTGAATAATGCGATAAAGTATGGTGATGGCTCGAGGATTGACCTTATTTTTCGAGTTGGAGAGGGTTTGCATTTAACTATTTCGAATCGATTTAGGGAAAATAATCCGGTGCAAGGAGTTCGGCAAGGCGGAAAAGGGGTGGAAAACATGAAGGTCAGGGCTTCCAAAATGGGCGGAGAACTAACCATTTTGAAAGAAAATGGTCGATTTACCCTACAGTTTGACTTACTCCCCAAAAGGGGGATATAACCGTAGGCAGGTCGGCGTTAATTTTGAACTATGATACGCCTGGGAATCATCGAGGACGATGAAGAGATCAGAAAAATGCTCGTAAACTATTTGGGTGAGCAACCCGATATGAAGGTAATGCTTTCAGCATCGTCGGTAGAAGCTTTTTTTGAGCACTGGCATGACAGCCTTTATTTCGACATTGTTTTGTCGGACATAGGTCTTCCAGGCGAATCGGGGATAAAAGGGGTTTCTCGTATTAGGCGACGGGCACCGACATGTCTCGTGATGATGCTCACAGTTTACGACGATGCGAACCGGGTTTTTCAAGCACTATGCAATGGGGCTTCAGGATATTTGTTGAAGCAAACCCCGTTAGATAAGATTAGAGAAGCGATCCGAAATTTATATGAAGGTGGTTCGCCCATGTCGCCGGGAATTGCTCGTATGGTCGTCTCTTTCTTCAATCCTAAAAACCCACGGGAGATAACTACCAAATTGACGCCTAGGGAAGAGCAAATAGTGGTCGCTATAGAAGAAGGACTGACTAATAAGGAGGTGGCTGTTCGGTTGGGGATATCGTTAGAAACAGTTAAGTATCATATCAAAAACATCTACGAAAAATTGGAAGTTAATAGTCGACACGCTTTGATTAGTCGAAAATACCGCTAGCCTTAACAAAGGTTTTGAAGCGCAGGAGGTACGTATAATGTTCGTATCTTTGTATCATGCTCAATTACACTAAGAAAGCGATCTTTTTTGATCTGGATCATACCCTATGGGATTTTGAAAAAAATGCCCGGGAAACATTGCGCGAGCTTTATTTTGATTATCAATTCGATCTGATATTTTCCACTATTGAGGTCGATGAATTCATTGACACCTATTCTCATATTAATCAACAATTGTGGGAGCAATATCACCGTGGAGAAATCGATAAAAATCTTCTTCGTCATCGGCGGTTTCGGGAGACATTTTCAACGTTGGGTGCAGATCCCAATGCATTTCCGGATCGTTTCGAAATCGACTACCTAGCAATTTGCCCTCGAAAAACTCATCTATTTCCCTACGCGATTGAGATTTTAGAATATCTAAAAAGTCGCTATAGTCTGAATCTAATATCGAACGGTTTTCGAGAGGCTTGTATTACCAAAATCGAATGCAGTGGGCTGAAAAGTTTTTTTCAGAACATCGTCATATCCGAGGAGGTAGGGGTATTGAAACCTGATCCAATGATTTTTAATCACACCCTGGAAAGAGCTGGGGTTCAGTCTGAGCAGGCTGTGATGGTTGGGGATAACCTTATAACCGATGTAAAAGGTGCTTTGGATGTCGGAATAGAAGCGATTCACTTCGACCCTTTTGAAAAGAATACCACAGATTCGTTTCCTCAAATCCGATGTTTGTCTGAGTTACGCCAATTTTTATAGGAGCGTTGAGAGGTAGCGTTATTTTCACTGTTAACATTAATCCGGATATGGGAGTCTAGAAATAGACCCTTCTTCACTTTTTAGTTACATCATATCCCCTTAAAAATTCGTCAATGCCCATTTTTCGTTTTCCTTCCAACTGGAGTTCTTTAACCGAAAGCCATCCATCCACGGTCTTGAAATAAAGATAGGTTTTTCCATCCGATTGAATACTTCCGGGTTCTAGATCGTTTCCATTTTCCAGGGGGCGTATTTCGGATCGATATATTTTCAGGTTGAGACCATTGAGATTCGTCCAAGCAGAAGGGAATGGGGACAAACCGCGAATGAGGTTATGGATTTTAACAGTCGGTTGTCGCCAATCGATTTGGCCGTTTTCTCTGTATAATTTAGGAGCAGCCTTTAATTCACCGAGGTGACGTTGTTCTTCCTGCGGATAATTGCCTGCGAATATGGCTTGTGCTGTTTTTACAACCAATTTTGCCCCTCTCTCCATCAATCGGGTGTAAAGGTCTCCTGCGGTATCTTCCGGATAGATGGGTTCTTTTTCTTGGAATATGATTTTTCCTGTATCGATCTCTTTTTCGATAAAGAAGGTTGTGACTCCGGTTTCGGTTTCACCATTGATGATCGCCCAATTAATGGGAGCAGCGCCTCGATATTGGGGTAAGAGGGAAGCGTGAAGGTTGAATGTTCCTAGTTTCGGCATAGACCAAACAACTTCCGGTAGCATACGGAAGGCTACGACAATGAATAAATCGGCTTGTAGGCTACTCAGTGCTTCCAAGAAAGCTTTACTACGGAGCTTTTCGGGCTGCAAGACGAGTAATTCATTTTCGATAGCATATATTTTTACGGGCGACGGACTTAATTTTAACCCTCTCCCAGCAGGTTTGTCAGGTGCGGTTACTACCCCGACGATTTCGAAACCATTGTTATGGAGTGCCTTTAAGCTGGGTACCGCGAAATCCGGGGTCCCCATGAAAACAATTCTTCGTGACGAGTCCATAGTCATAGGATGGTTCTTAATAGGTTGAAAAAGTTCAATTTTTGCAAGATAGAATATTAAAAATGATTTGTTTTTTGTTTGAAATTCCAAATATTGTTATTTTTGGAATTACTCAAATATGGACGATGCGAGATAAACCTAAAATAGAATATATCAAATCAAAGACTTAGATAGTCTACGAGAAGACGGGTTACTTCTGTAGAACGGTTTGGTTACCGTTCTTTTTTTTTCGCCCTGTCTTGAATTCGTCGTTAATAAAATTATAAAAGATTACAGTATTAAACATGGCAAAGGTATCGTATTACACACAAGAAGGCCTCGAAAAATTAAGGGCGGAATTGCACGAAATGAAAACAAAGGGTCGAGCTGCTATCGCCAAGCAGATCGCAGAGGCGCGTGATAAGGGAGATCTGAGTGAGAATGCCGAATATGATGCCGCAAAAGATGCACAAGGTCTCCATGAACTGAAAATTTCAAAATTGGAGGAAGTGTTAGCCAACGCGAGAGTATTGGATGAAAGTGAAATAGACACTTCCATGGTAGCGATTCTGTCGACGGTTAAAATCAAAAACCGTAAAAACGGAATGGTGGTGTCCTATACACTGGTATCGGAGGAGGAAGCGGATTTAAAGCAAGCTAAGATATCGGTGGGTTCGCCCATCGGAAAGGGGCTTTTGGGAAAGCGCGTAGGAGAGGTAGCCCAGATACAAATTCCGGCAGGTTTAGTAGAATTTGAAGTACTAGAAATTTCCCGTTAGTCTCCCAATTCCTGGTGGAGTATTACATAATAGGTTGCGATATGGGTACCACCCGTGTAAAGGCCATCGCTTTTTCACGGGAAGGTCGCATTTTAGCTGCTTTGGATGGTTCCTATCCGATGCACCATCCTGAACCTGGTTTTGCCGAACAGGATCCAGATCTGATTCTTAGGGAAACCATCCAAGTATTAGACAGTCTGGTGGCGAAAATGGGTGTTCCACCCATGGCGATCGTATTTAGTTCGGCCATGCATAGTTTAATGGCTTTGGATGAGAAGGGAAGCTCGATCTCCCCGTTAATTATATGGGCTGATAATCGAAGTGGATCCCTTGCTGACCAGTTGCGTATGTCAGAAGCAGGGCGGCAACAATACCTGCGAACGGGTGTGCCTATTCATGCTATGACGCCTGCTTGCAAACTATTGTGGATCAACCAAAAAAAACCTGAAAATCTTTATCAGGCTAAAAAGTATGCGGGTATTAAAGATTATATCATTTTAAGACTTACCGGAGAGCTGCTTACCGATTATTCGATGGCAGGGGCAACCGGGCTGATGAATCTGTCGTCCTTGCAATGGGATAATGATACATTACAGTCGCTGCAAATTAATGAAGGACAACTACCCGAGATCGTCTCTCCCTACACGATGAGACGTATTTGTAACTCACCCGATTATGCGAATTTAGCCGGTATTCCAATTATTGTTGGCGGGAGCGATGGGTGTTTGGCTAATTTAGGAAGTGGTGCTATTGAGGGTGATTCTTTTGCGTTGACAATAGGAACGAGCGGTGCTATTCGCAGGACATCGTCGGTCCGCCACGTTGATCCTGAAATGAGGACATTTTGCTATCCACTTGATACAGAGACCTTCATTTTGGGCGGCCCCACCAACAATGGAGGCGTTGTTTTCCAGTGGTTGAAAGACCAATTTTTTGGAGATCTCTCCATAGAACAAATGTTGGAAGGTGTAGATCGGGTAGGGGCTGGTGCCGATGGACTCATGTTCTTTCCTTATTTATTAGGAGAAAGAGCTCCTTTGTGGGATTCAGCTGCCCGAGGCTGTTATCACGGTATTGACATGGCTCATACACGATTTCATTTTGCTCGAGCAGCTATGGAGGGTGTTCTGATGAATCTACGGGAAATAGGGTCTGTTTTAGCGGAAAAAGAAAAAATAACAAGGATCTATGCAAGTGGGGGTTTCACGCAGAGTCCGGAGTATGTTCGTATGCTAGCGGATGTATTTGGGATGGACGTCGTATTGAATAATACGGGTGAAGCTGGTTGTATAGGTGCAGCTTTACTAGGCCTCCATGCTATAGGGGAGATTGCAGATTATTCCGATTTGCGAGGATTTGTGGAAATAGCGGAAACGGTTCCATTTAATGAAGAACGGCATCAGGCGTACAACCAACATTTCAGACGTTTTCAAAAGCTATTACACGAAGTTCCTTTTCGGATAAATGATTTTAGAGGAGATGGTGGCTAATAAAATTTAATATCAAAGTATTGCGATAAAGCCAATCTAGCATTACTTTTGCATTCCTTTTACGGGAAGCTATGGCCAGGTGGTGGAATTGGTAGACACGCTACTTTGAGGGGGTAGTGCCCTTACGGGCGTAGGAGTTCGACTCTCCTTCTGGTCACGTCTAAATGCGTTTACGAAAGTAGGCGCATTTTTTTTGTGCTGAAAATTGCGCTTTAAATCAATTCCAAGATCTCATTTTTAAGCTTATATACATCTGAAATCAAACGCGCATAGGTATCAGGACTTTCGCCTTTCGCGTTATCATTTATAATTTCCGCGTTTAATTCACCGACGATACGTTCTATTTCGTCGAGTCGGTTGAATAGATTTTTTCGTAACCGTATGTCATTTACTACTTCTTTATACCAATGAAAATAGTTGATGACTACATGAGAATTCGAAGTTTCCACTATAAGGAGATTTTAATGAAGAGAAAGTAAATATAAGGGATCTAGAGCAATTCGTCCGTAACTTTCGGGAGTAAGGCAATATTCTATAAAAACGCGAGATTTAACCAAAAATGCATAACAGGTATTACCCAGGCTTGGGTCTTGGGGATTAAGCAC
>ENA-UOVV01000887-UOVV01000887.1-compost-metagenome-genome-assembly--contig:-NODE-887-length-28414-cov-4.226101_pt1 | contig 28414 bp, 19 predicted proteins | sample MGYA00238155_ERZ761577 | MGnify/ENA primary metagenome ERZ761577 (study PRJEB28898, sample SAMN06268775) | compost metagenome | isolation source: Emeryville, CA | place: USA:Emeryville, CA | collected... | reverse complement strand
TAGCGCCCACGTTGATGGCGGCGACCACATCTGCCGGGTTCGGCGGGATATAGCCTTCGGTGTCGTTGGTCACTTTGCAGAGTTTGCCATCCTGAGTGCCCCAGCCGTCGCCGTCCGGGTCAGCGCTGATGTTGCAGCACACGGGGTCGCTGCCGACAGTGCCGCAATTCACGGGGGTGGGATCCAGTTTCGCTACTTGCAGCATCTTCTGGGCATAGCGTTTACCCATGACACGCACTGCGGCCGAGTTCCAGTGATATTGATCGACCATCCCTAGTTCGGCGCCATTTTCAGGGCCGGCGGAGACCGTGTGGCCGTTGGCGACAACGCTGGGGATGCGGGCGACCTGGGTGTTGTGGCTGCGGCAACAGCCGCCGTAGGGCAGTTCACCCGCGATAAAAGGACTGTTTTCCGCCGTTAGCCCGAGGTCTTTACGTAAATCGCTGACGAAAGTGTTCACCTTCTGCGGCCAATCCTGCTGTCCTGAGTTACTTTCACCTTGGTGGAAAATAAAACCTTTGATCACACCCACTTCTTGGGCTTTTTTCGCCAGGTCCAACACCCAATCATAACCGCGGGTGCCGTTGTTGGGAGCGCCGTTGATGCCGCCGAAGGGCGGGGCACAGTCGCTGCCGCAGTTCTTCATAAAGTATTCAATCTTGGCACCGCCGTAGGCGCCGCCGACCAGACCGATTTTGATCGTTTCGGGCAGATTTTCCGCCAGGGTGTCGCCGAAGGTATCGCCGGGGCCAAGACCAATACCGCTACGAGGGCATCGGATCAGGGTAGGGGTTGCCGCGCGCCAAGTACCGTAAGTCAGACCGCCGCCGCAGGTTTCGCTCTGCAGCACTTGCACGCGCGGGTGGGAGGAGTTGTCCTGAGATTGGATGGGCGCTGCGCCCTCCATATTGGACTGACCGAGCATCAGGTAAATGTGGAAATTAGGATCCGGCGCTGCACTGGCCGCAAACGGCAGCGCTGCCAGTCCGGCGATCAACATGAGCTTTCTTACAGTTTTGTTTTTCATAGTCGCCACATGAGTTGTTATTGTTTAACGGACAAAAAGGGGCAGGCAGACTTCGATCTTCACTAGTGGGCTCGGAGCGACGCATCTATCCAACCGACATTTTGCAATGACGCTCGACTGTTCTAGTCAAAATTCCCGAAAGGTTCTGGCTGCGTTTTTTTGTGGGATTCACCGAAGCGTTGTTATGGATTGCACGCTGTTTATCCGCCTCGGATAACGCATCACCAAAATAACACAGTCACAATTGGGTTATTGATACTCCAGTAACGTTTCCATGGCAGTTGGATAACGTTCAATGAAAGAAAAAACGGGCTTTTTTCACATTATTTTTGAGCTACAAATTAAATTCTCCGGATCAACTGAATGTTGAAATTTTCGTGCGAATTTTTTTATTTTTGTTTGCGCGAAAAACTGTGAAGGCGGTCATGTTTCTGCGCGCACTATTCTTCATCTCAAATAAAGAGAATTTGCTGGCGGATTCGTTTGGAAGGAATTTTTGGGAGAGAAAAACGGCGAAAGAGAAGTGCGGCCCACGCGTTGCGGGCCGTAAAAATATCCCGATCAGCTTATGGCTTTATTGACAATTTCTTGTGCTTCGCTGATCAGCTGCTGCAGGTGATCCTTACCTTTAAAGCTCTCTGCATAGATTTTGTAGATGTCTTCCGTGCCGGATGGCCGCGCTGCAAACCAGCCGGAGGCGGTGGACGCTTTTATGCCGCCGATAGCCGCCTGATTGCCCGGAGCCTCGGTGAGAATCTGGGTGATTTTGTCACCCGCCAAGTAGGTGGAAGTGATCTGCAGGGCGGATAGCTTCGACAGCGCTTTTTTCTGCGCGCTGTTCGCGGCCGCTTCCACTCGCGCTTCTGCGGCGTGGCCGAACTGGTTAGCCAGCTGCAGATAACACTCGCCGGGATCGCGGCCGGTGCGCGCGGTAATTTCCGCCGCGAGCAAGCAGGGGATGATGCCGTCTTTGTCGGTGGACCAGACGGTGCCGTCCATACGCAGGAAGGAGGCGCCGGCGCTCTCTTCACCGCCAAACCCTAAAGAACCGTCGAACAGTCCCGGGGCAAACCATTTAAAGCCCACTGGAGTTTCGTGCAGGCGGCGGCCGAGTTTTTCCGCAACCTTATCCATCATGGCGCTGCTCACCACGGTTTTGCCGATGGCGGTACTTTGGCTCCACTGCGGACGATTTTGGAACAGATAATCCACCATCACCGCCAGATAATGGTTCGGCGGCAGCAGGCCGCAGCTGGGCGCGACTATGCCGTGGCGGTCGTGGTCGGTGTCGCAGGCGAAAGCGATCTGATAATCGTGACGCCGCCCGATCATGGACTGCATGGTGTAGGACGAGGAGGGATCCATGCGGATTTTGCCGTCCCAATCCGCCGTCATAAATGAAAAGGTCTTGTCGATGCCCGCGTGTAGAATCTGCAGATTGAGACCGTAGCGCTCCGCAATCGCCGGCCAGTAATTCACCCCCGCGCCGCCGAGGGGATCAACCCCCATCAGCAAACCGGAACTGCGAATCGCCTCCAGGTCGATGATGTTGTGCAGATCGTCGACATAGTGGCGAATGTAGTCGTGGTGGTGAGTGGTCTCCAGTTTCAGCGCTTGTTGGTAGGTGACACGTTTAACGCCGCGCAGGCCGTCGCGCAGCAATTGATTGGCGCGATTCTGAATCCAGTTGGTGATGTCGCTGTCTGCCGGTCCACCGTTGGTGGGGTTGTACTTGAAGCCGCCGTTGTCCGGGGGATTGTGGGATGGCGTGATCACAATGCCGTCGGCGAGGCCGCTGGTGCGATTGCGGTTGTAGGTCAGAATCGCGTGGGAGATGGCTGGCGTGGGCGTGTACTCGCCGCCGTTGGCGAGCATCAGCGTGACACCATTGGCGGCGAGCACTTCCACCGCGGAGATTTGCGCAGGCTCCGACAATGCGTGGGTATCGATACCCAGAAACAGTGGGCCATCAGTACCGACCCTGTTGCGGTAGTCGCAAATCGCTTGGCTGATCGCCAGCACATGATGTTCGTTAAAGCTGCCGTTAAAGGAGGAACCCCGGTGGCCGGAGGTGCCGAAGCTTACGCTTTGCTCCGCCACTGTCGGATCCGGCTGAATGTTGTAGTAGGCATCGATGAGTTGTGGCAGGTCCACCAGCATATCGTGCGGCAGAGTTTTTCCAGCGTAAGGACTGTGGGACATAAAAAAGCTCCAGGCAGGCGAATTGTCAGCTGCGCTAGTGTACCGGAAGCGTTACAGGGTTAGAGCGGTTTGTCGCACTTAGAAAGAGGGAAATTCGCCGGACTGCATTGCGCAGATCCGGCGTGGTAGAAGGGACAATTACTGTTGACGATAAAAGCGGTTAACGCCGTTCAACAGAGCCTTAAGGGCGGCAACGATAATGTTATGGTCCTTGGCGACGCCAAAGATTGGCTTGCCTTGATCCACTTTCATTTCGATATAAGTGACTGCGGAAACGTTGGAGCCTTCGCCAATGGCGTGCTCGTGATAATCCACCACACTTACTTCGCAGCCGATGTGCTGGCTGATGGCGTGCGCAGCAGCGTCGATTGGGCCATTGCCGCGACCGGTGAGCACAATCGGTTTATCCTGATATTGGCTGTTAATGGTAATTTCGACCTGATCAGCATTTTCGTTGATGGTGCTGTGACGAAATGCGAAGGGTGAATTCACCGCGAAATATTCTTTTTCGAACAGCTCAACGATTTCTTTGCTTTTGACTTCTTTGCCGGTGCTGTCACTGACTTTTTGCACAATGCCGCTGAATTCGATCTGCAAGCGGCGCGGCAATTGAAGGCCGGACTCCTGCTGCAACAAAAAGCTCACGCCGCCTTTGCCGGATTGACTGTTAACGCGCACCACTGCGTCGTAGCTGCGGTTGAGGTCTGCCGGATCGATGGGCAAATAAGGAACTTCCCAAAGCTCACCCGGTTTTTGCGAAGCAAAGCCTTTTTTGATTGCGTCCTGGTGCGAACCGGAAAACGCGGTAAACACCAATTCGCCCGCATAAGGATGGCGCGGATGCACCGGCAATTGGTTGCACTCTTCCACCAATTTGCGCACGCGGTCGATATCGGAAAAATCCAAGCCGGGGTGAATACCCTGGGAATACAAATTCAAGGCGAGAGTCACCAAATCGACGTTACCTGTGCGCTCGCCGTTGCCAAACAAACAACCTTCAACCCGATCCGCCCCGGCCATTACCGCCAATTCCGCAGCAGCCACCGCGGTGCCGCGATCGTTGTGCGGGTGCACGCTGATGATGATGCTGTCGCGACGTTTGATATTGCGATGCATCCACTCGATCTGATCGGCGTAGGTATTCGGCGTGCTCATTTCCACCGTTGCCGGCAGATTCAAAATCATTTTTTTCTCAGGCGTCGGCTGCCAAATATCGGCGACCGCATCGCTGACTTCTTTGGCGAACTCAATTTCCGTACTGGAGAAAATTTCGGGTGAATATTGGAAAACCCAATCCACTTCCGGCGCTTGTGCAGTCAATTCCAACACCCAGCGCGCGCCTTGTTCGGCGATTTTTTTCACACCGGCTTTATCGGTGTTGTACACGATTTTGCGGAAGGTGGGCGCGAGGGGATTGTAGATGTGCAAAATTGCGCGCTTGGCGCCGCGCACACTTTCCACCGTGCGTTCAATCAACTCGTAACGTGCCTGTACCAATACTTCGATGGTGACGTCGTCCGGAATGTGATTGCCCTCGATCAACAAACGGGTGAACTCAAAATCAATCTCCGACGCGGAGGGGAAACCGATTTCGATTTCTTTAAAGCCGATGGCGACGAGCTCTTTGAAAAAGCGCAATTTGGTTTGCACTGACATAGGATCGATCAGCGCCTGGTTGCCATCGCGCAGGTCCGTACTCATCCAGATTGGCGGCTTTTCGATGACCCGGTTGGGCCACTGGCGGTCGGGCAAAGACACCCCTTTGAATGCGGCGTATTTGCTGGCGGGATTGGCGATCATGAAACTCGGCTCCTATGCGTGTGTGATGCGTAATGAATGCCTGCGGGGCTTTGCGGTGTCCGGGACCTGGTGGGTCCTTTTTACTTTCGCGTTGCTTGTGGCTGCGCGGGTAGTTCCGCAAACCGCTTGTGGCGGCAGGGCTCTTCAGCAGGATTGATAACAGTATAGTGCCCCTGGCACAGCAGAAGATTGCCAAGATCGCCCGATTTAAATTTTTTGGGCAATTTTATTGCTGAAAAACTCTATTTTTGGGTTTAATCTGTCGGAAGTTAATTGGAAAGGTAAATTCTATGGCTCTGGACCGTTACGATCGCCTGATCCTGGAAGAACTACAGCGCAACGGGCGCATCTCCAACCAGGAACTCGCAGACGCCATCAGCTTATCGCCCTCGCCCTGCTTACGGCGGGTCCGCCAGCTGGAAGAGGAGGGCATGATCAAAGGCTACGTGGCATTGCTCAACGCTCGCAAACTAGGTCTGACGCTGATGTCATTTATCAGCTTGAGCGTGGATAAGCACACGCCGGATCGCCTGGAATCCTTCGAGCGCGAGGTGGCCAGCTTTCCGGAGGTGATGGAATGTCACCTGATCACCGGCCAGTCGGCGGACTACCTGCTCAAGGTCATCGTCACCGATATGGACGCCTATCAGCAGTTCCTGCTGCAGAAACTCACCCGCATCGAAGGCGTCAGCGGCGTGCACTCGTCCTTTGTGCTCAAGTCGCCAGTGGTGAAAACCGCGCTGCCGGTTTAGTGCGCCAGCACCGCCAAACAGCGCTATTCCGCTTTCCAATTCGCGGACGCTTTCAGCAAATCCGCCAGCAGTGCCGGCGCATACTGCCGGCGCACCGTTACGGCGTAGAAATTCTCGTAAATATTCGGCAGGGTCATATATTCCACCAATGCGCCCTGACGAATTTCGTCTTTGACCACCACCTTCGGCAACACTGTCACCGCGCGGCTATCCCGCGCCAATAATCGCAGCATCGCCATATCGTCGGCTTCGCCGAGCAGGTCCGGCTGAAATTGATGTTGCGCGCAAAAACCGTCGAAGCTGCGGCGCAATTCGTTGCCATCTGCTGGCAGCACCCAGCGCAGATTTTTATAACCCTCGGGAAAAGTTTTGCTTGGACGAATATCCGGCGGGCCGACAATGGATAACGGTTGACGCGCCAGCAATTGGCTTTGCCAGGGCGTGTCCGGCATTTCCGAGCTGCCAATTTCGGCGTTGGTGAGAATTAAGTCGAATTGGTGTTTCACCAAACCGTCGAGCAGATGGGTCATGCTGCGCGCGTGCAGGCTGAAGCGCGCTTTGGTGTATTGCTGCGGGTCCAGCAGCGGGCTGATAAAGCCCTCGATAAAATTGCGCGACATGGTGGAGGACACGCCGATGCGCACATGTTGATATTCCGGAGTGATGCCGCGCCGCATCAGCGACTCCAATTCCTCCCCTTTGCTGAAAATATCCTGGGCGTACACCAACACCCGCTGACCGCTCTCGGTCAATACCAGCTTGCGCCCGCGCCGCTCGAATAGCGCAGTGCCCATGCTGTCCTCGAGTTGGCGAATCTGGTTGGACAGGGCGCTCTGGGACACATGGAGTTTGTTGGCGACATGAGTGAGATTGCCCTGGCTGGCGACCTGCCAGAAGTAGTAGAGGTGGTGGTAGTTAAGTCTGCTCATTCGCGGTTAGTTCTCTAAAATAGAACGGTTTATGAATTTATATCTATTTTACTAATGATTTGAGCGGGCCGATACTTTAGCCATCACTTCATTTCTCTCTCGGAGTGGCCTATGTGGTCCGCGCTTTTGCTGTATCTCCCCCTGTTTGTTCCGCTGATATTTCTGGCAGCGGGCTTGGCCAGTCGCTCATTGGAGCGGCCTTTAATTTGGGGGGTAGCTGCGGGGGCATCCTTGGTGGCATTGCTGACCAGTCTGGTTTTTCTCGTCCTCATTATCGCTTTTCCCTTTTCTCCTGATGCCATATTGCAGGCCTCGCCGCTGGCGGCGGTGATGCAGGTGTTGGCAAGTTTTATCGCCTTTGTAGTGATCCGCTACAGCCGCACCAGCATGGCAACAGAGGCGAGGGCGGCGACTTATTTGGTGTGGTTGCAGCTCACCCTGGCGGCGGTGACTTTGGCGGTGGCGAGTAACCATATGTTGATGCTGCTGGCGGCCTGGACCTGTATCAGTCTCGGCCTGCATCAGCTGCTCATGTTCTTCCCCGAGCGCCCACGCGCTGCGCTTGCGGCGCATAAAAAATTCCTGCTGGCGCGATTGGCGGAGCTGTGTCTGCTCGGCGCTTTTCTGCTGCTCCACCATGTTCACCGCAGCTGGCTGATCAGCGATGTGCTGGCGGCTTATCCCGCGCGATTGAGCTGGGTTGAACAATTGGCGGCGCTGTTGATCGCCGCAGCGGCCGTGGCGAAATGCGCGCAGTTGCCGGTGCACGGCTGGTTGATTCAGGTAGTGGAGGCGCCCACGCCGGTGTCGGCATTGCTGCACGGGGGCATTATCAATCTCGGCGGGTTTCTGCTGATCCTGTTTGGCCCCTTGCTGCTGCAGGCGCCAGCCGCTCAGTGGTTGCTGCTGCTGGTGGCCGGTCTGACGATGCTGCTGGCCGGGCTGATTATGACCACTCGCATCAGCGCCAAAGTGCGCCTTGCATGGTCCACTAGTGCGCAGATGGGTTTGATGCTGGTGGAATGCGCCCTCGGGTTGTTCGAACTGGCGCTGCTGCATTTGCTGGCCCACTCCTGCTACAAGGCCCACGCGTTTTTGGCCGCCGGGGATGCGGTAGCGGCAGATGTGCGCGCCCGCCAAGTACAGGTTGCGCCACCGACCTCAGCGCAGGTGGTGTTATCCCTGTTGCTGGCGTCGCTCCTGGTGGTCGGGGTGATCTGGGCGCTCGGCTTTTTCGCCGGCCATGCGCCGTCTGCACCCTGGAGCCCCTGGTGGTTGCTGGTATTAGCGCTGGCGACATTGCTGATGCGCGGCCACGGCGTGAGCGGTTTGTGGCGTTGGTTACCGACCCTGACCGTTACCCTTACGGCTTATGTGCTACTGAAAAACGTATTGGCCGGGCTGGCCCCGCACGGCGTTTATCAAGTCAGCCTGGAGGCGGATCTCTGGTTGGGCGTCCTGTTTAGCCTTCTCTTCGCCGGCTATCACCTGCAAACCCACTTCGCGCATCTGCCCTGGGTCAACCGGCTCAACATCTGGCTGTACAGCGGCCTTTACCTCGACGAATGGGCCACCCGCGCCACCTTGGCGCTTTGGCCTGTGCGTTTGCCGGTCCGTATGCACGCGAAACAAGCGCTAGTCATCCAGGGGGAAATATGAGTCTCGCCAACGCTAAAACGGCACAAGAAGTCCTGGCTTCTCCTGTCTCCATCGCAGTGGCAGAAGCCTGTTCCCGCATCGCCCCGACCTGGCCGCTGGACCGCATGATTGCGGTAAACCCCTGGTGGGAAATGCGTGGCGAGGAGTTCGCGCAGGTCTCCGCTAAGGTTGCGGCGCTGGGACAGGTGCACTGCCTGATGCCGGCCACTTACTACAAGCAGGCGTGGCAGAACGGCGGAATAGATGCGACGGCCTTGCGCCAAGCGCTGGCCGAGAGCGATGGCAGTATTACGGAGCTGCAGATGCTGGCCGCGCTGGAGCACGAGCCGGCCGTGCCCCACTGGCACAACATCAGCGATCTGCTGGACGGCTTTCGCGATCGCCAGCATCAGATCGCCTGGCGCGATGAAATCACCCAGCAGATCAGCCAGTTCTGCGCCGCACATTTTCAGCATGACAGCCCATTGCGCAGCAGCGGCGGTCTGTACCGTCACTGGCTGGAGATCACCCGGCGCGATCGCGGCATCGCCATTCTGATGGGCGAACCGACCCTCGACTCGCATTTTCAGCATCTGCCGGACAACGCCGAGGATTTGCTGGAACTCGCTTTCGGCGGCCTGCAGGTGCCGGAGGAGCAGATGGCGGATTACGCCCACGCGCTGTTACTCGACATCAACGGCTGGGCATCCTGGGTGGCCTATGAACGCTGGCAAGCGCGCCTCGCCGGTCGTGATCACCACCAGATGGAAGAGCTGCTGGCCGTGCGCGCTGCCTGGGAATTGGTGCTGTGGCGCCATCACCAGGGCAAACCCATCGGTCGCCAGCTGCGCCATTTATGGCTGCTCGAACAACGCGGACTGCCGCAGTTGCTGCAACAACATCGCGCCGCTCAGGCGCCGCTGTTGATCTGGCAGCGCGCGGTGGAAATCACTTATCAACACAATCTCCAAGAAATCCTGGCCGCACCCATCGCGCAAGCCCAATCCCCGACGCCGCAACTGCAAGCAGTGTTCTGTATCGATGTGCGCTCCGAGCCTCTGCGACGCGCGTTGGAGGCGCAGAGTCCCGATGTGCAGACCTTGGGTTTTGCCGGATTTTTTGGTCTGCCCCTGGAATATAAACCCGCGGGCAGCATCAGCTCTCGGCCGCATCTGCCCGGATTGCTCAGCCCCGTGTTGCAGGTGCGGGAAGGCGGGGCAAAAGCGGATGCGCTTTCTCGTCAGCGCGCATCGGCAAACCTGCATTCAGCAGGGCAGCAGGAGTGGTCCCGCGCAGCGCCATCAACTTTTTCTGTGGTGGAGGCGTTAGGCCTGGGCTACGCCTGGAAGCTGCTGCGCAATACTTTGCGACCGACCGCCGCACCTGTTGCTCGTTTAACTGCAAGCGAGTGGACCCTGGAGCGCAGTGGCAACGCGCTCAATGCCGCAGAAAAAGCTCAGCTGGTACAAAAAGTTTTGCGCGGCATGGGCATTACCAGCTTTGCGCCTTTTGTGCTGCTGGTCGGGCACGTCAGTCAAAGCTGCAATAACGCTCACGCGGCAGGACTCGAATGCGGCGCGTGCGGCGGTCAGAGCGGTGAATTAAGCGTGCGAGTGCTGGCGCAGTTGCTCAACGATCAAGAAGTGCGCGCAGAGCTGAGCCAACTCGGAATTCAAATTCCGATATCAACTCGATTTCTCCCCGCACTGCACAACACCGTGACGGATGAAATTCAGGTGTTGGAGCAAACAGAATTTTTTCCCGAGACTTATCGCAACTGGTTGGTCGCCGCGCGCAATGCGACGCAATTAGAGCGCTCCGGCACCACTGCAAACCCCTCTGCTTTAGCAAAAACACTGCGCCGTAAAATGACGGATTGGGCAGAAGTGCGCCCCGAAAAGGGATTAGCCAACAACGCCGCATTTATTGCCGCACCGCGCCATCTCACCCGCCAGTTGGATTTGCAGGGCCGCTGTTTTCTGCACGAATACGATCAACGTTTGGATGCGGATTTTTCTGTGCTGGAGCAAATCATGACCGCACCTGTGGTGGTCGCGCACTGGATCAATATGCAATACAACGCCTCCGTCACCGACCCGGTCACCTACGGCAGCGGTAATAAATTGCTGCACAACGTGGTGGGCGGACACCTCGGCGTTTTTGAAGGCAACGGCGGCGACCTGCGCATCGGCCTGCCCCTGCAATCCGTGCTCGACGGGGAAAACTGGATTCACCAGCCCCTGCGGCTCACGGTGGTTGTAGCCGCGCCCAAAGAGGCGTTGCAGGCTCTGGTGAGTAAGCACGAGGTGCTGCGGCAGCTGTTCCACAACGGCTGGGCGTATCTCTGTCATTGGCATGAGGAGACGCGGCAGCTCGAACGCTATGACCGGGGTAGCTGGAGACTGCTGGTCGCGTAACCCTGACGGCAAGATCCGGGTCGCTTTCGCCACGACCCTGCACCATAATCCGCCGGAATTCAGTTCGGCGGTATTTGCCATGACAACGACCAATCCAACCGACTACGACCGCATCCGCATTGCCATCGAATTTCTGGTGGAGCGCATGGCGGAGCAGCCGTCGCTTGATGAGGTGGCGGCGCGGGTGGGGTTGAGTCCGTTTCATTTCCAGCGACTGTTTAGTCGTTGGGCCGGGGTGACGCCTAAGCGATTTTTGCAGGTGCTTACGGTGGAGCGGGCAAAAGCATTGTTGCGAGAGTCCACTTCATTGCTGGAGGTAGCGGACGATCTCGGCCTGAGCAGCGGTTCGCGCTTGTACGATCATTTTGTTCATCTGGAAGCGGTGACCCCTGGGGAATTCAAAAGCGCCGGGTTGGGGGTGAGCATTGATTACGGCATTCATATGACGCCCTTCGGTCCTGCTTTTGTCGCGGTGACGCCCCGGGGTATCTGCCGGTTGGCGTTTGTGAGGGAGGGCGGTGTGGAGGAGCAGTTGACCGAGCTGCGCCGGCACTGGCGCCACGCGGAAGTGCGGGAGAATGTGGAGGCGACGGCGGAGGTGATTCCGACTCTGTTTGCCGGGGAGCGACCGGATCGGCCCTTGTCCCTCTGGGTGGCCGGGACCAACTTCCAAGTCAACGTCTGGCGCGCGCTCCTACGCATTCCTCCCGGCGCTTTAGTGAGTTACAACCAGGTCGCCCGCGCCATCAACCAGCCCAGCGCATCCCGCGCGGTGGGGACCGCCGTTGGCGCCAATCCGGTCGCGGTATTGATTCCCTGTCACCGAGTGATTCAGCAGAGCGGCGCTTTGGGAGGCTATCGCTGGGGGGAGATTCGCAAACATGCGCTGCACGCCTGGGAGGCCGCGCGTTTCTAGGAGATAAACACTCTGAAAATAAAAAGGCGCGTCTTGGGACGCGCCTTTTTACGTTGTGCCTAATGGCTGTTGAATCAGGCGCGACGGCGACCCAGGAACAGCAACATCAGCAGTGACAATAAGGACAGCGGGTTCAGTGCGCCACCGCCGGTGGAGCCGCCGGGGTTGTTGCCGTTACCAGAAGACGAACTTGAGCTGCTGCTGGATGAGCTGGAGCTGCTTGAACTCGAGGAGCTGCTGGATGAGCTACTTGAACTGGAGGAGCTGCTTGAGCTTGAAGAGCTGCTGGACGAGCTAGAGCTGGAGCTGCTGCTGGAGGAGCTGCTGCTCGACGAGGATGAAGAAGAGCCAGAGTTGGTATCTTCGGGCGGATTGCCGTTGTAACCCTCTTGGCCTTCACGAGTCATCGCCAGAACCAGGTAGCCGTTGCGTACTAGGGCGTTATTGGGATGGAAGTCCAACTGGTTTTCATCGAAGGTCCAGTCGGCTTTGCCCCAACGGTTGCTATCGAAGCTGTTGAAATCATCGCGCCAAGCCAGTTCAAAGCCGTTGCCGTTCCAGCGGTGGTATTCCACCCAGTTTACGAACATGTAGACCGGCAGAATGCTGTCGTTCCAGGCGCCGACCCATTGCGGGTTATTGGGGTTCCAGAAGTTGAGACGCAGCTGCGCGGGGTTCATCAGGTCGCGCGCTTGGCCACCGGTGGTGGTGCGGATTACTTGATCGTTGACCAACCAGCGAACTTCGTTGGGTTTCCACTCCAGAGTAAAGGTGTGGTAGGCGTCACCGAAGGATTGGCCTTGAGTGTGTTTTTGATCCGAATGGGTGGTATTGCCGTAACCGGTGATGATATTGCTCTGCCAGGAGGTCGCGTTGTCCTTACCGAACACTTCTACGTCCACCTCTTCCCAAAACACTTCAGACAGCTCTGAGCCGTCTTTCCACAAGAAGAAGTTGGAGATGATGCCGCTGCCTTTAGCCGCGCGCATACGAATGACGTACTTACCGTACAGGTTTTCTTCAAAGGTAAAAATTTCCGCCCCTTTATAGGGTTTTGCCACAGCCACCGCAGACAGGCCAGCCCAGACGCACAGGAGCGCCATGCTCTGAACCATCATTTTTTTTAGAATTGTCATATTTTTTCCTCGCAATAGTGATACTGCACGGGATTTGACCGCACAACACAGCCTGATCCGCAGGTAGCGGGGAGTAAAGTCTCAATTTGAGCCCTGAAGATATTAAGACCTGGGGGTTTTAACTCTAGCCGAATTATTGCGACACAGGACCGTTTTAGGTGTGACACGGCCAATCGGTCTAGGCCGTTTTGATAAAAACGACCCAACCGTAGCAGCGGAAAAATGTCTGATAAATTTTCAGCAGTGGTGCTGATGAGGCTCGAGATCCGGCGAAAATTCTTGCCGGTAGGCGGTGGGAGTTGCGCCGGTGACTGTTTTGAAAATCCGGTTGAAGGTGGCTTTGCTGTTAAAACCGGATTGCTGGGCAATTTCCAGAATGGAATAACTTTGACAAGCGTCGTCGCGCAATAAACGCTTGGCTTCCTCGACCCTGAAACTGTTGATGTATTCGTGGAAATTCTGCTCAAAACCGCGATTAATTGCGGTGGAAACCTGGCGCGGTGACAGCTCCATCAGTCCGGCAAATCGCTCTAATGTCAGGCGCGAATTCAGATACGGTTTTTCCGTCTGAATAAATTTGTGAATTCGTTCCGCAATTGCCGTGATTTCTTCCTTGTCGTCACTGCTTTCAGCAGGTTCTTCCTCAGTGGGATCTTGAGTAAGCGCTGGTTCCATCACCACGACGGTAGTGGCCGGCGGTGGATAGGCAACGCCTCTGAATACCAACACCGCAACCAGAGTGAGGCACATGTAGTTGCCGAAAATGCCCAAGAAATCGCTGGAATTCATCGGCAGCCACTGGCCGAGCAGATGAGTGAGCAGCACCCAAAACCAGATCAACACAAAACCCACATAGGGCTGCAGCAGTCGCGCATCAGACTCTTTCGGCGGTGCGCCGGGTTGGAACAGCAGGGCGATGGACAAAATACCGTAGAGCACCGGCATCATTTTTTTCAGCGTCAAAAAGGTCATGAAATGCACATTCACGTCGCTGAAAATCGTGAGATTCAGTACTAACTCGCGCTGTTGCTCATAGGAGTGTTGATAACACGCCCAATAGAGATAAGGAAATGTCAGCAGCGCCGGAATTAATTGGACAAATTCAATGCGCCGCAACGGCTTTTCCGGCTGCAATAGTGAGCGGAACGCCCAGTACAGCACTGGCCCCACGGCAAAAGATGCAAAAGTGAACAGCATCGGCAGCCAGGACCAGAGATCAAACGCCGCGAATTTGATGGCGTCGCCCCAGAACAGCAGCGTGTCCATGGCGACAAAGGCATTCAAGATAAAAAAGACGGGCAACAGTCGATGTGTGGCGCGCGGCAGAGCCTTAACCGACCTGAGGCGGAAGGCCAATAAAAAACACAGAACGATAACCAGTGCCAGGACTATGTCGTGGCTATTAAACAGGACGCTTTTCATACTCCATTTCTGGCTTGGTTGCGTGGCCTGGAGATTCTCTACATGCGGCGTTGGCGTCGGTGCTTGGTTTTATCGAATCACACCGGGCTGAACCACTCCGTGCAGGAGAACCGTCTGACGATATGCTGAAAACACGATTCAACACCTCGCCGGCAGTGTCTCAGAGGGCCATGGAGGCGTCGTTGATGTGCGTCACAGTGGTTGTGGCAGGTAAAAGCGGCGGTGGTAGAGCTGCCCGGAAGGGTTAGCTTTTGCTCAGATTGCCGCGAAAGAGGGAAAGATCGGCAAGTTCGGAAGTGTGAAATGCGCACAAAATTGCTTGGCATACAGAAGGTGAACTATTTCACGATATTTCCGAACTTGGTTAAAAAAAGATTTAACACTCAATAAAAAAGCTTCAAGTTTTTTGCGTTTCAAAGAAAACCACCCTTCCTTTTTATTTCCGCTTCGTCGAGTTCGATAGCGTAGACCCCAAGTTGAAGGCTGCTCATCGGCACCGGTCCCTCAAACCGGACCGACACCGAGTTCCCGCCCGGCACTTGGCGTGAGTTAGCTGGTTAGCTCACGCATTTTTTCTACTTGAAGTGAAGATCGGAAATGAACCATATAAAAGCTGCTAGACGTGCAAACGTTGTTTTGGGATCCGCCGCATGGCGATCCGCGGCTGGTCTCGTGAATGCGATCGCACTTCTGACGGGATGCCCTGGTTCCTCGTCCAGCAGTTCTGCAACCAGCCGCTCGTTCAACAGTTGTTCGTCTAGTAGCAACTTGTCCAGCCGCAGTTCCTCAAGCCGCTCGTCATTGAGCAATTCCTTCTCGTCCGGCAGCTCATCGTTGTTGAGCAGAGGCTTACTGGCTTTCATGTATCACTGGCATCGGCTGCCACCAAAACAAATTCAATTCGCACCGGGGGGCCGATGGTCCCCTGGGGCTGACGGTAAATGGGAATTCAAGAATTCGAGGGATCGTTTAAAAGCCGCATGAGACGGCAGCAATTGGGATCGGGCACCACGGTCCCGAGGTTGATCAGATCACCGGCGGGAACCGGGCAGTTCTGGTTAGTTAAGAAAACCAACACCTGAGGTTGAAAAAATAATATGTTCGCAATCAGCAAAGTACTTAATCTGACCGGGGGTGCACTCGCTGCGTGCATACTCCTGGTGGGATGCGGTGGTAACGGCTCGTCGGGAGCCCCCACTGGCAGCAGCTCATCCAGCAGCAGTTCGAGTTCGTCATCGAGCAGCTCATCATCCACCAGCAGCTCGTCGTCGAGCAGTTCCTCTTCCAGCAGTTCGTCTTCATCCAGTTCCTCGTCGAGCAGCTCATCCAGTTCGGGCACCATTCCGGCGGGTTCAAGCCTGGTTTACGCGGTCAATGCCGGCGGCTCTGCCGTGACGGTCGACGGCGTGGAATATAAAGCGGATCGTTTTTCCACTGGCGGCTCCCCTAATAGCACAACAGATCCGATCGACGGCACCACGGCTGACGCGCTGTATCAAAGCGAGCGCTACGGCAACTATAAATACGAAGTACCGGTGACCAACTCCACATACAGCCTGCGTTTGCACTTTGTCGAGCTGTATCACCAGACCGCCGGCAACCGCTATTTCAGCGTCGCTGTGGAAGGCCAACAAATTTTCACGGATAAAGATCTGTACAAAGAAGTCGGACACGATCGCGCTTATGAAGTGATTGTGCCCAGCGTAAATGTGGCAGACGGTAAATTGACTATCGATATTTCCGCCAGCCTCGATAACGGCACCATCAGCGCCTTTGCGATTTATTCCAATGCCGGCGGCAAATTTGAAGAGCCACCACCGCCAGTCAATACTGGCAAAAATCATAAATTCTTCGTCGGTAATATCACCACGGGCGGCAATGTGCGTTCCGACTTTATTCAGTACTGGAACCAGATTACTCCGGAAAACGAAGGTAAATGGGGTTCAGTGGAAGGTACTCGTGACCAATATAACTGGGCTCCGGTGGATCGCATTTACGCCTACGCGCGTCAGCACAATATTCCGGTTAAAGCTCACACCTTTGTGTGGGGTGCGCAATCACCAGGCTGGTTGAATAATCTCAATGCTGCGGACACTGCTGCGGAAATTGAAGAGTGGATTCGCGATTACTGCACACGCTATCCGGATACCGCCATGATCGACGTGGTGAACGAAGCCGTACCGGGACACCAACCGGCAGGTTACGCACAACGCGCTTATGGCAATAACTGGATTGTGAAAGTATTCCAGTTGGCTCGCCAATACTGCCCGAATTCCATCCTGATTTTGAACGACTACAACAATATCCGCTGGCAGCATAATGAATTTATTACGCTGGCCAAATCGGCGATCCCCAGTGGTTATGTAGACGCCATCGGTCTGCAGGCGCACGAGTTGAAAGATGTTCCTGCATCAACCGTGAAGCAGGCGATCGACAATTTGTGGAACCAGCTGCAGGTGCCCATCTATATCTCTGAATACGATATCGGTGACACCAACGACCAAAATCAGCTCAAGAATTTCCAAGAGCACTTCCCTGTGTTCTACAACCACCCGCACGTGAAGGGCATCACCATCTGGGGTTATGTGGTTAACCGAACTTGGATCACCGGCTCCGGCCTGATTCAGGATAACGGAACACCGCGTCCGGCTATGACCTGGTTGATGAACTACATCAAACAAAACCCAAAACAGTAACCGAACGCATACACCGTTGTGGCAACTCGCGGAAAAGGATTTCCGCACTTTTTTTAAATTCGAAGGGATTAAATGAGTCATCAATAAAAATAATTCGGTGCTTTATGTTGATCAAAGATAAAAACCATCGTCGCACGCGAGCACGCTTTGCCATATCCGCGCTTTTATCTCTGTCCCTGCTCGGTTGCGGCGGGAATGGATCACCGAATAATTCGTCGAGCAGCTCCTCCTCCAACAGTTCCTCGAGCAGCTCGTCATCCAACAGTTCAACATCCAGTAGTTCATCTTCTTCCAGCACGTCATCCTCCAGCAGCTCATCTTCAAGCAGCTCCTCCAGCGGAACGCCGATTGCAGGACGCCTGGTTGTCGCCGTCAATGCGGGTGGCAGTGCAGTGAAATACGACGGCATCGATTTTGAAGCGGATAAATTTTCCCGCGGCGGCAGCGCCAATTCCACCACGGACCCTATTGCCGGTACCGAACAGGATGCGCTGTTCCAAAGCGAACGCTATGGCGTTTACACCTACGAAATTCCAGTCTCAGAAGCCAGTTACGATCTGCGCTTGTTTTTTAACGAGCTTTACCACACCACCGCAGGCTCGCGCATTTTCAGTGTCACCGTTGAAGGTCGCCCGGTGTTTACCGATCTGGATTTATTCGCTGCGGCCGGACACGACACCGCCTACGAGCGCACACTCAAAGATGTGCAAGTCACCGATGGCAGTTTGACCATCAGCCTCACCGCAAAAACTGATAACGGCACGCTTTCCGGATTTGCTATTTATTCTGCTACCGGTGAATTGCAGGAGCCGGAATATCCGGTCGTGCGCGCCACCAATCCAAATATCTGGGCCGACGTGCCGGATATGAGTGTGATTCGCGTGGGCGACACTTATTACATGAGCAGCACCACCATGCACCTCAATCCCGGTGTGCCCATCATGAAATCCAAAGATTTAAAAAATTGGGAAGTGATTAATTACGCGCATCAGGCGCTCGATTCCGGCAGCAATGCGCTCAATCTGAATGGCAGCAACGCTTATGGTAAAGGCACCTGGGCGAGCAGCATTAGTTACAAAGCCGGTACTTATTACGTCACGTCGTTTTCCTATACGACCAACCGCACTTATATCTGGCGCACCAATAATATTGAGGGCGGCACCTGGACGCAGACCGTTCTGCCGAATCTCTATCACGACACCTCGCTGATTTTGGATGACGACGGTCGCAATTATCTCGCCTACGGCAGTGATCAGGTGCGTTTGATTGAATTGAATGCCGACGCCACTGCTGTTAAATCCGGCGGCGTGAATCAGACGATTATTCAAAGCGCCTCCGCAGTTGCAGGCACCAATTTTATTCTTAAAGCCGAAGGTACTCAGATCCAGAAAATTAATGGTTGGTACTACGTTTCCAATATTTGCTGGCCGAGCGGCGGTCCGCGCACGCAGGTGGTACATCGCTCGCGCAATATCACCGGGCCTTATGAAGGTCGTGTGGTGCTGCGGGAAAGTGTGAGTGGTGCGGGCGTTGCGCAAGGATCTTATGTGAGCACGCCGGACGGTCGCTGGTTCCTTTACGCATTCCGCGACAGCGGCGCGGTGGGGCGCATTCCGTATCTGGTTCCCATTACTTGGCAAAATGATTGGCCGGTGGCCAGCGGTGTGCCGACCACCTTGAGTTTTGATGTGGAAGATCGCGGTCTTTCCGGAATTATTCATTCCGACGAATTCGACAGCACCGCCTTGGATAAGGTATGGCAGTGGAACCACAACCCGGAGAGCAATGGCTGGTCGTTGAGTGACAAACCTGGATATTTGCGCCTCAAAAATACCCGCACCGATGCCAACATTCACGCGACCCGCAATACGCTCACCCAGCGCATGTTTGGCCCGGTCAGCACCGGCGTGGTGAAATTGGATGTGACGGGTTTGAAAGACGGCGATACCGCCGGTCTTGCCGCATTCCAGGATCAATACGGCTATGTCGGTGTCACTCGCGCCAGCGGCCGCAATTATGTGGTTATGGTTAACAATAACGGTAAGAACCATGCGGAAGTTGCACGTGTGCCGCTGGATCAAAATACGGTTTATCTGCGCGTGAAGGGCAATTTCCGCAATCAGGCCGATACTGCCACTTTCGCTTACAGTTTGGACGGCAACAGCTGGACGAGCATTGGCAACACTCTGCGTATGTCCTACGAGTTGACGCACTTTATGGGTTATCGCTTCGCGCTATTTAATTTCGCCAAGCAAAGCAGTGGTGGTTACGCTGACTTCGATTTCTTCCATGTGAGTGCGGATTAATTAAGTCTCGATTTATAAAGCAAGTTCCGACATTTAAAACGCCAGTTTGGTGAGCGCCGTTTGAGTGAAACACGATGCCTGGATACGAGAAGGAACGCGGAAGAGCATCAGTTCAAGCCGAATACCCTCGGTCCATGGGAATACCAAGGTGTGATTTGGGATGCACAACCAAGCTCCTTCACACCTTTAGTCGCAAAGGGACGCATCACCACAGCGTTGCCAGCGGATGAAGGCTAACGCTTTAGCGCTATATTGATAGTACCTATTTCAATACGGACGGCGCTAAAAAGGCGATGACCACAAAAAAATAAAAAGATGATTGCCACTAAAAAGTAAGTATTGCAGGAAACCAATAAGCTGTTTGGCTTGGTGGTCAAAAGGGAATGGTTAGCAGGGAGGTTGACGCAGGAGAGATATAAAAAGAAAGTTTCGGGCTATTTGGAAAGCTCCACCCGCAAGGGTGGAGCTTTTTTTCACTTATTCAAAGCCTTTGTGCATGGAGGTCCAAGGTTGACGGCACAGGCGGCAGTTGTTGCCGATAAACATGCCTTTACCAGTTGCACCTTCATCACCTTTCAGCATCCAGTTCAGCCAGCCGACGACAACAATACCGAATTCGCCACCGTTATCCTGGAAGTAGGCATCGCCGTGACCAATCGGATAGTTCGCGTGATAAATCGGCACATTGTTCACTTCGCTGTACTCCTGACGGCCTGGGTTGTAGGCCACGTCGCTCTGGTCGCCGTTGAAAATCGCCAGCGGTGAGTGGAAGCGCGGGTAGTAATCGAAGCGGTCACCGTAAATACCGAGGCCGCTGTTCAGCGCCACACCGGTTTTCACGCGAGGGTCAACCGCTGCGTAGTGAGCCATACCGCCACCGCAGGACCAGCCCATAGTGGCAACTTGTTCCACGTCGAGTTTGCCGTAGAACTGGCTGCACTCACGGCTGTTTTCCTTGATCGCCCAGTCGATAGCTTTGATCAACTCGGTACCTTTACCGTCGTTGTTGCCGGAACCGAAAGGGCCACCATTGGCGATAACCAAGTAACCGTTGGAGGCAACTTGCAGCAGGAAGTCCGCTTGTTCGGTACCTATGTTGGAGCAGGCGCCGTTACCCCAGGCCACGATGGGGATCTTGGTGACTTTGCTCAGATCCGGACGATAAATGGTGTGGTTCGGCAGAGTCTGAGTCGCGTGCTCGATGGCATAACCGAAAGCACCGGATGGTGGATTGCGCTGCTCTTGCCGTGTGATCGCGCGGTTGTAATCGATTGACGCCGGGGTCTGACGCTCCGCATCGGTACAAACGGGCTCTGGCGGTTCTTCAAACTTGCCGCCATTCGCGGAGTAAATCGCAAAACCGCTGATGGTGCCGTTATCGACGCTGGCCTTCAGCTCTATGGTTAACTTGTTATCTGTTACCACAACATCTTTGACCGTGTAATCATAGGCGCCGTCGTGACCAGCTACGCTGAACAGGTCGAGATCGTCGAGAACCAGTTTGCCTTCCACGCTAACGTCGAACGCGCGTGAGCCGGCGGAGGTGTGGTACAACTCGGCGAAATGCATCACCACGGTGTAGGTCGCATTGCTGACCGGAATGTTGTAGCTGTAGGAACCGTAGCGTTCGGATTGATACAGAGTGTCATCGGTGGTGCCGGAGATGGGGTCGGTGACGATCTGCGGGGTACCGCTGGAGGCGAAGCGGTCGGCACGGTACTGCACGCCGTTCACTGTGGCGGCAGAAGAGCCGCCGGCATTGATTGCATACACCAGCACATCGTTGTCGGAAATTCCGCCGGAACTCGAGCTGGATGAACTGCTGCTGGAGCTTGAGGAACTGCTGCTCGAACTGGATGAGCTGGAGCTGGAGGAATTACTGGAGCTCGATGAACTGGACGAACTCGATGAACTGCTGGAACTGGACGAACTAGTTGTGGTTGGCGGGTTCGAACCACCGCAGCCGACGAGTGCGCCGACGATTAACGTCGTCAACACTGCGCCGCGCGGCAGGGCGATCGCATCGCTTTTTGGTTTAACGGAGAACATATGCTGGTTGCCTTTGAGTTTGTATTTTTATGATTTGGAGACAAGTACGCCCCCCCACTTACATCCAAGTGGGCGCATCGATAGAGAATATCATATTATGAATGTGCGCAATTGTGAGACAATTCATATAGATCCATCTGTTGCGCACGGTAATTCGTGCTACTTGTCTCGTTTTTGCTGTGTGTTTTAAGCCGGCGTTTTAATCGCCTGGTTTCTGCTTCTATTACTCCATTATTCCAATAAAAAGGAGGGTCGCATGACCGTCAAGCCCACAACACTTTCCCGCAGAACTCTTTTGGCTGGCTCCGCCGCTCTCGCCGGTAATTGGTCTCTGCCCACATTTGCTGATTCGCCCAAAATCCAGGCTGTTATTAGCGCGCAAAATACTCGCCCAGCGTTATCGCCTATGCTTTACGGCGGTTTTATCGAGCATATCGGCAACCTCATCAATCACAGTTTGTGGAGTGAAGTGCTCGACGATAGGAAATTTTATTTTGGCGTTATTGATAAGCCTGAGACCAAACCCACAGATCCCCGCGCCGCCATGGCATTTATTCAAAAATGGGTAGCCGTTGGCGCTGCGTCTGCGATTCATTTGGATACGGAAAATCCATATGTGGGGCAACACAGCCCGATTATTACGGTAAGTGCAGGACAACCCACTGGAATTGCACAGTATGGTTTAGCCATAAAAGCCTCAACTCCTTATAACGGCCGCGTGGTGATATGGGCGGATTCCGGCGTTAAAGTCACTGTGAAATTAATTTGGGGCGATGCACCGGAACAGGTCGTGAGCCAAAAAATTTCTACCTCCAAAAAATGGCAGACTCGCACATTTAAATTGGACCCGAAAGTGGATACAGAGTCCGCACGCTTGGAAATTGTCGGTGAAGGCAAAGGCCGTTTTGGTGTGGGCGCTGTTTCGCTGATGCCGGCGGACAATATCAAAGGTTTCCGCGCGGACACTCTCGCGCTGATGAAAGAAATGCGCTGTCCGATTTTACGCATGCCCGGCGGTAATTTTGTCTCCGCCTACGATTGGAAAGATACCATCGGCGACCCCGATCGCCGTCCGCCGGTTTACGATCCAGTGTGGCGAGCGGTGCAGCCCAACGATGTGGGCGTGGATGAACTGCTGCAATTTTGTGAGTTGATCGACAGTGAGCCCTTTTGGTGTGTGAATACTGGCTTCGGTGAACCGCGCTCCGGTGCGGAACTATTGGAATACGTAAACGGCGCAGCCGATACGCAATGGGGCAAAGTGCGTGCCGCCAACGGCCGCAAAAAACCTTATAGCGTGAAATATTGGGCCGTCGGCAATGAAATGTACGGTCACTGGCAGATGGGTCATATGGCGCGCGACCAGTACACCGTTAAACACAATCTATTTGTCGATGCTATGCGCGCGGTGGACCCGTCGATTTATATCGTGGCACCCGGCGGTTTCGTCGACGAAATGACAACCGGTCAGGGCATCTTTATCGAAGGCCAGCCCGAGGTTAAAGTCGGCTCCGAGCGCGACTGGGCCTACGGCATGTTCAAAAACAGTTGGGGTAAATTCGACGCTCTCGGCACCCACGCCTATCCGCCGCAAAATAAACGCTTCGATTTAAAAACCGGAAAATTATTTGATGTGGAGCAGTCACTCAATGAGTGGGCGCGGCAACCGGCCAACCGCGTGCGCACCATGGTGGATGCCTGGGAAGAATATAAAAAACATTTCCCGAAATTGAATGAAGGCCACATTAAAGTCTTTTTTGACGAGTGGGCTTATTCCTTTCAGGACAGTTTGAAAAATTCCTTAGCGATCGCTTTGGCTTTCCACGAATTTTTCCGCCACACGGATTTTATTGCCATGGCCGGTTTTACCATGGCCACCGGTTGGCTGGATTTCACCCGCACTGCCTCCACCATCAGCACAAGAGGAAAAATTTTCCAACTCTACCATCAGCACTTTGGTGCGATTCCTGTTGCGGTAGACGGCAATGCGCCCACACCGAAACCGCAATACCCCGTGGGTGGTGATCAGCCGAAAGTGAACGCCGGTAGCGCCACTTATCCATTGGATGTTTCCGCAGCATTAACTGAAGATGGCTCCGCCCTGGTGGTTGCGGTAGTCAATGCCACCGAGCAGGCACAACCGCTCGCTCTCGATATCCGCGATTTTGCTTATGCTGCCAAAGGTAAAAGCTGGAAATTTACCGGTTTGGGAGCGGAGGCGAAAAATGCGGTGGGCAAAGCGCCCGAGGTGCTGACAGTGGAATCCGAATTTGATGCCACTACCAAGGTGTTGAATATTGCTGCAGTGAGTGTCGAATTTTATCGTTTTGAACGCGCGTAAAAATTCTTCACACATCGGCTTCCATACGGAACTGGATATTCATATTTTGAAAACCGGTTAGGACTTCCGGAATATTCAAGAATGAATGGATCATAGCGGGTAGAGCGACCTTGGCAGCTCTACCCGTTTTCTGTAGTAAGGATTAATAACGAGTATCACCAGGGCTGTCTTAACTCCGGTGATATAAATATTCCGTCAGCAAAAATCGCATGCCTGCGCCGCTGCGGGAAATTGTCTGCACGGCTCCGGCATGTTTTTCCAGAGACGGGCTCGCAGCTCCTCAAAATTGTCCGCGCCATTTTTTAGCCAAACCACCAGCTCTCGAGCTACATCCGGGTAGGGCACAGGAGCCGGGTCCGGCAGGCCAATCCACTCGCCGATGATGGATTTGTCCCAGTGGTTGGTCACCGTGCCGTAGCCCAAGCGCGTCAACGCCAAAGCGTTGGAGAGCTGTTCCATTTGCCCCTTGACCGGTTGCACTAAAAGCTTTTTGCCAAGTTGAAGCGCCTCACTCGCAAGCTCGAATCCTGCGTTGCACATGACGCCTTCGCAGCGGTGCAGGTCACGCTGAAAACCCTCCCGGGAAAAAGGCAGAATTTTCACATTGGCCTCTTCGCGCATTTCCTGAATGCCGTGATACATATGAAAGCGACAATCGGGAAAAGCCTGCAATTGCGGCAGAATTTCCGCCAGCTCGCTAAAGGGTAGATAGATCAGATAGAAGCGCGGTTGTCGCTCGTTGGGGTAGCGGGAGGGTTCGATCAGAGGTGGCAGTATGGGTTGGCCAAAATGGTGCCAATGCAGGCCGATTGGTAGATTAACCGGGGCAAAATTATGCATAAACCAGGCGACCATGGGATTGTTACCGCGCTTAGGAATTTCGTGGTGAAAGGCGCATTGGTGGGATATACCGATCACCCGCTTACCCACGAGCCGCGCCGCCCAAGCCGACACCGGTTCGAAATCGTTGAGAATCAGATCGTAACCCGTTAAATCGAGGGCTTTAGCGTCTTTGTAGAGTTGCCAGATGTTATTGCGCATAACCGTCTGGGGAAATTGCACTTGGCCACGTTTAATGACAAAGGTCATACCGCGAAAGGTGAGAAACTGGCCAAAGACATCCATATCAAAATATTTTTCCCTGGGGCGACCGGAAAAGACCCATTCGACTTCGATTCCGGCTTCCGCCAGTGCCCGAGCCATGGTGCGGGCCCGGGTTATGTGTCCATTGCCTGTCCCTTGTACGCCATAAAGTATCTTCATATTGCTCTCATTTTGTTACCAAAACGCCCAGGCCACTCCCGCCGACGCGCACCCTGTGCCCAGCAGGGCGCCAGCGGCGATGTCGCTGGGGTAGTGCACACCTAGAAGCACACGGCTAAGCCCAATCAGGCTCGCCCATAGATATAACGGTGGTGCGAATGCCGGATAAAACACGCAGATAAGATTTGCGAACACGAAGGCGGCAGCCGTATGACCGGAGGGAAAACTGAATTGATCCGACGGCGTAATCCAGGGGGTGTAACTCTGGATTTTGATTGCGGGGCGATCGCGTTTGATCATGTTTTTAAGCACAAAATACAGGCTCACTTCGAGTCCGTAGGCGAGGGCGCAGGCACAAGCAAATTGAGAACCGCTGACTGGCTCGAATATCCAGATGCAAAGACCGATCAGCACATATAAATGACCGTCTCCGGTGTGGGAGAGTAATCGCACTGACCTCCGATAGGGCACCTGTTTGGTGACGTGGAGCCAGACAAATGCAAGGGTGTCGAGCCGGTGAACGCGCTGAAATAAAATGTTCATAATTTTCACCTCATTGGAGGTAGTGTTGAACACCATTCATAAATAGCAGTCGCTTGTGAAAATTTTGTGACAAGAAAAAAATTTTCACGGCAATGTTTTATCAGTCTGCTGCTTGGAGTACCGTAAGCGCGCCCAATTCAGCCCAGGCGTTAACCGCGTCTACACCAGAGGAGCACGCTATGCCAAAACCTGGAAAAACTGGAATAGTTCGGATCATCGCTGCGTTTGGTTATTCCCTGCAGGGTTTGGCATTTGCCTGGCGTTACGAAGCAGCTTTTCGCCAGGAGGCAGTTCTGGCAGTCATTCTTATTCCTGTCTCCTTCTGGTTGGCCCGTACCCATATCGAACTTATCCTGCTGATTTCCAGCGTATTCTGGGTGTTGATGGCAGAGCTGGCCAACTCATCGGTCGAAGCAGTAGTGGACCGCATTGGCGACGAAATTCACGTACTGGCCCAGCGTGCCAAGGACATAGGCTCGGCTCTGGTGTTGGTCAGCCTGATACTCCTGGCATTTACTTGGGGGACGGTGCTGGTCAACCGTTTTTGGGGGATATGAAATCCGTGGCTCGCAAAACGTTATTGCGAATAGTGAGAACGAAACCACTTATCAGAAATGCGCTTCGCTATTAACTTTCACACAAGTTGAATGGGATAAAAAATGATTAAACATTTTTGCGGTGTCATTATTTTTCTGGCAGCACTGCTCACTTTCAAAATGGCTTACGCAGCGGAACTGAAATTGTGGTACGAACAGCCTGCCCGCACCTGGGAGGAGGCGTTACCCCTGGGCAATGGACGCTTAGGGGCCATGGTATTTGGTGGCGTGGACAAGGAAACCATTCAACTTAACGAAGATACCTTCTGGGCCGGCGGCCCCTACAATAATCTCAATCCGGCGGCGCGCAATGCGCTGCCGAAAATTCGCCGACTCATCGCGTTCGGCAAACATGCGCAAGCGTCCGCGTTAGCGGAAAAAACCATATCCAGTCAGGGCGCGCAGGGCATGCCCTATCAGTCTGCTGGCGTTGTGGACCTGCATTTTCCCGGCCATGAAAAATTCCAGCATTATTATCGCGATCTGAGTCTGACCGACGCAGTCGCTCGCGTGCGCTACACCGTCAACGGCATTAATTTTCAGCGCGAAGTCTTTACCTCCTTTGTCGATCAGGCCGTGGTGATTCGCTTGCGCGCCGAGCACAAAGGTGCGTTGAATTTTTCCGTAGGGCTATCTCACCCGGACGGCATGGCGATCACTGCAAGAGAAAATGAATTGTTGATGCAGGGAACCTCGGTCGATCACGAAGGCATTAAAGGCCAAGTGAAACTCGCCAATCTTGTGCGGCTGGCGCAAACGGACGGCAGTGTGCGCGTGAATGGCAAACGTTTGCAGATCAGCGATGCTACCGAAGCGCTGATACTAATCACTATGGCGACCAATTTTGTGAATTATCGGGATATCAGCGGCAATGCCTTGGCTCGTGCGGAGCAGGCGATGCAGAACGCGACAGCGGCCTTTGCTGGTGCTGATTATGAAGATCGACGTAAGGCTCACGAAGAATTGTATCGCGGCTATTTCCAGCGAGTGTCTTTGGATCTTGGCGAGAACGAATTTGCCTTGGAGCCGACGGATAAACGCATCCGTGAATTTGCCGGCCGTTACGATCCGGCGCTGGTGGCATTGTATTTTCAGTTCGGTCGTTATTTGCTGATCAGTTCATCTCAGCCCGGCACGCAGCCGGCAAATCTGCAGGGCATTTGGAACCCGCATACTCAACCGCCTTGGGATAGCAAATATACGCTCAATATCAACGCGCAAATGAATTATTGGCCGAGCGAGGTGACACAACTCGGTGAACTGCACGAGCCATTTATTCAATTGATTCGCGAACTGGCGCAAACCGGCCGCGAGACCGCGCAGACCATGTATGGCGCGGCGGGGTGGGCGGCGCATCACAACACCGATATTTGGCGCAGCAGCGGCGCAGTGGACGGTCCTTGGGGGCCCTGGCCTATGAGCAGCACTTGGCTGGTGGAACATTTGTGGCAGAAATATCTGTATTCTGGCGATCAGAATTTCCTGCGCGAGGCGTATCCGATTTTCCAATCCGCCTGTGCGTTTTTTGAGGATTTTCTGGTGCGCGATGACAAAACCGGCTGGCTTATCGCATCGCCTTCCATGTCGCCGGAAAATGAGCCCAAGGCCACCGGGGTAAAAATCGCTGCCGGCGCGACTATGGACAACCAGTTGTTGTTCGATCTGTTCAGCCACTCCATCGCCGCTGCAAAAATTCTCCGCCAGGACAAAGCCGAGATAAAACGCTGGCAAAAAATTCTCGACCAATTGCCGCCTATGCAAATTGGCCGCTATCACCAATTGCAGGAGTGGCTGGAGGATTGGGATGATCCGTTCGACCAACACCGCCATGTCTCGCATCTATACGGGCTTTTTCCCAGCAACCAGATTTCGCCGATTCATACCCCGGAATTATTCAGCGCTGCGCGGGTGAGCATGGAGCAGCGCGGCGACCCCTCCACCGGCTGGTCGATGAATTGGAAAATCAATTTATGGGCGCGCTTATTGGATGGCGACCGCGCGCTTAAATTGATTCGCGATCAGATTTCCCCTGCTGGGGGAACAGGCTTTTCCGAAGCCGGCGGCACTTACCCCAATATGTTTGACGCCCACCCGCCGTTCCAGATCGATGGCAACTTCGGTTTTACCTCCGGTGTGGCGGAGATGCTGGCGCAAAGTCACGACGGCACCGTGCACCTGTTGCCGGCACTGCCCCACGCTTGGCCGAAAGGGGAGGTAAGCGGGCTGGTGATGCGCGGTGGCTTTATCCTCGATATGCGTTGGGATAACAACGAGGTGGTTTATCTGAAAGTGCGCTCGCAACTGGGCGGCAATCTGCGCATCCGCAGCTATTCACCGCTGCCGCCGGCTACCGGTTTCCGGGTGAAGCCGGCCCGCGGGGA
>ENA-UOVV01000886-UOVV01000886.1-compost-metagenome-genome-assembly--contig:-NODE-886-length-28427-cov-23.077717_pt1 | contig 28427 bp, 24 predicted proteins | sample MGYA00238155_ERZ761577 | MGnify/ENA primary metagenome ERZ761577 (study PRJEB28898, sample SAMN06268775) | compost metagenome | isolation source: Emeryville, CA | place: USA:Emeryville, CA | collected... | reverse complement strand
TGAGGGTCGATTTTGCGGCCAGATCGACCCTGAGTGCCTTCCAGGACGTGGGTTGCGGTGGTGTGGGGTGGCGCAGGAGAGGTGACCGGCCAGCATCGCGCCAGATCGTGACCGGAGACGCACAAAGGGCCCGATGCCGGGAGGCGTCGGGCCCTTTGCCTACAGCTTCAGCAGTGTTATTCCTCGCCGTCGAGCCCGCCGTTAGGCGTGGTCTTGGCAACCTGCATGAGGAACTCAGCGTTGGTCTTGTTCTCCTTGAGCTTGCCAAGGAGGAGTTCCGCCGCCGCCTGCGTCTCGAGTCCGGTGAGCACGCGACGGAGCTTCCACATGACCTTGAGCTCTTCGGGGCTGACGAGGATCTCCTCGCGGCGCGTGCCGGACGCGTTGACATCGACTGCCGGGAAGATACGGCGGTCGGCAAGCTGGCGCGAGAGCTTGAGCTCCATGTTGCCGGTGCCCTTGAACTCTTCGAAGATCACCTCGTCCATCTTGGAGCCGGTCTCGACGAGCGCGGTGGCCAGGATGGTGAGCGAGCCGCCATTCTCAATGTTGCGGGCGGCACCGAAGAAGCGCTTGGGCGGGTACAGCGCCGACGAGTCCACACCACCGGAGAGGATACGGCCCGACGCAGGTGCGGCGAGGTTGTAGGCGCGGCCGAGGCGGGTGATGCCGTCGAGGAGGATGACGACGTCCTGGCCGAGTTCCACAAGACGCTTGGCACGCTCGATGGCGAGCTCAGCGACCTGCGTGTGGTCGACAGCGGGACGGTCGAAGGTCGAGGCGATGACCTCACCCTTGACGTTGCGCTGGAAGTCGGTCACCTCTTCAGGGCGCTCGTCGACGAGCACGATCATGAGGTGGACTTCGGGGTTGTTCGCAGTGATCGCATTGGCGATCGACTGCATGACGAGAGTCTTGCCGGCCTTGGGCGGCGACACGATGAGACCACGCTGGCCCTTGCCGATCGGCGCGACAAGGTCGATGACGCGGTTGGTGAGGTTGCGCGAGTCAGTCTCGAGGTGGAGGCGCGACTGCGGGTACAGCGGTGTCAGGTCACCGAACTCGGGACGTGCCTTCGCTTCCTCGACGCTCATGCCGTTCACCGTGTCGATGCGCGCAAGAGCGTTGAACTTCTGGCGCTGACCACGCTCGCCCGCGCGGGGCAGGCGTGCGGCGCCGGTGACAGCGTCACCCTTGCGCAGGCCGTACTTGCGGACCTGGTTCATCGACACATACACATCCGACTTGCCCGAGAGGTAGCCCGTGGTGCGGATGAAGGCGTAGTTGTCGAGCACGTCGACGATGCCGCCCACCGGGGTGAGCTCCTCGTCGTCGCTGACCTCATCGTCATCAACGTGATCGCTGCCGGTCGTCACGCCATCGCGCTCACGGCCACGGCCGCGCCCGCGGCCACGTCCCCGGCGACGGCGCCCGCTGCGGTCGTCGTCGTCGTGTCCAGCGCCATTGCTGTTGTTCTGACGCTGCTGGCCGTTGTTCTTGCGCTCACCGTTCGAGCCGCCGTTTGAACCGCTGTTTGAACCGCCGTTGTCGTCGGCCTTGTCACCGGCGGCAGCGAGTGCGACGGCTTCCTTCGCGCGACGGGCACGCTCTGCGGCGGCCTCATCGGTGTCGCCTGCAGGAGCCTGAGCGGCGTCGGCCGGGGCAGCGCTCTTGTCGGGAGCGGGAGCCTTCGAAGCGTCGGCGCTGTCCGACGCGGGTGCGGGGGCGACCACAGTCGCGGAGGGCGTCGCGTCAGAGGCGGGCCGGGACGGCGCCACTCCCCCGTTGCTGATCGCCTCGACGAGGTCGCTCTTCTTCATTTTGCTGACGCCTGCCACGCCGAGCTCCGATGCAAGGGCCTGGAGCTGAGGAAGCTTCATGGCGCTGAGAGCCGCGCTTGTGTTGGCGGCCACGTTGGTGTCTGTCACGATTTCCCTTCCTCGCACGAGCCACTTTGGCTCCAGAGGTGCGAGTTATCCACGGGCGTCATGCGGATACGACGTCATACACGACGCGTGATTCGTGGAGTGCTGTCCGCCGGGGCGATACGCGCCTTCCGGGGGAAGCGGGTTCAGGTTAGCACCGCGAAACACCGTGCGCAAAGATGAAAACGGCCTAATTTCTAAATGGCTTCATCCACGGGTGCCGCGAACTGTGCCTCATACAGACGCGCATAGGCGCCGCCCGCGGCGAGCAGTTCCGCGTGATTGCCTTGTTCGACAATCGCGCCGTTCTCCATGACGAGGATGACATCAGCGTCCCGAATCGTGCTGAGACGGTGAGCGATGACAAAGCTCGTCCGGTCCTTGCGCAGGCTCTCCATCGCGTGCTGCACGAGCAGCTCAGTCCGGGTGTCGACGGAGCTTGTCGCCTCGTCAAGAATGAGCACGCTCGGCTGCGCAACAAAGGCGCGGGCAATGGTGATGAGCTGGCGCTCTCCGGCCGACACGTTCGTCGCATCGTCATCGATCACCGTGTCGTAGCCATCCGGCAATGAATGGACAAAGCGGTCCACATAGGCAGCCGTGGCCGCTTCGAGGATCTGCTCCTCGGTCGCGCCCGGATTGCCGTATGCGATGTTGTCCCGGATCGTGCCGCCGAAGAGCCACGCATCCTGCAGCACCATGCCGGTCCGCGCGCGCAGGTCATGTCTCGTCATATGGGCAATGTCGACGCCGTCAAGGAGGATCCGCCCGCTGTCGAGCTCGTAGAAGCGCATGACGAGATTGACCAAGGTGGTCTTGCCAGCGCCGGTGGGGCCGACAATCGCGACCGTCTTGCCCGGCTCCACGGTGAGTGAGAGGTTCTCGATGAGCGGAGCGTCGGCCTCATAGGAGAAACTGACGTCCTCGAAGACGAGACGGCCGTGGAAGTCCTCGGGCGCAGCGGCTGGCTCGTGGTCCGGTGACTGGTCCTCGGCGTCGAGAAGTTCGAAGACGCGTTCGGCCGATGCGACACCGGATTGGAGAAGGTTCGCCATCGAGCCGAGCTGGCTGAGCGGCTGCTGGAACTGGCGCGCGTATTGGATGAAGGCCTGAACCATGCCGAGCGGGAGCTGACCGCTTGCGACCTTGAGGCCGCCGACCACGGCGATCACCACGTAGACAAGGTTCCCCACGAACATCGCCGAGGGCATGATGATGCCGGAGATGAACTGCGCGCCGAAGCTTGCCTCGTACAGTTCCTCATTCTTCGCATCGAACTCGGCCTGCACCTCGCGCTGGCGGCCAAAGACCTTGACAAGCGAATGACCGGTGTAGCCCTCTTCGATCTGGGCGTTCAGCTCACCCGTGTGGCGCCACTGCGCAATGAAGCGCGGTTGCGATCGCTTTGCCACCTGCATGACGATGACGAGGGTGAGCGGAATCGAGATGATCGCCACGAGCGCGAGTTGCCAGTCGATGTAGATCATCACCGCGAGCACACCGACAACAGTCAGCACCGAGTTGAAGAACTGGCTGAGGGTCTGCTGCATCGTGTGCATGAGGTTGTCGATGTCGTTGGTGACGCGCGACAGCACCTCACCGCGTGGATGACGGTCGAAGTAGCGCAGCGGGAGGCGGTGGATCTTCGCCTCGACGTCCTCCCGCAAGCGGTACATCGTGCGCTGGGTCACGCCGTTGAGGATGAACCCTTGAGCAAAGGCCAGCCCGGCCGAGGCGATGTAGATGATCGTGACGCCGATGAGGATGCGGTGAAGTCGATCAAAGTCGATCCCCTCCCCCGTGAGGAAGCCTGCGAAGATCGTGGTGGTCGCATCGCCGAGCACCTTCGGGCCCCACACCGCGAGGCCAACCGAGATCGCACCGATGACGAGCACCGCCGCGATGACAAGCACCTCGGGTCCAAGGAGCGAAATGAGCCGCCGGGTGGTCGCACGGAAGTTCTGCGCCTTCTGCACCGGCATGCCGGCCATGCCGCCCATGGGACCGTGGCCGCCGGGGCTACGCCCGGGGCCCGGGGCCGACGCTTTGTCCTGCTTGGTCATGCCGCCTCCTCCGCACGCAGCTGGGTAGAGACGATCTCTTGGTAGGTCTCCGAGGAGGCGAGCAGCTCGGCGTGGGTGCCGCGATCGATGATCCGTCCGTGCTCGATGACGAGGATCTGGTCGGCATCCATGATTGACGACACACGCTGGGCGACGACGATCACGGTTGCGTCGGCAACGGCCTTCTTGAGCGCTGCCCTGAGGCGCGAGTCCGTCGCGGTGTCGAGGGCCGAGAAGGAGTCGTCAAAGAGGAGGATCTGTGGCGAGCGCACGAGCGCCCTCGCGATCGAGAGGCGCTGGCGTTGGCCCCCGGAGACGGTGGTGCCGCCTTGCGCGACCGGAGTCTCGAGCCGGTGTGGCATGTCCTCGACAAAGTCGCGTGCCTGCGCGACGGTGAGAGCGGCCCACAGCTCCTCGTCTGTCGCATCGGCTTTGCCGTAACGGAGGGTCGAACCAATGGTGCCGGTGAAGAGATAGGGCCGCTGCGGCACGATGCCCATGACCGACCACAGCGTGTCGAGATCGAGCTCGCGCACATCGACGCCGCCCACGAGCACGTGGCCGCGTGTCGCGTCGTACAGGCGCGGGATGAGGCTGAGCAGGGTCGACTTGCCCGCTCCGGTCGAGCCGACGATCGCCGTCGTCGTGCCCGGCCGTGCGGTGAACGAGACGCTGTCAAGCACCGGCTCTTCGGCGCCCGGATAGGCGAAGGTGACATCGCGGAACTCGACGGTGCCGGGAGTGTCCATGTGGGTGACCGGGTTGACGGGCGGCACCACTGAGGTCGAGGTCTCGAGCACCTCCCCGATGCGATTGGCCGCAACAGTGGCGCGAGGCACCATGACGAAGAGGAACGTCGCCATCATCACGGAGATGAGGATCTGGATGAGGTAGGTGAGGAAGGCTGTCAGTGCTCCCACCTGGGTCTGGCCGGCTTCGACTCGATCGGCGCCGAGCCACAGCACGGCGACCGAGCCGACGTTCATCACGACCATGACGAAGGGGAACATGACGGCCATGAGGCGGCCGACCCTGAGAGCGGAGTCCGTCACATCCGCATTTGCCTTGGCAAACCGCGCACTCTCCTGGGGCTCACGCACGAAGGCCCGCACCACACGGATGCCCGCGAGCTGTTCGCGGAGCACGCGATTGACCTGGTCGATGCGCTCTTGCATGCGCTGGAAGTGAGGCACCATCCGGGTGATGACAGCGACAACGCCCACCAGGAGCACGGGGATCGCGATCACCATGATCCACGACAGCCCGATGTCCTGGTGAAGCGCCATGATGACGCCACCGATTGCCATGAACGGAGTCGAGACCAGCAAGGTGGCGCCCATCAGCACAAGCATCTGCACCTGTTGGACATCGTTTGTCGAACGGGTGATGAGGGACGGGGCGCCAAAGCGCTGCACTTCAACCTCGGAGAAGGTCCCGACGCGGGCGAAGATCGTGGCGCGCAGGTCGCGACCGACGCGCATCGCCATCATCGCGCCAAAGTAGACAGCCGCAATCGCGCAAGCGGCCTGCACAAATGACAGCGCGAGCATGATCCCGCCCACGCGCCAGATGTGGCCGGTGTCGCCGGTGGCGACGCCGTTGTCGATGATGTCAGCGTTGAGCCCGGGCAGGTACAGATTGGCAATCGATTGTGCGAACTGAAAGATCACGACGCCGATCAAGAGCGCGCGATACGGCGCGATCGACCGCACCAGGAGTTTCCACAGCACTGCGTTCCCACTCACGTTCTGGTGCGCCACGGCGAGCCCTGCAGCTCGCGCATCCCCACGTTGGGGTGTGCAAGCGCGAAGCGCACCTCGACAGGCTAAGTCAGTTTTTCTGGGACCCGCAACAAGATCGTCGCGTCCTCGCGCATAGCGAAAAAGGACGACGCCCGGCTGGGCGTGAGCCGCTATGTGGCCAGGACGCCCGGCACCGGTCCCACCGTGTGGACGCAGCGCCAGGTGTCCTCACCGATGCCGTTCGCCCACTCAAGCTCACCCTCCACGAGCCCCGCGGCGGCGAGGTTGCGCCCGATGACGAGGACGGATGGCCCCGCTCCGGACACGACGGCAGCCAAGCCCTGGTCTCGCAAGTGCCCCATCATCGCGGCCGCCGACGTCATGACGGGTGCACGGTACGTCTGGTGAAGACGGTCTTCCGTTGCCGCAAAGAGTCGCTCGGGCGCGTGAGCAAGTGCCGCAACGAGGAGTGCCGCACGGCCGACGTTGAAGGCGGCATCGCGGTGAGGAACAGTCGCGGGCAACACGGCTCGCGCCTCGTCGGTTGCGAGCACGGCAGTGGGGATGAGCACGGCGGTCTCGAGACCTTCGGCGAGGGTGAGCGTCACCGCATGCGCACCGTCAACGTCCACCCATGCGGCCGTTGCGCCACCGAGAATCGCGGGCGCCGCGTTGTCCGGGTGACCCTCGAACTCGGTGGCGATGCGCAGCATCACCTCATCGCTCAGTGCCTCAGGCTCGTCGATGAGGCCGCGAACCGCGGCGATGCCCGCGACGACCGCCGCGGCCGAGGAGCCAAGTCCACGCCCGTGCGGAATCGAATTGCGTGCGACGATCCGCACGCCGGTGTGGGGAAGCCCAACCGCGTCAGCGGCAGCGCGCATGGCACGCACCATGAGGTGGGAGTCGTCGCGCGGAAGGGAGTCTGCCCCCACTCCCTCGATCGCAATCTCCACCGCAGTGGAGCCGAGCGCCCACACCTCGACCTCGTCAACCACCCCAAGCGCCATGCCGAGCGCATCGAAACCGGGCCCGAGGTTGCCTGCCGTTGCGGGCACCCGCACGCTCACGTGGTCACGGACGTACCGCATCGTTACAGCCCCAGCACCTTCGCGGCGGCGTCGACGTCGACGGGGATGACGGTGGGCTCGACCTCGCGGCCCGCAAGCGCCGTCGCGGTGTCTTTCAGTCCGTTGCCCGTGACGGTGCACGTGATCTTTGCACCAGCGGGCACCTCACCTGCGGCCGACGCCGCGAGCAGTCCGGCGATCGGCGCGGCCGAGGCGGGCTCGACGAAGACGCCGACGTCCGAGGCGAGGAGCGCCTGTGCGGCAAGAATCTGCTCGTCACTGACCGCACGGATCCAGCCGCCGGATTCGTCGCGAGCGGCGACCGCGAGGTCCCACGAAGCGGGCTTGCCGATGCGGATCGCGGTGGCGACGGTCTCGGGGTCCTTGATGGGGTGACCGGCGACAAATGGCGCGGCGCCCGCAGCTTGGACACCCCAGATGCGGGGGCGGCGGGTGGCGATGCCAGCGTCGGCGTACTCGGTGAAGCCCATCCAGTACGCGGAGATGTTGCCCGCATTGCCGACGGGAAGCATGTGAATGTCGGGGGCGTCGCCGAGCTGGTCGACGATCTCGAAGGCGGCCGTCTTCTGACCCTGGAGACGATAGGGATTGACTGAGTTCACCAAGGCAATCGGATAGTTCTCGGACAACGAGCGCACGATATCGAGGCACTCGTCGAAGTTTCCGTCGACCTGCACAAGGTCTGCACCGTGCACGATCGCCTGCGCCATCTTGCCGGCAGCGATCTTGCCCTGCGGGATCATGACGACGCAACGCAAACCAGCATGGGCGGCGTATGCGGCAGCCGAGGCCGAGGTGTTGCCGGTCGAGGCGCACACGACGGTGTGGTCGCCGTCCTTCACCACCTGCGTGATGGCGGAGGTCATGCCCCGGTCCTTGAAAGAGCCGGTGGGGTTCATCCCCTCGACTTTGACCCAGACATCCGCGCCGACCTGTGCCGAGATCGACGGCGCGTGGACGAGCGGAGTTCCGCCTTCGCCAAGCGAAATGGTCCGGTCACCCTCATCAAAGGGCAGGTGGTCCAAGTACTCGCGGACGATGCCGCGCCACACGTGCGCCACGCGTGCGCCCCTTTCGGCTAGTCGCCCTCGATGCGGAGGACAGATCGAATATCGGTCACGGCTGCTGAGGCGCGCAATACGTCGAGGACACGCGACACCTCACGTTCGGAGGCCTTGTGGGTGGAGATGACAAGGGTGGCCTGGCCTTCACCCGAGCCCACGCTCTGGCGCACAGTCTCGATCGACACGGCGTGCTCGGCAAGGATGCCAGCAATGTTCGCGAGCACACCGGGGCGGTCAGGCACCGTCATCCGCAACTGGAAGCGCGACGCGGCGGACTCGAGGGGCAGGACGGGAAGGTCGGCATAGTTCGACTCGCGCGGTCCGCGCCCGCCTTGGGCGATGTGACGGGCTGCGGAGACGATGTCGCCCAGGACGGCCGACGCTGTGGGCGTGCCTCCTGCACCCTTGCCGTAGAACATGAGCTCGCCCGCAGCGTCGGTCTCGACGAACACCGCGTTGAACGCACCACGAACCCCGGCCAGCGGGTGCGCGAGCGGCACCAGGGCGGGGTGAACGCGCACGGAGACCCCGGCGCCGTCACCGTTGCCCACGCGCTCGGCGATGGCAAGCAGCTTGATGACGTGGCCCGATTCAGTCGCGGCGGCGACATCGGCGGCGGTGATCGCGGAAATGCCTTCGCAGTAGACGTCATCGAGGCGAACGCGCTGGTGGAAGGCGAGGGATGCGAGGATCGCGGCCTTGGCGGCAGCGTCGTGACCTTCAACGTCTGCCGTCGGGTCGGCCTCGGCGTAGCCGAGGTCCTGCGCCTGCTTGACGGCCACCTCGTAGTCGAGCGCACGCGTCGTCATCTCATCAAGGACGTAGTTCGTGGTGCCGTTGACGATGCCGAGGATCCTCACCACATGGTCGCCTGCGAGCGATTCGCGCAAAGGCCGGATGAGCGGGATCGCGCCGGCCACTGCGGCCTCAAAGTAAAGGTCAACCTTGTTCGCGTCGGCGGCTTCATACAGTTCCGGGCCGTGCGCGGCGAGCAGCGCCTTGTTCGCCGTGACCACGCCACAACCAGCGCCAATGGCCTCAAGAACAAAGCTCTTGGCGGGCTCAATGCCGCCCATCAGTTCCACGACAACGTCCGCGCGCTCGATCAGACCATGCGCGTCATTGGTGAGGAGTTCGCGCGAGATCGACTCGGGGCGAGGCTTGTCGAGGTCCCGTACATAGATGCCCTCGATCTGCACGGGCGCTCCAACGCGCGAGGCGAGGTCGGCAGCGTTCGCGGTGAGGAGGCGCGCCACCTCGGAACCGACGGTGCCAGGACCGAACAGGGCAATCTTCACGGGCTTGTCAGACACGCCGACAACTCTAGCGGGCACTCCGAGCGGCTAGACCTCGACGGTGGTCTTCACACCGCGCTCGAGGATCACGACGCGCTCCCCCAGGTGCTCGGTCAGAACGCGAGCCATGTGCTCACGGGGCTCCGAGAAGTGAGCCCACCCGTCCGCGTGAACGGGCACGACGCGGGCGTGAGGCCACAGCGCCGCTGCGGCGACTGCGCGCTCGGCGTCGAGGGTGAGCGGGTCGGGACCGCGACTGGCCACACGCGCCGCACCGACACAGAGGATCGCGAGGTCGACATCAGGGTGCTGTGCGGCGATGCGTTGAACCACATCGACTTCCGAGTTGTCTCCCGAGAAGTAGATCGTGGGCCACCCGTCAGCGCGAAGAATGAAGCCGATGACAGGGCCCGTGTGCGGCGCCACGTCGGCGGGTCCGTGCTGAGCTGGGACCGCGGTGACAGTGACCGTCCCCGCGGCATCCAGGCCCTCGCCCTCAGCGAGGCCGACAAGCGCGCCATCGCGCTCAGCCCCGGCCTGCGTCGTCACGGCAAGCCGAGCGCGATGCGCCACCTCACGCCCAGCGTCGTCCAGATTGTCCGGGTGGTGATCGTGAGAGATGAGGGCGAGATCGACTGGACCGACCGCGTCGGCCGGCAGCGCGGGACCCGCGGTCTTGACGAGCCCGCCGTGATCGCCGGGCTCATCGAAGGTGGGATCGGTGATGACCGTGAGGCCCGCGTATTCAAAGAGGAGGGTGGGCCCGCCGATCAGCGTGAGCGGCAGTGAAGTTGTCACGTTCTCATCCTCGCGCATCAAGGTCTCAGCGGGTACCGATAACCTCAAGATGTGTCACGTCCTGCTCGAGTTCTCATGGTGTGCACCGGCAATATCTGCCGGTCGCCTGCAATGCACTATCTCGCCCAACGCGAGTGGGGTGACGCGGCCGAGGTGACCTCTGCTGGCACCTACGCGGAGATCGGGATGGATGCGACCCGCGACATCCGCCGCGCGGCTGATCATTACAACCTGACGATGCCGCGTCATCGTCCCACCCAGTTGTCGCGCACGCTCATCGGACGCGCAGATCTGGTCTTGGTGGCGACCGAGTCTCATGCCCGCTGGATCTCTCACGAGTGCGGTGAGATGCCACAGCACGTCTTTGGCATCCGGCAGGCAGCGGAACTGACGACGCGGGCCGCTGCTCCGCTCGGAGACACACCGGCCGAGCGCCTTCGCAATGCCGCATCCGCGCTCGCAGCGGCACAGGCTGAGGGTCCGGCGCCACTGCGAAGCTTGGATGATCCGTGGGGCCACTCCCAGCAGGTCTTTGATCGCGTCATGGCCGAGATCGTTGCCGATATCAGTGCGTTGACGCTCTGGGCCCGGCTCGGCTGACGTCGCGGAATCGCCTCACGCTCACGTGTGTGGGGCCTAATGCGGCATCTGGTCTCGCCCACCGGGGACGCCGAGCTGGGTCTCGATGTCGCGATCGGCGCGGCCGTTGAGGTCACCGGTGCCGGGGCTGTGGTCCTCGCGGGTGTCGTTGTCGAGGTCGTGGCTGTCTTCAGACGTCGCCGCCGCGTCCGCCATCGCCTGTTCCTCGGCGGTCCGTGCCGGAGCACCGTCAACGGAGGAGCGTCCGCGCTCGGCGCGCTCCCGCTCAACCTCTTCCGCGATCTCGTGGAGGGCCTTCGTGCCCTCGTGAAAGTCGCGTTCGTCATTCAAGGGTGCCGACTCACTCATGGTCATCGCTCCACTCCTCGTTGAATTTCAGCGACGCGGTTCGCCGCGTACTTCGTCAACACCGGAATGTGCGCTGGGGCCCGAAAAACCCTGCGTCAACAGGGCCGACGCCGGGAATAGGACGGACGGATCCGGCCCCTATTCAGCGGGCGGCACGTCCCATGAGAGCAGGTCCTCGATCGTGTCGCGACGAATGAGCACGCGGCTCGATCCGTCCTTCACCGCCACCACAGCGGGGCGCAATAACGCGTTGTAATTGCTTGCCATCGCACGGCCATATGCGCCCGTGACGGGCACGGCGAGGAGGTCACCGCGAGCGGTGTCCGCAGGCAAGTCGACGTCGCGCACCACGATGTCGCCGGATTCACAGTGCTTGCCGACCACGCGCGACAGCACATCGGGCGCAATCGAGGTGCGGGACGCGAGCGCCGCGGTGTAAGTCGCGCCGTAGGTGATCGTGCGCATGTTGTCGCTCATGCCGCCGTCGACGGCCACGTACTGACGCTCACCGTCGCCATCGAGCTTCACATGCTTCACCACGCCGACCCTGTACACGGTGGTGCCGGCAGGCCCAGCGATCGCGCGGCCAGGCTCGATGCCGATGCGCGGCCAGCCTGCTCCCGCCGCCTCAACCTCTTGAGCGACGACATGAGCGATCTCGCGGGCCGCCTTCTCGACGTCCATCGCCTCTTCTTCAGGGGTGTATGCAATCGCGTAGCCGCCGCCGAGGTCAACCTCGGGCATCTCATACCCGGTCTCGGCTGCGAAGTCGGCACGGAGTCGAAGCATGCGGTGTGCGGACTCGCGGAAGGCGTCGATCGAGAGGATCTGTGAACCGATGTGCGTGTGGATGCCTCGCAGGTCGAGGGATGCAGAGGCGTGCACCGCGCGGAGCGCCTCGAACGCCGCCCCCGTCGCGAGCGAGAGCCCGAACTTCTGGTCCTCATGCGAGGTTGCGATGTATTCGTGTCCGCCCGCATGGACACCGGTCGTCACGCGCACGAGCACGGGCGCCTCAACGCCTGCCTCAGCCGCAAGGCGGCTCAGCACCTCGATCTCGGTGAGGGAGTCGACCACAATGTGGCCCACCCCCACCTCAAGCGCCCGCGTCAGCTCAGCGTCGGACTTGTTGTTGCCGTGCAGCGTGATGAGGTCACCGGGAACACCCGCCCGCAGAGCGATCGCGAGCTCGCCGCCCGAGGCGACGTCGATGCCCAGGCCGTCCTCATGCACCCAGCGAGCAATCTGGCTGCTGAGCAGGGCCTTTGACGCGTAGTACACCGTGCATGTGGTGCCGTGCTCAGCGAAGGCCGCACCAAAGTGATCGCGGAACGCACGGGCGCGCCCGCGGAAGTCATCCTCATCCACCACATACAGCGGAGTGCCGTGCTCGCGGGCGAGATGACGAACGTCAACGCCTCCGATCGACAAGGCGCCGTCGGGCGTGCGCGCGCATGTCGCGGACCAGACCGGCATCGTCACATCCTCTCGGGCGCGCTCACGCCAAGGAGACCCAAGCCATTGCGAAGCACCTGGCCGGTCGCTTCGTTGAGCCACAGGCGGGTGCGGTGAAGATCAGTGATCTCCTCGTCACCTTGCGGTGTGACTCGCGTGCGGTCGTACCACTGGTTGAAGGCGGCCGCGACCTCTTCGAGGTAGCGAGCGACGCGGTGCTGCTCGCGGAACTCGACAGCTTGGCTCACCACACGAGGGAACTCGCCAAGCACGCCAAGCAGCGCGGACTCCGATTCGTGGGTGAGGAGTGAAGCGTCGAAGCCATCCTCACGGCGAATGCCGTATTCGGCCGCGTTGCGTGCCACGCCAGCAGTGCGGGCATGCGCGTACTGCACATAGAACACCGGGTTGGCGTTCGTGGCCGAGGACAGGAGGTCAAGGTCGATGTCGAGAGTCGAATCGGCGCTTGACCGGGTGAGGGCATAGCGGGCTGCATCCACACCGACCGCGTCGACGAGGTCCTCCATCGTCACCACGTTGCCAGCCCGCTTCGACATGCGCACGGGCAGGCCGTCCTTCACGAGGTTGACCATCTGGCCGATGATCACTTCCACCGAGTCGGGGTCGTATCCGAGCGCGGCTGCCGCGGCCTTGAGGCGCGCGATGTAGCCGTGGTGGTCGGCACCCAACAAGTAGATGCAGAGGTCCGCACCGCGCTCGCGCTTGTCGCGGATGTAGGCGATATCGCCGGCGATGTAGGCGGCATGACCATCCGACTTGATGACAACCCGGTCCTTCTCATCCCCGAAGGCGCTCGAGCGCAACCACCAGGCGCCCTCGGCCTCGTAGAGCGCACCGGACTCCTTCAGTTCGGCAACGGCCGTGTCGACCTTGCCTGTCTTGTGGAGCGAGTCCTCGTGGAAGAACACGTCGAAGTGGACACCGAAGTTCTTCAGCGACTCCTTCACCTGCTCGAACATGAGGTTGACGCCACGCGAGCGGAAGAACTCCTGCGCCTCGTCACGGGGCAGCTCGAGCGGGTCGCGTTCGCCCGCTTCCATCGCGCCCTGGAGCACGGTGTTGGCGATCTCTTCGATGTACGCGCCTCCGTAGCCGTTCTCGGGAGTGTCCTCACCGAGCAGGAAGGCGAGCAGCGATGCCGCGAAGTTGTCGATCTGGACGCCGTGGTCGTTGAAGTAGTACTCACGCGTCACCTGTGCGCCGTGGAACTCGAGGAGTCGGCTGAGCGAGTCGCCAACAGCAGCCCACCGCGTACCGCCCAAGTGGATGGGGCCCGTGGGGTTGGCGGAGACGAACTCGACGTTGACGTGCAGTCCACGCATCGTGTCGCCGCGGCCGTAGTCCACACCGGACGTCACGATGGTGCGGGCGAGCTCGCCCGCGGCACCCGCAGCAAGGCGAATGTTGATGAAGCCCGGGCCTGCCACCTCGGCGGAGTCGATGCCGTCCACTGTGATCAAGCGGGCAACAAGCAGCTCAGCGAACGCCCGCGGGTTGGTGCCCGCCTTCTTCGCCAGCTGCATTGCGACGTTGGTCGCCCAGTCGCCGTGATCGCGCACCTTGGGTCGCTCTACTCGCACGTCCACGACGTCTTCGTTGGCAAGGGCGATCTCGCCAGCGGCGATGCCCTCTTCAATACACACGGCGATGGTGGCGGAGAGTTCTTCGGGAGTCACCATCGGATTCTATCGACCTCCCTGGGAGGCCGGTGGCCGAGCGCTCTGTGGGCCCCAAGCCGTGCCGACGCTCGACGCTAGCCCGACCAGTCCCCCAGCTCAGCCTGAACGCGCTTTGGCAAGGACGACCGCACAATCGCGTATCCCGAATGCAGGGCCTCGATGATGATGTCGCGCGGCACCGCCGCATCGAGGTCGATCGAGATCCACAGCCGCTTGTTTGCGTAATACCCGGGCGTCACGCCCTCAAACTCGGCGACGAGCGCCGCGTTGTCATCGGGATCGCCTTTGATCGTGAGGAGCCTGCCCCCATCGCGACCTCCTCCCACTCTCGCGAAGTGCTTTCCGCCTACCTGGAAGGTCTGCGCACCCCAATCGGGATACGGCACCACCTCGACCCCCGGGAGGTCGGCAATCGCGTGAAGAATCCAGTCCTCTACCGCCGCAAGTGACGTATGCATGCTGCTGACGTTAGCGTCGGCCCCTGACAGACGCTCGCCGCAAGGTCCGGAACCTCCCTGCTACCCTTGACCCTCGCGGGCGCGAGCCCGCACGCCCCCGTAGCTCAGCGGATAGAGCGCCGGTTTCCGGTACCGTAGGTCGCAGGTTCGATTCCTGTCGGGGGCACTTTTCGCGCGGTGCATCTCCCGCACTTTCCTGGGCCTCTTCCTACGATGGCCGTATGACCGCCGATGCCGCATCATCCCCGAGGCTCGGTCTTGCGCTCGGCGGAGGCGGTGCTCTAGGCGCCGCGCATGTGGGCGTTCTTGAGGTTCTCAAAGAGCGCGGAATCCGCCCTCACATCGTGGTTGGCACGTCCATTGGGTCTCTCGTCGGTGCCGCGTACGCCGCAGGGATGCCGCTCGCCGAGCTGAAGGCCCACACGCTCGAAGCGACCTGGTCCGACTTCGGCGCTCTCACCTTGACGCCCGGCTTAGGCATTCTCGACACTGCAGGACTCAAGGACTCGATCACGCGGATGGCGGGCACCGAGATCCTCATCGAGGACCTCCCCCTGCGCTACGCGGCGATCGCGGCCGACCTTTCAACCCGCTCCCCCGTCATCATCGATTCAGGACCCGTGGCCGACGCTGTGGCCGCCTCGTGTTCGGTGCCCGGGCTCTTTCGCCCGACGCGCCTGGGCGGCCACCTCTATGTCGACGGCGGTGTGCTGCAGAACCTCCCCCTCGAGTCGACCTTTGCGCTTGGCGCCGACTACGTCATCGGTGTGCGCCTCGCACCCGAGTGGGATGCGTTGCCGATCATGCGGACGGCCACGCACGTCCACGAGTTTGAGATTCGCAATGATGTCACCGTCATCCGCCCGCGTCTTGGCACCCGCTCCCAATGGATCGCCCGCGATCTGCCCGAACTCGTCCAGTTGGGACGCGAGGCCGCAGAGCGGGACCTGCCCGCCACGCTGCCCACCCCCTGAGAAGGTCCTCGGGGTGAACCCCGAGTGGATGAGTCCTGAGATCAGCCCTCCGGGTGATGCCGCGTGGGCGCCCGCGCCCCTAGCGTCGGGAGGAGAGAGATTTCGAGGAGTCACGATGCGGACACGAATAGCTGCGCTTGGCATTGCTGCGGCAGTCCTCGCCCTCACTGCATGCATGTACACCGGCTCGGGCCCGATGCTGACGAAGGGCGACCTCGCAGGCCACACGACGGACGAGTCCCGTGACGTCGCCGGCTTCACGGCGATCGCCATGGGCGGCAATGCCGACCTCACCGTGACCGAAGGAGAAGAGTTCTCCGTGATCGTCACGGCGGACGAGAACCTCCAAGAGCATGTGGCGACCCGAGTGAAAGGATCGACTCTCGAGATCAGCCAGGAGTACTCGTACTTCGGCACCCCGCCGCGGGTGGCTGTGGCGGTGACGTTGCCCGTGCTGTCCAAGGTCTCCCTCAGCGGATCGTCGGACGCGACAATCCGTGTCACCAATCCTGAGTCGCTTGAGGTCAGCGTCAGCGGCTCTGCTGATGTGGATCTCCGTGCCGATGCGACGGTGCTTGCACTGTCGGTGAGCGGCTCCGGTTCGATCATCGCGAATGGAACTGTCTCGACCGCGACGCTCTCCGTCTCCGGATCGGGTGAGGTGGACGGCACCAATCTCACGGCTGGCGAGGCGAAGGTACGAGTGTCCGGTTCCGGCGATGTGTGGGTGCGAGCACGCGAAATCCTCGATGCACAGGTATCGGGATCAGGTCACGTCACATACTTCGGCGATCCCGCGGTGTCCACAAACGTGTCCGGCTCCGGCCGCGTGGAGCGAGGCGAATCGTGAGAAGCGCCGAGCGCCCGTCAGGGCTGCGCGGCGGGAGACGCCGGCGGCGAGGTCTGCGAGCCCGAGTTGTCCCGATCGGGATCTGAGGTGGACGGCGCCGTGGTCTCGGGGGCATCGGGGGCATCGGGCATGGTGTCGGACAGGACGATCTCGCCCGCATCCGAGGCACCGTCGGCCCAGTTGGAGTTGCCGTAGTGACCGATCGCGTTGACACCAGGCGCGTACTCCCAGTGCCACGGTTCGTACTTGCGGAACTTTGCCCAGTCCGGGTTGAAGTACCCAAAGGCCGCCGCGTTCTCCTTCAGCCAGTTGAAGGGCTTGCCGGAGTCGTCACCGGAACACAGGTCGAAGGCAAGACCGAAGCCGTGCATCGACGTGCCGGGCGAAGCCGCGAGATAACCACGCAGCGACTTGATGCGCGACTGGTCGGCGTACGAGCGGTAACCACCTTGGATGCAGAGGTCGCGCCCGAAGGCCGCCTTGAACTGCTCGTTCATCTGCGCGAGGGCGATCGCAGCGTCGGCGCGCATCTGAGCACCGCCCCAGATCGTGCACAGCTGGTCGGCAGGCAAGTTGCCGTTGTCCGTCGTGTTGTACTCCGCGGGGGGCAGACAGTCGGGCAGCGCCTCGATCAGGACGTACGGCGTAGCCGCGCGCGCGACCGCGAGCGCTTGGGCCTGGTCGTCCACCGAGGGCATGTCAACGATGGTGGGGATCAGCTGCGGTCCATCGCCGAGCAGCGCGTGGCCGGTCGTGGGCGATTCACCGAGCACGACACCGGGAACGTTGGCCACGGGGTTCTGGTAGGCGACCACCGTGCCGATGATCGGGTAGACGACCATTGCCAACGCAAATCCGCCAAGCACACCGCCGCGCGCGAACAGCTTGCGGCGGCGATGGGTCGTGCGGATCCGGAGCTCGCGGGTCTCGGTCAGGCGCTTGATCCGACGCGACACCACATTGCGAGCGTGGGCTGCCATGTGCGGATCGAGGTGCGCAGCGTGACCAGGGATCTCTCCACTGAAAGGCGAGGCAAAAGGCTCAATCGGGGGGGCGGATGCGGGGTCGCTTGCGCGCTGCGGCAGCGTAGTCTCTGCGGTCACGCACGTCCTCCGAGATCGTCCAGCCCCCTGCGCCCGGATCAACGAGTGACCGCGAAGCACCGTGCCAGTGTAACCAATCCGTTATCTTCGGGCTAGCCCCGGTCTAGTCGCCTTCGGATCGAGCGACCGAATCCCGCACCTCACCGACGAGTTCTTCGATGATGTCCTCGAGGAACACGACGCCCTCAATCCCTTTGTCGGAACGCACCAGCGCAACGTGCGCGCCCGAGCGTCGCATCGCGGCCAGCACGTCCTCGATCTCCTCGTCGACCGGGACCACGGATATGTCTCGGATGCGCCAGTCAGCGAGTGGCTCCTCCCGTTCCTGCGGCCGCACTTGCAATGCGTCCTTCATGTGGAGATAGCCGACGACGCTGCCATCGGCCTCGCACACCGGGAAGCGGGAGTAGCCGGTCTCCACTGCCATGCGCTCGAGGTGTTCCGCTGAGACGCCGCGCTTGACGCAGGTGACATCGGTGAAGGGCACCATCACGTCGTGTGCGCGGTGGTCGGAGAACTCGATCGCTCCCGTGAGGAGGCCCTCGGGGTCCGCAAACGTGCCCTCTTCGTTTGAGCGGGCGACGATCGACTGGACCTCGTCCGCGGTGAAGGCAGAGGTGACCTCGTCACGCGGCTCGATTCCCACCATCCGCAAGAGCAGGTTGGCGAAAGCATTGAGGGCTCCGATGAGCGGGCGGACCGCCCTGCCGATCCATACGAGGGGCGGACCGAAGACAAGTGCGGCACGATCAGGGCTCGACACCGCTGCGTTCTTCGGCACCATCTCGCCCACGATCACGTGCAGCCCCACGATGATGAAGAGGGCGATTGCAACCGCGACGGCGTGCGATGCGCTCTCCGACAGATAGGGATGGAAGACGCCTTCGAGCGCGTGGGCGATCGCAGGCTCCGCGACGGTTCCAAGAGAGACCGAACACACCGTGATGCCGAGCTGCGCCGTGGCAAGCATGAGGGAGACGTTCTCCATCGCCCACAGCACCGTGATGGCGGCCCTGTTGCCCTCTTCCGCCTTGGGTTCGATCGAACTGCGCCGAGCCGAGATGATGGCGAACTCCGCGCCCACAAAGAAGGCGTTGGCGAGCAGCAGACCGACGACGGCCGCGATCATCCACGGGCTCATGAGCGGCCCCCAGCCTCAGCGTCGGCGTCATCGACGGGAAGCGGTGTCGCACGCACCCGGTCGATCCGGCGTCCGTCCATGCGCTCCACGCGCAAGGTGATGCCGTCGGTCACCACCTCATCCCCCGTCACGGGCAGTCGGCCGAGCGAGGCCATGATGAGACCGCCCACCGTCTCGTACACATGCGACGACGGCAGGCGCAGTCCCGTCAGTTCTGCCACCTCATCGGGGCGCAAGACGGCGGGGATCACCCACGCACCACCGGCCGCGCGGAACACGTGGGCGCGGCGTGAGTCATGTTCATCCGCGACCTCGCCGACGAGCTCCTCGACCACATCTTCGAGGGTGACGAAGCCTGCCGTGCCGCCGTACTCGTCGACGACGATCGCGCACTGCATGCCGAGGTCCTTGAGTTCGACGAGGAGCGGACGCAGCGGCATCGTCTCAGGCACCCGGGGCGCATCGACCATGAGGGTGCGCACTGAGGTGTCCTCTCGCTCATGCGAGGGAACCGCAATGACATGGCGGATGTGGACAAGACCGACGACGTCGTCATGACCATCGCGGATGACGGGAAAGCGAGAGTGACCTGTGCCGCGAGCGAGCGCCAGGACATCCGCGGCGCTCGCGTCGACCGGCACGGTGTGGACGCGCGTGCGGTCGGTCATCACGTCGACCGCCGCGAGGTCGTCCATCTCGAGCGTGTTCTTCAGCAGCAGCGCGGTGGTGGGAGCGAGAGTGCCTGCCTCGGCAGAGCGACGCACAAGGGCCGCGAGCTCTTGGCGCGAACGCCCTCCAGCGAGCTCTTCGCGAGGTTCGATGCCGAGCAGGCGCAGGATCCCGTTCGCCGCGCCGTTGAGGCCCGCGATCAGCGGGCGCAGCACCGCCGTGAACCCCAACATGAAAGGCGTGACCGCGCGCGCCGTGCCAAGCGGGTTCGCAATCGCCGCGTTCTTGGGCACCAGCTCGCCCACGATCATCGAGAAGGCGTTGACGACAATGAGCGCGGCGACAGTCGCCACCGTGATCGCCGCGGCGTCTGCCAAGGGGGTGCGCTCCATCGGCCCCGAGAAGAGGCTGACGAGAGCAGGCTGAGCGGTGTAGCCGAGCAGCACGGTGGTGAGAGTGATGCCGACCTGCGCACCGGAGAGCTGGGTCGACAGCGAACTCAATGCCGAGCGGATTCGACGCTTGCCGGGCGTCGACTCTGTAATAGAGGAGGGGTCAAGCGCAACGAGCGCAAACTCGGCGGCAACAAACAGCGCCGTGCCGATCGTGAGGCCGACGCCGAGGGCGACAAGCAGCCAGGCGGTCATCCGTTGTGGCTGAGACTGTCGGAGTCCATGGTGCGACTACTGTACTCGAAGCAGACCTCACACGTTCGGATGAAAGTATTATACTTTCCATAGAACATTTGTATCGAGGAAGGGATCCACGTGGACGGCACCATCACAGTTGATGGCCTCACCAAGCGCTTCGGGAACATCGTCGCGGTCAATGACCTGAGCTTCACCGCAAGGCCCGGCCGCGTCACAGGCTTCTTGGGACCGAACGGCGCCGGCAAGTCGACCACGCTGCGCGCACTCGTCGACCTCGTGCGCCCCACCTCTGGGTCCGTGACGATCGGTGGCAAGAAGTACACCGATCTCGACAATCCCGCAGCCCAGGTCGGCACCCACTTCGGCGGCTCGTTTCACCCCGGCCGCACCGCCCTTGACCACTTGCGCGTGTACGCACCGCTCGTGGGAGTCGATGACGCCCGTTGCGCCGAGACCCTCGACGCCGTCGGCCTCACCGAGGCAGCCAAGCGCCGCGTCGGCGGCTTCTCGCTCGGCATGAAGCAGCGCCTCGGCCTCGCGACCGCCTTGCTTGGCCGCCCGCGCGTGCTTGTCCTCGACGAGTCAGCAAACGGTCTCGACCCTGCTGGCGTGCGGTGGCTGCGCGAGTTCCTGCGCGCTTTCGCCGCTGATGGCGGCACCGTGCTGCTCTCGTCGCACCTGCTGTCCGAGGTCGAGCAGACCGTCGACGACGTGGTCATCGTGTCCCGTGGCACGTTGCGCCACCAGTCGAGCCTCGCTGAACTTCGCCAACTCGCCACCCCCACCGTCTCGTTGCGCTCCCCCAACGCGGAGGGCTTGCGTGCGCTCGTCACCACTCAGTTCGCCGACGCTGTGATCGAGTTGAGCGACGGCTACGCCCGCCTGTCGAACATCTCTGGGGCCGACGCCGGTGCCGCCGCCCACAAGGCAGGCCTGGAGCTTCACGAACTTGCCGAAGGCGGCGAAAGCCTCGAGAGCGTGTTCCTCAACCTCACCGAAGACGAGTCCGCCGCCGGCGAAGCCGATGCCACGAGCGAGGAGGTGGCCGCATGAGAACGCTCATCACGTCTGAATGGCGCAAGCTCCTCACCACCCGGATGTGGTGGCTGCTGCTCGGCATCATGGTCGTCACTGTCGCGGCCTTCTCCGGACTCTTCGGCTTTGCGCTCTCCGTCGACGGTGCCACCGGCACGGGTGAGGACGCGATCGCCCTCGACTCACGGACCATCGCGCTCACCGTCTACACGCTTGGCGTCTCGCTCGGCTACGTGTTCCCCATGACCCTCGGCGCGCTTCACGTCACCGGCGAGTTCCGCCACGGCACCATCGACACCACCTTGCTCGCCTCACCCCACCGCGGTCGTGCGATCGCGGCGAAGATCATCTCGGTTGTGCCGATGGGCCTTCTCTACGGCATCGCGTCGATGGCGGCCGGTCTGGGCGCAGGCATGATCGCACTCGCCATCACGGGCCAGCCCCTCGAACTGGGCGAGACTCAGATCTGGCGCTCTCTCGCCCTTGGCATTGTCGCCCTTGCGGCGTGGATGGTCGTGGGTGTCGGCTTCGGCTCCGTGCTGACCAACCAGGTCGCGGCGATCGTCACGCTGCTTGCCTTCACACAGTTTGTCGAGCCGATCCTGCGCATGGTCCTTGGCGCATGGTCGGCCACACAGGGCATCGGGAAGTTCCTGCCAGGTGCCGCAGGCGAGTCCATCGTGGGTGCGTCGTTCTACTCCGCATCGGGCATGGGCGGCCTGCTTCCGGCCTGGGGAGGACTCCTCGTCCTCATGGCGTACGCCCTCGTCACGGCCCTTGTGGGACGCTTCACGACGTTCCGCAAGGACCTCACATGACCGCTCCGCGAACATATGCGAGACACGCATAACGATTTGGCCAAAGTGGACGACGGAACCGGTCGCACGGTCGTTTAGGCTGGTGTTGCATCAAGAACCACAAGTTCTTGTCTCGACGTCGAGAAAGTGAGCGGTCCGGACGTGTCCCCCTCCCAACCCCGGTCGAACGAACGGCTATCGGTGTCGCGCGCTGACGGAGCACCTTCCGTAGCGTCGCTGGTTCTCGGTGGCGAAGCGTCAGGTGACGCCGCCCCCGTCGCCGCTGAAGCGAGCGCAAAAACTGTCAGCGCAGAGTCTTCCGCGGCAAGCGCCCCGACTTCCACCGCAAGCGCTGTTGCTCCGCCGCCACCGCCGCGGGACTACGCACCGCCGGCGCCCGCACCGAGTGTGACTCCAACGACGCCGACGCCGGAGGTGGCCGCACCCACCCCGGTCGCGGACGTGCAGCACGAGACCTTGCCCACTCAGCCGATCGCAATGTCGGTCGCTCCGAGCGCGGCCTACCTGCAGCGCCCTGAGCACCCAGAGCGACTCCACAAGGACGTGCGCCAGGGCGTCGAGCGCCTGCGTGGACCCGCCGCGCGCGTCGTCACCAACATGGAGGCGAGCCTCGAGGTGCCCACCGCTACGAGCGTGCGCACCATTCCGGCAAAGCTCCTCATGGACAACCGCGTCGTGATGAACAACCACCTCGCCCGCACCCGCGGCGGCAAGGTGAGCTTCACCCACCTCATCGGCTACGCCATTGTCGAGGCGCTCGCCGAGTACCCGGCGATGAACGTGTCGTACACGGAGCAAGACGGCAAGCCTGCCGTCATGACACCGCCGAACATCAACTTTGGCCTCGCCATCGACCTCGCCAAGGACGACGGCCAGCGTCAGCTCCTCGTGCCGAGCATCAAGGATGCGGGCGATATGGACTTCGCCCAGTTCTGGGAGGCCTACGAGACTCTCGTGCGCCACGCCCGCGCAGGCACCCTGCAGGCGAGCGACTTCCAGGGCACCACGATCACGCTCACCAACCCCGGCACCATCGGCACTGTTCACTCGGTACCCCGTCTCATGCAGGGCCAGGGCGCCATCATCGGCGTCGGTGCCATGGACTACCCGGCGGAATACCAGGGCTCTTCTCCCGAGACCATCGCTCGTCTCGGGATCTCCAAGGTGCTGACGCTCACGTCGACGTATGACCACCGCGTCATCCAAGGCGCGCAGTCCGGCGAGTTCTTGGCGCTGGTGCACAAGAAGCTCCTCGGCCTCGATGGCTTCTACGATCGCGTCTTCGTCGCGCTCCGCGTTCCGTATGAGCCGGTGCGCTGGGTGGCCGACGCGGCGACGGACGAAGAGACCGAGCTCGCCAAGCCGGCCCGCATCGCCGAGTTGATCCACGCCTACCGCTCACGTGGCCACCTCATGGCGGACGTCGACCCCCTCAGCTCGCGTCCGCGCAAGCACCCGGACCTCGACGTGCAGACCCACGGCCTCACACTGTGGGACCTCGACCGCGTCTACTCGACCGGAGGCTTCGCAGGCCAGCAGCGCTGGAAGATGCGCGACGTTCTCGGCCGCTTGCGCGATGCGTATTGCCGCACCATGGGTGTCGAGTACATGCACATCGCTGACCGCGCTCAGCGTGCGTTCTTCCAGGAGCGGCTCGAGCACGGCTACGTGAAGCCGAGTCGCGAGGAGCATCTGCGCATCCTCGGGCGCCTCAACGCAGCCGAGGCGTTCGAAGCCTTCCTCCAGACCAAGTACGTGGGTCAGAAGCGCTTCTCGCTCGAAGGCGGCGAGAGCCTCATCCCGCTCCTCGACGCCGTGCTGTCCTCTGCGGCCCGCAGCGGCATTCACGAAGTGTGCGTCGGCATGGCCCACCGCGGCCGTCTCAATGTGCTTGCGAACCTCGCCGGCAAGTCGTACAGCCAGATCTTCTCGGAGTTCGACGGCACCGCTGTGCCTGGCTCCGTGCAGGGTTCGGGCGATGTGAAGTACCACCTCGGCACCGAGGGCGTCTTCACTGCCGACACGGGCGAGACGACGCAGGTCTACCTCGCCGCCAACCCGTCGCACCTCGAGGCAGTCAACCCGGTGCTCGAGGGAATCGTGCGTGCCAAGCTCGACCAGCTCGGCGCCGACCCCACGACCGACGGCTACCCGGTGCTGCCCGTCCTCATCCACGGCGATGCCGCCTTTGCCGGCCAGGGCATCGTCCAAGAGACGCTCAACATGGGCCAGCTGCGCGGTTACAAGACCGGCGGCACAGTCCACGTCATCATCAACAACCAGGTGGGCTTCACCACTGGCCCGCAGGACTCACGCTCGACGCGATACGCGACGGACATCGCCAAGGGCTACCAGATTCCGATTCTCCACGTGAACGGTGACGACCCGGAGGCCTGTGTGAGGGCCGCCCGCCTCGCCTTCGAATATCGCGAGGCCTTCAACCGCGATGTCATCGTCGACATGGTCTGTTACCGCCGCCGCGGCCACAACGAGGGAGATGACCCCTCGATGACGCAGCCGCGCATGTACGACCTCATCGAAGCAAAGCGTTCGGTCCGCCACCTGTACACGGAGGCGCTCATCCGCCGTGGTGACATCACGACCGACGAGGCCGAGCAGATGTCACAGGACTACCTTGCCCAGCTCGAGCGAGTGTTCCTCGAGACGCGTGAGGGCTTCAAGACTCCGGACACCGAGACGATCGCAGGCCTCGAGCTGCCCGCATCACAGTCCTCCGACGCCGGCATGATGGTCGGTTGGAAGACCGCCGTGTCGGTGAGCCAGATTCAGCGCATCGGTGCCGCGCACACGCGCCCGCCGGAGGGCTTCCACGTTCACCCCAAGCTCGAGAAGCTCTTGGAGCGCCGCGAGGTGATGTCTCGTGAAGGCGGCATCGACTGGGGTTACGGCGAGCTGCTCGCGTTCGGCACGCTCCTCCAAGAGGGCGTTCCGATTCGCATGGCCGGCCAGGACGCGCGTCGCGGCACCTTCGTGCAGCGCCACGCCGTGTTCCACGACCGCTCAACGGGCGCCGAGTGGACACCGCTTGCGTACCTCAGCGCCGACCAAGCTCGGTTGGCGATCTACGACTCGCCGCTCAGCGAGTACGGCTGCCTCGGCTTCGAATACGGCTATTCGGTGGAGCGTCCCGATGCGCTCGTGCTGTGGGAAGCGCAGTTCGGTGACTTCGTCAACGGAGCGCAGACGATCATCGATGAGTTCGTGTCCTCTGCCGAGCAGAAGTGGGGACAGCGCTCATCCGTTGTCATGCTCCTCCCCCACGGCTATGAAGGCCAGGGACCGGACCACTCGTCCGCGCGCGTCGAGCGCTTCATGCAGCTTGCCGCAGAAGAGAACATGATCATCGCGATGCCCTCAACCCCGGCGTCGTACTTCCACCTGCTGCGTCGCCAGGCGTACTCCCGCCCGCGCAAGCCGCTCGTTGTCTTCACCCCGAAGTCAATGCTGCGTCTCAAGGCGGCCGCGAGCAACGTGGAGGACTTCACGACTGACACGTTCCGTCCGGTCATCGCCGACACGACGGCCGAGCCGGCTCTCGTCAAGCGTGTTCTGCTGTGCGCGGGCAAGGTCTACTACGACCTCATCGCGCAACGTGACAAGTCCGGCGACACGCGCACGGCGATCGTCCGCATCGAGCAGCTGTACCCGCTCGACGCTGACCAGTTGAGCGAGGCCCTCGCACCGTATGGCGACGCCGAGGTCGTGTGGGTTCAGGAAGAGCCGCTCAACCAGGGCGCTTGGTCGCGTATGTCCCTCGCTTTGCCTCGCATGCTTGGTAAGACTGTGGGTGTGGTGGCACGTGCCGCCGCCGCTTCTCCGGCCTCCGGACTGGCGTCAGTGCACCATGACGAACAGGTGGACCTTGTGACTAGGGCGTTCGACTCGTGATCAACGTCTTCTTCGTTGGAGATGACCTCACGGCGGGCCACGGTGACCCGAAAGCGCTTGGCTGGACTGGCCGCGTCGCGGCACGGACGCTCCCCCACGAGCCGAGCCTGCGCTTCCACACGCTCGCCGTACCCGGCGAGACGACGGGCGAGATGACGGCCCGCTGGGATGGCGAGGTGCTCCTTCGCACCCAGCACGTGACGGACGAGGACGCCATCACGGCAGTGCTCTTTGCGATCGGCCGCCACGACATCCACCGGGGCATCTCTCCCACGATGACGCGGCTCAACATCGCGAACGCCCTCGACCGTGCAAAAGCCCTTGGCTTCCGTGCCATGCTCGTCGGTCCGCCGCCGGGCGAGCCGCGTGATGACCAGGCCGTGGCCGAGCTGTCCGCGCTGTGCGGTGAGTCGGCCCAGCGTCGTGCCGTGCCCTACGTCGATATGTATGGCCCCCTCGCGCGCCATGAGCAGTGGATCGCGGACATGGCGATGGGCGATGATGACCTGCCTCGCCAGGCCGGCTACGGGCTCATGGCGTGGCTAGTCCTCCACTCTGCGTGGCACGACTGGCTGGGAATCGAGCACATCCCCGACTGAGCGGCCCTCAGCGCGCGTTCTAGAGCGCGAGATGGCGCTTGAGCGCCTCGTCTAGCCTGCGCACGTATTCGAGCGGCAGGGCGCCGATACTCGGTCCCACGCGGGACGCCGCAATCGTCCTCACCTGCTCTGCCAGCGCCTTCGCGTCGCGCGCCAGGCCGCCGACCCCGGCCGGGATCGCGACCTGAAAAGGCTTTGCGGGTGCCTCCGACGTGCTCAGCGGGACAACCGTGACGACTCCTGCACCCCGACGTGCAGCGGCAGCATTTGCGCCGTCATTCGACACAATGACCGCCGGCCGCTGGGCCTTCCCGGCGCGGTCGGCGCCTCCATCGAGAGCGACCCACCGGATCTCCCCCCGCCTCATCAGCGGCCCTTCGCCTTGACCCCGGCCGACGCTGCAGGAGGCGCCGCGCCATCGCCCGCCGCGGCATCCCACGGCTCGTCGTCGCCGGTGGAGCGCCAGTCATCCCACGCCTCGGCATAGTCCGCTTGCAGTTCCGCTGCTCGGAGGCGAGCGAGGGCGTGCTGGACGACAGCCGAACGGGATTCGAAGCCGGCCTCAGCGGCCAATCGGTCCACGAAGTCGACGTCCTCATCGGGCAGGCTGATCGACAGCTTGACGGTAGCCATGCCACCACAGTAGCACCGTCGTCTTACTTAGGTGAGACTACGGTCATACCCTGGTGCTACTGATCGTGAACTGTGCTCGCACAGGGCGCGATGGCCAGTGTTGACGAGGACTGCCGCTATGGCTGGTGCTGCACCAAGCTGTCAGCCGCGCATCCAGCATAACCCCTGGTAATCAGCGCAATAGGACGACACGCCGACAGAGTCGGCGGCAAGAAAGGCGCTACTGAATGACGCCTGCGTTACGCAACTCGACCGAAAGGTCCTGCGGCCGCGAAGCGATGGCAAGAGCGTCGTCGTATGCGACCACCCCGTCGCGCACAAGGGCGAGAAGGTGCTGGTCGAACGTCTGCATCTTGTAGTAGCCGCCCTCAGCGATGAGGTCCGCGATGGGCGGTTGGCTCTTCGGATCCACAATCGCCTCTGCGGTACGGCCGTGGTTCACCATGATCTCGGCCACCAGCGCGCGGCCGTTTCCGCCGACGCGGCGCACAAGACGCTGCGAGATGATTCCGCGCAGGGTCTGGGACAACGTGGCGCGGATCTGTGCCTGCTCATGCGGAGTGAAGAAGTCGACGATGCGGTTGATCGTGTCCTGCGCGTCCACCGTGTGGAGGGTGGCAAGGACGAGGTGGCCGGTCTCGGCCGCGGACAGCGCCGCCCGGACCGTCTCGACGTCGCGCATCTCACCGATGAGGATGACGTCGGGGTCCTGACGCATGGCGCCGCGCAATGCGTTCGAGAAGTCGAGAGTGTCCGAGCGAACCTCGCGCTGCGAGATGAGCGCCTTCTTGTCGTCGTGCAGCACCTCGATCGGGTCCTCGATCGTGATGATGTTGACCTCGCGATACGTGTTGATGAGGTCAACCATCGAGGCGAGGGTGGTCGTCTTGCCGGAGCCAGTCGGGCCGGTGACAAGCACGAGACCACGCGGTTCGAGAGCGAGGTCCGCGACAACCGGCGGGATGCCGAGCTCGTCCATCGGCTGCGCCCCCACCGCCACGCGGCGGAACACGAGGCAGTCGGTGCCCCGGGCTACATAGGCATTGACACGGAACCGTCCCACTCCGGACAGCGAGAAGGCGAAGTCGGCCTCATGAATGTCGCGGAACTGGGCAACAAGGTCCTCCGGAAGCACCTGGGCCACCATATTGCGGGTGTCCTCGGGCCGCAGCGGCGGCACCTGGAGCTTGCGAAGGCGTCCATCGACGCGGATACGCGGGGCGGAGCCCACCTTGCAATGCAGGTCAGAACCCCCAGTGGACGCCAAGGCGTGCAACAGCGGAATGACTGAAACGGGCTGGTCGCTCACGGTACCTCCATCGGCAGAGCGAGACGTCTGCTTGAGAGGGTACGGCCTTGTCGCGATCGGGGGAAGGCGGAACGCACTGTGCTTGCGTGCATGTGGGATGATGAGGGGTCGCAGCATCAGACCTAAGGGAGTAACCATGAGCAAGCGCGGTCGCAAGCGCAAGTCGCGTGCCAAGTCCGGCGCCAACCACGGCAAGCG
>ENA-UOVV01000885-UOVV01000885.1-compost-metagenome-genome-assembly--contig:-NODE-885-length-28435-cov-7.198837_pt1 | contig 28435 bp, 22 predicted proteins | sample MGYA00238155_ERZ761577 | MGnify/ENA primary metagenome ERZ761577 (study PRJEB28898, sample SAMN06268775) | compost metagenome | isolation source: Emeryville, CA | place: USA:Emeryville, CA | collected... | reverse complement strand
GCACCATCAGTGCGGCTTTTTTGTTTCACGTGAAACACTCAACTATTTTTGTAGAATGTTTGATAAGTACCATGTTATTGTAGTGGGTGCCGGTCATGCCGGCTGTGAGGCTGCGTTGGCTGCTGCCAGAATGGGCTCTCGAGTACTGCTTATTACCATGAATATGCAGACAATTGCGCAGATGAGCTGCAATCCGGCGATGGGAGGTATAGCAAAAGGACAGATTGTTCGGGAAATTGATGCACTTGGTGGAAACTCCGGAATTGTTTCTGATAAAAGCATGATTCAATTTCGGATGCTAAACAAATCGAAAGGTCCGGGTATGTGGAGCCCACGTACCCAAAATGACCGAATGTTGTTTGCTGCACTATGGAGACAATCAATAGAAAATTCGAAAGTGGATATCTGGCAGGATATGGTACGTGGGCTTATTGTTTCACGTGGAACAATTAAAGGAGTTGTAACCGGAATGGGTCACCATATTGAAGCAGACGCAGTTGTATTGACTAATGGCACCTTTCTAAACGGCACAATTCATATAGGTGAGAAGCAATTTGGTGGAGGTCGTATTAGTGAAAGCCGTGCAACAGGTCTTACAGAGCAACTTATTGAATTAGGCTTTGAAAGTGATCGTTTGAAAACAGGAACGCCCCCCCGTATAGACGGCAGAAGCCTGGATTATTCAAAAATGGAAATTCAGGAAGGCGATGAGGAAATTGTAGGATTTTCCTATATGCCTGTAGAAAGAATAGCGTCATCTCAACAACGGAATTGTTGGATTACTTACACAAGTGGCGAAGTACATGATATTCTGAAAACAGGATTTGAAAAATCCCCCATGTACCAGGGGCGTATCAAAGGAAGCGGCCCAAGATATTGTCCGAGTATTGAAGATAAAATTAGCCGTTTTGCTGATAAAGAGCGTCATCAGCTTTTTGTAGAACCGGAAGGCTGGGATACGGTGGAAATTTATGTCAATGGCTTTAGTACGTCTCTGCCCGAAGATGTGCAATATCGCGCTCTAAAAAAAGTTCCAGGTTTCGAAAATTGTAAGTTCTTTAGACCCGGCTATGCGATAGAATATGACTATTTCCCTCCTACACAATTGCACTTCACGCTTGAAACAAAGCTTATAAGCAATTTATTCTTTGCAGGACAAATAAACGGCACTACAGGTTACGAAGAGGCTGCTTGTCAAGGACTTATGGCAGGAATCAACGCTCATCAAAAAGTACACGGAAAAGAATCGATAGTTCTAAAAAGAAGTGAAGCCTACATCGGAGTACTTATAGACGACCTGATCAACAAGGGTACAGATGAGCCTTACCGAATGTTTACCAGCAGAGCTGAATTCCGAACAATACTTCGGCAAGATAATGCTGATCTGCGTCTGACAGAACTCGGGTATAAATTAGGACTTGCCTCGGAAGATCGATATCAGAGAATGGTAGAAAAGCGGGAGCAGGTGGAAAAAGTGAAGGTTATGCTTTCTCAATATGCTGCTGAGCCTTCCGAATCGAACCGCTATCTGACAGAGAAAGGTTCGGCATTGCTAAACGAAAGAATGAAGGCAAGTAAACTTTTGCTTCGACCAGAGCTCTTAATGAAAGACCTCACAGAAATTATTCCTCAGCTGAAAACGGCGCTATCCGGCTACGATAAATTGGTGTTGGAACAGGCGGAAATACAGGTCAAATATGATGTCTATATTGAGAAAGAGCAGGAATTGGTGAAAAAGATGTCTGCTCTTGAAGATTTATCTATTCCCGAAAGTTTCAATTATTATAAACTCACTTCCTTAAGTATGGAAGCCAGGCAAAAGCTGGATAAGATAAAACCCAGAACGCTTGGTCAAGCCAGCCGTATTAGTGGGGTAAATCCCAGCGACGTGCAGATTTTGATGGTGTATATGGGCAGATAGCCAATGTCAATTTCGGCAATTTTCCAGAGAAGGTTATGGACATTCAGACAGCTATCAAACATTACTGCAATTATCAGGATAGAAGCCACAAGGAAGTTCGAAATAAGCTTTATGAGCTGGGTTGCAGGACTGCAGAAGTAGAGGAATTGATTGCAGAACTTATTCAAACCGGCTTGTTAAGTGAGGAACGATATGCGCGCTCTATTGCCAGAGGGAAATTCAGGCTGAAACACTGGGGTCGTAAGAAGATTGTCCGGCAGCTACAGTTTCAACAGGTGTCTTCTTACTGCATCAGCAAGGCTCTTTCTGAAATCGACCCACAGGAATACCGGGACACGCTTAAAAAACTGGCGCAAAAAAAGTGGGAAGAATTGAAAATGGAAAAAGATCCCTTTTCAAGAAAAATGCGTGTGCTGCGTTATCTGCATCAAAAGGGTTACGAATCAGATCTTTCAAAGGATGTTTTGCAGGAAATATCCGGTGAATAGTGCTGTCTGCACCGTTATCTTTCGCTATATTTACACAAACAGCCCTTTTATGGTTCAACAGGTAACAGAAGGCGTGAGCGTTACGGTCGAGACCTTTTATCAGCCGGCACAATCCAATCCGCTGAGCTCAGAATATCTGTTTGCCTACCGCATTACGATCGAGAATCTTGGCAGCGTTCCGATAAAGCTTCTGAGAAGGCACTGGCATATTATGGATAGTAACGGCTCTTACAGGGAAGTGGAAGGTGACGGCGTCGTAGGGCAACAGCCGGTTATAGAGCCGGGAGCTAACTATCAATACGTTTCAGCTGCTAATCTTCGGAGCGAAATGGGCAAGATGTATGGAACGTATCAGATGGAAAACCTGTACAATAAACGACTGTTAACCGTAACCATTCCGGAGTTTCATTTGATTGCACCGTTTAAACTGAATTAGAAAACTTTAGCCGGCGAATTATTTGACCTGACTTTTTCCAGAGATAATACGGTCCAGATCTTTTTCTATCGATTCTTCTACAGTTTCCGTAATCCTTCCGATCTCTTTATCATCTTTCAGAACAATGATCGTAGGAACCAGCTTGGCTTTGTATTCCTTATGTTCCCCGTTCTTTCCTTCTTTGTTTCTGTCCACAGCTATGACTTTCACCTGCGTTTCAGGATATTCTGCCAGTTGTAAAGTCCGGTATAATTTGGGAATCAGATTTTGAGAATCTTCACACCAAGTACCGAGTAACACCACCAGATTATAATGCCGCAATTGATCCCTGAGCCGGTCGATCATTTCCATGTTTGGACTATAAGCTTCCACGCCAGAGTGAAACCAGGTAAAGGCAGGTTCATTGCTGAGCTCATGGAAGTCAATAATACCCTTGAAAAACATCGTTCCGCTTTCCGGATCATCAACGCGGTCATATTCAACCTGTGCGGCAGATTTCATGCTGATAAAAATTGTGAGCAGTAAGAGAATCTTTTTCATTTTTCTTCAGCTTGTGTAAATTGAATTTTTCAAACGTAATAATTGTTTTTTCAGTGTTTCCAGAGATGACCTTAACGAAGCTGTCCGTTCTAACTTTGCTCTTTCTTCTTTCAGAATAGTTTTAGCGCCAGCGAGCGTAAACCCCCTTTCCTTTACCAAATGATAAATAGTTGCAAGTTCACGAATATCTTCCGGCTTATAGAGGCGGTCACCCTTTTTGGTGGTACGAACTTTCAGCCGAAACTCCTTTGTCCAGAAACGGATATGTGAGGTATTTACGCGAAACAATGAAGATACTTCTCCTATTGTGTAGTATTGCTTTTCTGCCTGCCAGCCGTGGAGTATCGAAAAAGAACCGTCCACCTTTTCGATAGGTTCAGCAGGCTCTTTCTGACGTTTGCCCGGGTTTTGTTTTCGGCGAGGTTTCGCAGTTTTTTTTTCGGTAGGTACTACCGGCAAAAACTCTTCGCCAAATAAGCTCAGCTGGCTCATGTTACAAAATAAGAATCCTTCCCAAAATACTACAATATTAAGTCTTTATGGGGAGGTCGTCGAAGTCTCGATTGCCGCTCGGTAAATTAAAGTAATTTTGCCTTCTTAAAATGGCTTTCATGCGTTTAGCTACGTTGTACGACCGGGCACTGAATTTTGATTTTTTGACAGCAGAAGAAGGGATGTTTTTGTTTGAACATGCTCCGTTGACAGAGTTGATGTTTGTGGCAAATGAACTTCGAAAGATTCAGGTCCCTCACGGTAAAGTTACCTGGATCATTGACCGCAATATGAACACGACGAATGTATGTGTAGCTAACTGCAAGTTTTGCAACTTCTACCGTATTCCCGGTCACCCGGAAGCCTACATCACCGATCTGGACACTTATCGGGAAAAGATCGAAGAAACCTTTCGATACGGGGGTGAACAGCTCTTGCTGCAGGGAGGACACCATCCGGAATTGGGGCTTGATTATTATACACAATTGTTCCGGAAGCTAAAGGAAATGTATCCCAATCTTAAGCTTCATGCCTTAGGACCACCAGAGATTGCCCATATCTGTAAAGTTTCCGGCGTGTCTTATCATGAGGCTTTGCTTTCTTTGAAGGAAGCGGGTATGGACAGTATGCCCGGACCAGGTGCAGAAATTCTTAACGACCGTGTACGCCGCCTGATCTCGAAAGGAAAATGTGGTGCGCAGCAATGGCTCGACATTATGCATGAGGCGCACAAAATTGGCCTCACTACCACAGCTACGATGATGTTTGGTCATGTAGAGACCGTATATGAACGTTTCGAACATCTCGTAAAGATTCGTGAAGTTCAGGCGAAGAAACCGGAAAGAGCCAAAGGTTTCATCGCGTTTATCCCCTGGACATTTCAGGATGTTGACACGTTGCTCAGTCGTATAAGAGGAACGAAAAACCTTACGACCGCTGAAGAGTATATTCGGATGATCGCGCTAAGCAGAATAATGCTTCCCAACGTTAAAAATATCCAGGCTAGCTGGCTTACAGTTGGAAAGTCTGTTGCACAAATGTGTTTGCATGCCGGCGCCAACGACTTTGGGTCAATTATGATTGAAGAGAACGTAGTAAGCGCTGCAGGTGCGCCTCATCGCTTTACAGCCAAGGGTATTCAACAGGCAATTAACGAGGCAGGTTTTGAAGCTCAACTGCGAAATCAGCAATATGAGTTTAGAAAAATGCCGGAACAAATGGAGGAACAGGTAATTTCCTATTAATCGTTGAAATTAATACAGTTATTCCGTTTGCTGAATGCAAATCGTTTTTTATCCAAGCCTCAAGATAAATGACCAGAAAATCTTAATATTTTCCCAACCGAAGCGGGCAATATAGAGTCTTTTCGATTGTAACCTCCGGTTCCTGACCGGCTCACGTCCATGAACTATCGCGGTCTCGGCGCTGCTATACTTTTTTGTCTTTGTTTATGCGTAACAAAGGCACAAAACCTTGTGTCTAATCCCGGCTTTGAATCTTACAACTCCTGCCCCAACAGTTTTGTTTCCATGCCGTTCACTCCGAATTACGATGTGTTTCCCACCGTTTTGGACTGGACTACCCCGGTAAAGCAAACTACTCCCGACTATATGAACGACTGCGTTTCTACCGGAGGATCCTGGACTACACCCAATACTTTGTTTGGTTATCAGGTCCCGCATAGCGGAACGGCTTACAGCGGTATCATTGCCTTTCAGGGACAATACACCAACGGCATCCTGACTTACGATTATCGCGAATACCTTCAGACCCGATTGAAGAAGCCAATGGTGGCCGGCAAACAATATTGTGTACGTTTTTATGTTAGTCCAACCATTAGCGCCAATTTTAATTACAATTACGTAGCTCTTGATGAAGTAGGGGCAAACTTTTCTGTAAATAGACCTACAGATACGCAAAATCGGACAATTTCGCTTCCGTATCATATTGTGAATACACCCGGGAACTTTCTGACAGATACAGCCAAATGGTATCGTATCGGGGGAACTTACACGGCACAGGGCGGTGAAGAATGGCTGACGATTGGTTGTTTTAACGGCAATGGCACCGTGCTTGCGCACACACAAGTTTATCCGCCCATTCCCAACCCCGCGCTACCAAGCTGGAATTATCTTTTTGTGGACGATGTCATCGTTACGGAAATGAGTAGTGCTGATACTATTACCAGAACATGGGACACAACACTTTGCAGCACGACCGGACTGTACAAAACCTTCCAGGGAGTAAACAATGCTTTATCCTACCGTTGGCAGGACGGTTCTACCGGTAGCCATTATACGGCCATTGATACCGGAATCTACTGGTGTATTTCTTATATGGAATGTGGTTTTGTGGCGGACACGTTCAGAATATGGTATGCACCTGCTAAAAAGCTTGATCTTGGTAACGACTCCGTCAATTGTTTCTCACAACCGGTCACTATTGCTGCAAACTACCCTTTCGATACTTATTCCTGGAGCACCGGCCACAATACACGCTCGATTACCGTGAATCAAACAGGCACTTATGCCCTACAGGTAAGCGATATTTGTGGAATCCAGACAGACACCATACGTGTTGTAATACAACCGCCAACCCCTCCTCCGGTAGTCCGTGATACACTTATATGTCAGTATGTGCAGCAGCCAACTTTGCAGGTGCAGGGAACCGATCTTGTATGGTATTATCCAAACTCCTCCACCCCACTTTCACAGCAACCATATGTGATGACGGATATATTAGGATTGCACACATTTTATGTGGCGCAGAAGATTGGATATTGTGAAAGCCCAAAAGTTCCGATAGAGATTACCGTAAAATCCGGACCGGTGGCAGATATCGGAGATTATCATGCTTTATGTACGGGTAGGGATTCTGTTATCGGCAGGGCATATAGCAATGTTTCCTATCTATGGAATACCGGAGAACGTACTCCCTATATTTATCCAAAGAAAACAGGTACCTATCAACTTTCGGTAACCAACGAATGCGGCACCGCCAGCGACACCGCTTTTGTTGAAATTTTCCCCTGCGACGATTGCCTGTTTTTGCCCAATGCCTTCACTCCCAACGGCGACGGGCGAAATGATATATTTGCACCGGTGATTAAATGTCCGGTGTACAATTATCGGCTCCGGATCTATAATCGCTGGGGTGAGGAGATTTTTTCCAGTCAGGATTTGTCTAGGGGCTGGAATGGCATGAATGGTAGTGAAAGGGCAGATGTGGGGGTCTATGCTTACCTGTTAGAATATAATTCAGCAAACACCCGGTTTAGAAAATTTTTAAAGGGTAATGTTACTCTTATTCGTTAATCTTTCATTTTCAGGAAAAAATATCTCTGCTGACAGACACGCTGGATTTACCACCTTTACAATTGGTAACTTTGCGCCCTGTCGATGCGCCGAAAGTTTAAGATAGCACTGGTTGGTAACCCTAATAGCGGAAAGAGTTCCCTGTTTAATGTTCTTACGGGGCTCAACCAAAAAGTGGGAAATTTTCCCGGTGTTACTGTGGATAAGAAGGTCGGAAGTTGCCGGCTCAGCGAGACGCTTACCGCCCAAATCATAGACTTACCTGGTACTTATAGTTTGTATCCTAAAAGTGCCGACGAACAGGTCACATACGAAGTCTTACTCGACAGCAAGAACGAAGATCGTCCTGACCTGATCGTGGTAATAGCTGACGCTTCCAACCTCAAACGCAATCTCCTGTTCTGCTCACAAATCATGGATCTGAAGATTCCTGTAGTGATCGCGCTTACCATGAACGATATTGCCCGCAGAAAAGGAATTATCATAGACATCGAAGGCTTAGAGCGCTTGATGGGAAACCCTGTAGTAGCCATCAATCCTAGACGAAACAAAGGAATCAGTCAGTTAAAAAAGACGATTCAAGACCTCCATCAACAAACGTTCTCCAAACGTCCCGATTTCATAGATGTAGAGGAACTTACCGGTTCCTGGATTTCTGAACTCCGCGAGATAAGTCAGGCCGAAAGCGATTATCAGGCCCTGCATGTAGCCTGCAATTTTCGCGAGTTGAGTTATCTAAATGCTGCTCAAAGAATACAAATTGCCGCCTTGTTGGATGTCAACAACTTTCATAAAGGCAAAGTGCAGGCAGAAGAGGTGATGGAGCGCTATAGCAGAATTGCCTCTATCATGGCACAATGTGTTGTAGAAGAAAGCCCTTTGAAGAAAACGGTGATGAGCGAACGCATTGACAAAGTGTTATTGCATCCCGTGTATGGAAATTTAATTCTGTTGGCAGTTTTGTTGTTGCTTTTTCAAAGTATCTTCTGGCTTGCAGAGTATCCTATGACCTGGGTGGAAGAAGGCTTTAGCCGGGTAAGCGGAATGCTCGACAATGCAATGCCCGAAGGATGGTTTAAAGATTTGCTGATCAATGGCGTGCTGGCAGGAATAAGTGGTATCGCTGTATTTGTTCCGCAGATTATGATCCTGTTTGGTTTCATCACGATTCTTGAAGACAGCGGTTATATGGCGCGCATCAGCTTCCTCACCGACCGGTTGATGCGAAGTGTAGGCCTGAACGGAAGATCGGTGATGCCTTTGATCAGTGGTATGGCCTGTGCCGTGCCGGCGATCATGGCTGCGCGTACCATTCCTAATCGTAAAGAACGGCTCATAACCATTATGGTTACGCCATTGATGAGCTGTTCTGCCCGTCTGCCCGTATATACAATCCTTATCGGACTCGTAATTCCGAATAAATCATTTGGAATTTTTAATCTGCAGGGGCTTGTATTAATGGGACTTTACCTGTTAGGATTTTTTATGGCGCTGGTGGTGTCCAAAGTGCTCAATTTCCTTGTAAAAGTGAAAGAGAAAACATTCTTTCTCATGGAGCTTCCGGTTTATCGTGCACCTCGTTGGAAGAATGTGGGAATTACCATGGTTGAAAAGGCCAGGGTGTTTATTACAGATGCAGGTAAAGTAATTATGCTGATTTCCCTGCTGCTTTGGATGATGGCCTCTTTCGGGCCGCTGGCACGGATGTCGGCAGTGGAAAGCAGATACGACGAGTTGTTGCGCACAAATCCCGTTGCGTCTCAGGAGATAGAACGTCAAAGACAATCGGCAAAGTTGGAAAATTCTTTTGCCGGTATCGCAGGACATGCTGTGGAACCATTAATTCGTCCGTTGGGTTACGACTGGAAAATTGGTATCGCGCTGATCACTTCATTTGCTGCCCGCGAGGTGTTTGTCGGTACCATGGCTACTTTATACAGCGTGGGAGAAGAAGATACAGATCTTACACTCAGACAGAAAATGCGCGAGGCAAAACTTGCAGATGGAAGTCCGGTGTATACTCTTGCTACAGGACTTTCTCTTTTGGTATTTTACGTCTTTGCAATGCAATGTATGAGCACGTTGGTGATTGTAAAGCGTGAAACACGCAGCTGGAAATATCCGGCAATCCAATTTGTGTATATGTTTGCACTGGCATATGGGAGCGCTTTTCTGGTCTTTCAATTATTTTCCTAAGAGCTTCTGAGTGATTACCTTATTGCACTTCAACGCAATCTTTGCGAATCGCTTGTTAATCCTTATCTCTTTTATTTCATAAATTAGAGGGAGCAATATCTTCGCTGCCAATTTAAGAGAGAACGGAGTATGGTTTAAAAATGTAGAACACCATACAACGATCGATGGAACAAATTCTCGGGTTTTTAGGCAACCTGTTTACATATTCAGATTTCAGTCCGCTTTGGAAAAACGGCAACTGGACTAGTTTTCACGGATGGCTGCATATCGTCAGCGATCTTCTGGTTTGGTCGGCATATTTCGTACTCCCTATTCTTATCTGCATCTATGTACGCAGACAAAGAAAGAAACTTCATTTCAATTCACTTTACGGTCTGTTTGCAGCTTTTATCGTAGCGAGTGGTGCCACATATCTTATTGATGCACTCATGTTTTGGGTGCCGTTCTTTCGGATTAGTGCGGCCATGCGGCTGATTACCGGTGTCATCAGCTGGGTTACGGTTTATTATGTAATCAAAATGCTGCCAAAGGCATTTGCGTTGAAATCACCGATAGAACTTCAGGAAGAAATTGATAAACGTGTCGCAACCGAACAGGAGTTACAGCAAAAAAACAACAGATTGCTCGAAGCGGAACGTACAGCGAAGCTAGGCTATGGTTCCTGGGACATTTTTCGGAAGCATGTAGAACTTTCGGATATGGCTTGCGAGATTATGGGGGTTCAGCCGGGTGAGATATTAAATTATGAAAAGCTCGCAGCGCAAGTACATCCCGCCGACATTCGTTTTATTGAAGACAGTGTCCAGAAAAACTTGAGAAGTCCGGTTTTCAAACAATTTTATTTCAGAGTGCTAACTAACAGAATGGTGATAAAACACGTTCTGGTACGCGGGGAGGTGATTCGAAATTCTGCCGGACAGGCAATTGCAGTGCGAGGCACCATTCAGGATGTAACCGAGATACGTTCACATCTTCAACGAATAGAACTTCAAAACAAACGTCTTAAGAAAATTGCCTGGCTGCAATCTCATCGTATGCGGAGCCCTGTGGCGACTATCTTAGGGCTTGCAGAAATTTTAAATTTTCAGGATCCTTCAGATCCTATGAATGCAGAGCTACTCTCAAACATTCGTGAACAGGCAGAAAAGCTTGATGAAATGATTCACGAGGTTGACAGACTGACACGTGAGAAAGGTACAGTGACGGCGTAATCAATTCTTATGAGCAACAACAGATAAACAGATATCTTTGTATATCCTCAACAGTTTCAGAATTCCTGGTGTGTGCGGATCGCTGTGACGGAGATGAGGGATTTTTTCAATTTCCAAAAACATTTTGTGATGAAAGGCAGAATAATGATTGCCGGAGCACTGCTATTTATTGCAGTGTATGTGAGTTCCTGTTACGTTTCGGGTGGATATAACCACCATCAGAGCGGTTATCGTGAGCACGGCCACAGCAGAGGCGATAAACATCATGGCGGAGGCGTTCGTCATTATCCGAGACGCTAAAGTTCCGGGCTGATCTGCAACAGGCCAGTCTTTTGTTTTTCTTATCGCGGCACTACCTTTCCGTTGCCTATTTTTGTTTTTATGAATCTTAGTGCACCTTCAAAGATTGACAACTATATAGGAGGAACCTTTCAGGCACCGCTGAACGGAAAATATATCGACAATGTAAATCCTGCTACGGGAGAAGTCTACAGTCAGACACCAGACAGTGACGCATCAGATATCAATCTTGCAGTAGAAGCTGCCCGGGCGGCTTTCCCCGCATGGAGTACTACGCCTGCAGAAGAGCGTTTTAAGGTGTTGAACAAAATCGCTGAACTCATTGATGAAAATCTTGACGCGCTGGCACTCGCCGAAACTAACGATAACGGAAAGCCGTTATGGCTGTCGAAGAAAGTAGATATTCCCCGTGCCTCAAGCAACTTCCGTTTTTTTGCAACAGGACTCATGCACTTCAGTGCCGAAAGCCATAACATGGAAGGCAGGGCGATAAATTATACTCTTCGTCAACCCATTGGCATCGTAGGGTGCATTTCTCCCTGGAATCTTCCTCTGTATTTGTTCACATGGAAGATTGCTCCCGCGCTAGCTGCCGGTAACTGTGTGATTGCAAAGCCGAGTGAGGTAACACCCATGACAGGTTATTTGCTGAGTGTCATCTGTATAGAAGCCGGGTTGCCTGATGGAGTATTGAATATTGTTCACGGTACAGGTCCCGCTTGTGGTAGCGCTATCGTAAAACATCCGGAAATCAAAGCGATATCATTCACGGGGAGTACCCGTGCCGGAAAAGAAATTGCTTCCATTGCAGCACCCATGTTCAAGAAAATATCACTCGAGCTTGGAGGTAAAAATCCCAACATAATTTTTGCCGATTGCGATTGGGAAAAGATGATGCGCACCACGCTGCAAAGTTCTTTTGCCAATCAGGGACAGATATGTCTCTGTGGTTCAAGAGTGCTGGTGGAAGAAGGTATTTTCGAGAAATTCAAAGAAGAGTTTATTGCACGGGCGGCCAAACTTACGGTGGGCGATCCCCTTGCGGAAAATACCCGTCAGGGTGCTGTGGTGAGCAAAATGCATTTCGAGAAGGTACTGAGCTGTATAACATTGGCGAAAGAAGAAGGTGGGAAAATCTTGCTGGGAGGCAACGCGGTGACAGGAGAAGGACGGTGCGCAAACGGCTACTTCATAGAACCAACTATTATTGAAGGGCTCGGACCAGATTGTCGAACCAACATGGAAGAGATCTTTGGTCCTGTAGTCACCCTACAGTCTTTTAAAACCGAGGAAGAAGCACTGATGCTCGCCAACACTTCCGACTACGGCCTCAGCGCCACTATCTGGACACAGGATGTATCGAGAGCAAACCGTATGGCTGCTAAAGTGCATAGTGGTATTATATGGGTCAATTGCTGGTTGCTTCGCGATTTGCGCACGCCCTTCGGCGGATTTAAGAATAGCGGCGTGGGTCGAGAAGGTGGTTGGGAAGCGTTGCGCTTCTTCACAGAGCCCAAAAATGTTTGCATTGAATTGTAGCAAAAAAGGGATATTTTTTTAACACGCAACTAAGCAGGAATTATACATCTTTGTTTCGTGAGTTTTCTCTATCCTTTGTTTTTGCTGGCGGGACTTACGGTCCTTATTCCCCTGCTGATCCACCTCTTCAATCTGCGGCGGTATAAGACGGTTTATTTTCCGAGTGTGCGTTTTTTACGCAGCGTACAACAGCATTCTCAAAAGCAATCTCAGATAAGATATAAATGGTTGCTGGCAGCCCGCATACTCTTTCTGCTTTTTCTCGTGTTAGCATTCGCACAACCTTTTTTTCAAAGCGATAATAAAAAAGACACGGGCAATCGTCTTCAGATCATCTACCTCGACAACTCAAATTCGATGTCGGTGAAGATGAGTCACCGCACTCTACTTGATATGGCGAAAGAGGCTGTAAGAACACAATTGAAAAATGCTCCTGAAGGTTCAAGATTTATTCTGCTCACCAATGAAAAACCTGCTTCTTATCAGCCTGTTTCCGCAGAGAAAGCGCTGGCGATATTGGAACAAATAGATTTTACAGCAGTCAACAAAACATCAGCACAGGTATTTGCATCTGTGCAGGCCCTGTCTGGCGATGAAAACCGTCAGGATGTTGATCTTTACTATTATTCCGACTTTCAGTCCAATAGCTTTATGGAGGATGTCCGTCCGGAAAACATTGGATTCATAAGATTTTTTGGTGTACCGGTAAGAACGACTGCTCCGATGAACGTATTTGTCGATACGGCTTATCTGGTTTCTCCGGTGCTTCAGGTGGGGCAAAACAACAATCTGATTGTAAAATCCCGTCGCGTTGGCAAAGCACAGAATGAGCAGCCGGTGGTGCAGCTTTCGATTAACGGTCAGGTGAAAAGTGCAGTTACGGTCAATTTTGGAGAAAGCGATGTAGCCTGGGATACGCTGAGCTTTCAGGTGAGCAACGGACACTGGCAGCGGATGGCACTTACAGTAAATGATGCTGCCGTTCGTTTCGACGATACCTTTCGCATAGCTGCAAAAGGAGCTGCAAATCTTTCGGTGCTCATTCTCAACGAAAAACAACCCAATCCGTTTTTGCAGGCAGCCTTCAAAACACACGAAGGGTTCCGCGCCGATCAGCAGTCTATTTCAAACAAAGCAAACTGGAGCGATTATAATCTGATCATTCTTAACGGCATCACCCGCTTGGATGAAAACACAAAAAGCCAACTTCGCACTGCGCTGGCTGAAGGTCAAAGCATTTGTGTTTTTCCCGGCAAAACCGCACACAACCAGTTGAACGAAGTGTTTCGCGACCTTGCAGACATCAAGGTAACAGGCATAGACACAGCTGTGCAGGCCGCTACCACGTTGCAGCAGGGAAGCGATCTGGTACGCGATCTTTTCGAACGCATTCCACCCAACGTACAATTGCCGGTGGCGAATTGGCATTATGTCGTCGAAGCGGGGTTGAGCGCCAATCAACAGTCTGTTCTCAGTTTTCGCAATGGTGATCCTTTGCTGGCGCAGTACAGTCCTTCTCGAGGAAAGCTTTATCTGCTCTCATCAGGTGCTGATCTGGAAGGAGGAAACTTTGCCACCAGCTATTTCTTTGTTCCGTTTCTGTATCAGATGGCAGCACAGTCTAAGGGAGGAGATGTTTTTGCGCTTACTGCGGGAGCGTCACGTCCTGTTTTGCTTTCGTTGAAAAACACCGGCGAAAAAAATATGGTGCATATACGAGCAGAAGGTTTGGATGTGATCCCACCGCAGCGCCCGGCTGGCGGTGGACTGGAAATTTTTCTGGGACAGGTGATCCAGCAGCCGGGATTTTACACGCTCAGTTCCGATGCCGGAGACAGTACCGTCATTGCCATCAACGGGAGCAGGGAAGAGTCTGAACTTCGTCTATGGGATCTGGACCAGTTGCGTAGTAGCTGGAAAGGAGACAATATTTTTTGGGTGAATAAACCTTTGGAAATTGTGCAGGGACAGGAACATTCCGGTCTTTCGCTTTGGAAAGTTTGTGTTATTTTAGCCCTGTTATTGCTAATGGCAGAGACCTACCTGCTTGCGGCAGGCTATCGAAAACCAACAGTTGCGCCACGCTGATGTCCGTGCTCATTCAACACGCAAAATTCATTTATCCGGGTTCTGATTTTCATGAAATGATTGTCGATATCGGCATTTCCGATAATGGACATACAATTAATATTTCCAACGCCGACCTGAAAGAGCACCCGGCCATTATTGTTGATGGGAAAAAAGTTTGGCATACGGAAGAAACAACAGAAGAAGCGCTGTGTGTTGCTCCAGGCTTTGTAGATGTTTTTGCCGACTACCGTGAACCTGGTTTTGAACAAAAAGAAACAATAGCCTCTGGTTTGAGGGCTGCGGCTGCCGGAGGATTCACAGATGTTTTGCTGGCACCTAATACCAAGCCTGCTATCGCTACCCAGTCAGGTGTTCAATATGTACTTCAGCGCGCAAGCGGAAGTGTCGTGCGCCTGCATCCTTTAGGAGCCATCACTCAGGATATAGAAGGAAAATCTTTGGCAGAAATGCTGGACATGCGCACCCATGGAGCCATAGGCTTTACCGATGGCTGGCATCCGGTTCAGAATACCAACCTGATGCTGAAAGCCATGGAGTACGCAAAATCTTTCGACGGCGTGTTGTTGCAAATACCACTTGATGCATCCCTCGCAGCAGGCGGCCTGATGCATGAGGGTGTGCTTTCAACCCGTCTGGGAATGGCTGGTATTCCGGTACTGGCAGAGACAATCATGATCCATCGCGATCTGGAACTGCTTCGATATACAAATTCAAAGTTGCATATCACAGGTGTTTCCACTGCAGAAGGTGTAAATATGATTAGGGCGGCAAAGGCGGAAGGGCTGAATGTTACCTGCTCTGCAACACCCTATCATCTCGCCTTAAGCGATGAAGCTTTGAGTTCCTACGACAGTGTCTATAAAGTATCACCGGTACTCAGAAGTGAAAACGACCGTCAGGCATTGATAGCAGCACTGAGCGACGGAACCATAGACTGCATCGCTTCGCATCACCGGCCGCAAGACTGGGATAGCAAGGCGAAAGAGTTTGAATATGCAGGAGAGGGAATGAACCTTCAGGAACTGGCGTTCAATGTTGTATGGCAGGCTCTGCGTGAAAAGGTTTCTCTGGAAAGACTTGTAGATGCGTTCAGCATACAACCGCGAAAGATCTTTGGTCTTCAACCTGCAGTACAGAACGAAGGGATGATCTCACTTACCATCTTTTCTCCGGGAAGCGAAACTGATTTCCACGAAGCAAATATTAAATCTCTGTCCAGAAACAATCCCTTTATCGGGGGAAAACTTTCGGGTAAGATTCTTGGTATATTCAGCCGCAATCAACTCCATTTAAATCGATAACTCATGGAAAACACTGTCATGCCATCAGGAATGCCTTCCGAAAACTTCAATAAGTGGGCAATCCCCGTAAGAATGGGGTTGCTTATTGCAGTGATCAAAGTAGTGCTGTCAACGATTTCCTTCCAATTTTTTCTGGGAAGCTGGGGAATGACCATGCTGTTCACTGTGTTGTCGTTTGCTGTGGGTGTTGTCTTGCTTTGTGTGTGTGGTACCCAGCAGCGGAAAGCTTTGGGCGGATACATGGATATCAAGCAAGCCTTTCAGGCAATTTTTGTTGCGGCGGTGATTATGGTAGCCATCAACTTCGTTTACGATATCATCTATATGCAGTTTATCGATCCGGGTATGATAGACAAGATCAGAGAATCTTCACTGGCTGCGGCAGAGCAATGGGGCGCTCCGCAGGAAAAGCTGGATGAGATTGCCGAACAGTTTGATAAACAGAATGCCGAAAAAATGAGTTTTGGGAAACAGCTTCTTTCGCTGGCCACCTCAATTGTTTGGTACGGAATCGTTTCCTTTATTTGCGCAGCCATCGTAAAAAAGAACAAGCCTGCTTATATGGCTTAGTGTTATGCCTGATATTTCTATTGTCATACCGCTATACAACGAAGAAGAATCTCTGCCTGAACTTGTAGAGTGGATAGATCGTGTCTGCAGCGCAGATGGCTATGTGTATGAGATCATCATGATAGACGATGGCAGCACAGACAGTAGCTGGAAGGTGATCACCGATCTGGCAAAGCAATATGAAGTGGTGAAGGGCATAAGATTTCAGCGCAACTATGGTAAAAGCGCCGCATTGAATGAAGGCTTTAAAGCAGCACGCGGCAATGTGGTCATTACCATGGACGCCGATTTGCAGGATAGTCCCGACGAAATACCGGAACTATATCGCATGATCGTTGCGGAAGGATACGACCTAGTGAGCGGGTGGAAAAAGGTTAGACACGATAACGCGCTGACGAAAAATCTTCCCAGCAAGCTATATAATGCAGTCAACCGACGCATATCAGGCATCAAGTTGCATGATATGAACTGCGGACTGAAATCTTATAGAAACAAGGTGGTTAAAAGCATAGAAGTTTATGGCGAAATGCATCGCTTCATTCCTGTACTGGCAAAATGGGCAGGTTTCCGGAAGATAGGCGAGAAAGTAGTTACCCATCGACCAAGGAAATACGGCGTATCAAAGTTTGGCTGGGAGCGTTTCATCAACGGCTTTCTCGATTTGTTGTCGGTACAGTTTATGGGCCGATTCGGCAAAAAGCCTATGCACTTTTTTGGTACTTTAGGCACTCTGACCTTCCTCGTCGGACTGGTTATGACAGTATACCTCATCATTTCCCGTTTCGTTTACGACGATGTATTCCTTACCAATCGTCCGCCGTTTTACATCGCTTTAGTGGCAATGATTATTGGTACCCAATTTTTCCTCACCGGATTTGTCGCGGAGCTGGTTTCACGAAATGCCTCTGACAGAAATCACTATCTCATAGACGAAAAGATAGGGCTGAATTAACAGGACTTTTTCGCCGTACTGCCCTCCTTTTCATTTATTTCCGGCAACTTTGCCTGATATTTTTCATTTTCTTCAATGACACGCCTCGCAATATTTTTATTTTTTCTGCTTGCGAATACGCCCTGCTCTTTTGCACAACAATCCACTGGGAAAATCACCGGACAGATCATAGACCCTAAAAACAATCCGGTACCTTATGCTACCGTCACCTTACTGAAGACGGATTCCTCGGTTGTTAATGGCGATCTGACACGCGAAGATGGAGCCTTTTCTATCGAATCCGTTCCACCGGGAAGGTTCCTGCTGCGCATCAATATTATCGGTTTCAGGGAACGATTTGTTGAGAATATTGTTCTAACTCCGGAAGCTCCCTCCAGGAATCTTTCGAAGATTAAACTCACTACCGACGAGCAGCAACTGGAAGAAGTTCAGATAGTGGGAGAAAAGGCAATGATGGAATTGCAGGTGGACAAAAAAGTGTTTAATGTAGAAAAGAATATTACTGCAACGGGAGGAAGTGCTACCGATGTGCTGCAGAATGTTCCTTCGCTTACCGTAGATCAGGAAGGCAATGTAAGTCTGCGCGGAAAATCGAATGTTACGATTCTTATCGATGGGAAACCGGCTACCTTACTTGGCGGCGACAATGCATCTGCCCTTCAAAGCCTTCCCGCTTCAAGTATTGCGGAAGTAGAAGTCATTACCAATCCATCCGCAAAATTCGACGCTCAGGGCATGACCGGGATTGTCAATATCATTACCCGCAAAGACAAAAAACTAGGACTTAATGGAACAGCTTCTGTCGGTGTCGGTACCAGAGACAAGTACAATGCGTCTTTAAATCTCAATCTGAAAAACGATAAATGGAATCTTTTTTTCAACAGCAGTTTCCGCAAAAATCGTAACACCAACCGCACTACTCACGAAGGAAATTTTTACGATGAAACACCTTCATTCTACAGTCTGGAAGAAAGTTTGCGCACATTCGGAGGCTGGTTTAATACATTGGGTGCGGAATATGCCCTTTCCAATCGTACAACAATAATGCTCACGCAGAACCTCAATAAAATGTCGTGGGGAGGAAAAGGAAGCTCCTTTTTGAATACTTACGAAAGTGGTCTGATCGCAGAACGTCAGAAAAGAACATTTGAAAACGAAGGCGCACCGCTGTCTTCTTCAACCGCGCTGAACATAAAGCACAAATTTCAAAAACCCCGTCAGGAAATATCTGCAGACCTGACTTATGCCAAAACATGGGTCAACAGAACGCAGGAATTTGTAACCAGCGACTATGATGGCAATGAAACACTTTTGAGCGGGCCTGTTCGGCAAAGTGCTCCCGGCGACGGGACAAACAGGAGCGTCAATGCACAGGCAGATTTTACCACTCCCTTCCTTACCAAAACCGACCGGCTTGATGCAGGATGGAAATCGCAACTTTTCAGCTTTGAAAGTTCAAATGACCCTATCCGTTCTGAGCCGGGCAAACCTGACGTGATCGATGTCATGCTGCTCAACAGCTATGAATACACACAAGACATACATGCGGCGTATCTTAACTACGCAGATCAACGAGGCAAATGGAGCTATCAGGCAGGATTGCGTATGGAGTATGCTTTATACGAAGGAACCACTGTTACCTTGGGTGGACAGCGATACAGCAATGAGTTTTTCAATCTGTTCCCATCTGCCTTTGTTTCTTACCGCCTCCCGGCGAAACAAAGCATTTATCTGAGTTATACACGACGCACTAACCGACCGCATTTTCATCAGATGATGCCTTATCTCGACATATCGAACCTGCAGGATACTTCTTCGGGAAATCCAGATCTGGTTCCGGAATTTATTCACAATGCCGAGATCAACTATTCCCGGCAGTTTGAGAAAGGTCATAACTTCATTGCCGGCGCATACTACCAATACACCGAAAACCTTATTGAGCGCTATCGTCGTTTCAATGGCATTGGTACTTTTTCACAACCGCGTAACCTCGCTTCCGGCGTCAGCTACGGGCTTGAATTGATTGGCAAGGCTCAGATCCTTCCCATCTGGGATGCGACACTCAATCTCAACTTTTTTCAACGAGAAATAAAAGGAGAAAATATTGATCCTTCCCTTCAAAACAGCGGCTTTAGCTGGTTTGGAAAACTGAACACAACGGTTCGTTTACCTAAAGGATTTTCATTGCAGATCAACGGAAGCTATGAAGCTCCGGAGATCGAAGCGCAGGGTGTGGAAAAAGCTGTCTACTTTATCGATGCAGCTATTCGCAAATCGTTCTGGAAGAACAATGCCACCATCGTGCTGAATGTTTCGGACATCTTCAATACCCGGAAGTATACGAGAAGATATGAACTGGAGCATTATTACCAGCTTACTTACCGCGACCGTGAAACACGCGTTGGAAATATTACTTTCACTTACCGGTTTGGAAAAGCAGATATGGGAAAGAGAAGACAGGGAGGAAACGGTGAAAACCGTGTAAAGGACAGGATGAAGAGCCGTGATGACGGTGATCAGGGTGGTTTTTAAACTGGTATTATTTTTGGATAAAGCAACACTCCAAAGTTTTTTTATGAAGAAGCTAAGCATTTTGTTACTGATCGTATTATTAAGCAGCCCCTGGCAAGGATCCGGACAAACTCTGCAGGGACTATGGAATAGCATAAAGAAAAATAACTCCAGTAGTAATTCCAGCACCAGTTCAGGGTCCGGGCTATCACTCAACAACCTGAGCAATCAGGAAATAGTGGGCGCACTTCGGGAGGCTTTGCAGGTAGGAGCGCGCAATGCATCAGGAAAACTTTCAGCACAAAACGGATATTTTGGGAACCAACTCGTGAAGATACTATTACCGCCGGAGGCAAAGAAGGTAGAAAGTGCATTACGTCAGGTGGGCATGGGCGATTTGGTAGACAAGACGATCCTTTCTATGAACCGCGCTGCTGAAGACGCTGCCGGTAAGGCTGTGCCGATTTTTATCAATGCCATCACCACCATGTCTATTCAGGATGGAGTGAATATTGTGCGCGGAGGCAACGGAGCGGCGACCAACTACCTGAAAGCGCGTACCACAGCGGAATTGACCCAAGCTTTCCGTCCTGTCATAGAAGGTTCGCTAAATAAACTTAACGTAGCTACTTACTGGAATCAACTCTTTACTTTTTACAACAAACTTCCCACTACATTTAATAAAATAAATCCAGACCTTACCGCATATGTTACCGAGCGAGCGCTAAGCGGATTGTTTCTGACCATTGCCGAAGAAGAGAACAAGATCAGAACCAACCCCGGAGCTCGTGTTACGGACCTCCTGCAAAAAGTGTTTGGTGCCCGGTAGCGCTGACCTGTAACGCGATAAATAAATAAAACGGTATATTGCAGTAATCGATTTTCGACCCCAGTGTTCTTACATCTAAATGGACGAGGCTATGACGACACAGGTTATCTCAATTCAGGCATTACAACAATGGTGGCAAGATGCCGATTTCCCTGGTAAAGAATATTGCGAACTAAAAGACAACGGCGATTTGGTAATACGAAAAGCCGATACACATAACGAAAGAACCATTGCCTCTCTGACACTCGAAAATGCCAATGCATTGACGAAAGCCCTTGTAGAAAAGTATCCTGAAGTAGAGGGCAGGGTAAAAGAGTTGCAGCAGGAATGGGAACAATCGGACGACAAGCTGAAACTAATGGGCAAAGTCTCCAGATTGAAAGAATACCTTCTGCATACAAACGCAATAGGCAACTTCAGTTCTCTTTTGCAGCAGGTAAGTGTTTGGGAGCACGATTGCAATCTGCTCGTGGACGAAAATTATAACAAGAAACAATCCCTTACCGAACAAGCAGAAAAAATCGCAGCAGAGGAGGAAAACTGGAAAGAAGGCACGAAGACATTTAAAGAACTGGCCGAACAGTGGAAGCAAATCGGCTTTGTGGACAAGCAACGGAATGATGAACTTCTGAACCGTTTTGAGACAGCAAAGAACAAATTTTACGAGAGGAAACGCCAGCATCACGAAGACAGTGAAAAAGAAATGCTTCAGAATCTGGATCTGAAGATGGAAATAGTTGAGCGGGCCTCACAACTGGCAGGGTCTGAAGATTGGAAGCAAACTACAGAGGACTTTCGCCAGTTGATGGATCAATGGAAGTCAATCGGACATACCTGGAACGATAAAAACGAGGAACTATGGAACCGGTTTATCCTGGCGAAGAACACGTTTTTTGAACGCAAGAACGCTCATTTCGAAATTATAAAAGCAGAACAGGAACATAACTATACCTTAAAACTGGCTTTGCTTGAAAAGGCGGAATCGTGGAAAGACAGCAAAGACTGGACGAAAACAACCAATGATTACGCGGCCTTGATGGAGGAATGGAAAGGTATCGGTCGTGTACCTGCAGAAAAAGCCGATGAATTATGGAAACGCCTTCATGCCGCAAAAGATCACTTTTTTGCGAATAAGCGTCAGCATACGGAAACATTGCGGGTAGCGATGGAAGATAACTATGTCAGAAAACTTGCGCTTGCAAAAAGGGCAGAAGAGCTCAAAACATCTACACAGTGGCGCGAGGCTACTGAAGAAATGAACGAGTTGTTCAACGAATGGAAAAAAATTGGTCCGGTGCCTCGTGTCCATGGCGACACCCTTTGGGAGCAGTTTATTGCTGCACGAAAGTATTTTTTCAACTGCAAGGATGCCGACAGAGAACGACGGAAGAAACATTTCGAAAAGAAGATGCAGGAAAAAGAAGAGCGCGCCAAACATTTTCTTACAGAACTGAAACAGGAGCTGGATGAAGAAAAAGAGAAGCTCGCTGATTTTCGTACCGCGCTGGAAAATGTAACACCGGGGGTTAAAGAAAAGGAGCTTCGCAGCCATCTTGAAAAATTGATAAAAGGATGCGAGCAGAAAATCAGGCACAAGGAACAAATGATCGCAGATGTAATGAAACAGGCGGAAGAACTGGAAGCGAGAAAGGCCGAATCTGAACAGCAAACCGCCGAAACCTCTACATCGGAATCTAAGACAGAATAAAAAGTTGCTGAAGAGGCTATCAAAAGTCCGAGATAGCCTCTTTTTATTTGGGTACCTGATTAACGATTTTTTCGTACAGTGAAATTTCAAGCGGTTCATTGTTAGTGATGTGATAAAGCGGTTTTTATAGTCCGACTTTGTTTTGAGACCCAATCCACAGCAAAAACAATAAAAAATCTATATTTTGTCGTAGGAGGATAGCAATGAAAAAACAGCTTTCGCTCGCTGCCTTTTCTTTATTTGCCGTAGCAGGTTTACTAACGGCGTTGGTCATTCTGTATCTATATCTGCATCACGTACTTCCCGAAGATGGATTTTTTTGGCAAAGCAATGCAGGGATTCTTGCAGAGGTTGCGGCATGGTCCCTGGCAGGAGGGCTTGTTCACGCCTTCATATTCTTTTGCGAAGGGCTTGCCGGGAGAGAAGATTTTCAGCACGCGACGATATGGTTTTGTGTCCTGCAGGTATTGCTGGCACCCGTTTTAGCATTGTTGCTTTTTTATACACTGTATTATCTGAAGGACGATCAGACAATGGATAAGAGCTTTTTGTTTTTGTCTTTTATGTCAGGATTGCTTTCGGGGCAGCTGTTTGTCGTTCTTAAAGAATGGTTCGCACAACCGGCCGATCGCCTGATGACACCCCCCGCTTCATTGCAGTGGGCCGCAGAAGAAATTAAACCAAAGGAATTAATTCAGCCAGAACAGGAAGAAGCACCTTATGGAATGGAAGTGCTTCCCACACTAACAGTTGTTCCGGTGCTTGATGATGCTGGTCTGTTCTTCGATGAAAAAAGAGAAGTACTTAAAGCCGGATTTGAAAGCACCAGCGTCACGCTTCAATCGGAAACAAAGGGAGAAATTGTCAACGCAAACAAAACAGGTATCCATTCAGCGCTTGTCTTCGTTTTTGATGAGGTTCCCAAAGGGCATTATACGCTACGTGCATTGCAATGCTTACGTTTACCTGATAAAAGCGTATTGTACCTTTTCGGAGAACAGGAGGTCGAGGTAGATGAGGAAGATCTGCAAATTACATTGTCTTTGCGGAAGGTACAGGATTAAGCCTTTACCAGTCGTGCCACATCAATCAACCGGCCGGATTCCCTTACACGAACTACATAATGGCCTCTTTCCAAAAAGCCTACATCGAAACTGAACTGATTTCCTCCCGGGGCAAAAGCAAATGAGCGTCGTATCTGCCCGTTGAAATCTACCATATCGATTGTGGTCTGTCGCCGCGGTGTATAATTAAGTACAACTGTGGCATGATTTACCGCCGGATTAGGAAACATGTTCACAATCTTTGTGTCGGTTAGTTCATAACTCTGGACAGTGTTTCTGGAAAAAGCCTGCGCGATAGCCTCACTTCCGGAAGTAAAGAACAATAGCCCCAATATTAGTATTAGCTTTTTCATAGGGTTGCTTTTTAAAATAAGGAGAAACAACCATGCCATAGGAGATCGATAGAAAGTAAAAGTTCTTTACTCCATGGTATTTTTCAAAAAAACCGGTTATATTTATAACAAATCAAGCGCAGCCTATGAAAAAAGTATTTGCGTTCATGATCATGTTAGTGGCGTCGGCTATTATGTCGAAGGCAGAAAAATGAGACCTTTCGAGGTATGGAGACGAGAAAGCTGTTCTAAAGGAGCAGCTTTCTTTTTTGTCAGTAGAAGTTCATGATGCCTTTCATGCAGTTATCCTTCATCTGCAATTTTTCCTTTTTATCACAGATTTTTCCTTTTTCGGCAGACCTGATAGTGCTGGCTTAATCCGGAGCATCTAGATTTGAATTTACTAAGGCATAGGAGTAGACCATAGGTAAACGGCAACGCGGTAAGCTTTTCAGCATACCGCGTTAATTTTATCCTTTGTTTTAAAACTTTAGTCACTGGTGCGCCCGCCGCCGCGCACAATGGCCACAAGCAGCAAAATAAATATTGCACCTCCGATAATCCAGGCCCAAGGATTAGCATACCACTGAGCGCCGCCACCTTTGTTAATATCTACGTTGACATCCACTCCCCTTTCCTGCGCGATGGCAAATACATTCATAAACAAAGCTGCTACAATCATCCAAAATCTATTAACTGTTTTTATCAATTGTTGTTTCATAATGTTCAAGATTTAATAAACAATCCGGTTCCCTTTTTAAATATTTCTTCTATCTAAAAAACAACCATGCCATTGTCTTTGATTCAAACCCTTAATTTGCAGGATTCAAAAATTTAGATTGGATGAAAATAGTTCCCGGAGAAATCAAAACGGCCCTGTTGCACGGCTACCTGTTGGGTGCAGTGGCACCGCGCCCCATATGCTTTGCGAGCACGATAGACGAAAACGGTGTCCCTAACCTCTCACCTTTTAGCTTTTTCAATGTCTTCGGCAGCAAACCTCCCATCTGTATTTTTTCTCCGGCACGTCGTGTGCGCGACAATACCACCAAGCATACCCTGCAGAATGCAATAGCCACCAAAGAAGTGGTCATCAATATTGTGAATTTTAATATCGTGCAACAGATGAACTTGGCTAGCTGTGAGTATCCACAGGGAGTTAGTGAATTTGAAAAGGCCGGGTTTACGCCGATAGCCTCCGACCTCGTGAAGCCCTTCCGTGTAAAGGAGTCGCCGGTACAGCTCGAATGCAAAGTAAATCAGGTGATCGAAACAGGCCAGGAAGGAGGTGCAGGCAATCTCATTATCTGTGAGGTGCTTTGTATGCATATTGATGATGCGATACTGGACGAGCAAGGTAAAATTGATCCGCATAAGATTGATCTGGTAGCCAGAATGGGTGGTAACTATTATTGCCGTGCATCCGGAAGTGCAGTTTTTGAAGTGCAGAAGCCTAACACTCAGCTGGGCATAGGTATTGATGCATTGCCACTTTCTATTCGCCAAAGCAAGGTTCTTTCCGGGAATAATCTTGGATTGTTAGGCAATAGTTCATCTATACCCGTGGTAAGCCCTGTTCTCTATGACGACAGGCTTACACAGATCATTCGGGAGTATAGTGATGACCGTGAAGGACTTGAAAACGCACTTCATATATACGCAAAAGAACTTCTTGATGCGGGACAGGTAGAAAAGGCCTGGCAGATACTACTTTCCGAAGCTCACTAAGTCTGTTTATGGTTTATCCGATGGTAAAATATGGAATGTTCATAACGTGTGCATTTCAGCGAATCTGAAAGCAGGCATTGTATTTTCATAGTCATATTGTGGTTAACTTTAAGAAAACCATGATATATGTCTGCAATCTGGAGAACATTCAGCGGGGAGCCTCTCAGGGCCCCCGTAAAAAAAGCCGTCGAAGATGCCATAGTCCGGGAAACCGCGAAGGGTTTTAAGTTAAAAGTGTGCATTGGTACCGATAGCCAGGTACGTGGAGCCGAGACCGAGTTTGCTACGGTTATCGTTTTCCTTCGGGAAAAGCATGGTGGATTTATGTTCATCGCAAACGATAAGACCTGCCAAAAGTTTTCCATCAAAGAAAGGATGCTTGTTGAAGTAGCGAAAAGTATAGAGATCGCCTATGAACTCTGCAACCTCTTTAACCGCTATGATGTTGATATGGAAGTGCACGCCGATATTAACACCAATCCTCAGTTTAAGAGCAATGAAGCATTGCGGGAAGCAATGGGCTATATCCTCGGAATGGGTTTTGCCTTCAAAGCCAAACCAGAGGCTTTCGCCAGCTCATCCTGCGCCAATAAAATGGTAAATTGATCGTCATTTTCTTCAAAACCTAAGATATTTCCCAATCTGGAAGGGTGTGGGATATCTGAATACTTCAACGTGGTTACCCCTCTAGAGATAGACAATACACGGGAAGCGCTTACCTTTTCCGGTATATTGCCTGTCTTTATAAGACAATTGTGTTAAATTTACTAATATAAGCCTGAAGCTTAGGTTATGAAGTATTGCTACTTGCTATTTTTATTGGTTCTATCTTCTCTTTTTTCGTTTTGCGTCCGGGCGCAAAATGCTCCGCTGGAATTTATAGAAAACCGCGGGCAGTGGGAGGAGCCTTTCCTGTTCAAAGCGACCGCCACTGCGGCAGATATATATCTTGAACCTGCAGGTATTACTTACCTGCTTTCTGCGGCAGATAATGCTACCAAGATCCATGATTTGAAACACGGACATCTCAAAGATCCGCAAACACTAAAGTACCATGCGTATAGGGTACATTTTGAAGGCGGCGCTCGCGCGGAAAAGGTAGAAGCAGGAAAACTTCAAAAGCACTATTACAACTATTTTCTCGGAAATGATCCTTCACGCTGGAAATCTCAAATTCATCCGGCACTGAGTGTTGATTACAAAAACTTGTACCCCAATATTGATCTGCATTTTGCCTCGGCAGATCGTATGCTGAAATACGATTTCATCGTGCATCCCGGCGGAGATGCCGGTCGTATTCAGTTGCGTTTTGAAGGTCCCGATCAGTTGCGTCTTCGCGAAGGCAAATTAGAAATTCAAACTTCAGTCGGCACAGTGACCGAACTGGCGCCTTATGCTTATCAGTACATAAATGGTGAGAAGAAAGAAGTGCCCTGCCGTTATAAACTCCGTCATCATACCCTAAGTTTTGAGTTCCCTAAAGGATATGCTGCAGAAACACCGTTGGTAATTGACCCTACCGTGGTATTTGCTACATACAGTGGTTCTACTGCCGACAACTGGGGTTTTACGGCAACCTTTGACGATCAGGGGAATTTTTATGCGGGTGGAATTGCTGCGGACAATGGTTACCCTACAACTACCGGTGCTTTCCAAACGATTTTTGCAGGTGGAGGAACCGGCGGTGGCAACCAGCCTAGTATGCAGTGGGATATTGCCATCAGCAAATTTAACCCCGCCGGTAACGCGCTTATTTATTCGACCTATCTCGGCGGAGCAGATAATGAGCAGCCCCACAGTCTGATTGTTGATCACAATGACAATCTCGTGGTTGCAGGCCGTACTTTCTCCGGAAACTTTCCTACTCAAAACGCTTACGACAATTCTTACAACGGGGGCGCTGATATTATTGTTACTAAATTCAATGCTACCGGTACCGGTCTGATTGGTTCAACATACTTTGGCGGAAGTGGCGATGATGGTGTAAATGTTTCCACCGACTGGCTGACGCTCAGCGGACTAAAACATAATTATGGCGATGATGCACGCAGTGAAGTGATAGTCGACAATCAGGGAAATGTTTATGTCGCAGCATCGACGAGGTCAAACGATTTTCCTACACAGTTTGCTACCCAGGCTTCTTTGCAGGGAGGACAAGATGCTGTAGTGTTTAAACTCAGTCCGAATCTCAGCACCTTGTTGTGGAGTACTTATCTAGGGGGAAGTGGAGACGATGCTGCCTATGTGCTGGCGCTTGATAGAAACCAAACTCATCTCTATGTTTCCGGAGGCACGACCAATTCAAATTTCCCGGTAACCCCCGGTACTTATCAACCTGCATACGGTGGCGGCAGTGCAGACGGCTACATCCTTAAGTTCCAGAATGGAGGTAGCTATACATTACAGCGAGGCACCTTTATCGGAATGGGAAATTACGATCAATGTTATGGTATTCAGGTCGACAACAACGATGATGTTTACGCTATGGGACAGTCCATAGGTGGAACCTTTCCCGTAAGTGCCGGTGTGTATTCCAATCCAAACTCATGTCAATTCATTATTAAACTCGACAATAATCTTACTTCAAGAATATATTCTACCATTTTTGGTTCGGGCGATCCCAATAACGCAAACATATCCCCCGTAGCTTTTCTGGTCGATACCTGCGAACAGGTGTATATATCAGGATGGGGTGGAAATACAGGTGGGCAACTTGGTAATGTATTCAATATGCCCATCACTCCCAATGCAGCGCAGAGTAGCACAGACGGCCGTGATTTCTATTTTATTGTATTCTCTAAAAATGCAACCTCGCTTATGTATGCCACTTATTACGGATCAGCCAGTTTGGGTGAGCACGTAGATGGTGGTACGAGTCGGTTCGATGAAAGAGGAATCGTATATCAGGGTAT
>ENA-UOVV01000884-UOVV01000884.1-compost-metagenome-genome-assembly--contig:-NODE-884-length-28509-cov-12.339355_pt1 | contig 28509 bp, 24 predicted proteins | sample MGYA00238155_ERZ761577 | MGnify/ENA primary metagenome ERZ761577 (study PRJEB28898, sample SAMN06268775) | compost metagenome | isolation source: Emeryville, CA | place: USA:Emeryville, CA | collected... | reverse complement strand
CTTTTTTGTTAGCTTTTAGCTGAAACTTACTTCACACCTTGGTAGATGATGGTTCCGTCTGAGTTTACAGTAGCCGAGTAAGAAGTTTTCTTAACACCGGTTTCTGCACAAGCGTTTCCATAAGAAGTTGTTTCGATATCGATCGTAACGTTCTTAGCCCAGTTTGGAGCTTTAACGGTTGCAAGAACTTCTTCGATAGTCTTGAATTCGTCACAATCTTTAACTTCAGCCGTATGCAGAATAATCTTTCTGTTACGGGTAACTTTAGTATCGACAGGACAGATACAGTCTTCACACTGCTCGCTCTTAGCCCACTTACGTACGGTAGAGGTTACGCGACGAATGGATGAAATTTCGATCTTCTTCACACATACGCAAACTTCTTCAACCACTTTCACAGTGTCTGCTTTAAGCGCGGCGAAACCACTAGCAGCTACAGGGCTGATACAAGATGCACATGCTGAATTCATGTGGCTTTGTACGGTTACATAGTATTGACCATCTACTGGACAGCCGTTGCTATTCAAGTAACTCGTAGGGAAGGCCAGTTCTGTATCTGGTTGACAGATAGTTTCTGCGATGATTTTATCTTCTCCGTTATAGAGGTGATGGATACGAGCGGTGAACGTTTGATTTAGGCTATCTGCCATAACGGGATCCAGGCTCGAGGTCCAAGAAGCGACGATGGGTTCGCAATTAGCTTCTTTTCCGGTGAAGTACTTACCAATAATGGAAGAGTTGCCACTGGTCAGATATAGCGTAGGCGTTACACATGCCAATGCTGCAGTTGGGTCTTTCTTAACTGGTACGTCGTACTCGAAGGATTTACGAAGGGCTATACCGCCATTGAAACCACCGTGTTCACGTACATAACGAGAAATCATTAAAGGGGCACCTGGCTCCGACCAAGGCATGTCATAGGATACTTTGGTCCGGTAACCTTGTACTTGAACCCCTAGCGCCCAAGTTGGGTTTTTAAGAGGGAAGAACAGGCCCACCGCAGCGATACCTCCGAAGTAATAGCGATTTCCGTTAGGAGAAACAGCGTATATACCCCTTTGTGCTGCTTCCGAAGGGTTTCCGATTTCCCTTACACTAATAGCGGCAGGTGTAGTACGGAAAATACCGGCTTTCGCACTGGCTTCCAGGAAAGGGCTTCTCTTGGATTTTGTAAAATGCCAACTAATCACAGGCCCCAAAACCAAGTAAAAGTCTTCTGACGTACTTTTCTTTATCTCTACATCATTTCTAGTTAATTGTTGTGCACGAATCGCATCGTCAATGAAGTCATCATAGCCCGGACGAACAAAGAAATGTTGACCTCCAAACGTGGCTCCGAGACCAAATTTAAATTGGGCATCAGGACGGCGTGTAAAGAAGTAGTCCGCGTTGATGGATCCGTTGATACCCCAGCCATTGAAAAGGGTCGCGTCTTTCGCTTCTTTCAACGGAAAGGTATTTGCCCAGCTGCCGCAATAGGCGAAGCCAGGACCTAAAAATGCTCCTATTCTCCAAGGACTAACTTTGTGCTCGATTCCAATCGTGTCACAGCCCCCAACCGGAGAGTCACACGCTTCTTGTGCATGGCTAGAGTGATAGGCTAACAGGAGAAGTATAGCACCAGCAAGCCCTTTTGTAAATGATCTTAACATAGCTAATATGTTGATTTAGAGATTAAGTTTTGGTTGCTTTTGAAAATGGATATACTAGGTGTTTAGATATAAAATGTTCTTTCCCTTAAATACTTTCCATAAACGTAACCAAAAAACTAGTAACGATCTTCGTTTAATGGTTAATACCGCCCGGTCCGTGAACGTGACCATGGTCAAGTTCGGAAGGAGTGGCTTCCCTGACCGATACGATCGCCCCACTAAAATCCATTTCCCGTCCAGCCAGAGGATGATTAAAGTCCAAAGTAACAGAATCTTTTTGTAAATCCACTACAACGCCCGTCAAACGATGTCCATCTTCGTTCGTCATAGGGATACTATTACCTAAAACCAAAAGTTCGTCAGTATTTACTCCCTCAGATTCAAATAACGAACGTGGAAGATCCACAATGGCTTCGGGATCTACCTCGCCATACCCTTCATCGGGGGGGATTCTGAATTGGAAAGTGTCGCCCGGTGAGAGGCCTTTCAGATTTTGTTCAAATAATTCTGGTAAACCACTGGCTCCCCAGATAAAATACATAGGGTCATCCTTTTCAACCACTTCAACCACCTCAAATTCTCCTTCTTCATCCTGTAGCTTTAGTTGATAGGAAACTCCTACCACGCGTTGATAGTCAACTTGCATATGTGTGGTGTAATTATATAATTTAATCGATAAAATACCGATTTCCCGGACTACCCTGGAATTGCAAAAATATACATATTTTTTCTGTACGCGGTGTTTTATCTATTTTTGTTAAAAAAAAATTTAACATTTTATTGCTACTTTTTGAATTTCTTAGCTCACATATCTCTGTCCGGTTCCAATTCGGAAGTAATCATGGGTAATTTTTGCGGAGACTATGTGAAAGGGAAACTCGATGCTGATCGGCAATCGGCCTTCCCCGAAAACTTTTTGAAAGGAGTCAGACTACATCGTTTTATCGACCATTTTACGGATACCGATGAAACGGTGAAAGTAATAGTGTCGGAACTGCGTACCTATTATAAAAGAACGGCTCCCGTGGCTGCCGACATTATCTTTGACCACTTTCTGGCCAAAAATTACAGCAAATTCTATGCCATCAATCTGCGAATTTTTGTATCTGAGTTCTATCGAACGATGCATAACCATTCGAATTTAATACCTGAACCTATGCTTCCATTGGCTTACGCCTTGAAAGAAAACGATTGGTTTTATCAATATAAAAATTGGAAAACGGTGGAAAGAACTTTCAATAGCATGAGCAGGAGATACCACTTTCTTCAGGGCATTGCATCACACGGTCCTGAACACCAAAAACGAGCCGAATTAGAAAATCTTTTTTTTGAATATTACCCTCGACTTCAACAGGCAAGTGAGTCGTTTCTTACGCAATTAAATGTCAAATGATCCGCTTGAATTTTATGATGAATTACTCATTTTGAAAAGGTTATGGCAGTAGTTACTCCCGAACAAGTATTAAAAGACATTAAGGCGAAAAACTTTCAACCGGTTTATTTCATCGCTGGAGAAGAACCGTATTATATAGACCTTATCGTGGAGGCTTTGGAGTCGAGTGTTGTACCCAAAGAAAGTCGGGATTTTTGCCAGTTTATTATGTACGGGGGAGAAACCCATGTTAATCAGGTGGTGCAAACAGCGCGGAATTATCCCTTCATGGCAGAAAGACAGTTGGTACTAGTGAAAGAAGCACAACGGCTGGAAGGTTTTAATTCCGAAGAAGGGATGAAACGACTGGAAAATTATGTGCAAAATCCTACCCAATCTACTGTGTTAGTTTTTGCCTACTCGGGTAAATTAGACGGCCGAAGCTCCCTGGCAAAGAATATTGAAAAATTCGGCACCCTCATTCTAACCAAAAAAATGTATGATGATAAATTACCTGCATGGCTGGGGGGGTACTGTCGGGAAAAGGGAGTGAGCATCACGCCGCAAGCCATCCAATTGATCGTCGACCATATTGGTAACGATTTAAAAAGGATTCATAATGAAATCCAAAAAGTATTGGTCAACCTGGCGCCTGGACAAGGTATTGACGTTGATCAAGTTGAAAAATACATTGGAATCAGTAAGGAATTCAATGTTTTCGAGCTGCAAAAAGCACTTTCCCAAAAAGATGTCAGCAAGGCTACACAAATTTCAATCCATTTAGCTTCGCAGAAAAAAGGGGTTCCTGTAATGGTTATTGTGCAAATGCTGTTTACCTATTTTACCAAAGTCTTATTGGTTCATCATGCCAAAGACAAATCCAAGCAACATTTGGCGACGGTTCTGGGGGTAAATCCATTTTTTGTCAACGATTATCTTCAGGCTGCGCGATACTATAGTGTGGCTAAATTGGTGGAAATCGTACGCTATCTGAGGCAGGCCGACGGACAGTTAAAAGGCATCGAAACCGGGTCACTCACCGAAGAAGACATTTTAAAAAACCTAATCTTCCGAATTTTACATTAGTCGTATCAACCGGTCTATATTTATAGTTTGACTATTGTAATCGAAGGAGTGAGTTTTTTGGTTCAAACACGAATCCTGGGGGGCTAGGATTAAACAGGACGTTAATTGATTCGGTCGAGGATGATAACTTGTTCTACCGCTTGTCATCCGTATAAGGAAAGTTTTGCTTCGGGATCCAATTAAATGGTAGAAGTTCTAATCGTTCGTTCGAAACCTCTCACTCATTTCATTCCATTTCATCGCTTCCTATACAAAGTCTTCATCGGAAATGGTCGATCAATAAAAACAAAGTGGGGATCGAAGTAACCAGGATGGTAGCAAAATTTAACTCCCCTGTAAGAATTAACTTTTTAAAAATATAATCTTCCCTGTACTTTTTTTTAAACCGACCGGGAGCGCCTAAAAAGGATCCTCACTCCACACCCCCGATTTGAGTCGCAGGCCAGTGCACCTTTCGGTGCTAGGAGCACCAGTTGAATTTTTGGGGTCGATTCTAGGAAATCCATAAAAAAAGCAGTCGCAAATTATGCAACTGCCTAATTATCAAAGTAGCGGGGAGCAGGATCGAACTGCCGACCTCAGGGTTATGAATCCTGCGCTCTAACCATCTGAGCTACCCCGCCGCTGAATTCGAGTGCAAAAGTAAGGATACTTTCTAAAAAGGCAAATCGTTTTAGGCAATATTTCATATTTACCTGGAAAGCTCAAAAAACAGCTAGGAGAAAAAGGAGCGGGGAGGGTAGGTGAAAACAATACAGAAATTCGTTGGGAAGTTAAAAATGTTTTACTACTTTGACCACCGAGCCCAATTAACAAAAAATCGATCTCTATGGAGAAGTATAAATTTGTAGCAGAATATGAATTGAAAGCGTCCCCTAAAGTCCTGTACCCTTATATAAGTACAGCATCTGGGCTGGAACAGTGGTTTGCAGAAAAGGTAATTATCTTACCTGATCAAAGTTTTGATATTCAATGGGACGGAGAGAGCCATATTGCTCATCAAGTTTCACAGCGTTTAAATAGGGCGGTAAAATACGAATTCGTAGGCAACCCGCCCGAAGACACCAATCGCAACTACATTGAATTCAAACTGGAGGTCAGTGATCTGACCCACTCAACCTATTTAAAAATTACCGACTACTCCCTTAATTCCGACCATCAGGAACTAACTTCCTTATGGAATGGTTTTATAGACCGATTAAAGGAAATAGTAGGTAGTTGATGAAAAAGCTGGACAAGCTTGTCTTAAAGTCTTTTTGGGGGCCTTTCTTTGTCACGTTATCAGTGGTCATTTTCATTTTTTTGATGAAAGTGGTCATTTTCTACATTGACGATTTCGTTTCTAAAGATGTCTCCCTGTGGGACATAGGGACGCTTTTCAGTTACTTTGCGTTGGCTACCGTACCTACCGCATTACCTTTAGCACTGCTGCTGGCCTCCCTTATGACCTATGGTAATTTAGGTGAGTTTTTTGAGTTAACAGCCATCAAAAGTGCCGGCATTTCGATGATCCGTGTGATGGCTCCCATGTTTATCATCACCCTGTTTCTCAGTGCAACCTCCTTTGTATTTAATGATCGAATCGCCCCCTGGGCTAATCTAAAAGCTTATAGCCTACTTTATGACATTCGGGAAGCGAAGCCGATGATGAAAATCAAGGAAGGAATTTTTTATAACGACCTACCCGGCTATAGCATCAAAGTGGATAAGAAAATGCCCGATGGTGTCACCATGCTCGGAATGGTCATCTATAAGCACGATTCCAGAGCGTTTGAAAGAGGAAATACCGAAGTGATCTTAGCCGATTCGGGAAGAATGTATACCATTAACGACAATAGTTACCTGGTATTTGAATTGTTTAACGGCAATAATTACCAAGAAGTTGTCGATGGTCTATCGTCAGCTAATCGGGTCACCTATACGTCCACTGGCCAAACACCTCCGGCTCCCACCAACTTTCTCCGAAACAGCTTTGATAACTATAAATTGGTTATCAGCCTATCATCATTTGGATTGAAGCGGTCGGATGAAGAAGCATTCAAGTACCATGCGTATATGAAGAACGTTCAAGAATTGACTCATGCGGCCGACTCGGTAAAAAGGGAATATGAGGTCAGTGTGAAAAACCTTTATCCGAGTAGTAAACAATACTACAGTTATAATTTCAAAACCGAAGATTCAATTTATTTCAAAAATGTAGAAGCAGGGCCATGGGTAGATTCTTTGTTGGCTTTACCCGTTTCCGACAGTCTTCGCCAATCCATAATCACCCAGGCTAAGACCTCTGCCGAGGGGGTAGCCAGTTTTGCAGCCACCAATGTGACCTATTTGAAGACAAAGGTGAAAGACGGGAATTCCTATGCCCTGGAGAAACAAAAGAAATATGCGGCTGCGTTGTCTTGTTTAATTCTGGTCCTAATCGGTTCGCCCTTAGGTGCGATTATTAAAAAAGGAGGTTTCGGATTACCGGTATTAATTTCGATCGTATTTTATATTCTTATGTATGTACTCAACATTCAAGGGGAAAAATACGTTAAAGAAGGACAGATGTCGGTCATGTTGGGGGCTTGGCTTTCCAATATGGTATTATTACTGTTTGGGGTTTACTTTACCGATCGTGCTCGTAACGATTCTCGTTTGTTCGATAAAGATATCTACGTGATGATGTTCCAGCAAATAAAATTTCGGTGGAAGAATTTTCGTAACCCTCTATCCAAGGCCTTGGAAGAGGAGGAGCTTCAAAATAGGATTCCTTGAAGGTTGAAAGGACTTTGGCGCCTATATACACATAAATTAATTAGACTTCGTTGCATTTTTTCTAAAAATATATTATTTTTGCGGAGTTTTATTTTTAAAAAAATCTGTCGTTACAATTATGTATTTAACCACGGACAAGAAAAAAGAAATCTTTGCATCCAAAGGTTTTCATAAATCTGCCCAGGACACGGGTTCACCCGAATCCCAAATTGCTTTATTTACTTATCGGATCAGTCATTTAACCGAGCATCTAAAGGTCCACAAAAAGGACAATTCTTCCAGAAGGGGTTTGTTGCGGCTTGTTGGTAAGCGGAGAAGGTTATTAGATTATCTCAGCAAAACAGACATCAACCGTTATCGTGCAATTATAGCGGAACTTGGTTTGCGTAAATAGCAATTATGCGAAAGTCAGGGAGCTTGAACCAAGCTCCCTGACTTCGTTATGGATATCCTTGCACGACAATAATTCATAAAATATTTTATAAAACAACAATATAAAACCAAACCAGTCAGCTTTTAAATCTGACGACAGAACCGGGTCGTTTAGAAAGATGGTGGATCAGGCGGTCTATTGTAAAGAAAATTATGCAATTTAATATTATAACTAAAACCATCACACTTCCCGACGGGCGTACCATCACGTTAGAAACGGGTAAACTTGCAAAGCAAGCCGACGGCTCGGTAGTGGTGAGAATGGGTAACACCATGCTATTGGCTACCGTCGTGGCTAGTAAAGAAATTAAACCCGGGGTCGATTTCCTCCCCCTTTCCGTAGACTACCAGGAAAAATTTGCCTCTGCAGGCCGAATTCCCGGGTCGTTTCAACGTCGGGAAGGTCGCTTATCAGATCACGAAATCCTCGTTTCAAGGTTGGTGGACAGAGCGATTCGTCCGCTTTTTCCTGAAGACTACCACGCTGAAACGCAGATCAATATTGCCTTGATCTCCGCTGATCGCGATGCATTACCCGATGCCTTAGCGTCCCTGGCTGCTACGGCAGCCCTAATGACTTCCGACATTCCGTTTTACAAACCGGTTTCCGAAGTTCGGGTAGCGAAAATCAACGGAGAATATGTGATAAACCCCACCAGTGACGCGCTGAAAGAAGCTACCATCGATTTAATTGTGGGAGCCACTTTGCAGGACATTACGATGGTGGAGGGGGAACTATCAGAGGCAAGTGAAGAAGAGGTCATCGAAGCACTTAAAGTAGCTCACGAAGCTATTAAAATTCAGTGTATAGCGCTGAAAGAATTCGAAGAAGCTTGCGGTAAAACGCAAAAACGCGAATATGAAGGTGACAATGAAGACGAGGCTTTAAAACAGAAGATCCGCGAATTTGCCTATGATCGTATTTACGCAATAGCCAGTGCCGGCACTACCAAACACGAAAGAAGAGACAAGTTTACCGAAATTCACAACGAATTAGTAGAAAAACTTGAATCCGAGTTGGCCGAAGGAGAGGAATTAGATCTCAATTTGGTCAATCGCTATTACCATGACCTGGAGTGGGAAGCTGCACGTAGCTTGGTGTTGAACGAGCGTAGAAGACTCGACGGGAGAAAACTCGACGAAATTCGCCCCATCGCATGTGAGGTAGATTTTCTACCCAAAGCTCATGGATCAGCATTGTTCACCCGTGGGGAGACCCAATCCCTTACGACGGTAACCTTGGGAACTAAACTGGATGAACAGATTGTTGATAGCGCAATGAACTATGGGTATAGCCGCTTCCTGTTACATTACAATTTCCCTGGGTTTTCGACAGGAGAAGTAAAACCAAATCGTGGACCCGGTAGGAGGGAAGTAGGCCACGGTAACCTAGCCCTCCGAGCACTGAAAAAAATCCTCCCTGATGACGAAAATAATCCCTACACCATTAGGGTCGTATCCGACATCCTGGAGTCGAATGGTTCCTCATCCATGGCTACCGTATGTGCCGGCTCACTCGCGTTGATGGATTCAGGTATCAAGGTAAAAGCACCGGTTTCTGGTATCGCGATGGGACTGATTTCCGATAAAGAAACAGGTAAATATGCCATTCTTTCAGATATCCTAGGGGATGAAGACCATTTAGGTGATATGGACTTCAAAGTGGCCGGAACCGAAAAGGGTATTACCGCCTGCCAAATGGATATTAAAATCGACGGTTTGTCGTTCCAGGTTTTGAGTGAAGCCCTTCAACAAGCCAAGGCAGGAAGGCTCCATATTCTGGAACAAATGAATAAAACCATCAAGGAAAGTCGCCCCGACTTGAAACCTCACGCCCCAAGAGCCGTCTTAATCAAAATTGATAAGGATCAAATCGGCGCTGTTATCGGCCCAGGTGGTAAGATTGTCCAGGAAATTCAAAAAGAATCGGGTGCCATTATCAATATCGAAGAAAAAGATAATCACGGTTATGTGAGTATATTTTCATCCGATCGGTCCTCAATGGACAAAGCGGTGTCCCGAATTAAAGGCATAGTAGCCGTTCCAGAGGTAGGGGAAGTATATAAAGGGGTGGTGAAATCAATTATGCCCTTTGGTGCTTTTGTCGAATTTATGCCAGGCAAAGATGGATTGCTTCACATTTCGGAGATTAAATGGGAACGATTGGAGACGGTGGAAGGTGTATTAGAAGTAGGAGAGGAGATCGATGTGAAGTTGGTAGAAATTGATAAGAAAACAGGTAAGTTCAGACTTTCTAGAAAAGTTTTATTACCTCGACCTGAGAACAAAACGAGATAGATAAATGTTATCTCTAAAGACAAGACACTATAGATAATATTCGTTAATACACGGAGTGATAATAGTAAAAATTTAGCATGAGACAGCTTAAAATAAGCAAACAAATCACCAACCGAGAGAGCCAGTCACTGGATAAATATTTACAGGAGATTGGAAAGGTGGATTTGTTAACCCCTGATGAAGAGGTGATCCTCGCCCAGAAAATCAGAAACGGAGACCAGCTTTCGCTGGAACGTTTGACCAAAGCCAACCTGAGGTTCGTCGTTTCAGTTGCAAAGCAATACCAAAATCAAGGCCTTTCCTTAGGAGACCTTATCAATGAAGGAAACCTTGGTCTGATTAAAGCTGCTCAGCGATTTGATGAAACACGTGGTTTTAAATTCATTTCCTACGCGGTATGGTGGATACGCCAGTCCATTTTACAAGCACTGGCCGAACAATCTCGTATTGTAAGACTTCCGCTCAACCGAGTAGGTTCGCTGAACAAAATATCCAAAACTTTCTCCGAACTCGAACAACGCTTCGAAAGGGAACCCTCCCCCGAAGAACTCGCCGAAGTTTTGGAAATCTCTTCCTCGGAAGTAGTCGACACCATGAAAATCTCGGGGCGTCACGTTTCCATGGATGCTCCTTTTGTGCAAGGGGAAGAAAATAGCCTGTTAGACGTACTCGAAAATGAAACGGACGATAAACCGGATAGTGGGTTGGTCAACGAATCGTTACGGAAAGAAGTCCAAAGAGCACTGTCAACATTGACACAAAGAGAGGCTGACGTTATCTCACTTTATTTCGGATTGAATGGTGAACACGCCATGACGTTGGAAGAAATAGGTGAGAAATTCAACCTTACCCGCGAACGGGTTCGGCAAATCAAAGAAAAAGCAATTAGAAGGCTTAGACACGCATCGAGAAGCAAAGCGCTAAAGACTTATCTGGGCTAATTAGCAAAAAGCTATAAAAAGCCTCATCCTTTACGGGGTGAGGCTTTTTTGCTAAATTCAACCCGTGTAGTGCTTCCAATTGCGTTTCACTAGAACTAAAAACTGTTCTCCGTATGCCCGTCATTCAACCCGTGGTCGATCTGATCGATATTCTCGTGCAACACGGTCTGTCTCACGCCGTGATCGCGCCCGGTTCCCGAAGTGCCGCCCTCACCCTCGCCTTAGCAAGACACCCCAACGTACAAACTATTGTTTCCATCGATGAACGTACAGCCGGGTACCTAGCCCTAGGCCTCGCCCATCAACTGCAACGACCCGTAGCCGTGGTATGCACCTCCGGAACAGCAGCCCTGAATCTTGCACCCGCTGTAGCAGAAGCCTATTTCTCCCAAATTCCGCTTTTGATGCTTACCGCGGATCGACCCGCCGAATGGATTCATCAACAGGACGGACAAACGATTTACCAGCGAGATCTCTATGGAAAGCATGTAAAAAAAGCCTGGGAACTTCCTACCGATACTACCCATCCGGATGTACAATGGCACGTAAATCGGCTCGCCAACGAAGCCTACCTAACGGCCATTGTGCAACCTATGGGGCCCGTACACTTGAATGTGCCCATACGGGAGCCTTTTTACCCCTCCGAAAACGAGAAATTTAGTCCCAACACACAAAACCGGCTTATTGTCGATTTGAAAGCGGAAACTACCCTTTCAACGGCTGATTGGCATGCCCTCCAAGACGCTTGGGAAGATAGCGATAAGATATTGATTGCAGCAGGGCAAAACGACTATAACGAAGCCTTGGTGCAATGTTTGATCCGAATTACCGAGGAATGGGAGATTCCTGTATTTGGTGACGTCACAGCCAATCTAGGCAACCACCCCGATTTTATTAGTATGCTGGATATTACCTTGCAACCGGAACGCTTTGAAAAACTGAGACCGGATTTGTTGGTAACGTATGGGCAATCGTTTTTATCTAAAAAATTCAGAAATTTTATACGCGAATTCCCGCCCCGCGCCCACTGGCATATCGGAGCAAGCAACCATTTGATAGACAGCCTCCAATCGCTCACGCTTCGCATCCCCGTCGAGCCCGCTTTCTTTTTCAAGAAAATGCTGGAAGATATTGACTTTAAATGTTTTGTAGAAAACAGAGAAATAGCCGATAGCACCTATAAAACCGAATGGCTCAACGCCGATTGGCTAGCTGCCCGGATCGTAAATGAGCAAATTTCAGCCAATCTAACGTCGTTAGATGATTTAACATCCGTCAAAGAGCTGGTTTTTAAGCTTCCAGAAGAAGTTTTAGTGCATTTGGGGAACAGTATGCCTGTGCGCTATGCTAACCTGCTTCGAAGGCTTGGTTTAAAGCAAAAAGTATGGGCGAACCGAGGTACAAGCGGGATTGATGGTTGTGTGAGTACCGCCATCGGAGCAGCGTTAGCCAGTGAATCGCCCGTATATTTAATCGTAGGGGACGTCAGTTTCCTATACGATCGTAATGGATTTTTATTAGCTGATTTTCCCCAAAATTTGAAAATCATGATCCTCAATAACGGGGGAGGAAATATATTCCGTATAATCGATGGGCCGAACCGTCAACCTGAACTCGAAACATTTTTCGAAACCAAACATACATTTACAGCACGAGCAACTGCCAGTGATGCAGGGTTAGCTTACTGGGAGGTTCGAAATCGAGACCAATTACCGATGGTCATGGATGAATTCATAGCCCATGAAGGAGCTGCAATACTGGAAGTATATACGGATCCGAATGTTAATAAAAAAATACTACTCGAAATCCAGAAAGCTTTTAGAGTGCAAAATAGGGCAAATTAGGCAACAAGTCGCCTAGTTAATCAGTTGCAATGGGCTTGCGCCTCCGCGATCGAAATGGAATCTTTTAGGATTTTTCCAATTCCCCAAATCTGACAAGCTCGTGTGGAATTGTTGTTTTTCCAATGTGCTTTTCCAGCCAAACCGTGTAAACCCGGTACGTTTTGTTCCAGGGCTAGCGCCTTGTCGAAATATTCCACCGCTCGGGAATTATCATTTTGCGTCGCATAATAGACTCCTAAATTCTTAAGTACATGCCCATTATCGGGGTATATTTCCATAGAACGTTTCAAAAATCCATAAGCATCCTCGGTTTTTCCCAAGTGGAGGAGGGCTTCTCCCTTGTTATTTAAAGCATAGGGATCATTTGGAACTCGAATCAATACTTTATCGAAATAACCTAAAGCCTCCTCGTATCGATGTTCACGTAGGAGTACCAAACCCATATTATTGAGCGCTTCTTTTAAAGTGGGATTTGAGAGCAACGCTTTTTCAAAATCGTCTCGGGCTTGGGTATTTTTCCCTTCTTCAAATAAAATCGCACCTCGATTGACGAGGGCTTGGGCGTTTTCTGGATCGAGTGTAATTGCTCGGTCAAAATCAGCAAAGGCAGCACTTGTATTATGTTGATCCATATAGAAGTTTCCGCGCACCAAGTAGAAGTGACTAGAATCACGATAGGTTTGAGCTAGCAATTTTAGATCGTCTTCAGCTTGCATCAGCTTTTTTAACCTAAGAGCGGCCTCCGCCCTTGCTAAACGAGCCTCGTGAAAACTATTTTCGATTTCCAATGCTTGGCTAAACGATTCATAGGCCTCTTCGGGTCGATCGAGTTGCATTAAAGCGAGGCCTTTATTGAAATAAGCGTCTGCCAGTTTAGGGTATTTTCCAATCGCTTCATCGTAAAACCGAATGGCCTCCTCGTAACGCTTGTCTTTGAACTGAATATTTCCCTTTAAAAAAAAGGTTCCGGCTTCCGACTTGTCTTGATTAGTACAGGAAACAAAAAAAAAGAGGGTGATTAAAAATGCAGTAGGGATAATAATTTTCATCACTAGCCTGTATTTAGTACATTTGTTGTTTGCACATGAAAAATTAGTTGATAAGTCTTTTATGAGATATCTCCGCGATATTCCAGACCCTGCGTACAAAATTAGTCTTTATCAGTGGAACGGAAAGTATATCATTAAATTTGAGGTGGGTGGGCAATTTGAACAGATTTTCAAATTGGATCAAACTGAAGTGGCGAGCGAGGATGAAATCGACCTGATATTGGACGAGAAGTTTCGTCGACAGGTGGTAGAGCGCTTCAAAGGGATGCATCAGGATTTTATGGACAGCCTCCGTCGAAATGAAATTATATTTTAGTTCAAACGACGGACGCAATTCCCTTGCTGGTGGATTATTTTTGTACATTTCCCCTGACCTTATACGCTTTTTGTACTACATTCGTTTTCAATTGTAATTAGAAAAATGCTGGGTTATTCGTAACCTAGCCCTGTTGTTGTATAGTAATTTCATTGTCCTTGTATGTTTCTCAAACGGAACTTGTTGATTGCAGGATGCCTGATTTCCCTGGCTGGGGCTAGCTTGAGGGCACAAAATACCTTAGGTTATTCCGAACCTGACGCCCGATTCCGAAAAGGATTGGAATTTTTTGAAAAATCCAATTTTTTGGCAGCTCGTCAGGAGTTCACCGAATACTTAAAAGAAACTAGTCCGTTGCTAAGCACGAGCGACTATAATGCCGTTACAGCGGAATATTATATCGCCATTACCGGACTGTATTTAAATTACCCGGAAGCTGAAATGCAAGTGGACCGGTTTGTGCGTAATCATGCCGAACATCCCAAAGCACAACTTATTTACAGTGATCTCGGTAAGCATTTTTACGATAATAAGGATTACGCCAAGGCGATTGACTATTTGGAAAAAGCCATAAAATACGCCGGATCCGCTGCTAAAAAAGAAGAAAGTACCTTCCAACTGGCTATGTCTTATTTTCATACAAAGCAAGACGACAAAGCGCTCTTGCTCTTTGATCAGTTGAAAGGGCAAAATTCTTCTCCCCATTGGGCTGATGCCGCTTATTATGCTGGTGTGATTGAACACAAAAAAGGAAATTACCAAGGGGCATACCAAAACTTTACCCGGTTGGAAAACCACGATTATTACAAATCGCTGGTTCCTAACTGGATTGTGACTTCTTTGTATCAGCTCGAACGGTACGACGAACTGGTAAATTACGGCGAACGTATTTTGCGACAAGGCGGACAACAAATGGAAGAAGTAGCCCTTTATGTGGCTGAGGTTCATTACTTGAATGCCGATTATCCCGCTGCTGCCGCGGCCTATGAAAGGTACCAGAAAATGATGGGAAGGAAGAAATTGGATCCATTGGTGTACCTCCATTTCGGTCACTCCCATTTTAGAAACCAAAACTTTAAGGGGGCAATCGATCAATTGAAGGATGTAGCCGCAGGAAAAGATTCAACTGCCCAATATGCGTCCTATCTCTTGGGGATCAGCTATTTGCAGGAAGGAAATCCCAACTACGCGTTAACGTCTTTCCAAAATGCATCCCGATTGGATTTTAATGCCGGGATTCAGGAGGAAGCAGCGTTTAATGCCGCTAAAGTCCTGATCGACATGGGTAACCACAGTGATGCTTTGCGCGATTTACAAAATTTTCAAGAGAAGTATCCTGGAAGCAAACATCGGGATGAAGTTGATCAGTTGATTGCCGATGCTTATGTGCGTGCTAATAATAATGCTGCTGCCATCAGTTACATCGAAAAGTTACCTAAGCGTACGCCAGAATTAAACGCTACCTACCAACGACTCACTTACAATCAGGCCATAGCTGAATTCAACCGAAAAGCTTTTGCCAATGTAATTGTAAACCTAGATAAATCGTTGCGTAATCCGGTCGATGAGCAAATCAATATAGCGGCTCAGTATCTCAAAGCTGAGACCTACGATCAGATGGGTGAAATCGATAAGGCTCGCCCGATTTACCTCCAACTTTCCCGAGATCCTAAGACGGGTACCTACGGTCAGAAAAGTCTTTATGCATTAGGCTATATCTATTACAACCAGAAAGACTATAAATCTGCCTTAACTTATTTCAGAAACTTTTTAGCTAAACCGGAAGGAATCGACTCGCAAATGCTGGAAGATGCCACTACTCGTTTGGGCGATTGTTATTTGGCAGAAAAGAACTACAACGAGGCGATGCGTACCTACGAAAGGGTCTCTGCATCAGGTAAGGTAGACAATGATTATGCCCTGTTCCAAAAAGCAAGGACCATGGTCTACATGAATCAAGAAGACCAGGCTAAGGTGCAGTTTGAACAATTAATCAGGCAATACCCAAGATCTAGCTATGTCGACGACGCCTTGTTCCAAATTGCCGATATCGATTTCCAGAAAGCGAATTACTCGCCAGCTATTAAAGGTTATACGCGGTTGATTAACGAACAACCCAAAAGTCTTTTAATTCCTTCGGCTTTGTTGAGAAGAGCGCAGTCGTATTACAATATTCAGGTTTATGAACATGCCATCACTGACTTTAAGCGGATTTTAAGTGACTATCCATCGTCTCCTTCAGCCACCAGTGCGTTAGAAGGTATTCAGGAAAGTTATGCTGCGGTGGGGCGTCCGGAAGAGTTCAATGAGATATTGAGTGTGGTTAGGCGTAACAACCCCGGCAATACTAAATTGGAGGATGTGGAATTTGACAACGCCCAAAACCTGTATTATGCTGAAAAATACCAGGCGGCTGTGACATCCCTGGAGCAATTTTTGAAGACCTATCCGGCCAGCAAATATCTTTATGATGCACGCTATTTCCTAGCCGCATCGTACGATAAATTGAATGATATCGGAATGGCTCTCCAACTTTATGATCAGGTAACCAATGAAAACAGGTCGACCTATGTGGCCAGTGCCGCACAGCGTTCTGCAGAGCTATATATTGATCGGGGAAACTATTCCAATGCGGTGTCGAGTTTCAGGGTATTGCTAAATAATGCCGAAAACAAAAAGGAACAGGGTATTGCCTGGATTGGTTTGATGGACACCTATTATTTGTTGAAAAGGTATGATAGCTCCATGGTCTATGTACGTGAAGTTATCAATCTTGGAAATGTTATTCCAGAAGGAGTTGGAAAAGCGCGGATCTTGGAAGGAAAAATCGCTTACGAAAAGGGTGACTTAGCAACGGCGGCCGATCTATTCGCAAAAGTAGCATCCGATTACCGGGATGAATTCGGAGCGGAAGCCAAATACTGGGTAGCTTTTATCGAATATGAACAAAAGAAATATAAAGAGGCAGAAGCTACTGTATTCGAATTGAGCAAGAACTTCGAGGGGTATGACAATTGGCGGGTGAAGTCGTTCTTATTGTTAGCTGACATTTATGCGGCTACGGACGAAAAGGCCCAAGCTCGTGCCACACTGAATTCGATAATAGAAAACTCGGACGATGAGGATGCGGTGGCATCTGCTCGAGAGAAACTCGCCAAACTGGAGAGCAATTAAGAAATACGCATGCAGAACAAATGATCTTTTGAGAACCGTATGAAATTTGTAAAATACTTAGCTTCCTCAGCACTTGTATGTACTGCCCTCGTAGTCCATGCACAAAGAGGGGAAATCGAAAGCCAGACTTACGAAATTATTAAAGAAAAAAGTATTGAATTTCCCAAAGCTGATCGGCTTCAGGACAAAGCCCAACCGGCTGTATCTAAAGCCGAGGAAAGCAAAATAAACTATCGGTTTAACGACGTAAAGATTACACCGGCCAGTCCGACCATTACACCCGCCGTAGCGATCTCGTCTGATGAAAAAGAAAGACGGGATTTGCCGGAACCCCTGAACAATCATATTAAATTGGGAGCTGGCAATTTCGGACGCTTTCTAGGAGAGGCGTTCATCAGCTCACGGACAAGTGAGGACATTGTGGCTACGGGTGAAATTAAACACCTGTCGGCCTCCAGTGGACCCGTCGATGGGAAGAATTCGGCCAATGCCAACACCCTTCTTCGAGCCGGCGCAAAATACTTGGGTGCTTCCTCTCGTTTGGATGGAACCATTGAATATGAACGAAAAAATTACTATTTCTACGGATACCAACGTCCTCCTGAAGGAGTGACCGTCGACCGGGATACTATCCGTCAAACATTAAATCGTTTCGGCGTTCGGCTTGGACTGGAAAATACGGAACCTAATAGTCTGATCGATTATAAGTTAGTGACCATGCTCCATATGATTAAGGATCGCTACAACGCTTCTGAAATCGATTGGGGTACGCAGTTGCAAACATCTTTACCCGTTACTGAAAGTGTTTACGCCATTTTTGACGCCGATGCTTACGTCTCTCAACGCGTGGACTCCGATCAAACCTTCGGGCGGAACATGTTTCGTGTAAAACCGTCGTTCAAATACGTCGACGACATTTTTTCGCTAACGGTCGGTTTGAATGTGGTCAACGAGACCGATAATGGCTTGGACGTCAATCGTACAAGGGCTTTCCCAATCGTCGATTTAGACCTGTCGTTGCTGCCGGGAGTTCATATTAAAGCTGGATATACCGGTGATATCGTTCGGAATACCTTACGATCTTTCCTAGCCGAAAACCAATGGTTAGGGCCACAATTATTAGTCGCTAACACCCTTAAAAACTCCGATATTTATGCGGGCGTGAAAGGGGAAAATGAAGGATTCAATTACGAGCTGAAAGTAGCGTTAACAAATTACCGTAATTTCTATTTCTTCAACAATTCGTTGGGTGATACGACCCGTTTTTCTGCAATTTATGATAGTGGGAAGACCAATGTGCTAACCATCTCGGGAGAAGCAGGCTACCAATTGGATGAATTATTCAATACCTCTGTGAAGGCTAGCTTTAGTGACTATGGTGTGAGCAACGTGGAAGAGCCCTGGCACAGACCTAAATTTCAATTCAGCTGGTTTAATGCCCTAACCATCAGTAAAAAATTGTTTATAACTACCGAGTTATACACCTATTCGGGTATCAAGGGAGTGAATTTTCAAACAGGAGAAATCCGGAAACTTCCGGGTATAGCCGATGTAAACCTTAAAATCGACTATCTGCTTACGCGGAACTTTTCGGCATTTGTGAATATCAATAACCTGCTGGGTAAGGAATACGAACGTTACATGAATTATCGTCAACAAGGCTTGAATTTTGTTGGTGGTTTGTCATTTTCTTTCTAACTTCCCAGTTAGAAATAATCGTTCACCATGGTAGAAGTTGAAAAATACATCAAAAGGCTCCTATACGACCAGGATTGTGTGATCATTCCGGGGTTTGGGAGTGTGCTGACGCATTATACGCCGGCTCATTTCGATCAGGGTACAGGAACTTACCTGCCCTCTGAACGAAAGGTAGCTTTCAACGAAGTACTGAAAATTGACGACGGTTTACTGACGAAATTCATTTCGGAGAACGAAGGGCTTTCTTACCAGCAAGCTAAGAGTCATATTGATGATTTTGTTCAAACAGCGCATTCTTTAATTCGTAAAAACCGTACCATTACGTTAAATGGTATCGGTAATTTCCATTTGAATGGAGAAGGGCGAATTGTTTTTCAGCCCGACGAATCCAGGAATTTTCACCCTGAATTTTTTGGCCTCAGGGCGGTCCAGGTGTCAACACCGGCACCAAGCGTATTGGAGATGGAGGAAGAGGCCGTCCTCACTCCCGTGGTTGACAAGGAACCTTTAACGGAAACACCCGTAGCAGAAGTTCGGAAAATAGCTTGGGGAAATTGGGTAAGCGCAGCTTGTATAGCTGGGATTTTAGTGTACGTGAGCGCCGTACTTTCCAACGAACCGGGAGCGACCAGCAGCTCACTAAATCCGGTAGAGTTCATGCGGGCGCTATTTGTTAACTCTGCCGAATCGCGTACGGTTGAAGTAAAACCCAAGTCGATGGTAGCGGGCGCATCCGTAGTTGAAGTAGAAGAGGAAGTTGCCGTTGTGGATAACGTAATTGAGGAAGTTGAACCGATAACGGTCGCTGAAGTAGGGGCAAGTAAAAAATATCATCTTATTGCATCGGTGTATGAGTCACCAGCTTCCTTGGAAAAATACGGAAAACAACTAGCTGAAAAATTAAAGGCTGAAGGTTATGAGAGCGTCGCGACCCTACCGTTGCGTGAAAAATATATGTTGAGTGCCGGGTCTTTTGATAGCTGGCATGAAGCACGGAAAGCCTTACCCGCCCTCAACAAAACAGCCAAAGGGGCGTGGATTTATAAAGAAAAATAGGAAAGAGATTGTGGATAAGTGGGTTAGAAATGTGGATAACTTTAGAAAGTTGTGGATAACTTTGCATTAAACTAATTCGTTTTTCAAAGGTCAAATGTCCGTTAACTTCATTTCACACCCTATCCAAACTTTAAGATATTGAGAATCATGGGATTCAACAACGCAGAAGATCGGAAAAGAATCATGAAGTCCTGGGGTTTATCCATCGGGATTATGTCGTTTCTTTTGATCACAACCGCCTTTGTGACTTTATCCAGGTCAGAGCCGGAATTAGAGACAATGGAATTGTTTGTGGAAGTCAATTACGGTGTTGATCCTGTTGGCTCCGGAAATATTCAAACATTTAACAAGGCGAACGACTCCAAAATCGCGGAGAATATGCGACCTGAGCCGGAAAAAGCTGAAGTAAAAGCGGTAGCTAAACCGGTTCCACCTGCTCCAAAAGTGACGGAAGTAAAGAAAGCCCCAACAACAAAAGCGGTGGAAAAACCGGTGATTACTTCCAATGTGAAAAGTCCAGTAGTGGAAAAACCAGTTGAGGAAACTAAGAAGTCTACTACCGCTTCGAGTACCCCAACGGCTTCCACAACGCCTACGAAAGCTCCTGAGAAGCCCATTAATCAAGACGCCTTATTCTCTCGTTCCAGTGGTGGAGCTACAGGAAGTAATGGTACGTCGGGCACAGCGAGTGGTGTCGGTGGTAACAACAATGGTGATGATGCCAGTGGAGTGGGCGACAAAGGGGTTAAAGAGGGTAGTCTTTATGCGAGTAGTTACAAGGGTTCTGGCGGCGGCGGTGGTTCCAATGTGGGTTACAATCTGAAAGGCTGGAAATGGCGTCAAGCTCCCCAAGTAAATGATAAGTCAGATGCCACCGGTGATATCGTTTTTCGGATCGTTGTGGATAAAAACGGTCGGGTTAAGAATGTGATCACTCAAAGTACGACCATTACGGATTATTCTGTGGTTAATCAATATAGAAACGCCGTTAGAGCGCTTACCTTCATCTCTGAATCAGCTAACGTCCCCGAGGAGTCCATCGGTAGTGTTACATTCCGTATCCGTGCGAAATAGTAAAGTATGAATTATGCGGAGGCAATGGCCTATTTGTATAATAGGTTGCCGGTATTCCATCAGGTGGGGGCTCGGGCTTATAAACCCGGTTTAGAGACCACCCGTGCATTTTGCCAATATCTAGGGAATCCCCAAAATAGTTTTTCAACCCTGCATATTGCGGGTACCAACGGGAAAGGGAGCGTATCCAATATGCTAGCCGCGATACTGCAAACAGCGGGTTATAAAACTGGCCTTTATACTTCGCCTCATCTAAAGTCGTTTAACGAACGTATTCGTATAAACGGTATCCCCGTTTCAGAAACGTATATAGCTGATTTTGTACAACAATACCAGGGTTTTATTGAATCCATTAATCCTTCGTTTTTTGAGGTAACCGTGGCAATGGCGTTCGATTATTTCGCCAAAGAAGAAGTCGATATAGCCGTGATTGAAGTAGGGATGGGCGGGCGACTTGATTCGACCAATATCATCACACCCGTATTATCGCTAATCACCAATATAGGCATGGACCATATTCGCCAACTAGGCGATACGTTACCAGCCATTGCACGGGAGAAAGCGGGTATCATTAAAGAGGGTATTCCAGTAGTGGTTAGTGAAAGGCAAGATCCGGAAATTGCGGCTATTTTTGAAGAAGTAGCTCGTCACCAAAACGCACCTATTTTTTACGGCAGTGATTTCGGTCGGGTAGAAGCTTTACCTAACGAAAATGGACTTTTGCCCTTAGAAATTAGCTATTCTAACAAAGATAAATATCCTAACAGTGTTAGAATAGATTTGGATTTGCAAGGTAACTATCAGAAAAAGAATGTGTTAGGGGTGTTATGTGCCGTCGACTTGCTGAATCAAAGAGGGTGGGGGATTTCGGAAGTCCATGTGCGAAACGCCCTTAGTCAGGTAGCAAAAACCACGGGATTCAGGGGGCGTTGGACACAACTTGCATCAGCCCCGTTAGTGATAGTCGACACTGGACATAATCTACCGGGTTTTAGCGAAGCCGTTGGGCAGTTTTTAGGCATTCCCTCCGAACAGCGTCATTTTGTAATTGGGTTTGTAAACGACAAAGATATAACCTCTTTATTGTCAGTCCTGCCTACATCGGCCAAATATTACTTTTGCGCCCCTTCCAATATCCGCGCTTTAGCCCCAAATGAGCTCAAGAACCAAGCCGCGTACTTTGGGTTGGTGGGGAATACCTTTTCGGACGTGAACGAGGCTTTAAACGCAGCTTTACGCGTTGCAGGGAAAAATGATAGTATTTATGTTGGAGGCAGCACCTTTGTGGTAGCAGATCTAGCCGACCTTTGAGGATATAATAAATTATGGCACGCAGAAAATTATTTCGTTTCGCACAAAATGCAGCAGCAAGTAATGTTATTGAAGTAGGAAAGCCTATCTACAGCGCGATAAAAGGAAAATGGAGGGAAATGTATTTCAAAAATGACCATCCGATCGTCCTTGAATTGGCTTGTGGTAAAGGGGAATATACAGTGGGTTTGGGGAAAACCTTTCCGGATCGCAATTACATAGGTGTCGATATAAAAGGGGACCGAATTGCTAGGGGGAGTCAGGCGGCCCTTCAGCTAGGACTAACAAATGTTGCTTTTTTAAGGGCTTCCATCCAATTTTTAGATGAATTCTTCGAACCCGGGGAGGTGGATGAAATTTGGTTGGTACACCCAGACCCCCAGCCGAAGGATCGGGACGAAAAGAAAAGACTTACCAATCAAAACTTTCTTACCCGTTACGCACGTCTAATTAAACCCGGAGGCCTGTTTCATTTAAAGACCGACAATCCCTTTTTATATGATTATACGTTAGAGGTGATTCGAAGTATGCCTGGTTACGAATTGCTCGAGCACACAGATGACCTCTATGAGTCTGAATTATTAGTCGATCATTACAATATTACAACCCATTACGAGAAACTTTTCCGAGAGCAGGGTTTTACCATTAAGTATATTCGTGCGCGAATAGTAGGCGTTGACACAGCATCTACCATGAACCAAGAAAAAGTCGCACAAAAAGCGGATTAATTCCGGCTAATTTGTGCGACTGAATCAATTCGATGACAGGTCTTTGCCTCTTTATTTCATCAATTTAGCAAAATAAGCTAACGTACGTACTAATTGGGCTACGTACGAAGATTCGTTATCGTACCAGCTAACTACCCGTACTAATTGCGTATCACCCACGGTTTGCACACGTGTTTGGGTAGCGTCGAACAGGGAGCCATACGAAATTCCGATAACATCACTGCTAACGATGGGGTCTTCGGTGTAACCGAAACTCTCATCTGCAGCTTTTTGTGCAGCGGCATTGACTTCTTCTACCGTTACTTTTTTAGAAAGGATGGCCGTAACCTCGGTTGAGGAACCTGTAATGGTTGGTACCCGTTGTGCGCTTCCGTCCAATTTTCCTTTCAATCCAGGTAGAACCAAACCGATTGCCTTGGCGGCACCTGTGCTATTGGGAACAATGTTTTGAGCTGCTGCCCGCGCCCGGCGGAGGTCGCCTTTAGGGTGGGGGGCATCCTGGGTATTCTGATCGTTGGTATAGGCGTGGATGGTAGTCATCAAGCCATTGACAATACCAAAGTTTTCGTCCAGGAACTTAGCGACTGGCGCTAAACAGTTAGTGGTGCATGATGCTGCACTGATAACGGTCTCAGTCCCATCCAGAATATTGTGGTTAACGTTGTATACGATTGTTTTTAGATCACCTGTTGCAGGAGCTGAGATAACCACTTTTTTGGCGCCTGCGGTGATATGGGCTTCTGCCTTAGTTTTATCTGCAAAGAATCCGGTACATTCCAGGACCACATCTACCTCGTGTTTTCCCCAGGGAATTTGGGCGGGATCCCGCTGTGCATAGATGGTAATTTCTTCGTCATTAACGATGATCGAGTTTTCAGTATGGGTTACTTTTTCGGAAAATCTCCCTTGTGCGGTATCGTATTTCAATAAGTGAGCCAATACTGAAGGACTTGTAAGATCGTTTATGGCTACTACATCAATGCCTTCCATGTTGTAAATCTGACGAAAAACCAATCGGCCAATTCTTCCAAAGCCATTGATTGCTACTTTAACTTGTGCCATGTCATTTATTTATAATGGTTCATATTTTTTCAGACGCGAAATTAGTGAAATCATCAAGAGAATAAAAGCGGGTTTTCCCGTTTTTATTTAATTCTCGCCCATCTGACGCAAGGTCACTAAGATGCCAGCATTAGCAAAATACTAAAACAGGGGTAGGAGGGGTTTGCTAGAGCCAGATAGTCGATTTACTTTCCTGTATTTTATTTTCGAGAGTATTTGGGATCAGGGCGATGGTTTTTATTTTTGTATTGAAAAAAGTCTATCCCGATTAATGCCTCACAATTATATATCATAGAATTAATTAGGGCCAAGCTCTCGAAATTAGATATTATTTCATTTTGTAACTACCTAATCTTTAGTAACTTGTATTAATTTAATTAAACAAAAACTTTATGACAGATATTGTACAACAGGTAGAAGATGCCTGGGAAGATAGAACGAGGTTAAAAGAAGAAAATACCATAAAAACCATACGTGACATCATTGAAGAAGTGGATAAAGGAAGGCTGAGAGTAGCCGAACCCGTGGGGCAGGATGGTTGGAAGGTGAACGAATGGGTAAAGAAGGCCATCATTCTTTATTTTCCTATTCAAGAAATGAAACTTAGCAAAGTTAGCATTTTTGAATATTACGACAAGATGTTGCTAAAGACGGGATATGAGGAGTTAGGGGTACGGGTGGTGCCGCCAGCTACAGCCCGGTATGGGGCCTATATAGCCCCCGGTGCCATTCTCATGCCTTCGTATGTGAATATCGGAGCCTATGTGGATAAAGGTACGATGGTGGATACTTGGGCAACGGTGGGTAGTTGTGCCCAAATTGGCAAGGATGTGCACCTCAGTGGGGGCGTAGGAATTGGCGGGGTCTTAGAACCCGTACAGGCTGCTCCCGTTATTATTGAAGATGGCGCTTTTATCGGATCCCGGTGTATCGTTGTAGAGGGGGCTCGCATTGGCAAGAGAGCGGTTTTAGGAGCTGGGGTTACCATCACAGGAAGCTCTAAAATCATTGATGTAACGGGCTCAGAACCGGTAGAGTACAAAGGATATGTCCCCGAAAATTCGGTCGTGATACCCGGCTCTATCCCCAAAGAATTTCCCTCGGGGGTGTACCACGTTCCATGCGCGCTTATCATAGGAAAAAGAAAAGCAAGTACCGACTTGAAAACCTCCCTCAATGACGCCCTTCGCGACAACAATGTAAGCGTCTAATTCACCTTATTTAAACGGCAGTTAAAAGGCTTTATACAACTCGTATAAGGCCTTTTTTGTATTTACAAGTGTAAACAGTGTTGAAATATACAAATGTAAATCCACAAAACAAATGTAAATGTTGGTTGTTACAAAAGTGAAATATCGAAAAAGAGTTTATATTTGTAAATATAAACGTGGATAATTATGGATTTGCTGGATAAAGTTCGCTTAATAATAGGTCACAAATGTGAATCTCCCTCACAATTTGCCGACGAAATAGATATCCCTCGGTCGGCTGTTTCTCATTTGCTGAGCGGTAGAAATAAGCCCAGTCTGGAGGTGATAAGAAAAATCATTACCCGCTATCCGGAATTAGGTAAGGACTGGATCTGGGATGACGATAAACTTCCTAACCTTGCTATAGGGGTTCCTGATTCAGGGTCACCGGTGAAAAACGTAGAAAATACACCAAAGAAACCCTCCGGTATGACCTTGGACTTATTTGAACAACCGGCTGAAAAACTACGAGAAACTCCCAAACCCACACCTAAACGGAGTATTGACCGTATCCTTATTTTTTATTCCGACGGTACTTTCGAAGAATTTAAACCCAATCGTCTTTAAAGGGAAAATTTTGCTCATTCGTTGAATTTTATAACGCGGATTTCCTAATCCCAAAAACAAGGCTTAATTCATTTACACTCAATTCTTAACTTGTCCAGACTAAACATGTTGATCGGCTCCAGAATTGAATATTTAGGTTCAGTCCGACCTGTCATACGGTATATTTAAATCTCGAGCCGATTAATATAGCCCCTGTAAATAATTATTATGATCGAAACGAACCCCGAAATGTAAATTCATTGCACCTCTCCCGAAAAATACATTGTTGTTATATAATGTTCTTGCATTATGTTAAATAGCTTAGCTATTTAATTTTTTAGAAGGGAAGGAAAAGAAAATTTTTATTTCAAAAACAAATGAATGTAAGGGTTGAAATTGCGGTTCATTTCAAGCAATATTCAACCTTTACATACCGCTTTTTCTACGAAAAATAGGTAAAGCCTGCGAAGGCTTTGCAGGGTAGGGGCTTTACTTATTTTGAGTGCGTGAGGGATAGAAGCGGCATCCTTTTGTGAGGAACGAACAAAAGATAGTATGCAATCGCCTAACCCCCTATAGCTTTGCTTACTTTTCGCTTTGATCTTTGCACTCATGAAAGATCAAAAATCAAGTAGCCGGGATCATTACCTGTCCCTTTACCAGAATTGGAAGTCCAGCGAAGTGCCTGTCGGTTTATTTTGCGAGCGTGCATCAGTGAAGTATGCCACCTTCCGTTACTGGGTTAAAAAATTTGAACAACCCGGGCCTGCTGAGTCGGGTTTTACTGAACTGCGGTTGAATCCGGGCAATGCCGAACCGATCGCGGTATTGAATTTTGCTACCGGTGGGAGCTTGTCTTTTTATCAGTTGCCGGATACGGCTTGGTTGAAGGCGCTGTTAGCTTAGGAACCGGTCATGCTTTCTTTATCCTCTTCGGCCCGCTACCTTTTGTACCAACAGCCGGTAGACATGCGTTGTGGCATCTATTCACTGGCGGGATTGGTACAAAATCATTTGAAATTAGACCCCTTGTCTGGCGACGTTTTTATTTTTATCGGCAAACGTGGCAATCAGCTGCGTTTACTGCAATGGGATCGGGATGGATATGCCTTGTACAGCAAACGCCTGGAGTCGGGAACTTTTGAACGCCCTAAAGGCGAAAAAGTATTGATTTCTTCCCGGGAGTTGATGCTGATTTTACAAGGGGTGAAGTTGACTTCCGCCCAATTCAGAAGGCGGTATGAGCGGGGTACTCCTGTTTGAAAAAAAGTGATAAATATGCTAAAAAAGTGGGCATACTATGCGGGGAAGCCATTTTTTATGCGTATTTTTAAATCATGATAGCAGCCGGACCGGACTATAAATTACTCTACGAACAAAGCCAGAAAAAGCTGGCCGAGACCGAACAAAAATACAGCTCGGCTCTGGAGCAAACCCGGCGGATGTTGCAACTGGCCCTACTAGAGGCCAACGAACTGCGCCGAAAACTTTTCGGAATCAAATCCGATAACCGGGTTAAAAAAGCTGCCTCAGAAGGACAGTTGGATTTATTGCCTTTAGGGGCTGAAGAAGCAGATGTACAGGCATCAGAGGCGCTTGCCGTGGGTGAGGTTGAAAAAAGCAACCTGGAACAGGACAAGCAGGCAGAGAAGCGTAAGAAAGCGACCACTTCACGCCCCCGCATGGTTTTTCCTGAAGAACTTCCCCGCGAAGAGCAGGTGATTGATTCGGAAGGCGTGTCAGAGGAAGAATACAAGGTAATCGGAGAAGAGGTAACCGAAGTATTGGTGATGGGGCCGGCCAGCTTTAAGGTCAAAAGGATCATTCGTCGTAAATGGGCACTGAGAGATCCGCTCAAGTCGGACAAAAAGGCCGTGTTGATCGCCCCCATCCCCAGCAGAACCATCCAGCGAGGGCTTTTTGATGAATCGGTACTGGCTTATCTGCTGACCAGCAAGTTCGTGGATCACTTGCCCCCGTATCGACAAAGGAAGATCTTCGAGCGGATCGGGATCAAGATCCCACCCTCTACATTAACCGACAACACGAATGCCGCCTGCAAGGCCTTATTACCGATTTACAACGCCCTCAAACGAGAAACACTGGCTAACCTGTACCTACAGGTGGATGAGACCCGATTGCAGGTACTGGAAGGTAGCAAGAATGGATCCTCCCACAGGGGATACCTGTGGACCTATCACGCACCAGTGGATGGGTTGGTGTTCTTTGATTATAGGACAGGCAGGGATCTCTCCGGTCCGAAAGTGATATTGAAAGATTACACCGGGGTAATCCAGACCGACGCCTATGAGGTCAACCAGAGCCTGTTTGCCCAAAACAAGGATATACAGCACTACTACTGTATGGCCCATATCCGCAGAAAGTTCGACGAAGCCGTCAAATACGACAAGGAAAGAGCCACCTGGGCGGTAGACACCATCGCAAAGCTTTACAAAATAGAGAAAGAGGTAAGAGAGGCTGAAACACCCCTTACTGAAAGCCAGGTTGTGGAAAAACGCATGACGGAGGCCTTACCGGTACTGACTGAACTCAAAGAATGGATGTTACAAGAATACCCCAAAGTTCTTCCATCCAGCCCGATCGGTAAAGCGATGGCCTATGCTTTACCGCTGATGGACAATATGAAGTACTATACGCTGCATAGCGATCTTCAACTGGATAACAACCTAATCGAGAATAGTATTCGCCCGGTAGCTCTGGGTCGAAAAAACTTCCTGTTTGCCGGTACACATGATACCGCACAGAATGCGGCCATGATCTATTCCCTGTTTGCTACCTGCAAGAAGTATGAGGTAAATCCACAGGAATGGTTACTGGACACACTGAGAAAACTCAACGATCC
>ENA-UOVV01000881-UOVV01000881.1-compost-metagenome-genome-assembly--contig:-NODE-881-length-28629-cov-34.118289_pt1 | contig 28629 bp, 27 predicted proteins | sample MGYA00238155_ERZ761577 | MGnify/ENA primary metagenome ERZ761577 (study PRJEB28898, sample SAMN06268775) | compost metagenome | isolation source: Emeryville, CA | place: USA:Emeryville, CA | collected... | reverse complement strand
GGGGGCCGACTTGCCTTCCGAAGGGGGCAGGAGAATCAGCACGGCACACACCCTACGGCGTGCCGGGAGCCGCTCGTGACAGCGGGTGAATATCGTGAGCCGCATGGCTTCGACTGGGCGCCGAGCAGTGGCAATGGTGCTGTTTCCGAACGTGACCCAACTGGATCTCACGGGACCCGCGCAGGTCTTCAGCAGGTGGCCGAACACCGAGCTCCACCTCGTGGCGGCGACCCTCGACCCGGTCGTGACCGACGCCGGATTCGCCCTCGTGCCCACCGTGACGTTCGCGGACTGCCCGCCTGTGGACGTCGTGTGCGTTCCTGGTGGCGACGGGGTGTTCGAGAACCTCGAGAACGAGGAGCTGCTCGCCTTTGTGCGGCGCACCGCGGCCGAGGCGGCGTGGGTGACGTCGGTGTGCACGGGCGCTTTCGTGCTTGCGGCTGCCGGCGTGCTGCGCGAGCGCAAGGCGGCGACGCACTGGGCATCGCGAGAGCTGCTCTCCACGCTCGGCGTGGAGGTGGTGGCTGAGCGCGTCGTATACGACGGCAATGTGGTCACTGGTGGGGGAGTCACGGCAGGCATCGACTTCGCTCTGTCGCTCACGGCCGCCGAGTTGGGCGAGGACGTCGCGCGTCGCCTGCAGCTGCAGTTCGAGTATGACCCGGCACCGCCGTTCGACGCGGGTTCGCCCGACAAGGCCGATCCGCAACTGGTCGCCGGGATCCGCGAGTTTGTGCAGGCGAGCCGCCGGGATGTGGTGGCTCGCGCCGCCGCGCGACTTGCTGGCTGAACTGATAGGACACATGTCAAGGGATTGACAGCGACCATTACGCGATATATCGTGAGTGTGTCACAACAGAAGGGGGAACCCCATGACACACAACAACGAGATGCCGCGCCACCCGCGCGAGCGCCGTCACCACGACCACGCCGGTCGTCACGAAGACTTTGGCCCCATGCGCCTTCCCAAGGGCGGCCGACGCCGCCGCGGCTTTGGCCCTCCGCCCGGCTTTGGACCATTCGGCGGTCCGGGCTTTGGCCCGCCTCCGGGCTTTGGCCCTGGCTTTGGGCCGCGAGGACGCCGCGGAGGACGCGGTCGCGGTCGCGGAGATGTCCGTACCGCCGTGCTTGTGCTGCTCGCGGAGCAGCCGCGACACGGCTACGACCTCATGCGCGCTATCGAGGAGCGCACCAACGGTGCCTGGTCGCCGAGCCCCGGCTCGATCTATCCCACGCTGCAGTCCCTTGAGGACGAGGGTCTCATCACCTTTGAGACCGTGGATGGCCGCAAGACCGCCACGCTCACGTCAGCGGGCCAGGCGTGGGTCAATGACAACGCGGAAACCGCTGAGGCGATCTTCGCCAAGGCGGGCGACCGTCCCAAAGAGGCGGACGACCTTCGCAACGAGATCCACGGCATTCACGAGGTGCTGGTGCTCATCGGTCACCGCGAAGACCCGGAGCTTGCCGGGCAGGCGACTGAAGTGCTCGCCGCAGCGCGCAAAGACCTCTACAAGCTGCTCGCCGAGTAGCGCTCACGACCGCCTGGCTACACTTGATCCGCGGATGAGTTGGCCAGGCGGTCGCGTCACCGGTTCACCGGTGCCGAGGAACGTCCGGGCTCCATAGGGCAGGGTGGTGGCTAACGGCCACCCGGGGTGACCCGCGGGACAGTGCCACAGAAAGCAGACCGCCGCCGGGCAACCGGCGGTAAGGGTGAAAGGGTGAGGTAAGAGCTCACCGCGTTCCTGGTGACAGGGACGGCACGGTAAACCCCACCTGGAGCAAGACCAGACAGGAAGCGCTTGAGGGCTGCCCGCCCGAGCTTCCGGGTAGGTTGCTTGAGCCGTGCGGCAACGTACGGCCTAGATGGATGGCCGCCCGGCCGGGCCCCGTAAGGAGCCCGGCCAGACAGAACCCGGCGTACAGGCCAACTCATCCGTCCTCAGGCTTGAGGGGCTGCGCGAGCGCCACGATGAGCCCCGACGGACCCCGCAGGTAACACAGCCGATAGGCGTCGCCATAGTCGACGATTTGGCGCAGCACGCTGGCGCCATGTCGCTCCAAGCGCGCGACCGTGTCGTCGATGTCCGTCACCGTGAACATCATGCGGGTCATGCCGAGCGTGTTCGGTTGGGGCGCAGCGGAAGCCACGGCCTCCGGCGATTCGTACCACGTCAGCTCGACGCGCCCCGGCCCACCAGGGACCGCCATCATCGCGATGTGCGTGATGACTCCGTCGAGGCCCACAACTCCCTCGACCCACGGGCCATCTACTATGGCGCGGCCCTCAAGTTCGAGGCCCAAGTCCTCGAAGAAGGCGACAGCCGCTTCAAGGTCGTCCACCACCACGGCGACGTTGTCCAAGCGCAGAACCGACATCCGTCAAGCATAGGCACGTGCTGGCGCGGCGCGCTTGTCATCGGCGTGCAGGCGTTTAGGCTCGCCCCGTGAGCACCGGAGGGAACGACGGGGGACCCCCCGCATCGCGGCGGCCCATGCCGCCCTCGATTCCTCCGCGCCAGCGCCCGGCAGCCCCGGATCCAGGTTCAAGCCGTTCCGCGCGCCAGGTGGCTCCGGCGCGGCAGTCCACGCGTCAGCCGCAGCAACGCCCATCCGCCCAGCGACCAAGCCAAGGCCAACAGGCGCGGCCAGCCGCAGCGTCGGGCAGCCACAAGCCCTCCAAGCGCACTCACTGGAAGCGCCGCTGCGGCGTTCTCACCATCGCCGCGCTGCTGATTCTCGCGATCCTCGCCGTGAGCATGTGGCTGTGGGTGAGTCACCGCATCCAGCACGTCGACGCCCTCAGCGGCGCGGAGAACACCGCAGGCGAGACGTACCTCATCGTGGGCTCGGACTCGCGTAAGGGCTGGAAGCACGCGGATTCCACCAAGGGCGCTCGCACGGACACGATCATGGTGCTGCACAAGGCGCCCAATGGCGTGGTGTCGCTCATCTCGCTGCCGCGCGACTCCTACGTGGAGATTCCCGGTCACAAGAAGAACAAGATCAACGCGGCCTTCGCCTTTGGCGGACCGGAGCTGCTCGTCGAGACAGTCGAAGGGCTTTCCGGCCTCACCGTCGACGCGTACATGGAGATTGGCCTCACGGGCGTCGGCGACCTCGTCGACGCGCTGGGCGGGGTGGAGCTCTGCTATGACCGCGACGTCGATGACTGGCGCTCCAAGATGAAGTGGAAGGCCGGCTGCCACGTCGCTGACGGCGACACCGCGCTCGCCTTCGCTCGCATGCGCTACAGCGATCCGCTGGGCGACATCGGTCGCGCCGATCGTCAGCGACAACTCGTCAAGGCGGTCGTGGACGGCGTCTTCACGAAGGATGTGATGGGCAGTCCTGGCAAGGCGATGGACGTCGCCGATGCCGGCCTTGGCGCGTTCCGCGTGAGCGAAGGCGCGGGTCCGCTCGATCTCGCGCGCATCGCGATGACCTTCAAAGCCGCCCAGGGCGATCAGGCCGTCACCGGCACCCCGCCCATCAAGGACTGGGGCTACCGCGTCAAAGGCGTGGGCTCCACCGTGCTGCTTGATCCTGACAAGATCGACAAGTTCTGGCAGGACGTTGCCGAGGGCAACTTCGAGCCCGGCAGCGAGGTGGGCGGGCTCGGTCAGTGACCGGCGAAGCCCTTGATGCGGCGCTCTTCGGCATTGCCCATGCCCCAGCGCACCCCAAGGGTCGCGATCTTGCCGGCAAGCGGCCCGACGCTGCGGTTGACCGGTCCCGAAACCTGCAGTTCGTCTTGGGCCCAGCGGGGCAGTAGCGCCACCGCGCCGGAGGCGAGCAGCTTGTAGGCCGGGCGCGCGACCCAGGGAAGCGGCGGCTCCTTGAGCAGGAATCGCGCCGTGTCGAGCGCGGCATCCGTCGCTTCGAGCTCCGGACGATACCGGTCCATGAACTGAGCGAGCTCCGCGACCGTCTGCGGCACCTCGACGGCGCCCAGCGCCGTGGCGACCCGTCCAGACTGCGCCACATACTCGTCAGCGCCAGCATCATCGAGAGGCCGCTCTCCGTAACGCTGGTGCGCGGTGAGGAATGAGTCGGCCTCCGCGATGTGGATCCACGTCAGCAGGTGAGGGTCTGACGCGCGGTACGGGCGCCCATCGGGCGCCTTGCCGCGCACGCGCTCATGTACAGCGCGAACGCGGTCCACCATGGCCTGAGCGTCGTCAGCTGCTCCGAAGGTCGTGAACGCGAGGAATGTCGAAGTGCGCGCAAGCCGTCCCCACGGATCCCCGCGATAGCCTGAATGGCCTGCTACACCCGCCATCGCGAGAGGGTGGAGGGATTGCAGCAATAGTGCCCGCAGTCCGCCAACGAACGTCGAGGCGTCCCCATGTACACGTCGAATCGCGCTGCCACGCGGGAACCACCGCTCGCCGGGGGTGTTGTGGACTCGTGACCGCGCCTCGTACCCGCCGGGACCCGCGATGCGCGTGAACAGCGCGTCGCCAACGCGCTCTCGAGCGCGCTCAATCGGCCTCAGGCGGGCAGGGGAGTCGGTTGCCGTCACCCTTTCAGTATGCGCGAGCCAGTTCCGCCAGCAGTCTCGCCCCAAAACCGGTGGCGCCCGCAGACCGCCATGAATCGTCGGATTCGGCCTGCATTGTTCCCGCGATGTCGATGTGCGCCCACGGCGTATCGCCAACGAACTCGCTGAGGAACAGCGCCGCGGTGGTCGCCCCAGCAAACTGTCCACCAAGGTTCGCGATGTCCGCGATCTCCGAGTCAAGCTGCTTGCGGTACTTCTTCTCGAGCGGCAGACGTCACTCTTCGGATTTCCTGGCACGATGGTGCTGTCCCAGGAGGCTGCCCGCGCCGCGGCAGACACCGAGGACGAACGCAAGGCAATCGAAGGCGCGATCCTGCCAAAGATGATCGTCGCCGGATTCGCGACCGTCACCATCACCTCGGTGATCGTGACGGGCATCATCGCTTCTGGGATTGGGACGTGACCGAAAGCTCAACAGCAAGACAGGGCCGCGCGGGGTGGCTCACCACACTCACCACCGTCCGCTCGCGCGAACTCATCACCATCTGGACGGTGCTGTTCCTCGTCTCCGGACAGGGCTTCCGCTACCTGCTGGGCCTGTACGTCTATGGACTGCTCGCTGCGCTCACGGTCGCTGCCGTGGCCGTCGCGTTCCGGCCCACATGGCGCACCATCCGCCCTCCGCTGCTCATCGGCAGCTTCATCGCGCTCGCGGTGGCGTCATGGGCGTGGTCGGGCGCGCGAGCGGTGACGGCGCTCGCCATTGTGGTGCTGCTCGCGACCACCTTCATCACCTTCGTGACCGTTCGCGGTCATGCCTCGTGGCGGTTCATGGTGCTGCTGTACCGGGGACTGCAGGCCAGCCTGTTCCTTGGCCTTGCGTTTGAGCTGGCGATCTCGCTCTTTGCTCGCAGGCCCGTACATCCCCTCGTCAGCGACATTCACAAACTCGTCGAATCGAAGGGAAAGGTCGCCGAAGTCTGGTGGTCACAGAATCTCCTCTTCGAGGGCGGCCCCATTCAAGGCTTCGTCGGCAACCGCAATCCCTTCGGGGCCATCGCGCTGCTCGCGGGAATCCTCGCCTTCGTCCTGCTGCTTGAGCGCAGGCTCAGCCGGGCCGACGCTGTGGTCACCCTGGTCGCCGCGATCGCCGTGCACCTGCTCACCAGGTCGGCGACCGTCACGGTCGCGCTGCTCTACGTGCTGGTGCTGACCGGTGCTGCTGTCCTGATTCGCAGGGCGCGACCGCGGCTCAAGCGGCCGATCTCCTTCGCGACGCTTGCGCTCACCGCTATCGCCGGCGTGCTGACCATCAAGCTGCGCCAGGAGATCTTCGACCTGCTCGACCGCTCCCCGGACGCAACGCACAGGGCGGACATCTGGAATGCCGTCGCGGACGCGGCCTGGCTGCGACCGGAAGGCTGGGGCTATGTGGGCTACTGGCCCGTATGGAGCGAGCCGTATTCGACGATCGTCGACGACGCAGGGATCATCGTCAGCCACGCGCACAACGCGTACCTCGATGCGTGGCTCCAGCTGGGCCTCATCGGCATGGTGCTGTTCCTCGTGATCATGGTGCTGATCTTCGGAGGAACGTGGCGACTCGTCGAGCGCGCCTCGAGAGGCGACAGCTTCATCCCGCTGTCATGGGCGCTGCTCGCCGCGGCCATGGCGATTCAGGGACTCACCGAGTCGCGACCGCTCGTGGAAGGCGGGTGGTACCTCGTGGTCGCACTGTTCTGTCTGGGACCACAGCTGTTCACGCTGACGATCATCGACGAGGATCGCGTGCACTTCGGCACTCGCGAGGACGAGGCTCCGCCCGAAGGGCAGTCGGCTCAGACTTCCCAGTCCTGAGGGGAGGAGCGCAGCTTCCTCTTCTGCGCTTCCTTGGTGGCGCGCTTGTCCGCCTTCACGCGCACCGCAGCGTACGCGGCGGCCCCGATGATGCCTGCCGAATTGAACAGCTCGGCCGGGATGATGGGCGTGCGCAGCTTGAGTTTGGGCAGGAAGGACTCATGCTCCTTGGACACGCCGCCGCCCACGATGATGAGATCCGGCCACAGCAGGTTCTCCATCTCGCTGTAGTAGCGCTGCAAGTGCGCGATCCACTCGTCGTCGCTGAGGCCGTGGCGCTCGCGAGCTGACTCCGCCGCGAACTCCTCGGCATCGTGGCCGTCGATCTGCAGGTGGCCAAGCTCGGTGTTCGGCACCAGCACGCCGTCCACGATGAGCGCGGTGCCGATTCCGGTGCCAAGAGTGGTCATGAGCACCACGCCGCCGCGCTTATGCGCCCCTCCGTAGAGGAACTCGGCGTAGCCCGCTGCGTCGGCATCGTTGAGAACGTGCACGTCGCGGCCCACGTACTCGCGGACGATCGCGGCCAAATCGGTGCCGATCCACGCGTCATCGACGTTTGCCGCGGTCTTGACGATGCCGTCGTGCACCACGCCGGGGAAGGTGACGCCGATCGGCACCTCGGCAGTGGGCTGGAAGTAATTGATGACCTCCGCGACCACCTGTGCCACAGCGTCGGGCGTTGCCGGCTGCGGAGTGGGGATGCGGAACCTGTCCTTGCTGAAGCGGCCCTTCTTGAGGTTCACGGGGGCGGCTTTGATGCCGGAGCCGCCGATGTCCACGCCTAGTGCCCGATGCTTGCTCATGGCAGGGTCAACACCTCCGGGCCGTCTTCGGTGATGTAAATGGTGTGCTCGAACTGGGCCACCCACGAACCGTCGTCTGTCACGACTGTCCAGCCGTCATCCCACTCGTGATTGCGCTGCGAGCCGATGCACAGCATGGGCTCCACGGTGAACACCATTCCGGGCTCGATGACTTCCGCGTGATACGGAGCGGCGTCGTAGTGGGGGATGACGAGGCCCGTGTGGAAGGCGGGTCCCACACCGTGGCCGGTGTAGTCGCGGACGCTCTCGTAACCGTGGCGCGACGCGTACTTCTCGATCACCCGGCCGATCACATTGACCTCGCGACCGGGGCGCGCCGCGTTGATGCCGCGCATCGTCGCCTCTCGAGCGACCTCCACGAGCTTGCGGCTGTCCTCCGTGCCCTCGCCCGCGATGAACGTGCCGCAGTTGTCGCCGTGCATCCCGTCCTTGTAGGCGGTGATGTCGATCTTCACGATGTCGCCCTCTTCGATCACCGTCGAATCGGGGATGCCGTGGCAGATGACCTCATTGAGGGAGCTGCACATCGCCTTGGGGAACGGCGGGCGGCCGGCGGCACCCGGGTAGCCGAGCGTCGACGGGTAGGCGCCGTTGTCGAGAATGAACTCATGGGCGATCGCGTCGAGCTCATCGGTCGTGATACCTGGCCTGATGTGCTCGCCAACGAGCGCAAGTGCCTGCGCGGCGATCTTGCCAGCGGCTCGAATCTTCTCAACGTCTTCCGGGGTGTGAACGTCACCGCCCTGCCAGCGATCGGCGCGCTTCCTGCCCACGTAAGGCGGGCGCGCGATGGAGGCTGGAACCGGGCGCATGGGTGTGACGACACCCTTGGCGATGGGTGCGCGCGCGGGGGTCATACCTGGCAGTCTATTGGTGGAGGCGATGACGATGTCAGACGAGCACGGCAAGGTCGAGTACTTCTACAACACTCGCACCAAGATGGTCGAGAAGGGGCGCCAAAGTTCCTGGGAGCACCTCATGGGTCCTTACGGCTCGGCTGAGGAGGCAGCAAACGCCCTGGAAATCGCCCGCAAGCGCTCGGAAGCGTGGGATGACGACGATCGTCGCTGGAGCGAGGGCGACGAGGACTGACGCCCGACGCCGGGGCTGGCTATTCGTCGAAGGTGTGCTCAGCGGCGGGGAATGAGCCGCCCTTGACCTCTGCGACGTAGCCGGCGGCAGCGTCGGCCATTGCCTGGCCCACCTGGCCAAACTGCTTCGAGAACGACGGGTGCCAATCGCCAACACCGGCGGCGTCGAGCCAGACGAGCACCTGGCCGTCGGTGTGCGGGCCGGCGCCGATGCCGATCGTGGGGATGTCGAGTGCCGCGCTGAGCTTCTCGGCGACGGGGGAGATCACCATCTCCAGCACGATCGCGAAGGCGCCGGCTTCCTGCAGCGCGAGGGCGTCGGCGAGCATCTCGTCGTACGCACCGTCGCCGCGGCCCTGGATGCGCCGGCCGCCAAGAGCGTTCTCGCTCTGGGGCGTGAAGCCAAGGTGGCCCATGAACGGGATGCCGGCGTCGGTCACGGCCTTCACTTGGCGAGCGATGCGGCGGCCACCCTCGAACTTCACCGCCGTGGGTCCGCCAAGCTTGACCATGCGCACCGCGGACTCGACCGCCTGCTCGGGCGACGCCTCGTAGCTGCCGAAGGGCAGGTCCGCGACCACGAACGCGCGCTGCGAGGCGCGAGAGACGGCGCGCACAAACGGGACCATCTCGTCGAGCGTGAGCGGAACCGTCGAGTCGAAGCCAAGCATGTTGTCGGCGAGCGAGTCGCCCACGAGCAGAATGTCCACGCCCGCCGCGTCAAACGCCTTCGCGGTGGGGTAGTCGTACGCCGTGAGCATGGTGATCTTCTCACCGCGCTGCTTCATCTCGCGGAAGTGGTGAATGCGGACCTTGGCCATTGCTCTACCTTACGGCTTGCGGCTAGAGCTCTCGCCAGCGACTCGTCACGGGCAGGCGGCGGTCGCGGCCGAATGCCAGGGCAGTCACCTTGGGGCCAAGGGGGTACTGACGGCGCTTCCACTCGGCCCGGTCCACGAGCTGCAGCACGCGGTCCACGACCGCCTTGTCGTAGCCGCGGGCCAGCAGCTCCTCGCGGCCCTCTGCGTGCTCAACGTACGCGTCGAGCACCTCATCGAGCAGCTCGTAGGGCGGCAGCGAATCCTGGTCCGTCTGGCCGGGACGCAGCTCTGCCGACGGCGGCTTCGTGATCGAGTTCTCGGGGATCGGAGGGGTCTCGCCCCGGGCCGCGGCGTCGGCATTGCGCCAGCGGGCCAGCTCCCACACTCGCGACTTGTCGACGTCTTTGAGCGGAGCGAAGCCCCCGATCGAGCCGGCGTCGTAGATGGTCGCGTAGCCGGTCGCAAGCTCCGACTTGTTGCCAGGGGCGATGACCAGGTGCCCCTCGGCGTTGGAGATGCCCATGAGGATCACTCCTCGCAGCCTCGCCTGCAGGTTCTCCTCGGCAACTCCGGTGAGCCCCAGCTGAGCCTGGAACGCCTCGACGACCGATGCGATTGGCTCGACGCGGTACGTCGCGCCGATGCGCTGGCACAGATCCGCGGCATCGTCCTGCGAGTGCTGCGACGAGTATGTGGAAGGCATCGCCACGCCCACGACGTTGTCGCCGCCGATCGCGTCTGCTGCCATCGCGGCAGTGAGGGCGGAATCGATGCCCCCGGAGACTCCGAGCACGATCGACCTGAAGCCGTTCTTCACCACGTAGTCACGCAGGCCCGTGACGCAAGCGCGATAGACCTGCTCCTCGTCGGAGGCGAAGTCCTTGACCGGTCCCTGCTCCGTAGATCCTTCGGTGTCGAGATCCCACACGATCAGCGCATCCTCGAACCCGCCAGCGTTCGCCATCCACTCGCCGTCCTCGGCGACGATGAAGGAGTGGCCGTCGAACACGAGGTCGTCCTGGCCGCCCCAGAGATTGACGTACGCCACGGCGGCACCGGTTTCCGCCGCCCGACGCCGCACCAAGTCGGTGCGAATGCGCCCCTTTCCCTCTTCGAAGGGGGAGCCATTGAGCACGGCGAGCAGGTCGATGTCGTGATCCGCCATCGTGGCGACGGGCCCGCCGTCTTGCCAGATGTCCTCGCAGATGACGACGCCCACGCGGACGCCGTTGACCTCGATGACACACGGCTGCGAGCCGGGAGCGAAGATGCGGCGCTCGTCGAACACTCCGTAGTTGGGAAGGTGATGCTTGTCATACGTCGCGGTGATGACACCGCCAGTGGTGACGATGGCGCGATTGGTGGGCCTCGCGTCGGGCTGATTGGGCGCAGCGGTGGTTCCGAGCGAGCCGAAGACGACCGTGAGATGCCCCAATCCCTGTTCGGCGAGCGACGCCACCACGGTGTCCACTGCCTTGGCCGCGGCGCGCTGAAAGCTCGCTCGCAAGGCGAGATCCTCGATGGGATAACCCGTGATCACCATCTCCGGAAGCAGCACGAGGTCGGCTCCGGCATCAGCGGCGGCGCGGCATGCACTGAGCACAATCGCGCTGTTACCAGCGATGTCGCCAACGCATGGATTGACCTGGGCAAGCGCGATTCGCAGTCCTGGCATGGCCAAAGCCTACGCGGCGCGCGAGCGCTGGGCACGACACGCGGATGACACATCCGTACGGCAAGATAGGCACATGGACAAGCAGCAGGAATACGTGCTTCGCAGCGTCGAGGAGCGCGACATTCGATTCATCCGTCTGTGGTTCACGGACGTGCTCGGCATCCTCAAGTCGGTTGCCATCGCGCCCGCAGAGCTCGAGAACGCGTTCAGTGAGGGAATCGGCTTCGACGGGTCAGCCGTCGAGGGCCTCACGCGTGTGTACGAAGCGGACATGATCGCCAAGCCGGACCCTGCGACGTTCCAGATCCTGCCGTGGCGCGGCGACCGTCAGGGTGCCGCCCGCATGTTCTGCGACATCTTCACGCCGGACGGCGAACCCGCGCTGTCCGATCCCCGCCAGGTGCTCAAGCGCACGCTCGACAAGGCCTCGCAGCTGGGCTTCACCTTCTACACGCACCCAGAGATCGAGTTCTACCTGTTCGAGCCGCCGGTTGCAGGCGAGATCCCCAAGCCTGTGGACCAGGCTGGCTACTTCGACAATGTGCCGCGCGGCACCGCGCACGAGTTCCGCCGCACCGCGATCACGATGCTCGAGTCGATGGGCATCTCCGTCGAGTTCAGCCACCACGAGGCGGGCCCGGGCCAGAACGAGATCGACCTGCGCTACGCGGATGCGCTCACCATGGCGGACAACATCATGACGTTCCGCACGGTCATCAAGGAGGTAGCGCTCGAGCAGGGTGTGTTCGCCTCGTTCATGCCCAAGCCGCTCGCGGGCAGCCCCGGCAGCGGAATGCACACGCACATGAGCCTGTTCGAAGGCGACCGCAATGCGTTCTACGAATCCGGCGCGGATCACCAGCTGTCGAAGGTTGCGCGCCACTTCGTAGCTGGCCTGCTCAAGCACGCTCCGGAGATCACCGCGATCACCAACCAGTACGTCAACTCGTATAAGCGACTGTGGGGCGGTGCCGAGGCACCGTCGTACGTGTGCTGGGGTTCCAACAACCGCTCCGCGCTCGTGCGCGTGCCGATCCACAAGCCCGGCAAGGGTCAGTCGACTCGCGTCGAGTACCGCGCGATGGACCCCGCAGTGAACCCCTACCTGGGCTTTGCGGTGCTGCTCGCAGCCGGCCTCAAGGGCATCGAGGGTGAGTACGAGCTTCCCGAAGGCGCAGAGGACGACGTCTGGGAGTTGTCCGACGCGGAGCGCAAGGCCATGGGCTACGAGCCGCTGCCTGCCTCTCTCGCTGACGCCGTGCTTGTCATGGAGAAGTCCGAACTGGTCGCGGAGACTCTCGGTGAGCGCGTCTTCGACTTCGTGCTGCGGAACAAGCGAGCGGAGTGGGAGGCGTACCGCGCTCAGGTCACTCCCTACGAGCTCGAGCAGTATCTCTCGGTTCTCTGACCCGCGACCGGTGCCGTCGCGTGCCCCTTAGGCTGGACAAGTGAGCACGAGGGAAGTGTCGCTGGCGACGCGCCTGCGCCGATCCGGCGTCGCCGACCCCGAGCGTGCACAGAAGCTCCTCGCCGAGGTCGTCGAGGTTGCCGGCGTCACCATCGAGGATCCTGCCCACGCGCTGTCGTACCTGGCAGATCCCGACACTGGCCTGCTCCAGCTGCTCCGTCTTGCGGAAGCGGCTCAGCGCTCCGGTCACCTTGAGCAGCTCACTGCACTGAGGGAGTCGATAGGCGGCGGAAAGCTTGGCGTGCTGCTTGGCGGCTCGATCGCGCTTGGCGACTTCCTCATCCACCACCCGGAGTTCATCGCCGACCTGAGCGCGTGGCCCGCCGATGAGTCATTTGCGGAGGTTGACGTGAGGGTGGCACTGCTCACGGCAGTGGGCGCCGATCCTGACGCTGACACTCCCGTCGCCTCCATGACGGGCCCCGACGCTGTCGCGGCGATGCGTGTCGCCTACCGCAGGGCGCTGCTCAGGATCGCGGCGGACGATCTGTATTCGCATGAGCCGACGCAGCTGTTCCCAGCGGTTGCCATGGCGCTGTCAGATTTGGCGGGAGCCGCGCTCGAGGCTGGCCTCGCGATCGCGAGGGCGAGCGAGCCGGAGCACGCGAAGACCCGGTTGGCGATCATCGGCATGGGCAAGTGCGGCGCACAGGAGCTCAACTACGTCTCCGACGTCGACGTCATCTTCGTGGCCGAGCCGGGGGAGGGGGCGACGGATGATGAGTCCCTGCGCGTTGCCACTCGGCTTGCGACGGCGGCCGCGCGAGCGTGTGACTCCTCTGGCGTCGAGCCGCCCCTGTGGCAGGTCGACGCGGCGCTGCGTCCCGAGGGCAAGGACGGCCCGCTCGTGCGCAACATCGCGTCCCACAAGGCGTACTACGAGCGCTGGGCGGAGACGTGGGAGTTCCAGGCCCTCCTCAAGGCCCGCCCGGTAGCAGGCGATCCCGATGTGGGCCAGCTGTATCTCGATGCCGTGTGGCCCATGGTGTGGACCGCCGTCGAGCGCGAAGGGTTCGTGGAGTCCGCGCAGGCCATGCGTAGGCGTGTGGAAGAGCACGTGCCTCGGGACCAGGCCGACCGCCAGATCAAGCTTGGCCCTGGGGGCCTGCGCGACGTCGAGTTCACGATTCAGCTCCTGCAGCTGGTTCATGGTCGCGCCGATCCCACCCTTCATGTGCGCGGCACCCTCGACGCGCTGCGCGCCCTCCGAGCCGGCGGCTACGTGGGCCGACCTCAGGCCGCGGCGATGGATAGGGCATACCGTCAGCTGCGCGTGTGGGAGCACCGCCTCCAACTGCGCAAGCTCCAGCGCACCCACCTGCTCCCCGCGGATGAGGACGGCATGCGCATCCTGGCCCGAGCGTCGGGCTTTGCCACCGTCGAGTACATGACCGAGGTCTGGGCGGATACCAGGCGCGACGTCCGCGCCATGCACCTCGAGATGTTCTACCGGCCCATCCTGCCGGCGATTGCCCGCCTCAGCGCCGACGAGGCGGCTCTTGACGACGAGGCGGCGCGCGCACGACTCGCCGCAGTGGGCTTCCGCGATCCGATCGACGCGCAGCGGCACCTGGTGGCGCTCACCGACGGCGTCTCTCGCCGGGCGCTCATTCAGCGTCAGCTGCTGCCGGCGATGATCGGCTGGTTCGCGCAGGGAGCCGACCCCGATGCGGGACTCCTCGCGTTCCGCCAGCTGAGCGACCAGGTGGGGGAGGCGCAGTGGTATCTCAAGCTGCTGCGCGATTCAGGAACCGCCGCAGAGCGCCTCGCTCGCCTGCTGTCCACCTCCGCATACGCCGCGAAGTCCCTGCTCGCCTCCGCTGAGGCGGTGTCGTGGCTCGATGACGACGCGGAGCTTGAACCGCGCTCCTATGAGCGGCTTTGGCGCGAAGCCGACGCGATCCTCACCCGCTCCACGGACCCCGACCAGGCCGTCACGGCGCTGCGTGGCGTGCGCCGTCGCGAGCTGCTGCGCATCGCCGCCGCGGATGCGCTGGGCCTCATCAACCCATCGGATGCCACAGAGGCGGTCACGGCCACTGCCGACGTCCTGGTGGAGGGGGCGCTGCGCATCGCTCGCTTCGTCGTGGCGCAGGAGCGCGGCGCGGATGCCATGCCCGATCGGATGATCGTGGTCGCCATGGGCCGCTTCGGCGGCAGGGAGATGACGTATACGTCCGACGCTGACGTCCAGTTCGTCTACGACGGCGGCGGGGAGGGGGCACAGGCGAGTGCCGTCCAGGTGGCGGTCATGGTGCGGCAGCTGCTGCAGGCGGTGAGTCCGCAGCCACCCCTGGCCATCGATGCAGACCTGCGTCCGGAGGGAAAGAACGGACCTCTCGCGCGCTCGCTCGAGTCGTGCGCCGAGTACTACGGACGCTGGTCGGACCCTTGGGAGGCGCAGGCGCTCCTGCGCGCGCGACCATGTGCGGGCGACCAGGAGCTGCGCGACGCGTTCATCGCGGCGATCGACCCGGTGCGATACCCCACCGAGCTGCCCGAAGGTGCGCTCAAGCAGATGCGCACTCTCAAGGCGCGCATGGAGTCCGAGCGGCTCCCGCGCGGCGTAGACCCTCGGCGTCATCTCAAGCTAGGCCCTGGTGGTCTGTCCGATGTCGAGTGGACGGTGCAGCTCGTGCAGCTCCAGCACGGCCACCGAGTCGAGGGGCTGCGGACCACGCAGACGCTCACGGCCCTCGCCGCCGCCGTCGAGGCCAAGCTCATCGCGGCGAAGGACGCGGCAGTCCTCGAAGAGGCGTGGCGACTCGCGACTGACCTGCGCGGAGCCATGGCGCTGCGCGGAGCAGCTCGAGACACCGACGTGCTCCCTTCGGATATCCGCGAACTGGGCATTCTCGCGTCCATCACGGGTTCGGGACTCACAGGGGCGCAGCTTGACGAGACATATGCGCGCGCGGCCAGGCATGCTAGAGCAGTGACAGAGCGAGTCTTCTTCGGCTGGGAGCCCAAATGAATGCCGTCCGCACCGTTCTGTCTGCTCTGTGCATCCTGATCGGTGCGGCGCTGCTCGCCATGTGGGCTGCGGCATGGGTGGCGCTCACCGCTATCGAAGACAGCACGGTCATTGAGGACTCGACGGCCCGCGCTCTCGCGTCGAACGCCGCCAAAGAGGCGATCATCGAGACCGGCACCGAGCGCACCCTGCTCGCGCTGAGCACGGCGGGCGTGAGTCTCGACATCCCCGGTCTGGAGACCGCCGTCGAGACCCTCGTTGCCGCGGTGGTCAACTCCGACACGTTCTCGCAGGTGGTGCACTCGCAGGCGGGCTCCATCCGCGAGCAGGTCGTGACCGACCTCAACGGCCCAGGCGTCGGCTCGGTCACCGTGACGCTGGACTTCACGGAAGCGGTCAACGCCGGACTGGGGGAGCTGCCCTTCGTTGGCGACTCGATTCCTCACGTCAAGGTCCCTGGAGTTCCCGTTGAGGTGATGGACGAGGACACCGGAGACAGCGCGCGCCTGCTGTGGGACCGGATGCACGTCGCCAAGCAGTGGTTCGGCTGGCTGGGGCTGACGTTCCTCGCGCTCGGCATGGTCGTGAGCTACCGCAAGCGCTGGTACCTCATGAAGGTTGCTTGGGCGATCGCCGCGATCAGCGCGGCAGTGTGGGCCTTTTTCACGTTCGCGGAGCCGCAGACGATTGCGAATCTGATCCCAGGCGGCGTGATCTCAAACGCGATCGTGCTCGAACTCATCGCGAGTGCGGAGGGACCGGTCGCCACGAACATGGCCTACGTGGCACTCGGCTCTACCGCCCTGGCGCTCGTGCTGTACCTCATCGCGGCCGCGGGCAATCGCGATTAGCTGCGCTATTTGGCCTGCTGGCGACTGCGCGTCGAGCGGCGCACCACAAGCTTGAACGGCACCTCGAGGTGCTCCGCGTTCACCTCGTCGCCATTGAGCGCGCGCAGCAGCGACTCGGCAGCGAGCCGTCCCTGCTCCTCAGGAAACTGAGCAACCGTCGTGAGGCCCCAGAACTCGCCGAGCGTGTGACCATCGATGCCCACCACGCTGAGGTCGGCGGGAACCTCTCGGCCCAGGTCCCGAGCCGCGAGCAGAGCGCCCATGGCCATCTCGTCCGAGGCGCAGACGATTGCCGTGGGTGCAACGGAGGGGTCTCCGAGCAGCTGCAGCGCCGCCTTGTACCCGCCGTCCATCGTGAAGTCCGCAGTGCGCACCAGGTGCTCGTCCACGCGTAGGCCAGCCTCTCGCAGCGCGGACTCGTAGGCGGCGCGGCGCGCACGTCCCACGTGGAAGTCGCGATCTGCCGAAGGGTCGCCACCGATGTGCGCGATCTCCGTGTGACCCAACGCGATGACGTGCTCGGTCGCGAGCTTCATCGCTGCCGTGTCGTCGATCGCGAGGCTCGGCGTTCCCTTGAGCCGGCCGCCCACCCCGACCACAGGCTTGCCGAGCGCGTGCAGGGCGTCGAGCTCAGCGTCGGTCAGTTCAAGGGAGACGGCGATGAAGGCGTCGACGCGCTTGCGGCGCAGCACCTCGTTGAAGAGCCGCTCGCGACGCTCCGCGGCGCCATTCGTGTCGGATTGATCCAGGTGGTAGATCGTGAGGTCGTAGCCGGCATCGGCTAGTGCCGCGTGGGCGCCGGCGAGCACCCGAGTGAAGAACCAGCCCGTGAGGAACGGCATGACGATCCCCACGTTGCGGGTGCGACCAGAGGCGAGCGACGAGGCGGTCGCAGAGACCACGTAGCCGAGCTGCTTGGCCGCGGCTTCGACCCTGGCGCGCGTGGCAGGAGACACGCTCGCCTTGCCCGCGAGCGTGCGCGACACCGTCGCGGTCGAGACGCCCGCGAGTTCAGCAACCTTCTGGATCTTCGCCATTGCAGGCTCACCTTATCCGCGCTTGAGCCACACGGTGGTGTTTGCGGGCACCGTGTCGGTGACGGGGGCCGACGCTGCGAGGACTTCGCCGTCGAATGGCACCGGGGCGGCATTGAGGTTGGCGATGACGCGGATGTCGTCGTTGTCGAAGGCGAGGATGTCGTCGCCCAGTTCCACCCAGGTGAGGGTGCCGCGGCCGAGGCGGTGCTCGGCCCTGAGGCGCAGCGCGAGCTTGTACAGCTCGAGAGTCGAGGAGGGGTCGCCCTCCTGGACGTCACGAGCCAGGCGCGCCCACGCGTCGGGCTGGGGCAGCCACGAAGCGCCGGTCGTGTTGAAGCCGTATGCGGGTGCGTTCGCCTCCCACGGGATGGGAACGCGGCAGCCGTCGCGGCCGTAGCGCTCCTTGTTGTTGCGGAACCAGGTGGGGTCTTGGCGGGCGTCGTCCGGGATGTGCACGTGCTCGGGAAGGCCGAGCTCTTCCCCCTGGTAGATGTAGGAGCTGCCAGGCAGCGCAAGCATCATGAGCGTCGCGGCACGGGCGCGAGCAAGCCCCAGCACGTCGTCTGGCAGATGCTCGGACTTGGGTCCGATGCCGTGTCCCTGCGGGTTGGGCTTGGCGAGGCCAAGTCGGCTCGCATGACGGATCACGTCGTGATTGGACAGCACCCAGGTGGCGGGAGCGCCAACGGCGTTGAACGCCTCGAGCGACTCGCTGATCATGCTGCGCTGAGCCTTCGCCTCCCACGGGGTCTCGAGGTACGGGAAGTTGAAGGCCTGGTGCATCTCGTCCGGGCGCACCCACTTGGCCATGCGGGTGAGCGGATAGATCCACGCCTCCGCGACAAGGATGTGGCCGGGGCCGTGCTCGTCGAGCACGCGCCGCCATCCGCGCCAGACGTCGTGCACGCCCTCTTGGCCGAAGTACGGCGTGGCGTTGACCTCGCTGCCGCCCATCGAGCCGCCATCGGCGTTGGGAAAGTGGTCGGGGAGGCCCTCTTCCTTGATGAGGCCGTGGGCGACGTCGACGCGGAAGCCGTCGACTCCCCGGGCGAGCCAGAACCGCAGAATGTCCTCGAACTCGGCGATGACCTCACGGTTGGACCAGTTCAGATCGGGCTGGGTCGAGTCGAACAGATGCAGGTACCACTGGCCGGGAGTGCCGTCAGGACGGGTCTCGCGCGTCCAGGCGGGTCCGCCGAACACCGATGTCCAGTTGTTCGGTGGCTCCTCGCCGTTCTCGCCGCGGCCATCGCGGTAGATGTAGCGGTGGCGGGCGGGGGAGTCGAGCTCGGCGACCTGCGCCTCCTTGAACCACACGTGCTGGTCAGAGGTGTGATTGGGCACGATGTCGACAATCACCTTGAGGCCCAGCTCATGCGCGCGCTCGATGAGCGCGTCGGCGTCCGAGAGGGAGCCGAACAGGGGGTCCACATCACGGAAGTCTGCGACGTCATAGCCGCCGTCGGCCTGCGGGGACACGTAAAACGGCGACAGCCATACCGCGTCCACGCCCAGGTCCTTGATGTGGTGCAGGCGCTGCGTGATGCCTGGCAGGTCCCCGATCCCGTTGCCGTCGCCGTCCGCGAAGGAGCGCGGATAGATCTGGTAGATCACGGCATCGCGCCACCACTCGAGATCGTGCAGGGAAGTGTCGTCCGGGGTAACTGCCGTAGTCATTGCCCCAAAGTAAACGTTTACATTCCGAATTGCAATCCAGCCGCGCGAGCCGTGGCGCAACCGTGACCTTGGCGAACCTCGACGCCGCGGCGACCGCAGCGTCGGCCGGTCAATCCTGGGCCTTGGCCCGCTTGCCGAGGTAGCGCCGGTCGTCGTTTGCGTAGGCGTAATACCAGCCGATCAGCAGGCCGCCGCCAAAGAAGTTGCCGAGCAGGACGATGCCGATCTGCGCCGCGGCGATGCCGAGGTCTATGCCATTGGTGAGGCCGACGATCGTGAACAGCACACTGTTCGCGACCGAGTGTTCAAAGCCCACAAAGGCGAAGACGAACACCGAGATGATCATCGCGAGCGACTTGGTGAAGTCGTCCTTGATCATGCCGTTGTAGACGAGCAGCATCGCGAGATTGATCATGAAGTTGCAGAACACCGCGCGGACGAACAGATCGCCCCAGCCAGCCGCTCCCTCGGTGACGTACGCGAGCTTGTGATCCACGGCATCGGCCATGAACAGCCCGACGCTGCCGTCAGTGAGGCTCGAGGCCCACATCAGCAGCCCCACAAAGAGGCCGCCGACGAGGTTGCCGAGGTAGCACAGTCCAAGGATCCGGGCCGCGCGCGATGCCTTGGTGCGACCGTAATAGCCGCCGATCGTGACGACCATCATGTTCGAGGTCAGCAGCTCTGACTTCGTGTAGTAGATGAACACCAGGGCGAACCCAAACAGGAGCGCACCAACCATGCGGCCGAGCGGCACGAGGGCGCCGCCACTCATCTCGGAAAAGGCTGCGATCACGGCGAAGTTCACCAGGTACATCACGCCCACGATCACGCCGGCCATCGCCGCGCGCATCAGATACACGCGGGTCAGGCCGGCGCTCATGGCCGTCTTGGTTTCGAGGGTGTCGAGCACCGTCGAGATGAACTGCTTACCGGGAAAGAGCTGCTCGTGAGCCGTCACAGGTCAAGCCTGCCACGTTGCGTGCCGGGCCAAAGTCAGGCTGGCGATGGCTCCGCGGCCGACGTGGCAGTCGCAGCCTGCATCCGCTCCCGGTGGCGAAGCGCACTGTCGAGCTTCTTCTTCACCATTGGCGAGGCACTGCGGTTGCCGGGAACGTTGACGTAACGCTCCAGAATGCCGACCTCCTGGTTGAGGCGGCCTTGACGCCGATACAGCTGTGCGGCTTCAAGGGTGTAGCGCGAGGGCGTGGGGTAGGGGCTGCCGAGGGCGATCTGCCACTCGCAGCTTTCGAGTTCCGTCGCGGAGATGCACTCGAGCAGGAGGCTCAAGTACTCGTCGTACTTCCGGGCTCGCTTCAGTTCGTCGAGTGTGGGGTTCCACTCGGAATAGTGGCGTCCCCTCACTTGCGCGGCCCGCGCGATTTTGTTCTCCCATTCGGAGAATGAGGGGATTTCCGTCATGTCCTGAGTGTCCCACCTTTTCGGGTGGTTCGCTTACCGCGCGGTTAAGTGCCTGGCAGACTGCGTGTTGGTGGGGCACAGGGGGCGCGGCTAGTCCCGCGCGACGTGCGGGCAGGGCCTGCTTGCTGACGAGGTTTGCGTTCTGAGTATCTTGCTCCCATGAACTACCAGGTGTTTCATCCTCGCAGGCGCTGGTCTGTGGTGAGCGCGGCACTCGCCGGCGTGTGGGCTCTGTTCCTTCTGCCCCCACAACTCGTTGACTGGGCGCATGGCCCCGGTTGGGCCATCGCTCTGAACGACTCTCCGTTCTATCGCGCGGTGCACGCACTGCGCGAGTCGCTGGGGCTCGACGACATCTACGCCGTGTTCGGCTCCGCTATCGCCGTTTCCATGGTGCTGCTGTGGTGGGCCACCGCCCCCGTGCTGACATGGCTGGGCTGGAGCGGCAGAGTGTTCAGCGCAGTGCTGTTGGCCCTGGCGCCCGTCACAGTGGTGAGCTACCTCAGCCACGAGGAGTCGGCCCCGCTGCACTTCTTGTGGGGAGCGGAGGGATTTGGGCTGATCCTGCTGGGAGTGCTTGGCATTGTGGTGGCGGTGGCGACGCGGGCGGACGGGGTGCGATGGTGGTTGCGCCTGCTCTTTGGCGCCACCCTATTGATTGAGGTGGCGTTCACCTGGGCCTTGGTGTACTACCCGCATGGCACGGTCGTTGGTCTTGCGCTCCAGGCAGGCATCATCTGCGGACTCGCACCGCGAGCCGAGCGCTCCCACGACACGCTGCCCGCTGACGCCTAGAGCGCCGACAGGGGGACATATGACAAGAGGGCCGCCCCGGCACTGCCGGGACGGCCCTCTCGCTGTGCGCTACAGCGACTTACACGTCGTAGTAGAGCTCGAACTCGTGGGGGTGCGGACGGAAGCGCAGCTGGTCAATCTCAGCGGTGCGCTTGTAGTCGATCCACGTCTCGATGAGGTCCTCGGTGAACACGCCGCCCTCGGTGAGGAACGCGTGGTCCGCCTCGAGGTTGTCGAGCACCTCGGGAAGCGAAGCAGGCACCTGCGGGATGAGGGCGTGCTCCTCCGGGGGGAGCTCGTAGAGGTCCTTGTCCACCGGGGCGGGGGGCTCGATGCGGTTCTTGATGCCGTCGATGCCCGCCATGAGCAGCGCCGCGAACGCGAGGTACGGGTTCGAGGACGGGTCGGGCGCGCGGAACTCGATGCGCTTGGCCTTGGGGTTGGAACCGGTGATCGGGATGCGCACGGCCGCGGAGCGGTTGCGAGCGGAGTAGACCAGGTTCACGGGGGCCTCGTAGCCGGGGACCAGACGGTGGTACGAGTTCACCGTGGGGTTGGTGAACGCGAGCAGCGACGGTGCGTGCTTGAGGATGCCGCCGATGTACCAGCGGGCGATGTCGGACAGGCCGCCGTAGCCCTTCTCGTCGTAGAACAGCGGCTCGCCGTCCTTCCACACGGACTGGTGCACGTGCATGCCGGAACCGTTGTCGCCAAAGAGCGGCTTGGGCATGAAGGTCACGGTCTTGCCGTGCTTCCACGCGACGTTCTTGATGACGTACTTGAACTTCTGGATGTCGTCACCAGCGTGGAGCAGCGTGTTGAAGCGGTAGTTGATCTCCTGCTGGCCGGCGGTGCCCACCTCGTGGTGCGCGCGCTCGACGGACAGGCCAACCTGCTCGAGGGTCTTGACCATCTCGTCACGGAGGTCAGCGAACTGGTCGCCGGGGGAGACGGGGAAGTAGCCACCCTTGTAGCGGGTCTTGTAACCGCGGTTGGCGTTGCCGTCCTCGTCGTACTCGGCGCCGGTGTTCCACCAGGCCTCGGAAGACTCGATGTGGTAGTAGCCCTCGTGCTGGTTCGTGTCGAAGCGCACGGAGTCGAAGATGAAGAACTCAGCCTCGGGAGCGAAGTAGGCGGTGTCGCCAATGCCCGTGGACTTGAGGTACTCGATCGCCTTGGCGGCGATGTTGCGCGGGTCGCGCGAGTAGGGCTCGTTCGTGAAGGGGTCGACGATCGAGAAGTTGATGACGAGCGTCTTCGCCGCGCGGAACGGGTCCACGAACGCGGTCGCGACGTCGGGCAGCAGCTTCATGTCGGACTCGTTGATCGCCTGGAAACCGCGAATCGACGAACCGTCGAACATCGCGCCGTCCTCGAAGACGTCCTTCGTGAACTGCGAGGCGGGAATGTTGAAGTGGTGCATCTGGCCGGGCAGGTCGCAGAAGCGGATGTCGACGAACTCGACGCCCTCATCCTTGACGTACTTGATCGCCTCGTCAGCGTCTTTGAACATCCGAGTACTCCTCAGGGTTGGTTCTTGCCATCTGGCGGCCCCAGCCTAGGGGTCAACAGTTTCCGATGGATTCATGGCACGTTACAGAGGTGTTAACTGCGTAACGTTTCGCAACGGCACCGCGGCTACGATGGCTCGGTGACATCGCCCGACGCTACACCCCCTTCGCGCGCGACTCTCGGCCCGCGTCTGGCGGGAATCGCCATCGACTGGCTCCTGTGCATGCTCATCTCGAGCGCCGCCTTTCCCATCGAGCAGGCGGCCGACGCTACGGCGGTTGAGCGCGTGATCCTCGCCGGGGATCCGATCGCCACCTTGGCCATCTGGGCCGTGCAGCATCTGATCCTGGTCGCGACGATCGGCACCACGATCGGTCACCGACTCATGGGGCTCAAGGTGGTGCGCGAAGACGGCGCTGCCGGACCCATCGGCTTCGTCTCTGGCCTCATGCGCACGTTCCTGCTGGCGCTCGTGATCCCTGCCGTGGTGTGGGACGAGGAGGGGCGAGGCCTTCACGACCGCAGCGCCCGCACACGGATCGTCAGAGCGCGCTAGTGGTGACCCTCTCGGTAGAAGCCGTCCTGTTCGACATGGACGGCACGCTCGTCGACTCGACGGCGATGGTCGAGCACGTGTGGACCGAGTTCGCTGCCGCCAACGCCGTCGACGCCGCCGCGATCATCGACTTCGCCCACGGCCGTCCCAGTCGCGACACCATCGCTCGCTTCGCCGCAGACCCTGCTCGCATCGACGAGTGGCTCGACTGGATCCACACGGCGGAAGGGGAGCGCTTCAACGAGGTGGTCGCCGTCCCGGGCGCCGTCGAGCTCGTCAGCTCGCTGCCGCGCGGCCGGTGGGCCGTCGTGACGTCCGCCATTCACGCCCCCGCGCGCGAGCGCCTCGCGCTCGTGGGAATCGAGCCGCCTCAGATCGTCATCGGTGCTGACAACGTGGCCCAGGGAAAGCCGCACCCGGAGGGATACCTGGCCGCAGCGTCGGCCCTTGGCGTGGAACCCGGCCGCTGCGTGGTCTTTGAGGACACGCAAGCGGGTGCGCTCGCAGGACTGGCTGCGGGATGCGCGGTGGTGCTGGTTGGCGACTTGGCGCCGGACGTGCCGGGAGTGGTCGCGAGGGTGAGGGACCTGACTGAGGTGAGTGCAGCGTCGGACGGACGCGGGATCACGCTGAGCCTCTAGGCGTGCCTCGCCGTCTTCACTTACCGCGGAGCGCCTTGCGGTCGGGGCGAACGCGAACGGGGTCGACGCCCTTCGGCACGGGCAGGTTGGCGCCGCCCATCGCGCGCAGGCGGTTGGAGACCACGGCACGCTCGTTCTTGGACAGCGCGGTCTTGCCCTTGCGGATCTCGCGCGTGAGCTTGCCGAGTGGCACCTGGTCGGGGCCGGTGCCCACATAGATGGGACGCACGGGAACGCCAGGGAGCACCTTCGCGTAGCGCTTGGTCACGGTGTCGACCAGGCGGTGGGCGACACCAGGGCCGCCCTCAGCGAGCAGCACGATGCCGGTCTTGCCCACGCCGCGGAACACCACGCCGCGACCCTTGGTGTCGACGGCAGCCGGGTTCTCGTCGAAGGACCAGCCGGTGCGGATGGACTGCGCGACGGCGATGGAGCCGCCCACGACGCCCTCCATCTGCGAGTACGCGGCCTTCTCGAAGCGCTTGGTCAGCGTGAACATGCCGGCGAGGATGCCAACGAGCACACCGAAGATCACCGAGTAGACGATGCCGATGACGCTGCCGGTCGCAAGACCGATGATGACGCTCAGCGCGATCGGCACGAGCGTCGCGGCGAGGATCAGCGGCAGCAGCAGCTTGTCGTGCGGCGCGGTCTGCTTGTACGCCTGCGCGAGCAGCTTGTACCAGCGGGTCTTCTTGGGCTTAGCAGTGTCCTTGGCCATGATGCACAGCAGTCTAGTGGCGAGCGGGCGCCGTTACTGCCGTGCGGCGAGAAGGGCCGACGCTTCCTGGCGTGCCGTAGTGGGCTCGGCCAGGTGCGCGAGGGCCTCAGGGATCGTGCGGCCCTTGCTTGTCATGGCCTGACCCCAGAGGCGACCGGCGCGGTACGACGAGCGCACGAGCGGGCCGGACATGACGCCCAGGAAGCCGATCTCCTCCGCCGCGTTGGACAGCTCCACGAACTCCTCCGGCTTGACCCAGCGGTCCACGGGGTGGTGGCGAGGGCTGGGGCGCAGGTACTGCGTGATGGTGATGAGGTCGCAGCCGGCGTCGTGCAGGTCCTTCAGGGCCTGGAGCGCCTCCTCGAAGGTCTCGCCCATGCCCAGGATGAGGTTGGACTTGGTGACAAGGCCGTCCTCTTGCGCCTTGGTGAGCACCGACAGCGAGCGGTCGTAGCGGAACGCGGGACGGATGCGCTTGAAGATGCGGGGGACCGTCTCAAGGTTGTGCGCGAGCACCTCGGGTCGCGAGGAGAAGACCTCCGCAAGCTGGTCAGGGTCCGCATTGAAGTCAGGGATGAGCAGTTCGACGCCCGTGCCCGGGTTCATCGCGTGGATCTGGCGCACGGTCTCCGCGTAGAGCCACGCACCGCCGTCCTCGAGGTCGTCACGAGCCACGCCCGTCACGGTCGAGTACTTCAGGCCCATCTGGCGCACCGACTCGGCGACGCGGCGCGGCTCGTCGGCGTCGAAGGCAGCGGGCTTGCCGGTGTCGATCTGGCAGAAGTCGCAGCGGCGCGTGCACTGGTCGCCGCCAATGAGGAACGTCGCCTCGCGGTCCTCCCAGCACTCGAAGATGTTGGGACAGCCTGCCTCCTCGCAGACGGTGTGCAGACCGCCAGTCTTCACGAGCGACTTGAGGTCGTTGTACTCGGGACCCATCGTGGCCTTGGTGCGGATCCATTCAGGCTTGCGCTCAATGGGCACCTCGGCATTGCGAGCCTCGATGCGGAGCATCTTGCGGCCCTCTGGCGCGATAGTCACACTGTCTCCTTGATCCGAGTGATGGGGGCCAGCGCGCGATTCACGCTGTCCACCACGGCCGGCACGACGTCTTGGATGGTGACGACGCGTCCCAGTTCCCTGCTGAGGCTAGTCACGTCTGCATCGGAAATGCCACATGGCACGATGCGATCGAATGCGCTGAGGTCCGGATTGCAGTTGAGGGCGAAGCCATGCATCGTCACGCCCTTAGCGACGCGAACGCCGATCGCACAGATCTTGCGCTCACGGTCGGTGCCCGTCGCGGGCAGCCACACCCCGGAGCGGTCGTCGACACGAACGGCCTCCAGGCCGTAGCCGGCGCAGACCTCGATGATGGCCTCCTCGAGCTGACGCACGTAGCGAACCACGTCGACGGGCTCATTCAGGCGCACGATGGGATAGCCAACGAGCTGGCCCGGCCCGTGCCAGGTGATCTTGCCCCCGCGGTCAACGTCGACGACCGGGGTGCCATCGACCGGGCGATCCCACGAGGCGGTGCGCTTGCCTGCGGTGTAGACGGACTCGTGTTCCACGAGCAGCACGCGGTCCTCGGCCCCTGCCACGACCTCTGCGTGCTCGGCGCGCTGGCGGTCCCACGCCTCGTGATAGGGGACGAGGCGCCCGCCAAGGTCGTAGTCAACGGCGCGCATGGTCTCAAGGCTAACGCGGCTTCGTGCGCAGTTATTTCGTCGGTCACCGCGAGTCGGAGACGCTCAGCCACATGTCCCCAAGGAGTTCCGAAGGTGACCCGGCAGGCGCGAGATCTGCAATGGCGAAGAAGCGCACTCGCTGATCGCGCGTTGCACGCTGGTCCGTGAGGTATCGAAAAGCGGCACAGGCAGGTTGCACCGCGAGGACTCAGCGGCGCGAGCGCCTTGGGCGCCAGCCAAACCGAGGACGGCTGCCAGGGCGATTGATGCGACAATGTCCTATGCCAAGCTCTCAGCGCCTGCGTCCCTTGCTCATTGCCATCGTCATTGTGATCTGGCTGGGCATCTCGAGCGTGGGCGGTCAGACGTTCGGGAAGTTGTCCTCGGTGCAGGAGAACGACACGGGCGCCTTCTTGCCGGAGAGCGCCGAGTCCACGCAAGCGGCCGAGTGGCACGACAAGTTCGTTCCCGTCGACACCATCCCTGGTCTATTCGTCGTGGACGGCATCGAGAGCCCTGAGGACGTCGCCACGGTCCAGGAGTTCGCCGACGCCGTGGCTGGCCATGCGATCGAAGGCGACCCAGAGGGGCGCACCGTTGGCGACGTCATCGCCGCACCTCCCACAGTCATTCCTTCCGAAGACGGTGGCGCCGCGCTGGTCTCGATCGTCATGACGGGGGAGAAGTACAACGAGATGGTTGATGAGGAGCCTCTGGGCACGCTCGTCGCTGAGACCATCACGGCGGTGTGGGCAGAGCAGGACAACGGACTCGAGGGCTACCTCACCGGCGCGATGGGCTTTGTCGCGGACCTCGTCGCGGCGTTCGCGGGAATCGACGGCGTGCTGCTGCTCGTGGCGCTCGCAGTGGTGCTCGTCATCCTGCTGATCGTCTACCGCAGCCCCGTGCTGCCGTTCCTGGTGCTGGCAACCTCGATGATCGCGCTGACTGCTGCGATTGTGGTGGTCTATGCCCTCGCCACGGCGGACGTCATCACGCTCAATGGCCAAGCGCAGGGCATCATGTTCATCCTCGTGGTGGGCGCCACCACCGACTACGCGCTGCTCCTCGTCGCTCGCTATCGCGAGGAGCTGCTGCGCAATGAATCCCCGTACGCCGCGATGAAGATCGCCTGGCGTCGCTCGCTTGAGCCCATTGCAGCGTCGGCAGGAACCGTCGCCGCAGGTCTGCTGGTGCTGCTCTTGAGCGATCTCAAGTCGCTCCAGTCGCTCGGGCCCGCCGGTGCCGTTGGCATTGCCGCGGCCCTGCTCGCCGCCCTGACGCTGCTCCCGGCTCTGCTGCTGCTTGGAGGCAAGCACGCCCGCGGCGTGTTCTGGCCGCGAAAGCCCGCCTTCGTCAGTGCGGACGCGGAGCACCCGGTGGGACTGTGGGACCGCGTCGCGAGCACTGTGCGCGGCCGTCCTCGCCGCACGTGGCTCATCGCGGCAGGCATCCTTGTCGCGCTTGCCGCATTCTTGCCAACGCTCAACGTGGGCGGCATCGGCAACCGCGACTACTTCCTCAACAACCCCGACTCGGTGAAGGGCACCGTGGTGCTCGAGGAGCACTTCGACGCGGGCTCGTCTGCACCCATCAGGGTGATCGTTCCGGAAAGCGAGGCGCAGGACGCGCTCGACGCCGTCTCCGCTGTCGACGGCGTCACTGGAGCGTCCCTGCTCACCCCAGCCGCAGCGTCGGGCCAGCCGCCCGCCGGCGAGGAGCAGCCCATTGTCATCGAGGGCCGCGTCGAGGTGGTCGCGGTCACGCAGGTTGCCTCAACGGACGCGAAGGCGGCGGACATCGTCGCTGATGTGCGCGAGGCCGTCGGCAGCGTTGACGCTCTCGTAGGCGGAGAGGCCGCAGAGGCGCTTGATTCGCGACTGACCACCCAGCGCGACGCGATGGTCATCATTCCGGCCGTGCTGATCGTCATCTTCCTGGTGCTGATAGGACTGCTGCGGGCGCTTATTGCGCCGGCCGTGATCGTGGTCGCGAACATCCTTTCGTTCGCTTCTGCGCTTGGCCTGTCCGCGCTGGTGTTCAACGTGATCTTCGACTTCCCGGGAGTGGACCTCGCGACCATCCTGCTGGCGTTCGTGTTCCTCGTGGCGCTGGGAGTCGACTACTCGATCTTCCTCATGTCGCGAGCCCGAGAGGAGTCGCTGGCGCGCGGCAACCGCGAGGGCGTGACTCGAGCGCTCGCCGTCACCGGCGGGGTCATCACTTCGGCAGGCATTGTGCTCGCGGCGACGTTCGCGGCGCTCGGCGTGATCCCGCTGATCTTCCTCGCGCAGATCGCCTTCATCGTCAGTGCGGGCGTGCTCATCGACACGATCATCGTGCGGTCGCTGCTCATTCCCGGGCTGATGATCGACATCGGTCGCCGCTCGTGGGCGCCGTGGCATAAGTCCATCAAGGACTGACTGTGGATAACTGACTCTGGGCGCTCTCGCGGGAGCACCCTTGGAGTCATGACCGCGGTACTCGAACGCGAACTCGGCACAGG
>ENA-UOVV01000880-UOVV01000880.1-compost-metagenome-genome-assembly--contig:-NODE-880-length-28666-cov-13.739296_pt1 | contig 28666 bp, 26 predicted proteins | sample MGYA00238155_ERZ761577 | MGnify/ENA primary metagenome ERZ761577 (study PRJEB28898, sample SAMN06268775) | compost metagenome | isolation source: Emeryville, CA | place: USA:Emeryville, CA | collected... | reverse complement strand
ACTGGTGCCACTCCTCGTCCGTTCCGGGCTGGACGAAGAACTCCATCTCCATCTGCTCGAACTCTCGCGTGCGGAAGATGAAGTTGCCGGGCGTGATCTCGTTGCGGAAGGACTTGCCGATCTGGCCGATGCCGAAGGGCGGCTTCTTGCGCGCCGCGGTCATGACGTTGGCGAAGTTCACGAAGATGCCCTGCGCCGTCTCGGGCCGCAGGTAGTGCAGGCCGGAGGCGTCCTCGACGGGGCCGAGGTAGGTCTTGAGCATCATGTTGAAGTCGCGCGGCTCGGTCCACTGGCCGCGGGTGCCGCAGCTCACGCAGACGATGTCGGCGAGGCCGTTCTCCGCGGGGCGGCCCTTCTTCTCCTCGAACTCCTCGAGCATCTGGTCCTCGCGGAAGCGCTTGTGGCAGTTGAGGCACTCGGTGAGCGGGTCGGTGAAGGCGCCGACGTGGCCCGAGGCGACCCAGACCTCGCGCGGGAGGATGACGGAGGAGTCGATGCCGACGACGTCGTCGCGACCGCGCACGACGGCCTGCCACCACTGACGCTTGATGTTCTCCTTGAGCTCGGCACCCAGGGGTCCGTAATCCCACGCCGACCTCGTGCCGCCGTAGATCTCTCCGGACTGGAAGACGAAGCCTCGGCGCTTGGCGAGGGCGATGACGTCATCAAGTCTGCTGGCCACGGGTTCACGTTCTCCTTCGTCGCTGTCGAGACCTGGCTGGCCCGACGAACGGTTAAGGCTACCCGTGAACGCCCTCGCGACTCGAACTCCTTTCGGTGCGCCACGCACCGGTTTGACCAGGGCGGGCCCGCTAGTTGAGAATGAGTCTCATGCTTAACAAGCGCTCCCTCGCCGTGACCGCTGTCGCCGCTCTCGCCCTTGCGGGCTGCTCGACGGCCCCGGAGGACGACCGCCCGCGCGTGCTCGCCGCGATCTACCCCGTGCAGTTCCTCGCCCAGCAGGTGGCCGGGGACCGCGCCCTCGTCGACTCGCTCACCCCCTCGGGAGCCGAGCCGCACGACCTCGAGATCGCCCCCGCCCAGGTGAGGCGCATCGGCACCGCCGACGTGCTCGTCTTCGTCTCGGGCTTCCAGCCTGCCGTGGACGAGGCGATCGCCGCGAGCGGGGGTTCGGCGCAGGTGGTGGACGCGACGAGCGTGCTCGGCCTCGAGCTCGATCACGACGATGACCACGACGAGGACCACGACGACGACGAGAGTCACCCGGGCCTCGACCACCACGACGGGCACGACCACGACGGCGACCCGCACTTCTGGCTCGACCCGACCCTGCTCGCGGCCCTCGCCCAGCCTCTCGCCGAGGCACTCTCCGCCGTCGACCCAGGGGGTGCGGCCACCTTCGCTGCCAACGCGGAGCGCATCGCGAGCGAGCTCGCCGAGCTCGACGCCGAGTACACCGCTCGCCTCTCGACGTGCGAGCGCCGGGAGATCGTCGTCGGGCACGAGGCCTACGGCTACCTCGCCGAGCGCTACGGACTGACCCAGGTGGGGCTCTCCGGCATCGACCCCGAGAGCGAGCCCTCCCCCGCGCGCCTGCGCGAGATCCGCGCGGCGATCGCCGAGCACGAGGTCACCACGATCTTCACCGAGACCCTCGTGAACCCCAAGGCCGCCGAGGTGCTCGCGAAGGACCTCGGGCTCGCCACCGCCCTCCTCGACCCTGTCGAGGCGCAGGTGGACCCCGAGGCCGACTACCGTGACGTCATGCGCGCGAACCTCGAGGCTCTGAGCACCGCGCTGGGCTGCGCGTGAGCGTCCTCGACGTCCGCTCGCTGCGCGTCGACCTCGGCGCCCACACCGTGCTGCACGACGTGAGCTTCTCCGTGGACGCCGGTGAGGTCGTGGCCATCCTCGGCTCGAACGGCTCCGGGAAGTCGACCCTCGTGCGCGCCGTCACCGGGGTGATCCCCTTCCAGGACGGCAGCGTCGAGGTCTTCGGCGAGCCGCTCGGACCGCGAGCCCCCTTGCACCTCGTGGGCTACGTCCCGCAGCGCGTCTCGGCCGCCTCGGGGATCGTCGCGACGGCGAGCGAGGTGGTCACCTCGGGCCTCCTGGGCCGACGGCGCTTCCGTCCGGGTCGAGGGGCTGCGGCCAAGGCCGCCGAGGCTCTCGAGGCGGTCGGCCTCGCCTCCGCCGCGGACCGTCCCGTGACCGAGCTCTCGGGCGGGCAGCAGCAGCGCGTGCTCATCGCCCGCGCCCTCGTGCGTGAGCCCGAGCTGCTCGTGCTCGACGAGCCCGTCGCGGGCGTCGACCTGCCCAGCCAGGAAGCCTTCGCTCGGACCCTCGGCCGCCTCGTCGAGGCCGGGACGACGGTGATGGTCGTCCTGCACGAGCTCGGAGACCTCGCTCCCCTCGTGCGCCGCGCCGTGGTGCTGCGTGGCGGTCACGTGGTGCACGACGGCGCCCCGCCGACGCCGCGCCGTCACCACGGCGAGCCCGGTCACGAGCACGTCCACCCGCACGAGCTGGGCGGCGAGGACTTCGAGCTGGGCGCCCCGAGCCTGGAGCTCGAGCCATGAGCATGTTCACCGACCCTCTCATGCAGCGAGCGCTCGTCGTGGCCCTCCTCGTGGGCCTCGCGGCTCCCGTGATCGGCACCTACCTCGTGCAGCGCAAGCTCTCGCTGCTCGGCGACGGCATCGGCCACGTCGCGCTCACCGGCGTCGCGCTCGGCTGGCTCGTGGGCGGGGCCATGGGGCTCGTGCCCAACGACGCCCTCGCGATCCCCGGGGCCGTGGTCGCCGCTGTGCTGGGCGCCGTCGTCATCGAGACCGTGCGCGAGCGCACACGAGGCGGCGGGGACGTCGCCCTCGCCCTGCTCTTCTACGGCGGCATCGCCGGCGGCGTGCTGCTCATCGGCGTCGCGGGCGGCACGAGCGCGAACCTCGTGGGCTACCTCTTCGGTTCGATCAGCACGGTCTCCCCCGCCGACGTCGCGCTCACCGTGGGGCTGTGCGCCCTGCTGCTCGGCGTCGGCCTCGGCCTACGACCCGCGCTCTTCGCGGTGAGCCACGACGCCGAGTTCGCACGGGCCTCAGGACTCCCGGTGCGCGCTCTCAACGTGGTGATCGCCGTGGTCGCGGCGCTCACCGTGACCGTCTCGATGCGCGTGGTGGGCCTGCTGCTCGTGAGCGCGCTCATGATCGTCCCCGTGGCCGTCTCGCAGCTCGTCTCGCGCTCCTTCACCTCGACCATGCGGCTCGCGATGATCCTCGGCACGGCCGTGTGCGTCGCGGGGCTCTCGATCACCTACTGGGTGCCCCTCGCGCCCGGAGCGACGATCGTCGTCCTCGCAATCCTCGTCTACCTCGCGGTCCTCGCGGGACGCAGCCTCGTCACCTCTCGACGCCCGGGACGCAAGGACTAGGCTGGCGGGGCCATGGAACCCGCTGTCGAAGCCTACGGACTGGGCAACCTGCCCTTCGCCGGCGTCATCGCCGCGCTCTTCGGGATCGTCTTCCTGCGCACCCAGCTCTTCTACTGGCTCGCGCGCGGCGTCGCTGCCGGGTCGATCCGCGTGCCGAGCATCAAGGCGCGCACCGAGTCCCCCGGCGTCCAGCGCGCGATGGACCGCCTGCACCGCTGGGGCGCCCCCGTGGTGACGCTGTCCTACCTGACGATCGGCTTCCAGACCGCCGTCAACGTCGCAGCGGGCCTCGTCCGGATGCCCTTCCTGCGCTATCTCGTGGCGATGATCCCAGGCTGCGTCGCCTGGGCCTTCATCTACGGCACCATCGGGCTCGGCGCCTTCTACGCGACGCTCGCCCTCGCCGCGAGCTCGCCCTGGCTCACCGCCGCGGGCCTCTTCGCCCTCGCCGCGATCATCGTGAGCGCGACGATCGTGGTCCGGCGTCGGCGCCGCCGGGCAGGCGAGACGCCCGAGGGCGACGAGGCGGCGCTCCAGATCTGAGCCGCCGCCCGCCCCTCGGGCGCGCCCGCCCGTGCTCAGGAGCCGTCGGCGCTCGCTCCCGCGATGTCGAAGAGGTTGCCCTGGGGGTCGGCAAGCGTGACCCAGCCGAAGCCCTCGCCCTCGTCGTGCCGGGCCGAGACGCTCGCGCCGAGGCCCACGAGGCGGTCCACCTCGGCCTGTCTCTCGCCCGCGCCGGCCTCGAGGTCGAGGTGCAGGCGGTTCTTGCCCGGCGTCGGGTCCTCGACCTTCTGGAAGGCGAGGGTGCCGTGCTCGGTCTTGAGGATGACGAAGTCGTCGTCGGGCTCGTGCGCGAAGTCCCCGCCCAGAGCCTGCTGCCACCACTGCGCGAGGGCGCGAGGGTCGGTCGAGTCCACGGTGATCATGCCGATGTTGAGAGCCATGCTCGGAAGGTACTCCCGCCCACCGACACGCGCTCTACGACTGGCGTGCCTTGTCGATGGCCCCGCCGAAGCGTCGGTCCCGCGAGGCGTAGATCTCCGCAGCTCGCCACAAGGTGCGGCGGTCCACCTCGGGCCAGAACTCGTCGAGCACCACGATCTCCGCGTAGGCGGACTGCCACAGCAGGAAGTTCGAGGTCCGCAGCTCCCCGCCCGTGCGCAGGAAGAGGTCGACGTCGGGCATGTCGGGCTCGTCGAGGAAGCGCGCGACCGTCTTCTCGGAGACCTTCTCGGGATCGAGGCGCCCTGCCTTCACCTCGCGCGCGATGGCCTTCGCGGCGTCGGCGATCTCGGCTCGCCCGCCGTAGTTCACGCACATCGTGAGCGTGCAGGTCGAGTTGTCGCGCGTGAGCTCCTCGGCCGTCTCGAGCTCGGTGATCACCGAGCGCCACAAGCGCGGACGACGCCCTGCCCAGCGCACCCGCACCCCCCACTCGTGCATCACGTCGCGCCGGCGCCGCAGCACGTCGCGGTTGAAGCCCATGAGGAAGCGCACCTCCTCGGGCGAGCGCTTCCAGTTCTCGGTCGAGAAGGCGTAGGCGGAGATGTGCGAGATGCCCATCTCGATCGCACCGGCGACCACGTCGAGCAGCGCCGCCTCCCCCGCGGCGTGGCCCGCGGTGCGCGGCAGGCCGCGTTCGTTGGCCCAGCGGCCGTTGCCGTCCATGACGATCGCGACGTGCTTCGGGACGAGCTCCTTGGGGAGCGCGGGAGGCGTGGCGCCCGAGGGGTGGGGCGGCGGGGCGACGGGCATCAGACCCTCTCGACGTGGGGCAGGGAACGCAGTCGGCGCTCGAGGTGGAACTGGGAGTAGGCCGAGACGAGGCCGCTCGCCTCGCGGCGGTGGCGCTCCTCGCTCGAGTCCGCGACGGGCCAGTCGCCTGCGAGCAGCGCCGCGAGGAGCGAGACCGTCTCGGGCGCAGGGCTCGCGGCGCCCGGCGGGCGGCAGCGCAGGCACACCGAGCCGCCGAGGGCGACGGCGAAGGAGTGGTGCGGGCCCTGCGCCCCGCAGCGAGCGCAGTCCGAGAAGCTCGGGGACCACCCGGCGATCGCGAGGGCGCGCAACAGGTAGGAGTCGAGCACGAGGGAAGGGGCGTGCTCCCCGGCTGCGAGCGAGCGCACCGCGCCTGCGAGGAGCCGGTACTGCTGGAGAGATGCCTCACGCTCGTCGACGAGGCGCTCAGCGGTCTCGAGCATGACCGTGCCCGAGGTGTACATCGCGTAGTCCGCCACGATCGCGCGCGCGTAGGGACCGATCATCTCGACCTGCGTGACGATGTCGAGGCTGCGCCCCGCGTGCAGCTGGAGGTCCACGTGCATGAAAGGCTCGAGCCGCGCGCCGAACTTCGAGGAAGTGCGCCGTACCCCCTTGGCGACAGCGCGCACGACGCCGTGCTCACGCGTCAGGAGCGTGACGATGCGGTCCGCCTCACCCAGCTTGTGGGTGCGCAGGACCACGCCCTCGTCGCGGTACAGACTCACCCGACCATCCTCCCAGACCGCGGGCCCGCCGACCGGGAGGGCCCGCAGCCAGGAGCGAGCGAGAGGATCAGCGAAGCGAGCGGTTGACCGCGGAGATGATGGCCTTGAGGGACGCCGTCGTGATCGAGGGGTCGATCCCGACGCCCCACAGGACGTCGTCACCGACGGCGCACTCGACGTAGGCCGCCGCCGTCGCGTCGCCACCCTCCGAGAGCGCGTGCTCGGCGTAGTCGAGCACCGAGACCTTGACCCCGTGCGAGCCGAGCGCCGCGACGAAGGCCGCGATGGGGCCGTTGCCCTCGCCGTAGAGCGTCACGGGCTGGCCGTGGTCGGTGAGCTCGACCTCGAGGGTGTCCGGTCCCTCCTCGCTGCTGGACGCCTTGGTCGAGCGGAGCGCGAAGCGACCCCAGGGCTCGAGCGGGGCGTCCTGCGGCGCGGGCAGGTACTCGTCGACGAAGATCCGCCACAGCTCGTCCGAGGTGACCTCGGCGCCCGTCGCGTCGGTGTGCTCCTGGACCACGCGCGAGAACTCGATCTGCAGGCGGCGCGGCAGGTCGAGGCTGTGGTCGGAGCGCAGCAGGTACGCGACGCCGCCCTTGCCCGACTGCGAGTTCACGCGGATCACGGCCTCGTAGGAGCGGCCGACGTCCTTGGGGTCGATCGGCAGGTAGGGCACGGCCCAGACGAGCTCGTCGACCGAGACGCCCGCGGCCGCCGCCTTGGCGTCCATCGCCTCGAGGCCCTTCTTGATCGCGTCCTGGTGCGAGCCGGAGAAGGCCGTGAAGACGAGGTCGCCGCCGTAGGGGTGACGCTCGTGCACGGGCAGCTGGGTGCAGTACTCGACCGTGCGACGGATCGTGTCGATGTCGGAGAAGTCGATCTCGGGGTCGATGCCCTGGCTAAAAAGGTTCATGCCGAGGGTCACGAGGCACACGTTGCCGGTGCGCTCGCCGTTGCCGAAGAGGCAGCCCTCGATGCGGTCCGCGCCGGCCAGGTAGCCCAGCTCCGCAGCGGCCACGGCGGTGCCGCGGTCGTTGTGCGGGTGCAGCGAGAGGATCACGTTCTCGCGCTGGTGCAGGTGGCGGCTCATCCACTCGATCGAGTCGGCGTAGACGTTCGGGGTGGCCATCTCGACCGTGGCCGGCAGGTTGATGATGACCTTGTTCTCCGGCGTCGGGCCGAAGACGTCGATCACCGCGTTGCACACGCGCAGCGCGTACTCGAGCTCGGTGCCCGTGTAGGACTCGGGCGAGTACTCGTACTGGATCTCGGTGTCGGGGATGAGCTCCTCGAACTTCTTGCACAGGTGCGCACCGCTCACCGCGATGTCGAGGATGCCGTCCTCGTCCTGGCGGAACACGACCTCGCGCTGCAGCACCGAGGTCGAGTTGTACAGGTGCACGATCGCGCGCTTGGCCCCGCGCAGCGACTCGTAGGTGCGCTCGATGAGGTGCTCGCGCGCCTGGGTCAGCACCTGGATGACGACGTCGTCGGGGATGCGGTCCTCCTCGATGAGCATCCGCACGAAGTCGAAGTCCGTCTGGGAGGCCGAGGGGAAGCCGACCTCGATCTCCTTGAAGCCCATCTGCACGAGGAGCTCGAACATGCGCAGCTTGCGCTGCGGGTCCATGGGCTCGATGAGGGCCTGGTTGCCGTCACGCAGGTCGACGGCGCACCAGCGCGGGGCCTTCTCCATGCGCTTGCTGGGCCAGGTCCGGTCCGGCAGGTCGACGGTGATCTGCTCGTGGAAGGGCCGGTACTTGTGGACCGGCATGCCGGAGGGCTGCTGCGGGGTGGCGGCCGGGTCGTAGCTCGTGATGCTCATGTTCGTCCTTCGGGTCTCGTCGGGCTGGGGGCCGGCACACCAACCACCGCGACGAGGAGCGGCCTTACTGGGCCCCGCCGCGGCGACGAAGAAGGAGCGACGCACGCATGAGGGACATGCTAGCGCGTCGGCCGGCCCACCCGGGAGAGCGTGGCTCCGTCGTGGACGAAGAGCGCCCCGCCCGCGGTGAAGGCGCGGGCCGCGACCCCGCCCGTCTCGATCTCCCAGAGCGTCTCCCCCGTCGCGAGGTCGATCCCGCGGACCCGCGCCGGACGGGTGAATCCCTCTTGCACCACGAGGACCCGCCCGTCGCTCGCCACAGGGAGACCCACGGTCGTGTGGAGCCAGAGCTCCTCGCCGCTCTCGAGGTCCACGGCGCTCATGCGCCCGCTGCCCACCGAGACGAGGATGCCGTCCACGAGGTAACCCTCGCTCTCGGGGATGCGGGGCACCGTGAGCCGCGCCTCCCCGGTCGCGGGATCGACGAGCTCGAGCACGCGCGAGTCCCGCCGGAGCAGGACGGGCCCCATCGAGCCGTCGTCGAGCACGAGCTGTTCGACAGCACCCTCCGCCGCGAAGACAAGCTCGCCCGCCTCGTCGAGCACGAAGGAACGCTCGGGCCTCAGGTACCACGAGCCGAGGATCCACCCGCCTGAGCGCAGCGGCTCGAGCCTCAGGTGCGGGATCCCCGTCCGAGCGCCGTCGTCCTCGTCCCCCCAGCGCTCGCTCGACTCCTCGACGAGCAACCGACCGCCCAGGTCGATCGCCACGACGAGGTCGCGCACCGCGACGACGACGTGCTCGCGGCGCACCTCGATCGTGACGAGCTCTCCTGCAGCGAGCGGTCCGGTCCGCAGAGGAACGCTCCAGCGCCGGTCGCCCTCGGGGCCCTCGAGGCGCACGACGCTCGACGCCCCCTCGGTCGCGACGTGGACCACGCCGTCTCCCCAGAGAGCGCTGCGCGAGGTGCCCGCGGCCCACTCCCACTCCGAGAGGAGCTCCCCTGAGGCCAGCTCCCGACGCTCGACCGTGGTCCCCGCGCTCGAGGTGTGGAAGCACGAGATCGCCCCGTCGAGCAGGGTCACCTCGCCAGCGCACTCGCGACGGGAGTCCTCGGTGTCGGTCACCCGCCACAGCTCCTCGCCCGTCCCCGGGTCCACGGCAAGGTGCGAGACGCGCCCCGTGAAGGAGCCGATCTGGAGCAGGAGGACGTCCCCGGCAGAGCTCGGGACGAGCCACTGGGCGGGGACGTAGAGCTCCCAGGCAGGGCGCCCTTCCCCGAGGTCCTCGGCGAAGGCCTCCTGACCGCGCAAGGGCCCGTACCTCTCCTCGAGCCTCGCCCGCTCGCGGCCTCCCGCCACGAGGTAGGCGGTCGCGAGGACGAGGAGGAGCAGCGCCACGGGCCAGGCCCGCGCGAGGCGGCCCCACCACGGCTCGCGAGAGCGCACGGAGCGCTCGGGGCCGGCATCCGCCCCGGGACGCTCGGCTCCCGCACCGCTCTCGACGAGCTCGACCCGCTCCTTGCGCCCCGGCACGCTCCACCTCCTACCGCAGCAGGGAGAACGTGCCGCTGTCGTGCAGGAAGAGGTGGCCGCCTGTCGCGGTCGGGCGGGCTTCGGCGCTCCCGAGCTCGAGGGCCCACAGCTCGCTCCCCGAGCCCAGCTCGAAGGCCCGCAGGCGAGCCACCTCGCCCACGTTCTCGAGGATCGTGAGGACCTTGCCGTCGCTCGCGACGGGCTCGCTGCCGACCTCGGACCACAGCTCGACGCCCTCCTCGTCGAGGACGCGCACCCGCCCGCCCGAGGCCAGGACGACCTTCTTGTCGGCGATCATCACGAAGGACTCGGCGCCCCACGTGGTCGACCACCGCTCGGCTCCCGAGGCAGCGTCCCTCAGCACCGTCCGGCCACCCGACCACGCGTGCACCCGTCCCAGGGAGCCGTCGTCGAGCCCGAGCTGCGCGGGCCAGCCTGCGTCGTCCTGCGACACCTCGTAGGCGAGGGTGCCGTCGGGCGCGTAGACCTGGGTGACGCGCCCCGAGTCAGCGGTGGAGGGGGCGAAGCTGACGGTGCTCAGGCTGAAGTACCCGTCCGCCAGGGGTTCGAGGTTGACCCAGGTCTCTCCTACCTCCTCGAGCTCAGGGGCCTCGACGTCGAGCACGACCGTCCCGTCGCGCTCGAGGACGACGGCGCGGCCCGCCACCGAGACAAAGGCGCGCGAGTGGTCGATCTGGACCAGGGCGCCGCCGCCGATCTCGCGCTCGACGTCCCCGAGGGGGACGCTCCACCGCTCCTCGCCCTCCGACCCGCGGAGCCGCACGTGCACGTCGCTGCTCCCCTCGTCGACGACGACGAAGTCCTCGCCCCAGGGGTAGACGAACTCGCCGCCGGCTCGCCAGCCGTGCTCGAGGACCAGCTCCCCCGAGCGCAGGTCCCGCAGCTCGTAGGTGGCTCCCTCGACAGAGCCCTCGCTCTCGTCGACGAGGTAGCGGACGCACAGCACGGCCCCCTCGGGCAGCTCGGTGTCCTCGGGGACGAAGCCGCAGAAGGTCGTCGTGGCCCCGCCATCGGCGCGGGTCTCCCAGAGCGGCTCACCGGTCTCGAGGTCCAGGAAGCGCGTGTTCCCCTCGGTCCCGAGCTCCGTCTGCCTCGCGATGACCACGGTGTCTTCCTGGACCCAGGGCCACACGTAGATCGAGGCGTCCTCGCGCGACCACAGGGGCTCGGGACGTCGGGAGAGCTCGCGCACGAACAGCGGCTGCCCCTCGAGTCGCGCCTCGAGCTCGGCGCGGGCGGCTCGTTCGCGAGCACCGTCCACGAGGTAGGCCCCGGCGACGACGAGAGCGAGCAGCGCGAGGGGCCAGGCCCGAAGGACTCCTCGCCCGCGGCTCGGGGGCTCGCCCAGCTCCTCCGCTGCGCGGTCCTCGGGCAGCTCGACGGGAGCCGCGTCGTCCTCGACGAGCTCGACCTCGCTCTTGCGCCCTCGCACGATCGGCACCTTAGTGGAGGGGCGCGAGCCTGTCGTCGTCTCCTCGACCCTTCTGCCCGGAGCTCACTGAACGGTGCCGAGCCTGATGAGGCGTCCATCGCCCACGAGGAACAAGGCTCCGCCGACGGCGTGCACCTCGAGAGAGGCCGACGGGATCTCGAAGGTCCACTCGAGGACCCCGGTGCGGAGCGAGTACGCCGCGAGGACCCCCTCGAAGCGGTCCCGGTACAGCAGCACCCGGCCGTCCGAGCCGAGGAGCTCGCCGCGGTGCACCGTGGTGGTCCAGCGCTCCTTGCCCGAGAGGAGGTCGACGGCGCGCAGCTCGGACTGGCGCAGGTACACCAGGGCACCGTCCAGGAGGAAAGGACCGCCCTCGGGCCGACCGTCCACCTCGACGAGAGTCTCCCCCGTGGTGAAGTCGCGCAGCTCGGCGCCCCACGCTGGGGAGATCATCACGAGGTGCGGGACCTCGCCGTCGTCGAGGGAGGGAATCTCGAAGTCCCCCTCGAAGGACGACAGCACCTGGCCGTCGATACCCAGGAACTCGCCCCGCGGGGCGTCCCGGGACCAGCGACCGCGCACGAAGGTCTGCTCGTCGACCGCCGAGAGCCACTCGTCGTCCTCGAGCCCGGAGTCGAGCTCGAGGAGCACGGTGCCGTCGCCGTCCACCACGAGGTGGCGATCACCGTAGAGGAACGCGAGCTCGTGCTCCTCGTCCACCCAGGCGAACAGGCTCTCGGCCTCCGGGACCGGGACCCGCCAGAGCTGCTCGCCGGTGAGGGACTCGCGCCGCAGCTCGGACCGGCCGGGGGTCCGGTCGAGGACGAGCACGGAGTCGCCCCAGACCTCGACCCTCTCCGCGGGCTGCCCTTCCCTGCTCACGAGGACCTCGCCCGTCCGCGCGTCGCGCAGCTCGGTGCGAAGAAGGCGCGGCTCCACGAGCTCGACGTCGCCGCCGGCCCGGTCGGAGAACTCCCAGAACTGGCACTGGACCAGGTCCCCCGAGGTGCCGCACCACTGGTCGAGCCCGCTCGTCACGCCCGGAAGGCTCCACAGCTCGCTGCCCGACTCGAGGTCGAGCGCGCGCACCCTGCGGTCGTCGGGTCGCTGGACCAGGAGCGCACCGTCGATCGAGTCGAGGATCCACTCCGAGACACCGAGGGGGACCTCCCACCTCCAGCCGAGCTCCGGGCCGAGGTCCTCGACGAAGGCGGGCTGCCCGAGCAGCACCTCGAGCCGTGCCTCGGCCCGGCGCGCCTCACGATCCTTGACCACCACGAAGGCACCGGCGAGCACGAGGACCGCGAGGGCCAAGGGCCACGCTCGACCCAGGACGCGCCGCCACGAGCGAGGTGCTGGGCTCGCGGGCTCGGCGGCGAACAGCTCCTCCTCGGCCCCGTCGGTCTCGAAGAGCTCGACGCTCGTCTTGCGGCTCCCCGTGGCCATGGACGCAGGCTAGCTGCCGAGGTGGGCGATCGAGCCGGGTTCGAGGGCGAAGAGCTCCCCGCCGACCACGACGAGCCGAGCACCCTCGGCGAGCTCGACGGGCTCGCGCCAGATCTCGAGCCCGGTGGGCGCCTCGGTCCCGACGAGCGCCCCGCCGGAGAGGGTCACGAGCTGGCGGCCCACCCCCACGAGCCGCGCCTCGGGGTCGGTCCACAGGGGCACCCTGCGCCGCGGGTCCATGACCCGCACCCCCAGCGGGGACTCCACCGCGAGCACCCCGCCCGTCACGATCCCCGCCTCGGTAGCCGTGCTCCCTCGCCAGAGCTTCTCGCGCCGCTCGGCCTGCCACAGGAGGTCGCCGTCGGGGTGGTCCGCGAGGACGACCGGGCCGAGCGAGCCGTCGTCGGCGAGGAGCGGGAGAGGGACCCCGATCGCTGCGAGGCGCACCCGGCCGTCCGCGTCGACGAGCTCGCTGTGGGCCCTCTCCCGGGAGCCGGTCACCACGAAGAGACCTCCCGCGAGGGGCAGCACCTCGGAACGGCGCGCCTGGCGCGGCGGGGCGATCCTGCGCTCGAGGGCCACGGAGCCGTCCTCGCTCACCGCGAAGGCCTCGCGGTCCGTCGCGACGACGAGCTGCCCGGCGACCCCGTGCGCCTGTGCCGCCGAGGGCGAGCCGAGCTCCTCGAGCAGCTCGAGAGGGACGCTCCAGCGTCGCTCCCCGGTCACGGCGTCCTCGCGACGCACCTCGAGCGAGCCGGAGGAGAACCACGCGCCCACGAGGTCTCCGTCCACGAGCCGCGCACCGACGAGGGCCTCGGCCGCGCGCCGCTCGGCGAGGAGCTCACCCGAGCCGAGCTCGCGCACGTGCAGGCTCGTGCCGCCCTCGTCCCGCCCGGGGATTCGGGGGCGGGCCCGCAGCGCGCACACGAGCACCGCGGCCTCCCCCGAGCGCTCGGGCGCGAGGCAGCGTGAGGAGCCCAGTCGCAGGGCGAAGGTCGATCGCCACAGCTCTACGCCCGTCTCGAGCGAGCGAGCCACGAGGAGCTGGGCGTCGTGCGACTCGCTGATCGTGACCACGACCCCGTCGGCGACCGCGAGGACCTCCGCACGGGGGCCCGTCTCGCGCCATCGCACGCGCACCCCGGGACCGACGTCGGCGAGGAAGGTGCCCGCGGCGACGAGGCGCTCGCGAGCCTCGGCCCGAGCGGCGCGGCCCCGCAGCTCCGTCGAGCCGATCGCGCCGCCGAGGAGGCCCAGCACGAGGACCCCCAGGAGCCACGCGGGCACCCGTCGGCGAGATCGAGGTCCCCGAGCGGGGGCCTCCGGGCCGCGCGGCGGCGACGCCGGGACCTCGAGGAGCTCGACGGTGGCCATGCGCGAGGGCGCACCCATCTGTCCAGGCTAGCTAGATGCCCAGCTGGAAGGCTCCCCAGTACGCGAGCGTCACGAGCAGGAGCGCGCCGCCCACGAGGATCATCCACACGCCCGCGTAGCCCGAGTGCCGCGCCGCGAGCCGCCCGTCCGGGAGGGCGCGCACCCCCCGCCAGCGCTCGACGAGCACCGCGAGCGCGACGACGGTCGCGAGACCCACGAGCCGCACGGCGATCCACCCGCCCTGGACGACGAGCGCGTTGCGCTCGTACTCGAGCGCGAGCCGCGCGATCGACACGAGGTACCACACGAGCATCAGCACGGTGGCGACGCAGCCGACGGCGAAGCCCGTGAGGGGAGCGCTCAGGCCCCGCGCGATCCCCGCCGGTCGCCGCACGAGGCGCGCGGCGAGCAGCACGAGCGGTCCGAGGAGGATGAGCGCCGCTCCGGCGACGACGATGCCGAGCACGAGGTCCCCGTCTCCGAACCAGCGCGGCTGGGGCACGGGCTCGGCCCGGTAGACCTGCACGGGCTGGGCCCCCGCGACCCGCGGCGAGGCCGTGGCCGTCTCGGGCAGGCCGTACACCCAGGTCGCGAGGTCACGCACGTAGCCCTCGGCGAGCACGCCGTCGACCTTGATGCCGTGGTTCGCGCCCTCGTAGTAGCGCAGGGTCACCTGTTCGTTGCCCGCGACCTTGACGTCCTCGACGAGCTGCTGGGGGCCCTGGATCGTGGGCATCGAGGCGTCGTCGGTGCCGTAGGCCATGAACACCGGCTGGGTGACCTGGCGCTGCCAGGGCTGGACGTCGAAGTCGGCGTACTCGAAGCCTCCGCCGGGGAACTGCATGCCGACGGCGCGCGGGATCGCGCGGAACACCGAGCCGGGCACCTCGGTGTTGCGCAGGTAGGCGTCGACGGCGAAGCCCGCCTGCTGGCGCGGCGGGACCACGGGGGCAGAGGCGAGGATCACGAAGCTCAGCTCGCGGTCCTTCGCGGCCATCACGGGGGCGACCCAGCAGCCCTCGGACTCGGCGTAGACGCCCACGCGCTCGGGGTCCACGGCGGGGTGCGAGCGGAGCACCTCGACGGAGTGCTGGTAGTCGGCGGCCATCGCGACGTAGTCGCGGTGCCGAGTGGAGTAGTTGTCGAGCCGCTTGTCCGGCACGAGGGTCACGATGCCCGCGGTGGCCAGCTCGTAGGCCTGGGCGCCGAAGGCCTCGGAGAAGCGCCCCGTGCCGGCGCCGTGCACGAAGACCACGCCCGGGACGGGCTCCTCGACCCCGACCGGCACCATGACCTGCGCCTCGACGCTCGTCCCCTCGAGCTCGACGGTGATCACCGAGGTCTCGACCTCGTAGATTCCCGGCGTCCTCTCGGGCGCTCCCCCGACCTGCGTCGAGGAGGTCTCGACCGTGATCGGGTCCGTGAGGGGCTCGGGCTGCCAGGCCGGTCCGGTGACGGCTCCGAGCACCGCGAGCACGATGGCTCCCACGGCGCTCGTGGCGGCGATGCGGAACAGCACCCGGGCATCCTACGAGACGCCCCGACCGGTCCCGGGGACGCTCGACCGTGCCCCGAGGGGAGCGCTCGACCTAGCGGTCGGTGAAGCCGAGGCGCCCGAGCTTCTTCGGGTCGCGCTGCCAGTCCTTCGCGACGCGCACGTGCAGGTCGAGGTACACCCGCTGCCCGAGGAGCGCCTCGATGCTCTTGCGAGCCCTCGTCCCGACGTCCCGCAGCCGCGAACCGCCCTTGCCGATGATGATCGCCTTCTGCGAGTCGCGCTCGACGAAGAGGTCCACGCGCACGTCGAGCAGCTCGGTGCCCTCGCGCGGGACGATCTCGTCGACGACGACGGCGAGCGAGTGCGGCAGCTCGTCGCGCACGCCCTCGAGGGCGGCCTCGCGGACGAGCTCTGCGACCATGACGTTCTCGGGCTCGTCGGTGAGCTCGCCCTCGGGGTAGAGCGCAGGGCCCTGGGGCAGGTACCTCACGAGCACGTCGGCGAGGGTGTCGACCTGGAAGCCGTCCGTCGCCGAGGTGGGCACGACCTCGGCCCAGTCGCCGAGCTCGGAGACGGCGAGGAGCTGCTCCATGACGCGCTGACGCGGGACCTTGTCGGTCTTGGTCACGACAGCCACCACAGGGGTGCGGCCCTGGAGCACCTCGAGGTCGCGCGCGATGTACCTGTCGCCCGGGCCGATCTTCTCGTCTGCGGGGATGCAGAAGCCGACGACGTCGACCTCGGTGAGCGTCGAGCGCACGAGGGAGTTGAGGTGGTCGCCCAGCAGGGTGCGCGGGCGGTGCAGCCCCGGGGTGTCGACGATCACGAGCTGCGCGTCAGGACGCGTCACGATGCCCCGGATCGTGTGGCGCGTCGTCTGCGGGCGCCCCGAGGTGATCGCGACCTTGGTGCCCACGAGGGCGTTGGTCAGCGTCGACTTGCCGGCGTTCGGGCGCCCCACGAGGCACGCGAAGCCCGAACGGAACTCCTCGCTCACTCGACCTCCTCGGGTTCGGCGACCCGCACGAGCAGGGTCGCGAGCTGCTTGCGACGTCCCTCGACGCGCTCGGCCTCGAGGTGCAGAGGACCGTACACGGCGCTCGAGCCCGCGAGGGGGACCTTGCCGAGCGCCTTCGCGAGCAGCCCGCCTGCGGAGTCGACGTCGTCGTCCTCGATCTCGATGCCGAAGAGGTCGCCGAGCTCGTCGAGCGCGAGGCGCGCAGGCACGCGGAAGACCCCCTCGCCGAGGTCCTCGACCTGGGCCTCGCGGCGGTCGTGCTCGTCGGTGAGCTCGCCCACGATCTCCTCGAGGGCGTCCTCGATCGTCACGAGCCCCGCGATGCCGCCGTACTCGTCGACGACCATCGCGAGGTGCGAGGAGCCGCGCTGCATCTCGCGCAGCAGGTCGTCGACTGGCTTGGACTCGGGCACGAACACGGGGTTGCGCATGATCGAGCGCGCGGGTTCGTCGTCGGAGCCGGGCTGGGTGTGCAGGCGACGCACGACGTCCTTCATGTAGAGCACGCCGAGCAGGTCGTCCGTGGACTCGCCGACGACGGGCGCTCGCGAGAAGCCCGAGCGCAGGAAGAGCGCGAGCGCCTTGCGCAACGGGGTCTCGGACTCGACCGTGATCATCTCGGTGCGCGGGACCATGACCTCGCGCGTGAGGGTGTCTCCGAGCTCGAGCACCGAGCGCACGAGCTCCTCGTCCCCCGCCTCGAAGTCCTCGGACTCCTCGACGAGCTCGACGATGTCCTCGACGTCGGCCTCCGCGGCAGAGGCGGGCAGGAGCCGCCCCACGGGCCGCACCGCGAGCAGGAGCGTCGAGGTCGCCGCGAGCGCCGCGAGCGGGTGCTTGCCGCCCGTGCGGCGCGGGCCCACGCGCACGAGGAGCCCTGCGAGGCCCGCGAGGACCACGGTCACGAGGATCACGAGCCACCAGGGCAGCCCCGTGCCCGCCAGGACGAGCGTCACGCACGCCACGGCGACGATCTCGGCGAAGAGGCGCGTCACCGCGAGGCCTGCGAGCACGCGCAGCTCGTCGTCGACGATCGCGAGGACGCCCGGAGCCCAGGGCTTGCCCGCGGCCTCGGCCTCGACCGCCTCGGTGCGCGAGACGCGGCGCACCGCTCCCTCGCCGAGGCCCAGGAGGGCCGAGAGGCCGAGCACGACGCCCGCGAGGGCGAGCAGCACGCCGTCGGTCGCGGTCATCGACTCGCGAGGAAGGTGAGGAGGAGCTTGCGCTGCAGGTCGAACATCTCCTTCTCCTCCTCGGGCTCCGCGTGGTCGTAGCCGAGCAGGTGGAGGATCCCGTGCACCGTGAGCAGGAGCATCTCCTCGACCGCGGAGTGGCCCGCCGCCTTGGCCTGCGCAGCGGCCACCTCGGGGCACAGCACGACGTCGCCGAGCATGCCGGGCTCGCCCGTCGCGCCCTCGCGGCCGGGGCGCAGCTCGTCCATCGGGAAGCTCATGACGTCCGTGGGCCCGGGCTCGTCGAGGTAGCGCACGTGCAGGTCCGTCATCACCTCGGTGTCGACGAGCTGGATCGACAGCTCCGACATGGGGTGCACGAACATCGCGTCGATGACGAAGCGGCCGAGCTCGGCGAACTCGGCCTCGTCGACCTCCCAGCCGGACTCGTTGTTGACCTCGACGCTCACCGTGCTCCTCGACTGCTCGACCTGTTCGACTGGGGACCGCTCACGACGTCCCACCGCGCGTAGGCGTCGATGATGTCGCTCACGAGGCGATGGCGCACGACGTCGGCGGAGGTCAGGCGGCAGAAGGCGACGTCGTCGACGTCGCGCAGGATGTCCTGCACGGCGCGCAGGCCCGAGGTCTGACCACCCGGGAGGTCCGTCTGCGTGACGTCGCCCGTGACGACGATCTTCGAGCCGAAGCCCAGGCGCGTGAGGAACATCTTCATCTGCTCGGTCGAGGTGTTCTGGGCCTCGTCGAGGATGATGAAGGAGTCGTTGAGGGTGCGCCCGCGCATGTACGCGAGCGGGGCGACCTCGACCGTCCCGGCCTCGAGCAGGCGCGGGATCGACTCGGGGTCGACCATGTCGTGCAGCGCGTCGTAGAGCGGGCGCAGGTAGGGGTCGATCTTCTCGCTGAGCGAGCCAGGCAGGAAGCCGAGCTTCTCGCCCGCCTCGACGGCCGGGCGCGTGAGCACGATGCGGTTGACCTTGCGCGCCTGGAGGGCCTGCACGGCCTTGGCCATCGCGAGGTAGGTCTTGCCCGTGCCGGCCGGGCCGATGCCGAAGGTCACGGTGTGGCGGTCGATCGCCTCGACGTACTCCTTCTGCCCCGCCGTCTTGGCACGGATCGTGCGCCCGCGCGAGGAGAGGATGTCGAAGGTCAGCACGTCCACCGGGTTCGCGGGGGCCGACTGCGCGAGCATCGCGACCGAGCGCTCGACGACCTCGGCCGTGAGCGGGGTGCCGCGCACCGCGACCTCCGCGAGCGCGTCCAGGAGCTGCTCGGCGAGGCCGACCTCGCCCGTGGGTCCCGCGACGGTGATCTCGTTGCCGCGCACGTGGAAGTCGAGCGCCGGGAAGGCGTCCTCGATCGCCCGGAGCACCTCGTCCCCGGCACCGAGGAGGCTCACCATGGGCACGTGGCTCGGGACGGAGATGCGGTGCTCGACCCTCGAGGAGGGAGCCGGGCCCTGCAGGGAGGGCTGAGTCATGTCAGGCGGGGCTCCAACCGAGGGGTTCCGGGGACGCGAGGACGTGGCCGTGGACGTGGAACACCGACTGCCCTGCCGAGGGACCGGTGTTGAAGACGAGGCGGAACTGACCGTTGGCCTCCTGCGAGGCGACCTCCTCGGCGAGGTTCACGAGGCGAGCGAGGAGCTCGGGGTCGGCACCGGCGAGCTGCGAGACGTCGGCGTGGTGCTCCCGGGGCACCACGAGCACGTGCACGGGCGCCTTCGGGTCGATGTCCCGGAAGGCGACGGCGTACTCGTCCTGAGCCACGACGTCGGCAGGCAGGTGGCCCGCGACGATCCGGCAGAAGAGGCAGTCGCTCACGGTCGATGACATGCCCCCAGAGTAGACCGCCCGCCCAGTTGAAGGTTGACTGGAGGGCGATCCCGTCGACCGCGACGGGGCTCGAGAAGGGGGAACCATGCACCGTCGCACCAGCTCGAGGCTCCTCGGGGCGGTCCTCGCCGTCCTCGTCGTCGCGGGGTGCCAGTCGGGGCCGAGCGCTCCCTCGCCCTCGCCCACCGAGGCGGAGCCGAGCACGGCGAGCCCCTCGCCCGCTCCTGAGCCGTCCCCCTCGTCCTCGCCGAGCGGGACCGCGAGCCCCGACCCCGAACCGCTCCCCGAGGCCGAGGCGCCCACGGCGGCGGGATCGAACACGATCCTCTCCCCCGCCGACGGCGCGAGCGTCCCGGGTCCGCGCGTGACGATCTCCGGGACGGGCACGGCCTTCGAGGCCACGCTCCTGTGGCGCGTGATCGACACCGCGACTGAGCAGGTCGTCGCGGAGGACTTCACGATGGCGGGCTCGATGGGCGAGATCGGCCCCTTCTCGATCGAGCTCGAGCTCTCCCCTGGGGTGTACCAGGCGGAGGTGTGGGCCCCCGACATGTCCGACGGGGACTCGGGTGGGCCCGAGCGCATCGACCTCGTCGCGGTGACCTTCGTCGTCGAGTAGCGCCTCCTCGCGGGGTGACCATGGTCCGTCGAGCGGGCCAACCCCCGCGGCCCAGGCCGTCCGCGCCGGGGCCGTTGGTCCCCCGTGCGAGCCTGCGCGGGCCGCAAGACTCGAGGAGGTACCCAGGAGGCGATGGGGCCTTCTGGGACCCTTCCAAGGGAGCTCGCCATGGCCCGCTACGTCCAGGACCTCGCCGACGGTGACAAGGACCAGAAGGACCTCCTCGGCGGCAAGGGAGCGAACCTCGCCGAGATGACCCGGCTCGGCCTTCCGGTGCCCCCCGGGTTCACGATCACGACCGAGGCGAGCCGGCACTACATGGCCACCGGCGAGGTACCGGCCGAGCTGCGCGTCGAGGTGACGATGGCGCTGCGGCGCATGGAGGACGTGCTCGACCGGCGCCTGGGCGACTACCGCGACCCGCTGCTCGTCTCGGTCCGCTCGGGGGCACGCTTCTCGATGCCCGGGATGATGGACACCGTCCTGAACATCGGCCTCAACGACGCCGCGGTGCAGGGCCTCGCCGAGTGGAGCGGGGACGAGCGCTTCGCCCTCGACTCCTACCGCCGGCTCATCCAGATGTTCTCCAAGACCGTGCTCGACCTCGAGCCCGAGCTCTTCGAGGACGAGCTCGAGGCCCTCAAGCAGCGGCGCGGCCTCTCGAGCGACACCGAGCTGGGCACCGAGGACCTGCGCACGCTCGTCGAGACCTTCAAGCGGATCGTGCGCGAGCAGACCGGCCGCGAGTTCCCCCAGCACCCGCGCGAGCAGCTCGACCTCGCGATCGAGGCCGTCCTCGACTCCTGGAACTCCGCGCGAGCCCGCATCTACCGGCGTCGCGAGCGCATCCCCGACGACCTCGGCACGGCCGTGAACGTGTGCGCGATGGTCTTCGGCAACCTCTCGGAGGACTCCGGCACGGGAGTGTGCTTCACGCGCGACCCCGCGACGGGCCGCGCGGGCGTGTACGGGGACTACCTGCCCAACGCCCAGGGCGAGGATGTCGTCGCGGGCATCCGCAACACCCTGTCCCTCGACGAGCTCGAGCGCCTCGACCCGAGGTCCTCGGCCGAGCTGCGCCAGGCGATGCGCTCCCTCGAGACGCACTACCGCGACCTGTGCGACATCGAGTTCACGATCGAGCGCGGCAAGCTCTGGCTGCTGCAGACCCGCGTGGGCAAGCGCACCGCGGGCGCTGCCTTCCGCATCGCCGCCCAGCTCGTCGAGGAGCACCTCATCACCCTCGACGAGGCTCTCGCCCGCGTGAGCGGCGCCCAGCTCTCCCAGCTGATGTTCCCGCAGTTCGCGCGGGACGCCGAGCGCTCCCTGCTCGTGACCGGCATGGCCGCCTCCCCGGGGGCCGCCGTCGGACGCGCCGTGCTCGACCCGGGGCGCGCCGAGGAGCTCGCCGCCCAGGGCGAGGACGTGATCCTGGTGCGCCGCGAGACGAGCCCGGACGACCTCGCGGGCATGGTGGCCGCCGTCGGCATCCTCACCGCGCGCGGCGGCAAGACCTCCCACGCGGCCGTGGTTGCCCGCGGCATGGGGCGCACCTGCGTCGTGGGGGCGGACGCCCTCGAGGTCGACGGGGCCGCGCGCGTCCTGCGCGTCGGCGAGGTGACGGTCGCCGAGGGAGAGGTCATCGCGATCGACGGCTCGACGGGCGAGGTCTTCCTCGGCGCCGTGCCCGTCGAACCCTCTCCCGTGGCGCTCTACCTCAGCGAGGGCCTCGAGGCCGCGCTCGAGCACGCAGGGGACGACGCCGACGCCACGGGCCTCGTGCGCGCGGTCGACCTCGTGCTGCGCCACGCGGACTCCGTGCGCCGTCTGCAGGTGCTCGCGAACGCGGACACCGCCGAGGACGCCGAGCGCGCTCGCAGCCTCGGGGCCCAGGGTGTGGGCCTGTGCCGCACCGAGCACCAGTTCCTCGGGGACCGGCGCCGCTACGTCGAGCAGGTCGTGCTCGCCGAGGACGATGCCGCGCGCGAGGCGGCGCTCGCCGAGCTGCTGCCCCTGCAGCGCGAGGACTTCTCCGGCCTGCTGCGCGCGATGGACGGGCTGCCGACGACGATCCGCCTGCTCGACCCGCCCCTGCACGAGTTCCTGCCCGACCTCACCGAGCTGAGCGTGCGCGTGGCCCTCGCGGCCCAGCGTCGCGAGCTCGAGGGGCGCGAGGGACCGAGCGAGGAGGAGGCCCGGGACGAGAGGCTGCTCGGCGCGGTGCGTCGCATGCACGAGGCCAACCCCATGCTCGGCCTGCGCGGCGTGCGCCTCGGGCTCGTGGTGCCCGGGCTCTTCGCCCTCCAGGTGCGGGCGATCGGCGAGGCGAGCGCGGCGCTGCGCGCCGAGGGCCTCGACCCGCGCCCCGCGATCATGGTGCCGCTCGTGGGTTCGGTGATGGAGCTCGTGCTGGTCCGCGAGGAAGCCGAGAAGGTGCTCGCCGAGGTCTCCGCCGCGACGGGGACCTCGCTGGACGTGCCCATCGGCGTGATGATCGAGCTCCCGCGCGCCGCGCTCACGGCGGACCGCATCGCCGAGGCGGCGGACTTCTTCTCCTTCGGCACGAACGACCTGACGCAGACCACCTGGGGCTTCTCGCGCGACGACGTCGAGGGCGCCTTCTTCCCGAGCTACCTCGCCAAGGGAGTGCTCACGATCTCCCCCTTCGAGACGATCGACGCGCACGGCATCGGCCGGCTCGTGAGGATCGCCGTCGAGGAGGGGCGCTCCACGAAGCCACGGCTGTCGATCGGCGTGTGCGGGGAGCACGGCGGGGACCCGGAGTCGATCCGCTTCTTCGACTCCGCCGGCCTCGACTACGTCTCGTGCTCGCCCTTCCGCGTCCCGGTCGCGCGGCTCGAGGCGGGTCGCGCGGCGGTCGCGGTGTCCTCGGCGGACTCGCGCTGAGGCGCGGCTCCCCCGAGCAGGCAGCCGCTCAGGGGCTGGGTCACCAGCGCCCGAGGTGGTGCGCGAGCAGGCCGAGGGCCACGGGGCCCGCGGTCGAGGTGCGCAGCACGTTCGGCCCGAGGCGCACGGCCCGCGCGCCCGCGTCCGTGAGCAGCTCGAGCTCGTGGTCCGTGATCCCGCCCTCGGGGCCGACGACGACGAGCACCTCGCCGTGCGCCTCGCGAGCCGCGTCGAGGTGCTCCGCGAGGGGCTGCTCCGCCGCCTCGTGCAGCACGAGGGCCACCCCTCCGGCGGTCACGCTCGCAGCGACGCGGCGCACGAGGCCCTTCGAGTCGAGGGGGTCCTCGACCTCGGGCTCGCGCGCCCTGCGGGCCTGCTTCACGGCGCTGCGGACGGTCGCGCGCCAGCGAGCCTGGCTCTTCGCGGCGCGCGCCCCGCGCCACACGACCACCGAGCGCTCGGCCTGCCAGGGCACGACGACGTCGACACCGACCTCGGTCGCCGCCTCGACCGCGAGCTCGTCGCGGTCCCCCTTCGCGAGGGCCTGGACGAGCACGAAGGCGGGCTCGGGGTCCTCCTCGAGCTCGCGGGCCTCGACGCGTAGCACGAGGCCGTGGTCGGTGACCTCCTCGATCACGGTGTGCAGGCGCACTCCCGCGCCGTCGACGACGTCGATCCGCTCCCCTGCGCGGCGGCGCTGGACGACCCCTGCGTGCCGGCCCTCGGTCCCGTCGAGCAGGTAGGTCTGGCCCGCCTCGACCTGGTCGAGGGTCCCGTGCCCGGCGAGGAAGACCGGGGCGCTCATCGACCCGCGAGCTTCTCGCGCAGCTTGGCGAAGACCCCGGGGTTGGCCGCGCTGAGCCGCGACTCGGGCCGCTCCTCGCCGCGCAGCGCGGCGAGCTGGCGCAACAGCTCGGCCTGCTCCTCGTCGACGCCCGTGGGCACGAGGACCTCGATGTGCACGTGCAGGTCGCCCCGGCCCCCGCCGTGCAGGTGGCCCACGCCGAGCCCGCGCAGGGTCACGACGTGGCCCGGCTGGGTACCCGGGCGCAGGTCCACCTCGCGCGGACCGTCGAGGGTCTCGATCTCGAGCACCGTGCCGAGCGCAGCCGCCGTCATCGGCACCTCGAGGGTGCCGTGCAGGTCGTCGCCGCGGCGCACGAGGAACTCGTGGGGCTTCTCGCGGACCTCGAGGTAGACGTCGCCCGCGGGGCCACCCGCGGGGCCGACCTCTCCTTGGCCCGTGAGCTTGATGCGCGTGCCCGTGTCGACGCCCGGGGGGATGTCGACGCTCAGGGTGCGGCGCGAGCGCACGCGCCCCTCGCCCGCGCACTCGGTGCAGGGCTCGGGGATCACGGTGCCGAAGCCGTGGCACGCGGCACAGGGCTGGCTCGTCATGACCTGACCGAGGAAGGACCGTGCGACGCGCTGCGTCTGGCCGCGACCCTGGCAGACCTCGCAGGTGCGCGGCGAGGTGCCCGGTCGGCAGCAGGTGCCGGCGCACGTGGGGCACACGACGGCCGTGTCGACCTGGAGCTCGCGGTGCGTGCCGAAGGTCGCCTCGGCGAGGTCGATCTCGATGCGCACGAGGGCGTCCTGGCCACGCCGTGCGCGCGGCACGGGTCCGCGGCTCGAGGTGCCCGCGGCCGCGCCGAAGAAGGTCTCGAAGATGTCCTGGAAGCCGAAGGTCGCCCCCGCGCCGCCGCCGGGCGCGCTCGGGTCCACGCCCATGTCGTAGGCGCGTCGCTTCTCGGGGCTCGAGAGCACCTCGTAGGCGCGGGTGATCTCCTTGAAACGGTCGGCGTCGACCTCCTCGCCCGCGACGTCGGGATGGTGCTCCCGGGCGAGCTTGCGGTACGCCTTCTTGATCTGCTCGGGGCTCGCGTCGCGCGCGACGCCCAGGATCTCGTAGTAGTCGGTCACGTGTGCCTTCGGTTCAGCCGGCCAGGATGCGCGAGAGATAGCGTGCCACGGCACGCACCGACGCGATCGTCGCGGGGTAGTCCATGCGGGTCGGGCCGAGCGCGCCGATCCGGGCGACCGCGGTCTCGCCGCCGTAGCCGGAAGAGATGATGCTCACGCCGGCGAGAGGTTCGTACTGGGTCTCGTGGCCGATGCGCACCGCGATGTCGGCCTGGTCCTCGGCCATCTCGGAGAGCAGGCGCAGGAGCACGACCTGCTCCTCGAGAGCCTCGAGGACGGGGGTGAGCATCGCCGCGCCGTCGGCCCCGCGTCGTGCGAGGTTCGCCGCCCCTGCCACGACGATGCGCTCCTCGCCCTCCTCGTCGAGCGTCTCGGCCACCGCCCCGGCCACGGCCTGCACGACCGGGCGGTCCTCGGGACGGAACTGCTCGGGCATCTCGGCGAGGCGCAGCTTGATCTGCGCGAGGCGCAGGCCCACGGTCGCGGCGTTGAGCCGCGCGCGCAGCTCGGCGACCACGTCGAGGCCCACGCCCTCCTCGAAGCTCAGGGTGCGCTGCTCGACCCGACCGGAGTCGGTGATGATGACGACGAGCAGGCGACGCTCGTCGAGGACCACGAGCTCGACGTGACGCAGCGCGGCTGTGCGCAGGCTCGGGTACTGCACGACGGCGACCTGCTGGGTGAGCTGAGCGAGCAGGCGCACCGCGCGGTCCACGACGTCGTCGAGATCCACGGCCCCGTCGAGGAACTGGCCGATCGCGCGCTTCTCGGGGCCCGAGAGCGGCTTGACCTCGGCGAGGCGGTCGACGAAGAGGCGGTAGCCCTTGTCCGTGGGCACGCGGCCCGCGGAGGTGTGGGGCTGGACGATGTACCCCTCGTCCTCGAGCGAGGCCATGTCGTTGCGGATCGTCGCGGGCGAGACCCCGAGGTTGTGACGCTCGACGAGGACCTTGGAGCCCACGGGCTCGCGCGTCACGACGTAGTCCTCGACGATCGCGCGCAGCACGTCGAGCCGACGGTCCTCGCTCATGGCACCTCCTCGCGAGCCTGGGTAGCACTCGAACACCCTGAGTGCCAATCCTACGCGGCGTGTCCGCTCGGTGCGCCTCGCCCCGCCTTGGCAGGCTTCCCGGGTGAGCGACGACAGATACGGCTTCGACGTCCTGGGCTCCCCGCACCCCGCAGCGCCCAGGTCCGCGCAGGAGACCCCGGCCGAGGCCGGGCTCGTGGTCGAGGAGGTCACGACGGGCTGGGTGGGCGCCGTCGTGCGCGTCGAGAAGTCCGGCGGGATGCACCTCGTGGTCCTCGAGGACCGCCACGGACGCACGCGCTCCTTCCGCCTCGGCCCGGGCTTCTGGGTCGAGGGCAGGCCCGTCGTCCTCGTGCCTCCCGTGACGAGCCGGGCCCCCGCCGCCCCCACACGCACCGCCTCGGGCTCTCGCGCGGTGCACGGGGCCAGGGCGCGCGTCGCTCGCGGCTCGCGCATCTGGGTCGAGGGCAGGCACGACGCCGAGCTCGTGGAGAAGGTCTGGGGCGACGACCTGCGCCTCGAGGGCGTCGTCGTCGAGCCGCTCGACGGCGTGGACGATCTCCCCGCCGCCGTGCGTGAGTTCGCCCCGAGCCCCGAGCGGCGCCTCGGCGTGCTCGTCGACCATCTCGTCCCCGGCTCCAAGGAGTCGCGCGTCGCGACCGAGGCGGCCAAGGTCGCTCCCCGGGGCACGCTGCTCGTGCTCGGCCATCCCTACGTCGACGTGTGGCAGGCGGTGCGACCCGAGCGACTCGGGCTCGAGGCCTGGCCCCGGGTCGAGCGCGGCACCGAGTGGAAGCTCGGGGTGCTGCGCTCCCTCGGCTGGCCCGCCCAGGACCACCGCGATGTCGCCGCGGCCTGGCAGCGCATCCTCGGCACCGTCCGCTCCTACGCCGACCTCGAGCCCTCGCTGCTCGGCCGGGTCGAGGAGCTCATCGACTTCGTCACGGCATAGTCAACAAGTTCGGGCAGATCCACCAACACAGGCCCATGCTTCGCTAGGGTGAGCCGACGACAGACCTGAAAGATCCCAGTTTCGCGGTCTCGGGTCATCCCTCAGCTCGGAAAGGCTCCACCATGACTGACCAGCCCACCCCCCAGGCCGGCGCCCCGCTTTCGGACGACGAGACGCGCCAGTGGGCCAGCTGGGCCCACCTCGGCGGCATCCTCGGCTTCCTGCCGTCCCTCATCATCTGGCTGATGTACAAGGACCGCAGCGCCTTCGTCGCGCAGGAGTCCAAGGCGGCCCTGAACTTCCAGATCACGCTGCTGATCGGCTACGTCGCCTTCAACGTCCTGAACTTCATCATCCCGGGCCTCGGCTTCTTCGCGGGCCTCATCTGGATCGTCGGCCTGATCTTCTCGATCCTCGGCTTCCAGGCCGTGCAGCGCGGGCAGGCCTACAAGTACCCCTTCTCGCTCGAGCTCATCAAGTAGCTCGTCCGCACGTCTCGAAGGGCGTCCGCCGGCTCTCGGCGGGCGCCCTTCGGCGTGTACGGTGACGGCCCATGAGCCAGCCCTACCCCTTCAAGCCGCCGCTGCGTCCCGAGGACGAGCGCACCTGGTCGATCCTGCTCCACCTGAGCCCGGTGATCGGCTTCGGCCTGTGGGCCCCGCTCGTGGTCTGGCTCGTCTTCAAGGGGCGCGGCCCCTTCCTCGAGCACCACGCGAAGGAAGCGCTCAACTTCCACATCACGATGCTCGTCGCGGCCCTCGTCGCCGTCGCGGGCGCGGCCGTGACCTTCGGGATCCTCACGCCCCTCGTGGTCGTCGTGGTCGTGTGGGAGATCGTCCTTGCGATCGTCGCGGCCGTCGCCGCGAGCCGCGGCGAGTGGTACCGCTACCCCGCGAACCTGCGCTTCGTGAGCTAGTCCGTCAGCGCACGGACCACGGTGTCGGCGAGGAGCCGCCCGCGGCGCGTGAGCACGATGCGCGGGTCCTCGCGGCGCACCGCGGCCCGGCCGTCCACGAGGCCGTCCGCGAGCAGCCCCGCGACGGCCGAGCGGCCCGTGAGGCTGAGCTCGGAGAGCGGGAGCCCCTCGGCGAGGCGCACCCCGAGCAGCACGCGCTCGAGCCGCCGGTCCTCCTCGCTGAGCTCTTCTCGCCCCGCGGCGGGCGAGAGCCCGGCCTCGAGCCGTGCGGCGTAGGCGCGGGGGTGCTTGACGTTCCACCAGCGCACCCCGCCCACGTGCGAGTGCGCACCGGGGCCCACGCCCCACCAGTCGTCCCCGCGCCAGTAGGCGAGGTTGTGGCGGCAGGCCTGCGCGGGGGTGCGCGCCCAGTTGCTCACCTCGTACCAGTGCAGCCCGGCGGTACCGAGGAGCTCGTCGGCGAGCTCGTACTTCGCGGCCTCGTCGTCGCCGTCGGGCATCGGTAGCTCGCCGCGGCGCACCTGGGCGGCCATCCTGGTGCCCTCCTCGACCACGAGCGCGTAGGCCGAGACGTGGTCCACGCCCGTCGCGAGCGCGGCCTCGAGGCTCGAGCGCCAGTCCTCGAGCGACTCCCCCGGCGTGCCGTAGATCAGGTCGAGGGAGACCTCGAGCCCCGCGGCGCGCGCCCACGCGACGACCTCGGGGATGCGGGCCGGGTCGTGGGTGCGGTCGAGGGTGCGCAGCACGTGCCCGACGGCGGACTGCATGCCGAAGGACACGCGCGTGAAGCCGCCTGCGGCCAGCTCGGCGAGGCTCTCGGGGGTGACCGAGTCGGGGTTCGCCTCGGTCGTGACCTCCGCGCCCGGTGCGAGGCCCCAGGTCGAGCGGATCGCCTCGAGCATGCGCACGAGGTCCCGGGCGGGCAGCACGGTGGGCGTGCCGCCGCCCACGAAGACGGTCGCGACAGGTCGCTCGGGCAGCGCGGCCCGCCGCATGACCTCGCCCGCGAGCGCGACCTCGCGCAGGGCGGTGTCCGCGAAGGATGCCTGGGAGGCCCCGCCGCCGAGCTCGGTCGCGGTGTAGGTGTTGAAGTCGCAGTACCCGCAGCGCACGGTGCAGAAGGGCACGTGCAGGTAGACGCCGAAGCCGCGGTTCTCGGCCCCTTCGCGCACGGTCGCCGGGAGGCCCCCGTCCTCGGGCGGGACCTGCCCCTCGGGAAGCGCCGGACTCACCGCTCCATCCTCCCACCCCGCCGCGCCGCCCCCGGACCG
>ENA-UOVV01000878-UOVV01000878.1-compost-metagenome-genome-assembly--contig:-NODE-878-length-28711-cov-5.618125_pt1 | contig 28711 bp, 27 predicted proteins | sample MGYA00238155_ERZ761577 | MGnify/ENA primary metagenome ERZ761577 (study PRJEB28898, sample SAMN06268775) | compost metagenome | isolation source: Emeryville, CA | place: USA:Emeryville, CA | collected... | reverse complement strand
AGCTGACCCACACCAGCGCAATCAGGATATCAATCGGCCACTCCAGCTCTGCGTACTCTTTGGTAGTGGTGTATCCCAGCGGCAGGGTGATGATGGCGAGCACAATCACCAGCTGCCAACCCCAAAAGGTAAAGGGCACCAGCCAGCCGCCAAACAAACTGGCCTGACAGGTACGCTGCACCACATAGTAGGACGTGGCAAAGAGCGCACAACCACCAAACGCAAAGATCACCGCATTAGTATGCAGCGGGCGCAGACGGCCAAAATGCGTATAGGGCTGGAAGATGTCGTTAAGACCAGGCCAATAAAGTTGAGCCGCAATCAGAACGCCGATCGCCATACCGACCACGCCCCAGACGATGGTCATAATGGCAAATTGACGAACGACCTTGTAATCGTAGACCGGTTGGTCCGAGGCAGATGCCGTGTGACTACTCATAGGACATTCCCTACTGATATTGAAGAAACTGGAACTACTGGACAAGTGTGGTAGCCGGGCGCTTCGTTAACTCTTTTGTTTAACAAAGCGCCATTGTGAGTGATGCAGGGCCTAACCTTTTTGATCCCGATCAAGCAGGAATAGAACCCGAGCGCCGGACAGGTCCGGACATCGCATTCCGCAGTGGGGCTACAACCAACCTCCGCCCAAAAATGTGTTGAAACTATAGCAGGCCCGCCGGAGCGAGCAGGCGATTGACGAATCAAGCGTCAATCGCCAGATACAATTCCTTTTGGATCAAAGCAGATTGCGGCCTTTGTTGGCAGCAATCCGCATACGCAGAGCATTCAGCTTGATAAAGCCTTCTGCATCCTTCTGGTTATAGGCGCCAGCATCGTCTTCGAAGGTTGCCACCTTCTCGTCGAACAGGCTGTTGGCCGAACGGCGGCCTACCACCTGCACAGATCCCTTGTAGAGCTTCACGCGCACATCACCGTTAACGTGTTTTTGCGACTCGTCGATAGCCGCTTGCAACATCAACCGCTCGGGGCTCCACCAGTAGCCGTTGTAGATCATCTCGGCATAGCGCGGCATCAGGCTGTCCTTGAGGTGAGCCACCTCGCGGTCCAGAGTGATGGATTCAATAGCGCGGTGAGCCTTGAGCATGATGGTGCCGCCGGGAGTTTCGTAACAGCCGCGGGACTTCATGCCGACATAGCGGTTTTCAACTATATCCAGACGCCCTACGCCGTTCTCACCACCCAGTTTGTTGAGGGTGGCCAGAATAGTGGCGGGAGACATGGCTTCGCCGTTAAGGGCAACCGGGTCGCCCTTCTCGTAGGTGATATCGATATAGGTGGCCTTGTCCGGAGCCGCTTCGGGAGACACTGTCCAGCGCCACATATCTTCCTCGGCTTCGGTCCAGGGATTTTCCAGCACCTTGCCCTCGTAGGAGATGTGCAGCAGGTTGGCATCCATGGAGTAAGGAGACTTTTTCTTCTTGGTGAAATCCACCGGAATATTGTGCTGCTCGCAGTAGGCCATCAGGGTTTCGCGAGAAGTCAGGTCCCATTCGCGCCAGGGGGCGATTACCTTGATGCCCGGCTTGAGCGCATAGGCACCGATTTCGAAACGCACCTGGTCGTTGCCCTTGCCGGTAGCGCCGTGGGATATGGCATCAGCACCCACTTCGTTGGCGATCTCGATCAGGCGTTTGGCGATCAGCGGACGCGCGATGGAGGTGCCGAGCAAGTACTCACCTTCATAAATGGTATTGGCGCGGAACATGGGGAACACGAAGTCCCGTACAAACTCCTCGCGCAGATCGTCGATATAAATCTGCTTGACGCCCAGTGCCTGGGCCTTGGCGCGCGCCGGTTCTACCTCTTCACCCTGGCCGATATCGGCGGTAAAGGTAACTACCTCGCACTGGTAGTTTTCTTGTAACCATTTGACGATAACGGAAGTGTCCAGGCCGCCAGAATAGGCCAGAACGACTTTTTTGATGGATGACATAGGAGGAGCTCCCGCGGCATTTAGCTGATGGTGATTGCGTGAGACCCGGGCAATTTCCCAGGGTAAATCAGGGCGCGGATTGTACCCCTATTTCCCGAGCTTGCACACTGGGGTGTCACGAAAATACACGGTTTATGTGGGGACTAATTAGAGAAAGCGGTGGTTCAGAAGCAGGTGTGGGGCGTTACCGCTGAAACCCTCGCGTCAGGGATGACGCGGGGGAGCCACCTGGATGTACTTACGCGTTTTCAGCGGTAACACCCCACACCCGCTACCCCGGCACAGATCAAATCCCCTCTAATCCCGCATCAGCCCAGCGCCGTATTCCGCCAGTTCATCCAGCAACCTTAGTTCCTCGGGGGTGCGCTCGGGCGCTGCGCGCAGGCTGGCCAAGCGCGTCTGGAAATCCTCCCAGACTATGCCCGCCCCCGCCGCCGGATCGGTCAGGCGCTGCTTGCGGAAACTCTGCCAGCGGGCCTGTTCTTCGGGTTACAGGGTTTCAGGGAAATGGCGGGCGCGGTAGCGGAACAGCAGCTCCGGCAGGCGCGGATCGCGAAAATTGAACTGCGTCTGCGCCAGTGCTTCCGGCTTGAGGCGGCGGGCGCGATTGAGCAGCGCTTTGTCCTCATCGTCGAGGAATCCGGCATAGAGCTGCTGCTCCGGATCACTGGCGTCGGTAAACGCCGATTCGCTGTAGAGCGCGTGGAGCTGTTCCCGCAGTCGCTGGCGCTCGGCAGAACTGAGGTTGTAGAGCTTCTGCCAGTGCTTTTCCGCCTGCTCCCGCGCCAGCCCCAGGCGCTCGTCTGTGGCCTTGTCGAGCATGGCTACCGGCAGCAGCATGGGGCTTTTGTTGAGGTGTATCTCCTTGAGCGCCAGGCGCGTCTCCCCTTCCGCCAGATCCTCTGTGCGGGTGTAAAGACGACGACGCATCTCCTCCACCGACAGATCCAGCAGCTCTCCCGGATCGGAGGAAAGGTTGAAGCTGATAACACTGTTTCTGTTGTTTGGGTGATAGGCCAGGGGCACCACCAGCGCCGCATTGCCCTTCTCACCGGGGAAGCGGGAGGAAATATGCAGCAGCGGCTTGAGGCCACCCATATCGATTAGGCTGGCGGCAAAGCGCTTGTCGCGCAGCCTGTAGGCATAGTCGTAAAGCCGGGGCTGGCGCTGTTTGACCAGACGCGCCACCGCTATGGTGGCATAGACATCCGACAAGGCATCGTGAGCCGCCTCATGGCTCAGGCCATTGGCCTGGGTAAGCATTTCCAGCCTGAAACAGGGGCGGCCATCCTCGTAGTCGGGCCATTCAATGCCCTCGGGCCGCAGGGCGCGTGTCATGCGCAGCATGTCGATGATGTCCCAGCGGGAATTGCCGTTGCGCCACTCTCGCTCATAGGGGTCGTAGAGGTTGCGATAGAGTGCGTAGCGGGTGACTTCATCGTCAAAGCGGATGGAGTTGTAGCCCACCCCGCAAGTGCCGGGAAGGCTGAGTTCCGCCAGTATGGCGGCTACAAATTGCGGTTCCGGCAGACCTTCAGCCAGAGCCTTTTGCGGGCTGAGGCCGGTGATCAGACAGGCTTCCGGCTTGGGCAGAAAATCTCTGGTGGGCTGGCAATAGATCATCAGCGGTTCACCGATGATATTGAGCTGCTCGTCGGTACGCACACCGGCAAACTGAGCCGGGCGATCCTGGGCGGGCACCTCGCCCCAGGTTTCATAATCGTGCCAGTACAAGCTGTTGACCATGGTTTCCATCCTGCGATTACTGGCCGCAGGTTAACATCCCTGTGGCGAATTGAAATATACTTGCCTCGCCTTTCGCGGCCCATCCCAGTGCAAAGAGACCTATTTCATGAGTCAAGTGGACGAGCTTTTTGAAAACAATGCCCGCTGGGCTGAGACCATCAAAAAGGAAAATCCGGAGTTTTTTACCACTCTCTCCAAACAGCAAGCCCCCGAATACCTGTGGATCGGCTGCTCCGACAGCCGTGTACCCGCCAATGAAATTGTCGGCCTCTTGCCGGGCGAACTCTTTGTACACCGGAATGTTGCTAATGTGGTGATTCACACGGATCTCAACTGTCTGTCCGTCATGCAGTTTGCGGTGGAGTTCCTCAAGGTCAAACACATCATGGTGACCGGTCACTACAACTGCGGTGGCGTCAAGGCCGCCATGGAAAACCGCCAGCTGGGTCTGGTGGACTACTGGGTGCGCAACATTCGCGATGTTTACTACAAGCATCAGGATCTGATGGATCTGATCGACGATGAAACTCTGCGTCTCAATCACCTGTGCGAACTCAACGTGATTGAACAGGTGGCCCATGTGAGCCACACCAACATAGTGCAGAATGCCTGGAAGCGCGGCCAGGAGCTGAGTATCCACGGCTGGATCTACGGCATTCACGACGGCATGTTGCGCAAGCTGATGGAGCCCATTTCCAGCATCGAACAGGTACCGGAGCAGTATCGCCTCTACTGATCATCCAAGTCCTTGTGATAAATATTCGATATATGGCGATCGGATTCCAATTGGTTAAGATACCCGGCCCTATGGTCACTTTGAGACATTTATGTTCAGTTTACTGATCGCCTTCTTTTGTGTTTCCATCACATTGTCGTTTATTTGTTCGATCTGGGAATCTGTGCTGCTGAGTATTACCCCCACCTACGCGCAAATCAAACTGCAGGAAGGCTCTCCTCTGGGCCGTCATTTACAAGTATTTAAAGCCAATATCGACCAGCCGCTGGCGGCAATATTGACGCTCAACACCGTTGCTCACACTGTAGGTGCCATAGGTGTAGGTGAACAGGCCATCAAAATCTGGCACGACAGCAATCCCCTGATTACCGGCCTGCTGGTGCCAGCTCTGATGACCCTGGCCATTCTTCTGTTGTCCGAAATCGTGCCCAAAACCATCGGTGCCAACAATTGGAAATCGCTGGTGCCTTTTACCGTTCATAGTCTGCGCATTGTCATCATCGCCATTTATCCGCTGGTATGGCTGTGTCAGCTCACCACCAAAACCCTGCGCAAGGATGCCTCAAAAAGTATTTTTTCCCGTTCGGATTTTGTTGCCCTGGCCGAAATTGGCAGTGAAGAAGGGGTAATCGACTCATCGGAATCCACCATTATTCAAAATCTGCTCCGCTTCAAGGCTGTACGTGTGCGCGACATAATGACGCCGCGTGTGGTTCTGGAAATGATTCCGGAAGACCTCACACTGCGGGAAGTCTATGATTCCGAATACAATCCCAGCTTTTCCCGCATTCCGGTTTATCAGGAGTCCAAGGATAATATCAGCGGCTATATTCTGAAGGACGATCTGCTATCTGAATTAATTCAAGGCAATGGCGACAAAAAAGTCAGCGAAATAAAACGGGAAATTCTGGCGGTGCATCTGTCCTGCCCCGTACCGGATCTCTTCCGTCAGCTCACGGAAAAACGCGAACAGATATCGCTGGTTGTGGATGAATACGGCGGTGTCTCCGGTATAGTGACGACAGAGGATATTGTAGAGACTCTGCTGGGTATCGAAATTGTCGATGAGTCAGATAACATCGACGACATGCAACAGCTGGCGCGCAAACTCTGGGCCAAGAAAGCCAAACAATATGGTTTTTCACTGCCCGACAATCCGCTGGCAACAGACGCTGAAGAAAATAAGAAGTGAAGCGTCAGCCAACCTGCACTTTTCAACAAATATTTTTCACCGGGCGATCATGAACAAGGGAACCCTTGCTGCCATAGAAGCTCCAGCCAGACTTGGATTCTGGCTGTGTGCACTTCTCTCGCTTATGCTACCCATCACACTTACCGAGCTGATGCTCTATTTCCAACAACAGCAATATCAGGAACTGCAACAACAACTGACAACAGAAGTGCTGCGCGAGCTGGGCACAAGCCTGGAATACGAATTGGCGACCACCCTGCAGCCCGGTAACGGTTTAGCCAATTACGTTGTCGCCAATCAGGGCAATCTCGATCCCAGTGTCATGGAACCCTGGCTGGTCCCCATCATCAGAGAGGAACGTCACCTGCGTAATGTGGCCGTAGCTCCGGGAAATACTGTCACCTATGTCTATCCACTTGCGGGCAACGAAAGCGTGCCAGGGCTTTATTATCCTCGCAACAAGGATCAGTGGCCTGAAATAGAACGCATTATTCTCGGGCGCAAACCCATGCTCACCGGCCCGCTTCCCCTGACTCAAGGCGGACAGGGTTTGATTTACCGGGTGCCGGTTTACCTCGATCAGCACTACTGGGGTATTGTGAGCGCCGTGATCAACGCCGACACACTCTTTGAGCAACTACAGGTGCGCGCTGAACAGAGCAAACTGCGTGTGGCATTGATTGAGGGGAGAGACAACCCGCGCTACTGGCGCCATCTATGGGGAGATGTGGAGCTTCTGGTGAATCCACCCTTGAAACTGGAACTCAATGTGCCAGGTAGAAACTGGCAGCTGCTGGCCGCCACCAAAACGGCTCAACCGCCAACGCTCTGGATCCTGCGCGCCTGCGGCTGGCTCAGCGGATTGATACTTATGCTGCTGGTGTTGCGTCTGCGTAAAAGCTGAGGAAAATTAAAGACGATTGGCTACGCCCTGAGGCTCCAGAAATTCCAGCACTCTCGGCGCCAGCGCTTCCAGTGGCAATTCCTCCACGGCAGCCCCGAGCTGTACGGCTTCGCGCGGCATGCCATAGACCACACAACTGGCTTCATCCTGCGCCAGAGTAAAACCACCGGCCTGACGAATCTTCAACAATCCCTGGGCACCGTCCTTACCCATGCCTGTCAGCAGCATGGCGATCACATTGGGGCCTCCCGCCTCTGCCAGCGAATCGAACATCACATCCACTGAAGGTCTATGGCGATGTACCGGCGGCTGCTCGGATATTTGTGTCACATAGTCAGCACCTGAGCGCACAACGCGCAGGTGATAACCCCCGGGAGCAAGAAAGACGGTACCCGGTAAAATTCGCTCTCCGCCCTGGGCTTCTTTCACATTGAGACGACAAAGTTTGTCCAACCGCTGCGCAAAAGTGCGAGTAAAATTGGCTGGCATATGCTGGGTAATCACCACACCGGGGATAGCGGCGGGAAACTGTATTAATACATCCTTGATAGCTTCAGTTCCGCCAGTGGAAGCGCCTATGGCAATAATTTTTTCCGTGCCACGCAAGGGTTTGAAGCTGCTGGATGAAGCAGCTGCTATTGGTCGTCCAGGCTTTACACGTGCAACTGAAGCTTCGTGAATTTTTTCAATAATCAACTCGGCATATTCGCGCAATCCCTCCACTACGCCCAGCCTGGGCTTGGGAACAAAATCCACTGCACCAAGTTCCAGCGCGCGCAAACTGGCTTCAGCACCCGCTTCAGTGAGCGTGGAAATCATGATGACCGGCGTGGGACGGGCCGCCATAAGTTTTTCCAGAAAGGTCAATCCGTCCATGCGCGGCATTTCGATATCCAGTGTGATCACATCCGGGGAGTACTGCTTGATCATTTCGCGCGCGACATAGGCATCGGGCGCTGCACCCACCAGCGTCATGCCCGGCGCCTGGCGGATAATCTCCCCCAACAGGCTGCGCACCAACGCAGAATCGTCCACCACCAATACCTTGATCGTCACTTGCGTAATGCTCGCCTGAGTAAAAGGTTATTCGTCAAATAAATCCACATCACCACTTTGATGTAAATCGCGCACACGCATACGGTACTCGCTTTCGCGATCCAGAATTGTGGTGTTGTGCAGACTGCGCAATTTACGCACCAGTACCTGTCCGGTATCAGGAAAGAAATACACCTTGCGCGGATAAATGCCCAGCAGGTCCTGCGCCACCAGAGGAATCTGCTCCCGCTGTAAATAATCCAGGACAAAATCCGCATTGCGCTGCCCCACGTTGTTCAAGGTCAGCCCCTGCAACATATTGCCCCCACCAAACACCTTGGCCTCCAGACGTGAACGCTGTGCTCCCGCCTTCATCAACTGATTAATCAGCACCTCCATAGCATAGGTACCATAGCGCGCTGACTCGGTCAGCAACCCGGATTCTACTGCACCATCGGAAGGCAGCAGAAAATGATTCATACCACCGTAGCCGGTCTGATAATCGCGCAGACAAACAGCAATACAGGAACCGAGCACTGTTACTATCATCTTGTTGCCACGGGTCACATAGTATTCGCCAGGCAAAATTTTCACGGCATCTCGCGAAAACTTGTGGTCGTAATAGAACGTGGGAGCAAGCGCATCGTTTTCATCTATTCGCATAGCCGCTACTTCCTGGCTGTGCATCAACTTTCATATAAGTGGACTTGCCCACATGGCGAACCAGGTGGGGAGCCTGTACAAAACTCTCCGAGTGGCCGGCAAAATAGAGCCCGTCATCGGCGAGATAATCCAGCATTCGCTCAAGCAGGCGAAACTGGGTTGGCTTGTCAAAATAAATCATGACATTACGACAGAAAATCACATGAAAAGGCTCCTTGAGTGGCCATGACGTATCAAGCAGATTGATACGTTCAAAGCGAATCAATTCCGTCAGTTGTGGCCGTATCCGCGCGCGCCCTGCCATGCTTCCTCTGCCTCTTTGAAAAAAAAGCCGCCTTGTTTCCGAATCCAGTTTTTCCAGTTGCGCGAGAGAATAGATCCCCGCCTTCGCCTGCTCGAGCACACGACTGTCAATATCCGATGCCAGTATTTCCACCGGCGGGCTGTAGCTGTCATAGGCTCTGATCAGAGTCATGGCAATGGAATAGGCTTCTTCACCTGTACTGGTTGCAGCGCACCAACAGCGCAAGTATCTCCCCGCCCTTGCGAATTCGCGCGCATAATTCTCCAGCATGGCAAAGTGATGGGCCTCGCGAAAAAAAGCAGTGAGATTGGTTGTAAGCGCATTGACGAACTCCTCCTGCTCCCGGGGATTGTCCGCCAGAAAAGCCAGATAGTCTGCGAAGCTGCTGATCCTTAAAGCTCGCAACCGCCGCGACAAGCGGCTGTAAACCATCTGTGCCTTGGATGAAGCGAGATTGATTCCTGTCTGCGCGTAAAGGCGCCGGCGAATCTGCTCAAAATCCGCCGGGCTGTAAACGAAATCACCAGCTGAAACCTCCTGACGTTCCGTCAAAGACTAGAACTCCTCCCACTCATCATCCTTTGCCTCCTTGGGCGGAATCAGCCTGGACTTGGTCGCAGTGGTATTGCGCGCAGGCTTGGCCTGCTTTCCAGTCCCTACCGGTTTCGACAGGGAGGGAACAGCCGTCCCTGCTGCATCATCCTGCAAACTGAACTGGGCTACCTGACGAGTCAGTTCATCTGCCTGACTTTGCAGACTTTCAGCCGCTGCCGCTGCCTCCTCCACCAGCGCAGCATTCTGCTGCGTCATTTCATCCATCTGATTCACCGCAACAGAAACTTCCTGTATGCCGGTAGACTGTTCTTCAGAGGCTGCCGCAATTTCACCCATGATGTCGTTGACACGCTTGATGGCGGTCACTATTTCTTTCATGGTATCGCCAGACTTGCTTACCAGCTGGTTGCCACTTTCAATCTTTTTCACCGAATCGGAAATCAGTGCCTTGATATCCTTGGCCGCATTTGCCGAACGTTGCGCAAGAGTGCGCACTTCCGATGCCACCACCGCAAAGCCGCGCCCCTGATCACCCGCACGCGCCGCCTCCACAGCAGCGTTCAAGGCGAGAATATTGGTCTGGAAGGCAATGCCGTCGATAACGCCAATAATGTCGGAAATCTTTTGTGCCGAATCATTGATCTCGTTCATGGTGGATACCACCTGCTGAATCAGATCGCCACCTTCAGTAGCAACTGCCGAAGCATTGACTGCAAGACTGTTGGCCTGGCGGGCATTGTCTGCATTGAGTTTTACCGTGGAAGTCAGCTGCTCCATGCTGGAAGCTGTTTCCTCCAGACTGGAAGCCTGTTGTTCAGTGCGGCTGGAGAGATCTGCATTGCCAGAAGCTATTTCACTGGATGCTGTATAAATGGTCTCGGCTGCCACGCGAATTTCACCAATCATGCACGACAGTCCGGTTGTTGTGTTATTGCAGTACTCTTTCAGCTCGGCAAAGGTACCTTGATAATCAGCTTCCATTTTCTCGCGCAGATCGCCTTTGGCCAGGGCACCCAGAACCCGCGCTACATCCTTGAGACCTTGTTCGGCTGTCTGCACCAGACTGTTCAAGCCTTCAGCCAGCTTGAGGAAGAATCCACTCTTGTTTTCAATATCGATGCGCTGGGAAAAGTTTCCAGCCGCCGCTGCCTCAACCAAACTGTTAACCTCACTCTCAACAGCCACTTCCTGGGTACGGTCAAGCCATTCCACCACTGAGCCAAGACGAGAACCGTCCTTGGCGAAAATTGGATTGGCAACCAGACGGAAGTGACGGCCACCCACCACAATATTGCCGGTATAGGTGCTGGACAAAGTCTCCAGTAGCTTGCGCTGATGATCGGGATTCTTGTGGAAGATATCCATGTTGCTGCCAATGATCTTGTCCACAGCAAAATGCGGCAGAGCCTTGCGAATATCCGCTTCCGCAGCTCTGAGCATGATTTCCACCGACTTGTTCATGTAAATGATTTCGCGATTGGCATCGGCGATCATGACATTGGTAGTGGTTGTATCCAGTGCTCCCAGCAGGCGGCTCATGGCGTGCTCGGCAGCAACCTCCTTGGTGCGATCCTGCCATTCCACTACTGACCCCAACCGGGACCCATCCTCAGCAAAGATGGGGTTGGCAATCAGACAGAAATTGCGCTTGCCCACAGTGATATTGGAGGTGTAGGTCTCCGTGAGATTTTCTAGCAAGCGACTCTGATGCGCCGGATTCTTGTGAAAAATATCCATGCTGCTGTTAATGATCTTGTCCACGGCAAAATGCGGCAGCACCTCGCGAATATCTGACTCTGCCTCGCGCAGCATGGTTCCCACAGCCTTGTTCATGTAGATAATGATTCTATCCTGATCAGCCACCATCACATTGGATGATGTGGCATCCAGAGCACCGAGTATGCGCTGCTGTACAATCTGACCCAGCTGCATTCGCTTTTCGGTCTTGAGCTGTTCCGTAATATCGCTCCATTCCACTACCAATCCTATGCGCTGCTGTTGCTGATCCTGCAATGGATTGATCACCAGCTGAAAGTTGCGCGCACCTATGGCAATACGGGTTTTGTGTTCATTGCGCAGATTGGCCAGAAGGCCGCGCTGATGAGAGGGATTGCGATGAAATTCATCAATATTGCGGCCTATGATATTGCGCGCATTAAAACTGGGCAGTACCTGACGCAGGTCATTTTCTACATCAAGCAACAATCGCTCCTGCGCCTTGTTAATGTAGATAATATTCAAATCCTTGTCTGTCAGCATGATACAGGTGGATGTGAAATCCAATGCAGCACTGATCTGGGCCTGAAGCAGTTGCTGGTGTTGCTCCAGCTGGCGATTTTGTTTTGATTTGAAAATACTCAGTTTCATCGTTACGTCCCTCTAATAATCAAGCCTGCATATCCGACCCGCTATCGGTCAGTCCCAATTCGTCACTGGAAACCAGACGACTGATATCAACCAGAATAATCATCTGTTCATTGATCATCGCCAGTCCCAACAGGTAACGGCTGTCAAAGGCCACACCAAAATCCGGCGGAGGTCTGAGTTGATCAGTGGACAGATTGACCACATCGGAAACACTATCTACAACGATACCCACAATGCGGTTGTGAATATGCAATACGATCACAATGGTGAATTCGTCGTAGGTCACTTCGCCCAGATTGAATTTGATACGCAAATCCACGATGGGTACTATGTCGCCGCGCAAATTGATCACACCCTTGATAAAAGGCGGCGCATTGGCAATCCGGGTGACTGTTTCATAGCCGCGAATTTCCTTGACCGTCAGAATATCCAGTGCGTAATACTCATCACCCAGACGAAAAGTCAAAAACTCCTGGGTTTTTCCTTCAACGGATTGCTTTTCATCAGCGGCCTGACTCATGCGGCATCTCCTTCATAATCTGCCAATTTTTCGGCCACACTGGCCAGTGACTCCACATCCAGAATCAGGGCGACACTGCCATCACCCATGATGGTTGCTCCAGCCACACCCCGTACACGGCGATAATGCTGTTCGAGGCTCTTAATCACCACCTGTTGTTGCCCCACCAGCGCATCGACAAAAAGTGCAAATCGCCGTTTGCTGGATTCAATAAGAACAACGATGCCCGCAGAAGGATCAGTGACCATGGGTTCCAGTTGCATTTCGCGATACAAGGGCACAATTGGCCAGTAGTGATCGCGCACCCACAACAGTTGATCCTTGCCTGCCAGGGTTTTGATATCGGCAGCGGCAGGACGCATTGATTCCACAATATTCACCAACGGGATAATGAACGTCTGATCGCCAACAGAAACACCCATGCCATCCACAATAGCCAGAGTAAGCGGGAGCTGAATGACAAAGCGGGTTCCCTGCCCCACTACTGAATGAACATCAATGCGTCCGCCCAGGCTTGCCACATTGCGCTTGACCACATCCATTCCCACACCGCGTCCGGAAACGTCAGTGACCTGAGTGGCAGTGGAAAATCCCGGGGAAAAAATCAGTGACCAGACTTCCTGATCACTGGGATTTTCAGAAACTGGAATAGCTTTTTCGCGTGCCTTGGACAGAATTTTTTCGCGATTGAGACCAGCGCCATCGTCAGCTATCTCTATCACTATGGCACCACCCTGCTGTGCCGCCCGCAAAGTGACCCGGCCCCTTTCCGGCTTGCCTGCTGCCAGTCTTTCTTCCGCTGATTCAATGCCGTGATCAATGCTGTTGCGTACCAGATGTGTGAGAGGATCAACCAGCTTTTCAGTCAAGCCTTTGTCCAACTCCGTTTCTCCGCCTTCTATGACCAGGTCTATGGCCTTGCCCAGTTTGGAGGACAGATCCCGCACCACGCGCGGAAAACGATTAAAAACAAAGGAAACCGGCAGCATGCGAATGGACATGACCGCCTCCTGGATTTCGCGAGTATTGCGTTCCAGATCGGCAGCTATCGCCTGAAATTTTTCACCCAGATTACCTTCCAGCTGCTGCCCCAGCAGATTGAGCATGGATTGGGTAATGACGATTTCGCCAACCAGATTGATCAGTTGATCCACCTTGGCTACATCGACACGGATGGAGCTGAACTCCTGGGAATGACTATCGTCCTGAGTCGTCGGTTTGCGTGCAGACACCACAAGGTCAGTCACCTCTACAGCAGCGACAGGCGCAGCTGTGATCGAAGACTCAGCGGTATTGGCAGGAGCAGAGTCCTCCTCGTCAAAAAAGCCAAAGGCATCATCAGAGGTGGTTTCAGCTGGTGTAAAAAAGTCGTAACCTTCTTCCTGTTCGCTTGTTGGTGCAGCTATGACTTCGAGTCTGGCGCTTATCTGCTGTACGGAATGCCAGTCTATTGTGTCTTCATTCCTATAAGCGGCAAGCAGCTGCTTGAGAAAATCCACGCTTTCCAACAGCAGATCGACCATGGAGGCATCTGCCTGCATTCTGCCTTGACGCATCCTGTCGAGCAGATTTTCCATCACATGGGTCACGGACGTCAGTGCATCGAAACCAAAGATACCGCTACTGCCCTTTATGGAATGCGCTGCGCGAAAAATGCTGTTAAGCATTTCACTGTCCGGATTTTCCAGATCCAGTGCCAGCAGCCACTGTTCCAGTTCTTCGAGGTGCTCCTGACTTTCCTCGAAGAAGACCGCGTGAAATTGTTTCATGTCGATAGACATAACAGCACCCGCTCCTATGGGCTATGGGCCTTATCCCAATACTTTTTGGGCTATCTCCAACAGTTTTGGCGGATCAAAGGGTTTGACCATCCATCCGGTGGCACCAGCCGCACGACCCTTGGCCTTCATTTCATCAGAAGCTTCAGTGGTGAGCACGACTATGGGCGTTTTCACATAAGCACCAATCAGGCGCAGATTTTTGATCAGGCTAAGCCCATCCATGCGCGGCATGTTCTGGTCAGTGATGACAAAGTCATAAGTGTTTTGCTTGCACAGATCCAGAGCTTCCTGACCATCGGCCGCTGCCGTGACCTTGTAGTTGGCTGTCTTGAGTGTTGTTTCCACCATCTGTCTGACGGACACTGAATCATCCACAATCAAGATGTGTTTGGTCATTCGCAAAACTCCCTGATCAAATTTAAACGTGCACGGGCGTGATTACCCGGCGGCAGTATTTCCAACTCATCAAACAGATGACTTACCAAACCTATGCCACGCCCGGAATACTGGCGCTTGTCCGGATGCCAGGGGCTGATAATGTCGTACCCTGGCCCTGTGTCCTTGACACTGATTTCCAGAACCCGCCCCCAGACTTCAGGGCGCAGCTCAATGGAAAGCTCTATGGCATCGGCTTCGCGCAGCGCTTCAAGACGGGACTGACGCAAATCCAGATAGGTCAAAAATCCGCCATCCGCCTCCTTGATAGAAGAATCCAGTCCCAGCAATCCATGATCCAGTGCATTGTTGACCAGTTCACTGGTCACGGTAAAAATCACCTTGCACAGGCTTTCTGGCATACCCAGCGTCTGCAAATACTGAGTGATCAATGGCGGAAGAGACTGGCGCTCAAGCAGCGAACCGCACAGCCGAATACACCAGGAAAAAGGTGCAATTGTCTCAAGCAGACTCAGACGCTGACGATGGGTCTCCTCCTGCTCCTGGGCAAGAAGCTGAACCGGATCTATCAGACAGAGAGAAATGTCATCGTCAAAATTTTCCTTAGCTGCGTAGGCCTGCAATTGGGATTGCAAATTTTCCAATAGCGAATCAGGTGAAAGCCCGCTAATGAATTCCAGCAGCCGCTCCTTGCCATAGGACTGACCTGCCGGATTGCGCTGCTCGGTCACACCATCGGAACAGGCAAAGAAGAAGCCTTTCGGCTCCAGCGCCATTGTGTCCAGACCCACATCAAATTCCGCATCAGGCAAAATTCCCAAAGCCATATGCCGCGATGGAAAACGCTGTGCCAATTGCCCTTGACCGTCAACCCAGTAGGCCTCCGGCATACCGCCATTCCAGACATTCAATCTGGATCTGTGCACATCCAGCTCCAGTACCAGCGCTGCCACAAATCTGTCAATGGGTGTCTCTTCCAGCAGTTTGCGATTAATCTCCAGCAGAATCTGCGCAATATCGAAACCCTTGGCCACCATGGTGCCGAAAATGGTCACCACCGGCATAATGCTGATTGCCGCCGACAAACCGTGTCCGGTTGCATCCGCCAGTATCGCCAGGACATTGCCATTGGGTGCGCAGCGGCAAATGGCAAAATCACCGTTCAACGAACTACAGGCGCGGGAGTAGATCTGTACTCCGGGGACTTCTTCGTGATGGCGACTACGCAACTGGTTAAAGGTAAAGCGGGCAACTTCCTTTTCCGCTTCGCTGTGACTGAACATCTGTTCCAGTTCGCGGTTTTGTCTTTTTAACTGCTTCCAGGCAGCTGCCTGTTTGAACAGGGAAGCCAATTTCAGCTGAAAGGTTTCAGCCACAGGGCCTTGAATACAATCGCTTACCCCTGCCCTGTACAAGCTTTTCACCCATTGCTGATTGCGGGTGTCCGTGATCACCTGTGTCTGAAGCAGACTGCAAGAGCCTTGAACAATCTCCTGCAGGAGCGCGAGATCCAATCCATCCGTTTCGGGACAAAGTATCAACAGCAGATCAAAATCCAATTGCTGCTGCAGAAAACCCTTTGCCTCGATCAAACCGGGAACTGTCACCAGCTCCACCATCTGTTGCGCTATTGCTTCTTCAAAAAAATGTCTGAGGTCGTCATTCCGATCGACAACCAGCAACCTGATTCCCTGTGTTACCTCGAGTCCGGACATCACTCTATATCAATAATTTTCTGAATATTGGCCATCTGCAGAATATCCGCAGCTTCCTGACGCGCCCCGCGAATTGCTATGGCAATCCCCTGTTCCACTGCTTTCTTTTGCAGCAACACCAGCATGCCCAAGGCCGAACTGTCCAGATAAGCCACCTTGGAAAAGTCCAGTATCACGCGCTTGCCTTTTGCCTCGGCAAATACCTGTGGATACACACTCAACAGATCGCGACTGTGGGTGTAATCAAACTGTTCGGGCAAACGTATATACATTTCTTCAAGCATTGTTCGACCACCAGAGGAAGTTAAAAGAAATCCACGTCGCCGCTGGCCATTGAGGTCGCAGATACAGGATTGCCCTTGCGCTGAGCTACAAAGGCCTGATATTCCTCCAGATCACGCAGCAGCCTCTCCTGAGTCAATGCCTCGGCAGTGACATTTTCCAATCCGCACAAAACCGGCCGGGTTGCTTCAAGACTTGTCCGTGTGTAGTTGATGCTCTGCGAGGACATATCTTCGAATTGCAATCCGCGTATAGCGCGGTTGAGTGCATCCACCAGCTTGTGAGATATACCCTGCAGGTCATCAGCTACTCCCATATCGGTTTTTGCCTTTTCAACCAAAGAGTTAATCGCCTGCTCGACTTCCTTTTTTGCCGTCAGCACATAGGTCATATCCTGCGATGCCACTACACCCACTTCTTCCGCCAGAGCGGCAATTGCCGAGTTGATGTGGCGCAACTGCTGCTGAATTTCACTGCTGAAACCGGATGAGCGATTGGAGAGTGCGCGCACTTCATCAGCCACCACCGCGAAGCCTCTGCCCGCTTCTCCTGCTCGCGCAGCTTCAATCGCCGCGTTCAAGGCCAGCAGATTGGTTTGCGCGGCAATCTGATCTATATCTTTCAATGCCTTCATTACCTGCGGCATTTCCGCCGAAATTTTGCCAACACGCTCCAGCAACCCCATGGAGGCCGCGCTCATCTGAATGGTGGTATCGACAAAGCGGGAAAGTGTCGCGGAAGTTTCTCCCGCAAAAGCATTCATGCGCACTTCACTGGAGTGAGTTTGGGAAGTCTGATCGTAGAGCAGCAAACTGATGTCCGCCTGTTGGCGATCCAGCAGTTCCTTCAAATCCTGAAATGAGCTGTTGAGCGTAACTATGGCGTCCGCCTGGATACTGGCAACCATGCCGAAATTGTCGAGTGCCTGATCAATACACTCATGAAGGCAGCTGGCCGCCTGATTGATTTCCGGAAAAGGATCTGTAGAGACAGGTGCTTGAGAAGAGGATTGGACAGAATCGTCCGTTTTATTCCCAAATAATTGGTATGAAATAATTAATGTGCAAATAAGTACTAAGACGCTGGCGACAAGAGGATGCAAATACGCGCCAGCAAGCCATCCCAGCAACGCAGTTATTCCCAATAGCAGGTATCTGAAATCCATGTTCGGCATAAGTCCTGTACCTTTAATACCGCACCGAGCATCCTGAGCACCACTCATTGGCGCATGACTCGTTCAATGAGCATAGCACCGAAATATAAAGTCGCTAGAAAATCCCCCTGTTGCAAAAGAATAAAAAAGCCGGAGTGTGAGCCCCGGCTTTTTTGACAAGCGAGAGTTGTCTGATCAACTCACCTTGATAACACCTTCCTCGATTTTGGCCTTCCAGATTTTCGGGCCAGTGGTGTGTACGGATTCGCCACGGGAATCCACTGCCACTGTTACCGGCATATCCTTCACATCGAACTCATAGATGGCTTCCATACCCAGCTCCGGGAAACCGAGCACTTTCGCAGACTTGATAGCCTGAGCAACCAGATAGGCTGCCCCACCTACAGCCATCAGATACACAGATTTGAAATCGCGTATCGCTTCTATGGCTATTGGTCCCCGCTCTGATTTGCCAATCATGCCCAGCAGACCAGTCTGCTCCAGCATGGTGCGGGTAAACTTGTCCATGCGCGTGGCGGTGGTGGGGCCAGCAGGCCCAACCACTTCATCGCGCACCGGATCAACCGGACCCACGTAATAAATAAAACGACCCTTCAGATCCACCGGCAGAGGTTCACCCCTGGCCAGCATGTCAGTCATTTTCTTGTGAGCTGCATCGCGGCCAGTGAGCATCTTGCCGGACAGCAGTAATGTTTCACCGGTTTTCCACTCCAGCACATCTTCAGGTTTGATGGTGTCGAGATTGACGCGGCGAACACTGTCGCCCACTTCCCAGGTGATGTCCGGATAATCATCCAGCGATGGCGGTGTCTGGAAGGCGGGACCTGATCCATCCAGCACAAAATGCGCGTGTCGGGTGGCAGCGCAGTTGGGAATGATAGCCACCGCCTTGTTGGCGGCGTGCGTGGGATAGTCCTTGACCTTGACGTCCACCACAGTGGTGAGGCCGCCCAGCCCCTGAGCACCAATGCCCAAACGGTTTACCTTGTCGTAAAGCTCAATACGCAATTCCTCGGCGCGGTTGCTCGCTCCTCTCGCCTGCAACTCCTGAATATCCACCGGGTCCAGCAGCGCCTCTTTGGCGAGCAGCATGGCTTTTTCTGCCGTGCCGCCAATACCTATACCCAACATGCCCGGCGGACACCAGCCAGCCCCCATTTCCGGCACCACTTTCAGCACCCAGTCCACAACAGAGTCCGACGGGTTGAGCATGGCAAACTTGGTCTTGGCTTCGGAGCCACCACCCTTGGCTGCCACATGCACCTCCACCTTGTCACCGGGCACTATGTTGTAGTGAATCACTGCCGGCGTGTTGTCACCTGTGTTTTTCCGCGCTCCGTCCGGGTCAGCAAGAATGGAAGCACGCAGCACATTGTCCGGATGATTGTAGGCACGGCGCACACCTTCGTTGATCATGTCGGTGAGGCTCATCTGCGCATCCCACTGCACATCCATGCCGACGGTGACAAACACGGTGACTATGCCCGTGTCCTGACAGATGGGGCGGTGGCCCATGGCACACATGCGCGAGTTGATCAGTATCTGCGCCATGGCATCCTTGGCAGCCTTGTTCTGCTCGCGCTCATAGGCTCTGTGGACCGCCTGGATAAAATCCACCGGGTGGTAATAGGAAATAAATTGCAGCGCATCGGCAACGCTGTCGATCAGGTCTTGTTGGCGAATTACAGTTGGCATGGGCAATTCTCAAATGGCGAAGGATGGAGAGGGATCAGCCCGCAGGCACCAATCCCAATTGCTGTTTGATTTGCAGCAGATCGCGGTTCAGCGTGCGGCGATAGGCATCTATGGCCGCAATGGCCTCTTCGTTGGTGCGCACTTTCTGCTCCAGCGCACGCAGGCTGGCAAGTTGCGCTTCGGTGCGATCCAGCTGTTCAGTGAGATCCTGCAGACGCTTGCGCTGCTCGGCCAAACCGTTCACCGCACTATCCAGTTTGGCGACAGATGAATCCACAGCAGACTTGCTGGCACTAACCTGCTTCTGCAGATCGGCAGAAGCTGTCTTGGCATCGTTGGCGGTTTTCTTTACCGCCGCCAGATCTTTGGTCAGGCCGTTGATTTTTTCGGTGTTGGCGGCAATGGCTTTGCGGTTGATATCGTTGGAAACACCCCAGAGTTTGCGTATTTCAGAATCCGCCCATTTCAGCTTGGCATCCACCTGAGTCAGAGACTGGCTGGACTCATCAGACGTGATATTCAAGCGATTCTCCAGATCGGTAATGCGCGCCTGCGCATCCACCAGGTGCTTCTGTGATTGCATCAACTGCCAGCCGAAATAGCCAGCGACACCACCGGCACCCAGTGCCACCAGCAGCGCAAACACCGCCAGTCCACTGCCACCGGACTTGACCACCTGAACTTCCGGCTCGCGTCGCGGGCGCTCGCGCTCTGCACGCTCCGGCGGAGGTGCACGACGCACTGCTGGCTCGTCAGTTTCGCTAACCGCTGAGGGGGATGATGAGAAAGTAGGTTCTCGGCGTTCCATAGGCTATATCACCTGGGGTTTGTTGAGTTGTGCGGCATTCTATAGCAGCCTCCCTGGCAAAAGAAGGCAATGGCTTGGACAGGCAATTGCGCAAAAGCTCCTCACCAGAAACAACAAATCAGGCCGCAGCCTGATTTGTTGTTTTCCTTCAACACACCAATAGACGGAAATTAACCGGCGTAGTTGGCGTTCACAAAGTCCCAATTCACCAGCGACCAGAAAGCGGTGATGTAATTGGGGCGAGAGTTGCGATAATCGATGTAGTAAGCGTGTTCCCACAGGTCCAGGGTCAGGATCGGAGTAACGCTGGCATCGGTCAACGGAGTGGCTGCGTTGCTGGTGTTCACAATAGCCACTGAGCCATCAGCTTTTTTCACAAGCCAGGTCCAGCTGGAACCAAAGTTGTTAACGGCAGAGTTGGTGAACTCTTCTTTGAACTTGTCGAAAGAGCCGAAAGCCTTGTTGATCGCCTCGGCAACAGCACCAGTGGGAGCACCGCCGCCATTGGGACTCAAACAGTTCCAGTAGAAAGTGTGGTTCCAGATCTGGGCAGCGTTGTTAAAAACCGGACCAGAGGAAGATTTGATGATCTCTTCAAGGCTTTTGCCTTCGAATTCGGTGCCGGGAACCAGGGTGTTCAGCTTGTCCACATAGGCCTTGTGGTGCTTGCCATGGTGGTAATCCAGGGTTTCGGCAGAAATATGGGGCGCCAGAGCGTCTTTGGCATAGGGCAGAGCGGGGAGTTCAAAAGCCATCTTACTTCTCCTGATTATTCACGGTTCATACGGGATCTTGTGCGGGCAGCCGAGGCTGACCTGGGGGCTAAATAAAAACGGCCCCGAAGGGCCGCCAGTGTAACTCACTTTGGAGTCGCTTTGGGCTATGCACCGCCCGGGTGCACAGCCCAAGGATGCCGGGAGGCGATTACATCATGCCGCCCATACCACCCATACCGCCCATATCGGGTGCTGCCGGCTTGTCTTCCGGCAAATCAGCCACCATGGCTTCGGTAGTGATCATCAGACCGGCGATAGAACCAGCAGCCTGCAGTGCAGTGCGGGTTACCTTGGCCGGATCGAGGATACCCATCTCCAGCATATCGCCGAATTCACCGGTAGCGGCGTTGTAACCGAAGTTGCCTGAACCCTGTTTTACCTTGTCGGCAATCACAGAAGGCTCTTCACCAGCGTTGGCAACGATTTGACGCAGCGGTGCTTCCATGGCGCGACGGGCAATGGCAATACCGGCGTTCTGATCTTCGTTGTCACCCTTGAGGTTGGCGATAGCCGCTACAGCGCGAATCAGGGCAGTACCACCACCGGGAACCACACCCTCTTCAACAGCCGCACGGGTAGCGTGCAGAGCATCTTCCACGCGGGCTTTCTTCTCTTTCATTTCGATTTCAGTGGCCGCGCCCACTTTGATCACAGCAACACCGCCAGCCAGTTTGGCAACGCGCTCCTGCAGTTTTTCGCGATCGTAGTCAGACGTGGTTTCTTCGATCTGAATGCGGATTTGCTGTACGCGAGCCTTGATCTCTTCCGGCTTGCCGGCACCGTCAACAATCACAGTGTTCTCTTTGTTCATGGTGACGCGCTTGGCGGTACCCAGATGCTCCAGAGTGGTGCTCTCCAGATCCAGACCCACTTCTTCGGAGATCACAGTAGCACCTGTCAGAACAGCGATGTCCTGCAGCATGGCCTTGCGGCGGTCACCGAAACCGGGCGCCTTACAGGCCGCCACTTTCACGATACCGCGAATGTTGTTTACTACCAGAGTGGCCAGAGCTTCGCCTTCAACATCTTCAGCGATAATCACCAGCGGCTTGCCAGATTTGGCCACACCTTCGAGCACTGGCAACAGTTCGCGGATGTTGGAGATTTTCTTGTCAACCAGCAGGATGTAGGGGTTGTCCTGCTCGACACTCATGCTGTCCTGGTTATTGATGAAGTAGGGAGACAGGTAGCCACGGTCAAACTGCATGCCTTCCACTACGTCCAGCTCGTTCTCCAGGCTGGTGCCTTCCTCAACGGTGATCACACCTTCTTTGCCCACTTTTTCCATGGCTTGTGCAATCAGGTTACCGATGGAAGCATCGCTGTTGGCAGAGATGGTACCTACCTGGGAAATAGACTTGCTGTCAGAACAGGGCTGGGAAATGGACTTGATGTGTTCAACAGCGGCAATAACCGCTTTGTCGATACCGCGTTTCAGGTCCATGGGGTTCATGCCGGCGGCAACAGACTTGAGGCCTTCATTGACAATGGCCTGAGCCAGAACAGTAGCCGTGGTGGTACCGTCACCGGCATCGTCAGACGCGCGCGAGGCAACTTCTTTCACCATTTGCGCGCCCATGTTTTCAAACTTGTCTTTCAGAGTAATTTCTTTGGCAACGGATACACCGTCTTTGGTCACGGTAGGAGCACCAAAGGATTTTTCCAGCACCACGTTGCGGCCTTTCGGGCCCAGAGTTGCTTTAACTGCGTCGGCCAGGATGTTTACACCGACAACCATGCGTTGACGTGCACTATCACCAAATTTGACTTCTTTAGCTGCCATTTTCCAATTCCTTCACATTCATTACTTACGGAGTTGAGGGGTAAGGTGCGGGATTAGACCAGCACAGCCTTGATATCGCTTTCGTTGAGAATCACCAGCTCTTCGCCGTCAATCTCGATGGTGTCGCTGCCGGCATATTTACCGAACACCACTCTGTCACCTACTTTCACGTCCAGCGGACGGAGCTCACCGTTCTGCAGAACGCGGCCGTTGCCAACCGCTACAACCTCACCCTGATTGGGCTTTTCCTTGGCTGAACCCGGCAGCACGATTCCGCCTGCAGTTTTGGTTTCTTCTTCTTTACGGCGTACCACAACACGGTCATGTAGAGGACGAATTTTCATGAGCTTATTTCTCCAACAAGCAGTTAAACGGAAAAAAGCGGGGCCAAACCCCAAGTGATTGCCTATATGGCGTCGCCCCTGAAGGTTTCAAGGGGCGCACACCGCCTAAAGCTGTGTGCCCTATCTGGGGCCATGCAAAAGGATTTCAACAGTGAGGGGAAAATTTCTTTTTATCGGGTCTGGGAGTTGTCCTTGTCCTTGTCATTGTCCCTCTCGGGCTCGACAAGCTCCCCTTCCAGCAGCTGACTACCGCTGGTACGGGGCGGCTCAGGCTCTACCTCCCCCTCGTACACCCGACCGGAGTAATAGTAGCTGCGCTTCTCTGCCCTGGCCGCCCACCGCCTCAGCAGCAGGCGCCGGAAGGGCGGGATCAACAGCAGGAAAGCCGCCAGATCGGAGACGAAGCCGGGGATAATCAGGAGCACACCGGCCAGCGCCAGTAGCATCCCGTTGCCCAGAGCCTCCGCCGGCGGCTCGCCGCGTGCCATGGACTCCCGCGCCTGTATCAGAGTCAGGGCACCCTGCAGGCGCAGTATGGCTACCCCCAGGATACCCGCCAGCACCAACCAGACGATGGTGGTAAGGGCGCCAATGTGGCTGCCGATCTGAATCAGAAGAAACAGCTCAAACAGCGGAATAATCACAAACAACAGCAGTAACAAACGCATGACTGGCGTCTCATGAAGGGAGATGGATGCAGTCTACCACTTATAACCCACTCCCACGGTCAGGCGTTTGTCCAACGCCTGGCGACCCGGTTGGGGCTGGTTGTCCCGGTTGTGATCAAATTTGATCTCGGAGTAGATGCGCCCGACGATAGTGGCATTGAGCCCCGTAGTACTCTTCCAAAACCATTTGTCGCTATCGTTCATCGACTGGGTGAATTCATTGTTGTGGAAAAAGCCTATGCCCCCGGGCAGGGTATAACGAAAATCTGCCCCCAGTTGCCCCGCCGAATAGCGATCGCTGGGGTCAAAGCCCTGCTGGATCACACTGGGCTCCATATACTGCTCATCAAAAAACGCCATGCCAGCTTTAATGGAGAGAGCCGTTTGCTGGCTCTCCCATAGCTGATAACCCGTACCCGAAGCCAGACTGGTGTAGCTATCCACACCCCGCTGCTCTTCCTTACCCAGCGTCAGATTGTTAAACCAGAACCAGCGCTCGCGGAAAAACCAGTCGATGGTATAGCGGCTTTGCCACTTGAGACTGGGAGGACTGTGCCACCAGGAGGTCTCGGAAAATTCCCCGCGCAAGGTATGCCGCCACTCGCCGCGCCGCGCTGTGAATTCTCCCTGGATATTCCATTCTTCACGTACCTCGTTACCCCGAGAATAGGCTCCGGATACACCGAGGCGCCCCTGATGCAGGAATTTTTGCTCGACAAAATCATCGAAGGGCGTCATTACCTTGATCGACAGCAGCGACACGCGATTGAGTTTGTGGCGAGAACCGCAGTAATAGACAATATTTTCCTGTTCCATGGATTCAACTATACAAGGCAAGTCGTTGCCGTTTATCTTGAGCGGCCTGTTGCTGAACAGATTCTTGACATGATGCTTGTGAATGCGCTGCTCACCAAAATTGGCAGAGCGCCAGATCACGTGATCGCCCTCAATACGCACCAGCTCTCCCATGAGGCGATCGCCATTGGAAAGTTCGATATAACTGGCATGCAGTGGTGCGCAAGCGAGAATCAAAAGAAAGAAAAAGAAAAATCTCACGCAGAACTCACAAAAAATGACCAACAGCCATTACAGAGTCCAGTCCCTGGCCTGGCAAGGCTAAAAATGTTAATTAACGTTAGTTATCACTCGCCCGCCACAACACAAATTGACGTTATGCGCAAAACGACAGATACAAGCAGTTCAGAACACAACCCGCGTTCGGCCATTTTTCTGGCTCTGTCCCTTGTCCCCAAAGGGCGGGTTGTCACCTATGGCGGCCTGGCGCGACTCGCCGGTCTGCCGGGCAAGGCGCGACTGGTTGGCCACTGCCTGAAAGAATTGCCCGAAGATACACAACTTCCCTGGCACCGAGTGATCAATGCACAGGGAAAGATCTCGCTGCCACAAAACTCTCCCGGTTTTATGGAGCAGGAGCGACGTCTCCTTGCCGAAGGGGTTCAGTGTGTAAAAGGCAAGCTGCCGCTTAAACACTATGAATGGCCAGATTGATCCTCATTGAGCCTGTTGCGCATGATGCGCGCAATGACCAGCAGCAATACCAATCCCGGAATCACCATCAGCGCAGTGATCAGGAAAAACAACGCCCAGTTGCCATTGAGCAAATCCACCATCACGCCACTGGATGATGCCAGCAGTGTGCGCCCCAGAGTTCCCAGAGCCGCCAGTAGCGCATACTGAGTACCAGAAAAGGTTTTACCGGTCAGCCAGGTGAGAAAGGAAACAAAAGCAACCGACGAAAAGGCTGCACAGAAGTTATCAACAAGTATGGCCGCCAGAAAAAGCTTTTCGCTGGGCCCTACCAAAGCAATCCAGGAAAACATCAGATTGCTGGCAGCCATGGCAACACCACCGATAAACAGCCCCTTAACTATGCCGTAACGGATATTGATACGGCTGCCCACCAGCGTAAACAGTACCGTCAGACCAAAGCCAACCAGTTTCGAGTAATGGGCAATCTGTTCATTGCTGTAGCCTATCTCGCGATAAAACACTATGGACATGCGTCCGAGAAAGGCTTCACCGATCTTGAACAGAAACACAAACAGCAGAATAGCCAGCGCCAGCTGCCAGCCATTGCGACGGAAAAAATCAGCGAAAGGTTCGATCAGGGTAACGCTCAGCCAAACAACGAGACGCTCACGACGACTGCTGCCAACATGCAACAGATGGGCATAGCGCTCTTCCGCCAGTTTCTGCATGGCTTCACGATCTGTCTTGGGTTCAGGCACAAGCAGGGTGAGCAGCATCATCAGCGCCATGATGGCGGCCATCCACAAATAGACACCAGACCAACCTACAGTTTCCGCATTGGCAAAAGCCAGATATCCCGGCAGAGAAAAACCAGTCCACCAACCGATAATTCCCATAGCCGAAGCCGCAGGAACTCGTCCCGCATCCTTGCCTATGATCTCGATACGATAAGCATCTATGGCAATGTCCTGAGATGCACCGCAGGCAGCCACCGTCAGCGCCAACACCAGCGTCCAACGCAAATTGGCCGCAGGATCAGTGATGGCCATAAGCAATATGGCCATCAGCATCAGCCCCTGCAGACTGAAAATCCAGCTGCGTCTGTGGCCGAGCCATTGATATAAAAAAGGCAGGCGAATACGATCGACCAGTGGCGCCCAGAGAAAGCAGATGGCGTAAAGCCCAAAGACGGCGCCCATGCCAGCAATGGACGCGCGCGACAGGCCTGCGTCCGTCAGCCAGCCGCTCAGGTTTGAGCCGATAAGAACAAATGGAAAACCGGACGAACAGCCCAACAGAAAAATGTAAAGCAGACGAATATCGCGGTAATTTTCCGGGATGAGGGACCAGCCTGCAGGCCGTGGCAAATTAGTCACGGAAGTTGATGTATTGCAGAGGCAAATCCAGTTTTGCTGCGCGCAACATGGCTATGCACTCCTGCAAATCGTCGCGTTTTTTTCCGGTAACACGCACCTGATCGCCTTGAATACTTGCCTGAACCTTTACCTTGCTGTCTTTCACCAGCGCAACAATTTTCTTGGCCAGTTCCTTGTCGATACCGGTACGCACAAGAATCTCCTGTTTCACCTGCTTGCCGGAGGTTTTTATATCCTTGACCTCAAGACAGGAGATATCTATGCCGTTCTTGTGCAGGTTGCTTCTTAGTACATCGCGCATCTGCTCCAGCTGGAAATCCGCATCTGCCGTGAGAGTGATTTCGTAGTCTTTACGTTCAAATTTTGCGTCTACACCTTTAAAGTCGTAGCGGTTGATGATCAGGCGCTGACTCTGATCCACTGCATTGGTGAGCGCGTGCTTGTCAACTTCAGAAACCACATCAAACGAAGGCATGTAAAAACCTCAACTAAACCAGTAATAAAGACACTACCGCGAGAAGACACAGCCAAAGCCAAAGTGCCCGGGTACTCAAATTCAGAGCGGAGTTTATCAAAACCAGACCATCATCGGACACAGCATCCTTGTCGTTGACACCCAGAGCGCCGCGCAGACTGCGCGTCAACACCAGCGCTGAGCCACAACGGGCATTGAAACAGTCGCGCCGCAAGCTGGCTGCACAGGTATCAAAATTACCCACCAGCGCCCAGCTGAAGCCCAACAGACGTACCGCCGGCCACTCTATCAGCCACAACCAGCGACGCGACCAGTCTCCGACAGGGCTACGCTCAGCCGCCATCAAACTCAGACGATACACCAGCGCCAGCGCCGGACCGCCGACCAGAAACCAGAAAAGCACGGCAAATATCTGCTCAAAGTGGCGATAGGCAACGATTTCCAGCGCCTGCAAATGCAACGCCTGCCAGTCCCGTACCTCGGGCGACAACTCCAGTGAAGCGCCACCGCGCAAAGTATCCACCCACTGACTGGCGGCCACGTTATCGCCTCGCTCGCTCAATTCGCGATAGCGCTTCACCTGCTCGCTGATATCGCCCGGTCCCAGGCTGATCAACAACAGCGGCAGATAGGGAATCAGCAGCCAGGGCAAAGGCAGGTGTTTTGCTGCAAAATACACCACCAGCGCCACCAGAATACCCGGCAGTATCACTATGATGCCCCACTGAATCAGAGGATTGCTGGTAAGTGCCTTTACCCGACTCTCCCAGGCCACATACCAGTCGGCCCGTCGCCAATGGCGACCGAAATTCAGCTTCAGCACCAATACCAGAGCCACAAGGCTGGTGAGAAAAATCATCACTCTTCTCCTTTTTATGCGTTATTCAGGCGCGATTCCAATCCGGAAAGATATCGGGGCCAGTCAAATGCCGGACCAGGATCTTTCTTGCGCCCGGGAGCTATATGCTCATGGCCGCAGATACGCTCTCTGGTAATCAGCGGGAAAACCCGGCATAACTCTTCAGTCACACCAATCAGGCTGGCGTACTGGGCATGGGTGTAGGGAAGCTCATCGCAACCTTCCAACTCAATACCCACACTATAGTCGTTACAGTTTTCCACGCCTTGAAATTGCGATACGCCGGCATGCCAGGCGCGGTCAAAAACCGATACAAACTGGCTGATCCAGCCTTCGCGAGAGATAAAAAAGTGTGCCGACACCTGCAGCTGGGCGATCTCCTCATAATAGGGATGAGCACCAATATCCAGACGATTACAGAAAAAATCTGCCACTGCCCCTGTCCCAAACTGCCCCGGCGGCAAGCTGATATTGTGAATCACCAGAAGGCTCACCTGAGTCCCGGGCGGACGCTGGTTAAAGTTGGGGGAAGGAATGGCTTTGGCCGTTGCCAACCATCCGCTGGCATCCATTTGGCCGCTGGGCAGAATCACTGAATGACCTCGGTCGTCTTAGAGTAGGAAGTTGGCGGCCATGATAACCAAAAACCGACAGATAAAAAAAAGCCGCCCAGATAATCTGGGCGGCCCGGAGAGTTGATATCACAGATCGGCATCAGTTCGAGGAGCGTTTCTCCCGCAGGCTGCCAATGACCGCTTCCAGCGCACGGTCAAACAGCATGCCATCATCCAGCACTCTCAGGCGACCGGACTTAAGGGACTCGGCAAGGCTTGCGCGGGTTTCCTCTGCCACCTTCATGCCTGAACGGTTCACAAAGATATATTTGCCTGTGGCCTTGATAATAGCCGCCAGACGGCAGCGGTATTTCTGATCATTGCCATCAGTCATCTCGAACCAGCTGCCTTGGGTAATATTGTTCACCAGGCTCAGATGCTGGCTATCCAGATCCACAGGAGCCTCGGGAATCACCACAAAGGTCTCTTGCAGAACCGGCTGAGCACTTGCCGGAGCTTCTTCCGCCACTGGTTCGCTTACCGCCTCAACGGCAGGCG